>Ga0209490_10000065_pt1 | contig 115830 bp, 125 predicted proteins | sample MAT06_FD_187209 | JGI IMG/M metagenome (GOLD analysis project Ga0209490, IMG submission 187209) | Freshwater microbial communities from Lake Fryxell liftoff mats and glacier meltwater in Antarctica - MAT-06 (SPAdes) (version 2) | ecosystem: Environmental > Aquatic > Freshwater > Ice > Liftoff...
ATCTCCGATAACATCCTCGCCATAGGAGGTAAGCCTTGGGTCGCCTTGCCCGGCCTCACTCTCAATTCTCCTTGGTGGTACTCTAGTAAGGATTATCTACTCATGTATAAAGTCTATAGCGACCCCGCTCGTGATATAGATTACGGCACCATGACGGGCACCCGCATGGTGAACCAAGACGGACTCGAACGCATTAAGCAAGAAGACGGCGTTGAGCAGACCATCGCCCAGTGGCAAGCCTCTGAACCAACTTGGCGTGATGCCTCTCCCGCAACCAACGTGGGCAACAGCTTCCTTTTTATCAATGACACGGAAGCTTCCGTTAATTTCCCGCTCCCCGCCGGTAACACGTGGCAGACGCTCACCGGAGGTGCGGCTGGTAGCTTATTCGCCATCGCCCCCTTCCGCTCTGCTCTCTTGCTCGCCACCACTGGCTCCACTGCCAGCTTGAAGGGCTATTATTTAGCCTCAGAAATCCCCAGCGGTAACGGTCTCAGCACCTTCCGTAGCACTTATAACTTAGCCACAAATGGAACCCAAGACTCCCTCACCCCCGCCGGCGACGGCGTGCAAAATCTCCTGAAATACGCCTTCAACATGATGGGAACAGGCACGGCTCAGACCTCACTCTTAGCCACGCCGAACAGTGCCGTGCTAACGCCCACAGGCTCCGCAGGCTTACCCCTTGTTGATGTGGACGGCACGGGAAAACTCCGCGTCACTTACGTCCGTCGCATTAGCACTAGTAATCCCGGTGTCAGCTATGCCGTGGAGTTCAGTGACACACTTGCTAACGGCACTTGGGCCGTCAACGGCTCCGCCACTTCTGCTGTCACGAATATAGATGCGACATTAGAAAGAGTCGTCATAACCGACAACGCCACCGGTCTAGGCAAACGCTTCATCCGCGTGCGCGTGACCGCTTTGTAAATGCCGGCTCGCTCTAAGAGAGTGCAGATAAAACTCTGGTTTTTTACTCTTTATGATCTCCTGTCCGTCCCACATTACGGAAAGGGTGCGACAAAATTTCATCCTCCTTTTAAGGCTAGACAGTTCATTTTAAGCGTAGTTATTTTTTCAACTTTTTTAACCCTTCCCACCTCTCCATTTATTGTGGTTGACCATTCTCAAGACACTTTCAGACTCTAAAAAGAATGAATCTGCTTCAGACTTCCAACGTCCGTAGTTATTAGACGATAAAATAATCCTCTCAACCTACCCTCAAATCCTTTATGAAATTATTCCCAAGCTCCGCCATTCTTCTCCTACCCCTAGCCTTCCTCGCCGCCTGCGCCACCGCTCCTGAACCTGCCGTGCGTTACGTCGATCCCGGTGCTCAAGGCCGCATCCAGACCACAGGAATCGAGTCGCAAGACATCGCCGCCGCTGCCCAAAAAGCCGCTCAATCCATCCTTAATGTCCCCCAAATTGCCCAAGCCAGCCGTGCCCCTGTCATCATCATCACACCCGTGAAGAATCGTAGCTCCAGCCCCATTGATACTGACCTCTACACCACCAAGCTACGGGGAACTCTGATGCAATACACTTCAGGTAAAGTCCGCTTCCTCGCTCGTGACGCCTCCGCTCGCACTAATGAGCGTGAACAACAACTACGCGAGAGCGGAGCCGTGGCCAGTGGCGGCACAGCTTCCACGGGTCGGACAGCTGCAACCTATGACTATTTGCTCACGGCAGAACTTCAGGGCATCTCCACCGCAACTAGTCAAGGTGCCAGTGATTATTTCCTCATCTCTTTTAAGCTCGTGGACTTTAATGACATGCTGCTTTGGGAAGACCAATACGAAATTAAAAAAGAAGGTCGCGAGAGCGGAGTTTACCGCTAATTACGTGAAACCCCACTTCACGTGCGGCAGCTTACTTCTCGCTCTCAGCCTACTATCAGGTTGTGCGGGTGGAGCTTACACCCAGCGATCAGCCTCCGGCGTAAAGATTGATCCCATGGTTCTGCAATCAGCCGAGCAGACCGTCGCTCAACGTAACCTTCCCGAGGAGCTACGGCCTGAATTTACCGCCCTTTACAGTGAAGGCCGGCAAAATTCTGTTCTGCACGCCATGCGTGCTGGCTTAATGGCGTTACGCCTAGGCCGCGCCGATCTAGCTAAGGAAACCTTTGACCAAGCCATCCGCGAGGTCGAAGCCTTACAGGAAGGAACTGAGCAGGCGCAGCGTGCTAAAAGTAAATTCGTGGGCGAGAGAGAAAAATGGTTCAAAGGAGAAAGCTACGAACGCGCGGCACTCTATTTTTATCGAGGTATTCTTTTCCTTGGCGATCACGATTATGGTAACGCCGCTGCTTGTTTTAAACGAGCCCAGCTCCAAGACATCACCAGCGAGGAAGAGAGCGGTTTTGCTGGAGATTGGACGAGTTGCGAGTTAGGTTTGGCTCTAGCTTCGACGTGGAACGGTGTGCCCAGCGACGCTACGGCGGCACGGCAACGAGCGGATAAATTCCAGAGTAAGCAAGGCGAAGTTCCTTGGCCTACGCCTCAGACCAATACGCTTCTCGTGGTGGAAGTAGGCAAGGCTCCAGTAAAATACCGCGGAGGTAATCAAGGCGAACAACTGCGTTACCTCGAAGAAGCACCGCAGATTCAGCAAATACGTGTCAGCACTCCAACCTTTAAAGTCACCTCCGCTCCAGCAGAAAACCTTTTCTTTCAAGCCACTACAAGAGGCGATCGCCAAGTGGATTTTTTCCTAAGAGATAAAGCTTCGTTTAAAGAAGACACTTCCAACGCCACTGTCGGACTAGCTGCTGCTGCTGTCGTGGCTTCCCAAAGCGAGCGGAGTGGTATCGCTGCGGGAGTTCTCGGCTTAGCCGCTATCGGCACCGCCATAGCCTCCGCTGTCAGTGACCCTTCCGCTGATATCCGAGCTTGGGATAATTTACCACACTCGATCTATCTGTTAAACCTCAACCTACCCAATCCAGACATGCCTCTTCAGATAGAAGCGCTTGACCAAGCTGGAAACGTAGTGAATACCATGACCGTGAACGACGTCAAAATAACCACGCCTACCGACGTAAAAAAACTAAATGTACTTTTTCTACGAATTAAAACTCCCTAACTATCCCCTTATGAAAATCCACTCACTCCGTCTCCAATGTCGCCCTGCTACTCTTTTCCTCCTGAGCCTTTTGGTTCTCAGTGCTTGTAGCAGCGGTCCTTATACGCCTAAGACTGACCCGAAAAAACCCGAAGCTAAGGGTCTACCCATCGTCTTCCTCGATAAAGACGTGCGTCGCACCGTTTCCGTGGATGTTCCCGTTATTACCACCCGGAGTCCTGCAGGAAACATGACCGTGCAGGTCCCCTTCCGTAACCGCACCAATGATGAAGTCGTTTACCTTCAAGCTCAAACTCTGTTCCGTAATGCCTCTGGTATGATCCTTTATTCCACTCCTGGCAGTGAACCGGCTTGGACGAATTTCATGATTACGCCAAACCAATCGGCCTACTATCAACAAACGGCTCTTACTCAAGAGGCTGTAGCCTTCACCATACGTTTGCGTTACCAAGCTAGACCTAATTAAACACTCTCCCTAAAATATTTTATGAAAACTATCCTCGTCTTCACCATTTTACTCAGTGCTACTCCTTTGGTGGTAGCGGATATTAACGACGGCCGCTTTTCAGCTCAAGTCACGCCATCCGCTGCCCCTAGTCCTGGGTTGCCCATAACCGACTATGACGGAACGATCAAATCCTTCCGTGAAGAATACGTAAAGGCGAACAAGCCTAAGATCATTGTCTATGTGAATCGTAGTCTCGTGAAAAACCGTGGTGAAATGCTCGACGTAGTTACGGTTCAAAATAGCACGCAGACTAAGGGTGATCCTGTCCCTCTACCGAACACGGGAAACATTCAAATAGGCACAGAAAATCAAGCAGCCAAGGAGGCTAAGCCCACTGTCAGCGGTAAAGGCGGAGAGCGTTTGGAAACCAGTACGGGCAGCTTGAGAACAAACAGTGAACGTGATTTAGGCGTTACCGCTTTGACGGAAGTCGAAGCTCGTAGCATCGAGGAAGCCTTTCAAAAACCCCTCTTTGACGCAGGCACTAAAATCGTGGATCAAAAAATAGCTCAAATGGCTTCCCGAACCTTTGCTGAAGCTGGTGACCAATTTTTAACTAGCCCCAAAACAGATAAGGAAAGAGAGGAAATTCTCGCCCTCAGAAAATCGGGTGATGTCGTGATAGAAGTCCTAGCACGAAACAGATTTTCCATCATTCCTATGCCCTCAGGCGATGATATCCGTGAGGAGCGTTTAGACTTAGTCGTCACTGCCATCAGTCTAAAGGATGGAATTAAGCTAGCCCAAGTGAGCTCCGATTCTTTATTTGGTTTTAATCAGTCTCAAGGGAATCGCGCACAAAGCCGTTATAGCCAAATCAGCTCTGCCCAAATTATTGAGCAAACTGCGCTAGCACTCATGCAACGTCTTTCCTTCTGATGGCGAAAGAGAACAGGGAGTGCCCCCCGATCCCCTTACACGTTGAAGCGGAATTCTAAAACATCTCCATCTTTCACTACGTATTCTTTCCCTTCAATACGGACCTTAGCTGCTTCCTTAGCTTTACCCATGGAGCCGAGCGTTTTTAAATCCTCATAAGCCACGCACTCCGCTGCGATGAAGCCGCGCTCGAAATCACTGTGAATCACGCCGGCAGCAGCTGGTGCCTTATCTCCTTCGTGGATCGTCCACGCCCGTGTTTCTTTTTCCCCAGTCGTAAAATACGTTCTCAGGCCTAGCAAGTGATAAACAGCGCGAATGAGCTTGCCCACGCCCGATTCATCGACACCGAGATCCTTGAGATAGGCATTCTGATCTTCAAGCGGAAGATCTATCAGTTCCGATTCAATTTGCGCACTAATGATAACGGCCTCGGCCTGCAGGTGGCTGGCACAGAAATCTTCCACTTGCTTGATGCGTTGACCCGTCTCGGTGCTGCGATCTCCTTTGGTGACAGCGGCGAGGTCTTCTTCCTTCACATTGCAGGCAAAGAGTGTCGGTTTATTGGAAAGGAGGAAAAAGCCTTTGGCGATGATTTTTTCGTCGTCGGACAGTTCACAAGTTAAGGCGGGAGCTCCCGTGTTTAAGTGCGGTTCAAGTTTTTCTAAAACAAGTTGCTCGGCCTTGGCTTTTTTATCGCCGCCTTTAGCAAGCTTTGCCACGCGGTCGCGTTGCTTTTGCACCGAGGCCATGTCACAAAGAACGAGCTCGGTCATGATGACTTCAATATCACGCAAAGGATCTACGCTGCCGCTGACATGGTGGATGTCCGCATCTTCAAAGCAACGTACAACTTGGACAATGGCATCCACTTCACGAATGTGGGAGAGGAATTGGTTGCCTAAACCTTCACCTTGGCTGGCACCTTTGACGAGACCCGCGATGTCCACCATCTCAATAGCGGCGGGGATGATTTTTTGAGTTTTAGAAATAGCGGCTAAGACGTCGAGGCGCACATCAGGTACTGTGACGATTCCTATGTTCGGCTCAATGGTGCAGAACGGGTAGTTAGCTGCTTGAGCTTTACGCGTTTTGGTGATGGCATTAAATAAAGTGCTTTTACCGACGTTAGGTAAACCGACGATTCCTGATCTTAACATACTGGGAGTTAAGCGAAACGTTTCGGAAGTGAAAGCAAAAAGGCCGCCTGTTTCCAAGTGGCCTTTTTGCCGTGGCGAAAAATTACTTTGACTCGGGGTTCACGTCAGGCTGGTAGCCCATGACGCCCATTTCAGGAATATCCAGACCTTTTAACTCGTCATGAGCACTCACACGATTGCCGATAAGTTTTTCAATGGCCATGAACATTGCCCAGCCCATGGATCCTACGGCTACGATACAGGCAAGTATGCCGATGCATTGAGCTACAAGTTGACTAGGGTTACCATACATCATGCCTGTTACGGCAGAATCAACGCCGTTCCATCCAGCACCATACTTACCGTTAGCAAATAAACCTAGAGCTAGGATGCCCCAAATTCCGTTGACGCCGTGGACAGAGATGGCACCGACAGGATCGTCTATTTTAAGCTTTTCATCAATTATGACGGCTGAAAAAACAACAACAATCCCAGCTATGGCTCCGATCAAAACAGCAGCCCATGAATCAACAAAAGCACATGGTGCCGTTATAGCGACAAGTCCCGCCAACATCCCGTTGCACATAAAGCTGGGGTCGGGGCGACTAAAACGAATCCAAGTAGCTATCATACCAGCCACGGCGCCAGCCGCAGCTGACAGCATAGTGTTAACGGCTATGATCCCGATCTGACTATCCATAGCCGACAAAGTGGAACCAGCATTAAAACCGAACCAGCCAAAGGCTAGAATAAATGTGCCGATCACACCCATTGCAATGTTGTGGCCGGGGATGGGGTTACTGGAGCCGTTCTTATTATATTTACCAATGCGAGGTCCGATAATATAGGCGCCGATCAGAGCTAATACACCACCAGTAAGGTGAACAACGGAAGAACCAGCGAAATCCACGTGGCCATTTCCTAGTCCAAGGCTTTTGCCTAGTCCCGCTAACCAGCCCCCACCCCAAACCCAACAACCGTAAAGAGGATAGATAAAGGCACCTACGATGAAGGCATAGAAACAAAAGGGTAAAAACTTCCAGCGCTCCACCAAGGAACCCGTGGGGATGGTGGCAGCGGTGTCCATGAACAGCATTTGAAACAAGAACAATGTAAACACACTTCCAACTAACATACTGGGTGGTAAACAAAAACCGGCACCACCCATCAGCCCCCAGAAACTATCGCCGATCTGAAATCCTATAAGACTATTTAAATGCGTTGCAACTTCAGGCCCTAAGCTCACGACCGTGCTAACGGAGCCTTCACCGCCTGTGCCGCCGAACATGATGGCAAAGCCTGAGAACCAAAAGCCTAACATCCCAATGGCATAGACCATAAAATTCATCGACATGGTATGCGCCACATTTTTAGCTCGGGTAAAACCAGTCTCCACCATGGCAAAGCCCGCCTGCATAAACATAACCAAGAAACCCATGATGAGCGTCCACATCATGTTCACACTCCAATTTTGAGAATCGTTTATTTTGGTAATAACAGCTAATGGCCCCTCCTCAAGGGCAGTGTCAACCTTAGCAACATCTTCCACTTTTTTCATGGCACTGAGTTGCAGTTCCATTTCTTCCTTAGATTTTTTTAAAGCCTCTAACTCCAGCTGCATGTTTTTAATGTTTTGAAGGTCATCGGCTGAGAGCGAATTACTTTGCAGAACTGTTTTCTGCATCTCGAACTGATTGTCCTTCAGCCTGCTAATCTCTTTTTGCAGGTCTATGATTTGGGGTAATATGGAACTAGCGGTGTTGTCCGTGTTTTGAGCATGAGCCAGACAACCTTGATAGAGAAACAGGGCTAGGGTTAACGAGAAGAGCGCATTCTTAAGCATGCCGGGATATTAGCACTTCGTATGCCAACCCGAAAACAATCAAGCTATAGCTGCTTCCTGATTTTTATTTCTACTGGTGGATTTAGAGTTACGGATTTTTTGAGAAACTGAGCGTCGTTAAGCACCGCTTAGGGAACGGCCTATTCCTCAATTAATTTACCACGCCAATATCTAGCTTGTTTAGGCTCGTTACTATCCTGAGACACTGCAATACTGGACTCAGGGCTGGTCATGGCTTGGATCTCTGTTCTATTCGGAGAAGGAACCGTCAAGGGAGCTGGAGCGGGAACTTGCAGTTGCCTAATGAGGATGATCCCAGCCTTACGAAATTTAGCAATGATGGTAGAGGTTTCCTGCAAAGTTCTTCTTGAGTCTTGAACCACCTGACTTACCGTGCGCGAGCCGTTACATAAAATAAGTAAGGATAAGTCACTAGGCGTAGCGTCTAAACCGCTTAAACTGGCACTGACATCATACACGGGAACCTCATTCTCGTGAGGCAGAGCTAACTTGAGCGCAATGCGTTCCTGTATTTGATCGGATATTTTTTCCAGCAGCTTATTTGTAGGATAGGCCGCCAAAGTCTGCTGCGCTGAAACCTCATTTTCCTCAAACGCAAAAGCTTCTTCGTCATAATGGCAACAAATACTTACAGCATCTAATCCCAGATATTGAGCCGCTTCAGCATGTACTAATTGACCAGCTTGTAAGAAAATAGTGGCCACGGCTGTGCCGTTTTGTGCATCAAACAGCTTTAACGCCCCTGTTTGATGAGAAGCTGATAAAAGCTTCAATACAGCAGACAAATCCATTTGCTTAAGTGACCCTGAAAACATAATTTTTACTTTCGGGCTCCAGTGAACCCCCAAATTCTACTTGGCGACAACCATAATAAAGCATCTTTCATACCCACTTTTCAAGTTTCGGCATGTTTGATGCTACAAAATTTGTTAATGAAAATCGGATTAGCCATCTGGCCGAAAAATTCTACAGAGTGGTTAGACCTCGCTCTTGGTAGCTTGCCCAGCACCTCCACTACGTGGATTGGTCCCGAGCAGGTGGCCACTGTTGATTTACTTAAAATTTTAGTCGTGGATGGGGATAACCCTGGGCCGTCCTTCATGATGTATTTTAAATCCTATACCCAAAAGCACGGCGTTCCTGAACTCGTTATTCTAGGGACACCCATGTCACCTTTACTCATGCACATCGAGTGGGAACCTGACAAAACCATGTTTGTCCCTAAGCCCCACAGTATTGACGATGTTGTTAAAGCCGTCCAAGGCAGACTGGAACATTTTAGAGAAGTCGAAACTACTCGCTTATCAAAGGTTACTGCCCAGCTGACTCCACCGCCGCTTGAGGATAGACCACAGAAAAATGGAGCGAAGTCCTTAGGCTATTTATCCACTCTGCGTCTTCCTGATCTCATCCAAATGCTCTGTTTGAGTAATTGGACGGGTAAAATAGAAATCACCGAATTATCCGAAGCACGTAGTGGCGAAATTTTTCTTAATGTCGGCATCCTTATTCACGCAAGTTATAATCGCTTGGAAGCCGAGGAAGCTTGTTACAAAATGCTCAATTGGGGACGATGCGAATTTAATTTTGTTGAGGAACATCCACCTGTCGTGCAGACCATCACGACCCAGTGGCAGGGTATCATGCTAGAAAGTGCCCGTCAGTTTGATGAAACTAGTCAAGGCTAGGTAGTCAGGGATCAATCTTTGAATAAAGCTGATTAAAAAAGTTTTCACACGACTATATAGCCGCAATTGACCTTAGATGGTAATTATTGTATGTTATAAGTATGAAACACACTGCTTGCTCACACCTCTTATTAGTAGCGGTGCTCACCCTCACTTCCCTTCAGGCAGGGGAAACCCCATCGACAACATCTCCCGATTTGAAGAACTTGCCCAATCTAAAGGCCAACCCCACGGATCAACGAACACGCATTCCCGTCCCCAAGGCAGCACTTGCCCCGAACACCTCAGTCCCTGACCTCATCCTCCCCGAATCTAAAGCTAAACAAGAGGCTAGAAATAAGGACTTAAATTGGGCAGTGGAAGGTCTCAAAGAAAAGCGGGAGACCGAGCGCATCGCACTGGAGAAGGAGAACGCCTCCATTGATGACCTACTGCAAAAGGAACGTAAACTTCTCAACGATGCAACTGATAAACCTAGTGGTTCCCATAATCAATTTAAGCCATCGATCGAAAGTAATTGGCGAGATAACCTTCCCGCAAACTCATCCAGCAAAGAAAAAATGGATAACCAGAGCGACCTCCAACAGCTGGGGAAATTGCAGACTGGGCTTTCCTCTAATATTGAAAATTATAGCGTAAAGGACAAAGAGCGTCTCGGTTCACCTCAAGCTTTTGATAGCAATATTGCGAACGAAGCGAATCAAGCAGCTAAGAACTATACCTTCAAGCCTTTGAACGACGCGCCGAATCAGTTTGATAAGCCCCAGAATAAAACCAGTAATAATTTTGATTACCTCGTGAGCACAGGCCAAGCCCAAAGTTACCAAAAGCTTTCAAACGATCCTGATTTTCAAGTGATCAATCCTAACACTGGTCAGCGGAACTCAATCAACTCCGTTCCTGGCATCCCCAGCGTTCCAACACCAGTCACTTCCACCTTGACCCTAGAAACCATGCGCCAAATGGAAACTCAACGTATCAATACTATTCCCCGGCCCAATATGAAAGAACTTAACTCCAGAATTGCTGATCCCGCAGGGCCTCGTAGATTTTAATTTAGCAGCGAGAATAGGGAACTGCACACGGCACTGCGTCGCACAGTTAGGCCATGCCCTAGCGAGAAATATCTGCCTGACCCAAAACCTTAAAGCCGTGTCTCTCTAAAGACTGGGTGGCTAACTCTGGATCTTCTAGGTGCAGTGCTAAGGCGGATTTATCATGGGGTCTAAATATAAAAGGATAACAATAATGAACATTGATCTCCGCCTCCAATAAGGCTGTTAAAACTCGGATCAAATCCGTCGTGGTATTTAATTCCACGACCACCATAGCCGTCTCAGAAAACGTAGTCCCATGTTCCCGCAACATCTGCCGAGCCTCATCTGGATCATCCACGATCATACGGTGAATTGAAGAATCCGTCGTATCTAAAATGGTCAAAGCCACCGCATGAACATGACGCTCATTTAGTAAGCGAATGATTTCATGCAAACGCCCAACCTTATTTTCTGTAAAAATAGAAAACTGTTTCACTGGGGCGGATTGCTCTGAACTTAAAACCTCTTGTGACACAACCCCAAGACTAAACCTAATTCCTAGATTATGCCAACATTGTAAATGATTATTCTCTAATCAACCAAGTAGAGATCCTAGGTCTAGACCCAGCGACTCAGATCAATCAAACCGGTTATGAGCTTCTTTAACATTGGACTCATTGAGGTTAATCACGATTTTATCCCCTACTTTGCTGACTTTAATTGGCACTAGCCAATAAGCCGCAGCATACTTGCTCTTGTATTGACCATAGAGCACGTACGAACCGATAGGAACTTGCTCAAATTGAAATAAACCTTGTTCGTCTGTTTTAGCACGCTTCACCGCATATTTTACCGCCACGTGACCTAAGGCATTTAAATCTAAGTTGTTATAGCCATCATTAAAATTTGCCCGTGACGCCGCAAAACGCCAGCGTTCATCCCGAACTATCTTGAATTCGCCCGCTTTCTCACTCGGGACTAGAGCTAACTCCATCTTGTTTAATATCGACTCAAAATCATTTCTTAACTTCATCGTCGCCTGACCTTCAATTGAGGGGGAAACCAGTTCTTTCTTTTTCTCCACCTCTGCTACTGGTAGAGTTTTAGGAGCCGGTCCCATTGCACCCACGTCTGTCAATAAAACTACGGAACAAAAAACCAAAATAAGGGAGTTCTTCATAAAGAACATTTTAGCATAACCAAGTCGCATGTCGATCTAGTCTTAATCAGTTTTTTGTAGGTCGTCACTATCAGAACTGTCTGAGCTATCGTGTGAATTTTCTTCTAGCAGAACACATCAGACATGATATTTTAAACTACAGATTATGCACGATTCACGCTACGACCAACTCGCTCATCTTCTCTGCACGCATTCTACCGAACTACAAACAGGTGAACGCATCCTGATCGAGCTCTTTGATGTGCCAGCCGAAATGGGTACCGCCCTCCTCCGCGCCGTCCGCTCCAGAAACGCCATTCCCTACATCAACATATATGACTCACGCATCCAACGTGAACTCCTCCGTGAATGCACCGAAGAACAGCTCACCTTCACCCGTAACCTTGAACTCCAACGCATGAAAGGCATGTCAGCCTACATTGCCATCCGCGGAACTAATAACATTTTTGAATCCTCCGACGTTCCTACTGAACGCATGAAGCTAGCCTCTAAAATTCTACGCCCTGTCATGGACTGGCGGGTCAAAAAAACAAAATGGGTCGTCCTCCGCTGGCCTACAGGTGCTATGGCTCAACAAGCCCTCATGAGCACCTCTGCGTTTGAAGATTTTTACTTCCGTGTCTGTACCTTGGACTATGCCGCCCTTCAGCCCGCTATGCAGCGTCTCAAAAAAATCATGGATCAAACTGACCTTGTTCACCTCAAAGGACCTGGCACCGACCTGCGCTTTTCCATCAAAGAAATCGGCTCCGTCATTTGTGGTGGTAAACGTAACATCCCCGACGGTGAAGTCTTTTCCTGTCCCATTAAAACTAGTGTGGAAGGAGAAATTCAGTTCAACACTCCTACTATTTATCAAGGCACCTCATTCGACGGTATTAAGCTCACCTTCCGAAAAGGTAAAATAGTTGAGGCTTCCTGCAACGGAAACACCGATCGCCTTAACCAAATCCTCGACTCTGACGCTGGCGCCCGCTACATCGGAGAATTCAGCCTCGGCTTCAACCCGCATATCCTACACCCCATGCGCGATATTCTTTTTGACGAAAAAATCTCAGGCTCCTTCCACTTCACTCCCGGCCAAGCCTATGAAGAAGCCGACAACGGTAATCGTTCCCAAGTCCATTGGGACATGGTCAACATCCAACGCCACGACTACGGGGGTGGAGAAATTTGGTTTGATGGAAAGCTTATTCGTAAAAACGGGATTTTCCTAACTAAAGAACTCATTGGCCTTAATCCCGAGGAAATTCTAAGAAAAAATAGAAAGCTTTAAGCCTGCGTTGTCTCTTTAGTAGTGAGGGACGTAATCTTCCTCATCCTGCGCTCATGCCTTCCCCCAGCAAATTCTGCTTTGAGCCAGATATCGATAAACCCTTTCAAACGATCAGCAGAAAACTCCTGTCCGCCAAGTGCTATCACATTAGAGTCGTGGTGCTCTCGCGTATCACGCGCACTCTGCTCATTATAAACCACCGCCGCACGCACCCCTTCTACCTTGTTTGCTAGAATTCCCATCCCGATACCGTTGTTACAAATAAGGATAGCACGATCCATTACCCCAGCAGCCACGGCACGCGCGGCAGGAATGCCAAAATCAGGATAATCATCAGCCGGATCAAAATGATCGGGTCCAAAATCTTGGACTTCATAGCCCTGTGCCTTAAGTTCCTGCACCAACTCAGCCTTCAACGCATACCCACCATGATCTGCTGCAACACCGATTTTCATAAATAAATAGTAAGCCAACCAGAGTAAGGATCAACCCTCGATTTTCATTGCGCCAGCTCTAACATTATCTGTCTGACATGCTTCGCCGTTGCTTCCTCAGTTTTAAGACACTTTCCAAAACGCACCTGCACGGGAAAGGGTAGTCGTTTCGGCCACTTAAGAAAAACCCGCCCACCTTGGCGGGAAAAAATGGAGTCCCAGAGCGATCCCAAATGCACTGGCATGACAGGCACGTGGGCTCTTCGTGCAATGAGTTCAAACCCTTTTTGGAACTCTTGCAACTCCCCTGTGAGCGTTAATTTGCCTTCGGGAAAAATACAAACCATCTCCCCTTCTTGCAGAGCCTCTGCTGCCTTCACCACCGCATCCTTAGCATGGGTTGAAGAAATGGGTATGGCTCGGAACACTCTTAAAAGTGAACCAAGCACTGGCTGTTTAAAAAATTCTGCAAACGACAGAAAACGGATAGCTCGTGGTGAAGCCATCTGCAAAATAATCGCATCCACATAGCTCACATGGTTACAAACCAGCAAAACGCCTTGGCCTTCTGTGGGAAAGAACTCTTCACCACGAACCTCCACACGATAGACCCATGAGAGAATTTTTAAGATGAACCTCTTGGCGCAGTTCTGGAACATAGACTCCTTCATAATCCAAGAGTTAAGACCCTACCACGATACAAACCCATTTACCTTTTTTAAGCACACGCTTTACTTCCAGCTTAAGCCGACTTAACTCACTCAGCACTTCAGGTAACTGCGTTTTTAAGACCCCTGACAGAATCACTTCTCCCTCTGGCTTCAACCAACGCTTCATCTTGGGTAAAGCCACTATGAGGAGGGATGAAAAAAGATTCGCCACGATCAAATCAAACTTTGATCCTTTCGGCTCCCACGTTTTTACATCGGCATGAATCCAACGCACGCTACCTGAAATCTCATTACGCTTAATATTAGCCTTAGCTGTGCGGATGCTTTCCGCATCAAAGTCCATGGCGACGACGGCATGGCCTTGAGCAGCGGCGGCCAGAGCTAAAATACCACTGCCTGTGCCTAAATCTAGAACACGCTTTTTTCCGCCCCGACAACGCTGCAAAACTTGGCGTAAACACATACCCGTGGTTGCGTGATCTCCTGTGCCAAAGGCCATACCTGCTGGAATCCATAGCTTCGGGAGATGCCGCCACTTCTTCGGCACCTGTCCTTCAGAGACTACGCACAGATGTGGGGGAAAGGGCAAGATAATGGGTTGCAGTGACGCCTTAATCCAGTCCGAGCCTTTAGTTTTAATCAGCTTGCCTCCGTAATTTTTCACAAGCTTACGGCAGCACCTCTCCGTTTGCCCATACACGTGCAGCTTAGCGGACTTACCTGAGGGAAACGTAGAGACGACGCAGTTCTGAGATCCCACCCAAGCTACTCGTTCAAGCCAAAGATTAACGCAGTATTCAGGAATTAGTCGTTGCCAGACAAAGAGTATCTTAGTGGCGTAGATCATCGGTGTTCTAGCAGAATAAATATAATCCCCACCGATTTATTGGATAAATTTACGAATTGGCGCAAAATCTTCCCGCACAATACTAACTTCAGTAGTTTTATACTTAGAGATAGTAAACTCTTTAATCGCCCAAAATATTTCTTCTTGGTTTTGCGCTTGGACAAAGAGGCGATAATCTCCTGGAGACATATCCGCCGTTTTATTTAGCTTACGCAGAACGATTTTACCGTCGGCACCTAAGCTCAAAGATTTCAAAATATTGTTTTGTGGCACCTTTAAGAGGTCGGATAAAAAAGGCTTTTCCGCTTCCCGCAATTTCTCTTGTTCTTCAACTTCTTCTTCTTGGCGGCGATTGACCTCATCTTGCAAAGAGGCCAAGTCAATGTTAAGAGAATTAAGGTTCACTTTAAGATTTTCTAAAGCCGCTTGAGCCCTGTCAATTTTAGGGCCAGGAGATTGTTTAATGACCAGTGCTTCATCTTTAATTTCTAATTGCTTTACCGCCCACTCCTTCTCAAAATCTCTCCAGCGCTTTAAAAGGTCTTCACTGAAGATGCGTTGCTCATCAACATTTACTCCCTTAGGTGCGCCGTAGAGAGAAAGTCGGAAGGCGTTAACCGCTACCTCCAGCGCATCGAGCTCGGTGTTACGTGTGTATTTGAGTCCTAGTTCCTGGGCTCGCTTTTCAATCTCCTGATGTAACTCTTCCTTGCGGCTCTCATAGGAGCGGTCTAAGTCGCCCCCTTCATTCGTCCATAAATTGTTCAGCTTCGCTTCACTTTCAGCGACCATCACGGGTATGGAATCTTTCAGCTTTTGCACCTCTTCCATGAGAATGCGCCTCTTTTCCTCGCGCCCAGCAAGGTCTGCTTTAGCCGAAGCTAGATCACGTTCCACCGCATCTAGACGCAGAACCATGGGCTTGCGCCTCTCATCATAATCACGCTTGATTTGGCTTACTTGCCCGTCAAAATTATAGACGATCAGCGGAGTTTCCATGACGCTCAACTCGTCTAGGGCAAAGTTCACATTAACAACAGTCTCCCGGCTAAATAAGTAAATAGCCACCCCTAGCCCGAAGAGGAAAATTGCCCCTACTACCCAACCCGCCGCAGCCCTGTAAGCAAAATCTGGCTTAGGTGCGATAACGATGGGAGGGGTTTCCTGCACTAGAGACGTAGCCTCTGTGCCTAGGGCAGGTGCCGGAGGAGGAGTTTGGGGTTCACGCCTTCTCCGATTGGGATCAAGCTCAACTTTTGTAATGCTTTGCTTACCCACTGGCTCATTTGAGGTAGAGGGAGCAAAGAGGCTTAGGCTGCGCGTGAGGTTTTCTGAATCCTTAGCTAGAGGGACTTCCACTAGGATTTCTTTATTACGTAACGGAGGTTGGATAAGTGGAATGTGAAATTCCGTAGTTTCATTCTCTGCTTTAATCAAAGGGGCTGGCAATGGCAAAGGAAACACTGGCGGTAAGTTAGCAGCCCTTACCCCAAGAGATTGACCAATCGGCTCTGGCAAAACCACAGGATTAATGGATTCTGGAGATTCCCCTTTAGCTGCTTGTTCTTGTTCTTTTATAGTTAAGGGCGCAGGCACTGCCACAGCTAAGGGGCGTGCTATGGTACTGATTTGGGCTGCCATACTTGATGCGGCAAGAGGTGTAGGCCGGGCAGGTTCAGAGCTCTTAGCAGCCAGTTCCTTACTGTGAATAATCTCTGATGTTATGGTTTTAGGGAACTTGGGGATGATAGGCGGCGGTGCTAGCTCGATATTAACCTCTACGGATTTATTACTCGGAAATAATGAGGGGACTTTTACCATATCCAAAGCGGGTTCTTCTTTCTTAGGAACTGGCGGAATGACTAAATTTTTAAATGGGGGAGGTTGAATCTGAGGTGACCTTTCTTCAGCAGACGTAACAGTCGAGGCAGGGATCGCAGTAATGGGCTCAGGAATAGCGAAAGTAGCTGGCTTTAGCTCAGCGGCTAAATCAGCTTCAACAAAGAGAGGTGGCTTTAGACCAGAGCTAGGATTTTCCTCAATAGCACTTTCTTTTACCTCAAGCTTTTCTGGTTCAAGGGAAGGATCTAGGGGCTTCTCAATCTTAGACGCTAAAGATGAAGGTGCTTCGCTTTCCGATTTCTTGAAGACTGCTCCAAGCTTAGAAAGGAACCCTTTATTTTCTTTTTTATCAGACGAATCGTTAGACATTTTTATTAGCTTGGGGATAAGACCCCAAAATCTTTAACCAAAGGGTTTTACGCCGGATTTGAGCCAAAGCACGTTTTAGATTAGCTTGCTGACTGTGGCCTTTAACATCAACAAAAAACAGATACTCCCATTCTTTCTGCGCAGCAGGGCGTGATTCTATTTTTTCTAGATTCAGCTTATTTAAAGAGAAAATTTCCAAAACCTGCGTCAAAGCCCCCACCTCATGAGATACGGTGAAAAGGAGGCTGGTCTTGTCATTTTTAGATTTAACAGGCGAGCTGCGACTAAGAATAAGGAACCTCGTTAGGTTACGCGCCACGTCCTGAATATTATGATCTAAGACTTTTAATTCATAATGTCGTGCGGCAAATTGGCTAGCTATGGCCGCCGCATGGGGATCCTCTAGAACCCGTAAGGCTCCGGCCGAGTTGCTGGAAACCTCGATCAAGTCCGCTGCGGGATAATGCTTCATCAACCACTGCCGACATTGCCCAAAGGATTGTGGGTGAGAGTAGATTTTTTTGATTTCTTTAGAGTCAGGTGAGGCCATTAACATGTGCCTGACATGTAAATAAATCTCACCACAAATACTTAAGTCCGTTGAAACTAGGGAATCATGCGTGGCGTTCACCCCGCCTTCAATTGAATTCTCAATAGGCACCACACAGGCGTCAGCTTCATCACGCTGCACCATGGCGAAAATCTCTGGTATGCTACGAGCAGGAAGATACTGGTCACTCGTGCCGAAACGGTCTAGTGCAGCTTGATGACAATACGAGGCTTCTGGACCGAGGTAGCTAACCCGTAATTGCTTCTGCATGGAACGCGAAGCGGAAAGAATTTCGCGGTAGATGGCGCGCAATGTAGAATGGGAGATAGGTCCCTTATTCTTTTTTTCTAATTGATTTAGCAGCAGTTCCTCCCGCTCAGGCGCAAAAACGGCCTGCCCAGAAGCTTTTTTAATTTGACCCACTTCTTTCGCTAAGCCCGTGCGCTCATTGAGCAAGGCTAGAACCTGCGTGTCAATGTGATCAATTTTCTTGCGTATGTCCTGAAGATTCATGAAGTAATTCGGGTTGTTGTGGGTTTTCCAAAATTGGGGGATCAGGCAGTTTCACTCGCTTCAACTCTTCGACGTTAGGGAGATCATTCAAGTCACGTAAACCAAAATGCTCTAGGAAGAAAGGTGTTGTTTCATAGATTAAAGGACGCCCTGGGACATCGGCCCGGCCCGCCACGCGGATCACAGCTCGATCCACCAGAGTCTCTAACACGCCGCCCACCGCCACCCCGCGCACCGCTTCTATTTCTGCCCGCGAGATAGGCTGCCGGTAGGCGATTACGGCTAAGGTCTCCAGAGCTGGGCTGCTCAAACGCGGAGGCTTAGCCTCATCGAACATGGCGGAAATCCACGGGGCAAATTCTTCCCTTGTCGCTAGGCGATACCCTCCTGCCACGGAGACTAATTGCAAGCTCGTTTCCTCTAAGCGCTTCGTGTATTCCAACATCATTTGCCGAATCACCTCTGCGCTTAAAGATTCTAGTTCAAACAAAAGTCCCGCCGTCTCACCCCCGCGAATCAATAGCGCAGCAATCTCCTCCTCCGAAAGAGGTCGATTAGCCGCAAATAATATCGCTTCGATTATTTTCAGTGAGTCCATGACTTTAGACTAGAGTAGGTGTTGGGCCACGGTAAATCTCTATCTCACTAAAGGCGTCAGACTGACGAGCCTTAATCTGCTTGAGCCGCACCAGCTCTAGTAAAGCCAGAAACGTCACCACAATTTCTGGACGTGAACAGACATCATTAAAAAGGGCTGTAAATAAAACCGTTTCCTCTTTATCTAGGCGATCCAGAATATACTGAATCTTATCATTCACCGTATAACGCTCTTCGTAAATTTCACGGAACCCTTCTTTTTCCCGAGCCCGATCTAAGATGCGTTGGAAAGCTTTAACTAAATCAAATACCCCTACCTCACCCAACCCCGTGGGTATAATCGTCGGTCTCTGCTGCTCAGTCTCCCTATAATAAATCTTCTCCCGCCGCCCCTCGCGTAACTGCAACTCAAAAGAAGCGTCCTTAAACTTTTTATACTCCACTAATTGCCGGATTAATTCCCAGCGTGGATCCTCCCCCTCCTCCGATTCCTCCTCAGGTAACTGCTGATCCTCAGGTAATAACGTGCGACTCTTAATGTAAAGCAAGGTAGCTGCCACCACTAAAAAATCCCCTGCCATCTCCAAATCCGTCTGTGTGATCATGTCCAGATGAAGAAGATACTGCTGCGTGATCTTACCCACCTCAATGTCGTAAATATTCATCTCCTCTTTTTTAATAAGATAAAGTAACAAATCCAACGGCCCATCGAAAACGGGTAAGCTAACTCTCCAGCCTGGTAAATCTGCATTCAACATAACATCTTCTTTTTAGCAATAATCTAGGTCACTACGCAACTAGGCAATCCCCACCGCACGGCGAGCCCTAGTCAAGACCTGATCCGCCGCCGCCCGCGCCCGCTGCTCCCCACGCTGCACCACACTTAAAATAAAGTCTCGGTTTTGCGCCAACTCCGCCCGTCGCTCCCGCATAGGCCGAAGCGCGTCCCATAATAAACCAAACAATTGCTTCTTATACTCACCATAACCCACCCCACCCGCACGCATACTTGCCTCCATGTCCGCCACTTGCTCCGCCGTGCCCGCACAACGAGCTAAGGCTAGAATAATGGAATCCTCCACTGGCTTAGGATCCGCCACCCCTGTCGAGTCCGTCTTAATTCCCATAACCGCTTTTCGGAATTCATTCTCTGGCGCAAATAAACCGATCGTGTTGCGATAAGACTTTGACATCTTTTGCCCATCCACTCCAGGTAAGGTGCCCGTCTCATCACGAATCGCTGGTTCAGGGATTTTAAATGTGCTACCGTAGGCTTGATTAAACTTCTGAGCTAAATCACGCGCCACTTCTAGGTGCTGCTTTTGATCCTTCCCCACGGGCACAATATCCGCCTCATACAAAAGAATGTCTGCCGCCATTAAAACAGGGTAAGCGAACAACCCATGATTAGGACTAATCCCCCGCTCCACCTTATCTTTGTAACTATGACAACGTTCTAATAAACCCATCGGAGCTACGTTAGATAAATACCAAGCTAATTCATGCACCTCAGGCACCGCACTTTGGCGAAAGAGAACCGTCTTCTCCGCATCTAAGCCGCACGCTAAAAAATCCATTGCAACCTCAATGGAGCGATCTTTCAACGTAGAAACATCCTCCAATGAAGTCAGTGCATGATAATCAGCGATAAAATAAAAACACTCCCCTTTAGCCTGAAGCTCAACAGAAGGACGCATCATCCCGAAGTAATTACCGAGATGAGGAGCCCCAGAAGGTTGGATACCGCTTAAGATACGCATTCTAAGGGAATGCCAAAGCTAAGCACACTAAGCGAGCCTTTTTTAACGAGGAACCAAAATAGACCTCCCGACTTGGCTAGACAAATCTCTTTGCCGTCTCTAAAAGACCTCAGAGAAGAGAAAGGATAAAACTCGGGGGTTTTTCACACAGAGACGCAGAGGGGGTAGGAGCTTAAAACCGAACAAATAACGGAAAGTTGGAAGTGAGCTCACCCTTGATCCCATGGAAGCAAGGCAGCCCTATCAACGTATATGGCCACCCAGCCCGAATGGTAGGCTTAGAAGGATGACTTTATTCCGCATAGGTTTATGCCGTCTCAAGAACTAGTTCGACTGGTGGGGGAAGTGAAACCTCTAAGAATAATTTGCCTTCATACAAATAGTCTTCCCCGCTTTCATCAATGACACGAATCATCCCTTCGGAAGTTGCACTAGGGTCGTTCAGTACCTTATAAAACTTACGTTTTTCTTATGACTCTGGGTAGCCACCGTCATCAACACACAAAACAAAATGTCGCTTCATATATTTAATCTAAGAATTTTTTGATTTTTAGTTTTCTCCGACCAATCCCATGAGCCTCATGCCAATGTAGCTCAGCTAAGCGGACATTACCAGATGAAGTCTTATTTTGGCTTCACCCTTCATTTTCCTCCACTGTCCAATGCCAAACAGGTTTTTAAGATTCTGTAATTCTCTAATCCCGTGGCCGCTAGCAATAGCTTCACTTTTCTGGATTTGCCCAACGACCTCTATCTCCATTTCGCAACTTTGACACAAACATGGTTTAGTTCAATAGCCGAGTCATAATGGCTACATGATAAACTTGGTGAACAAAAACGGAAAGCTGGAAGCGTGCTAACTCTTGCTCCCACTGAGGCGGAACAGCTCAATCAAAGTCGTTGTTAGTCTAACCAGTTGAAGTGGCTAGGTTCATTTGCCATCTAAGCTTTGAATTTTCTGATAATAGCATCCGTAAAATCAAGCTCTACAGGCGCATAGTTTGGCGAACGGAGAACGAATGCAAAATCACATTTATAATCAACTTTATATTCAACCAGTCATACACGGCGAAATGGAATTGTGATGTCAGGCTATTATCTAATATTTCCCTCTTCCATCCCTAGACATGCCTTAGTTAAGACAACTTTATGAACTTTTTTGGTCTGAATAAAGCCTGACTTTCCAATCCTTGAACAGCCATCGAGCGAACGTGTTGCCTCGTTGAAGCGGACAACGAAGGACGGCAAGACGAGTTCCTTGGCCTGACCTCCGAAGTTTCTTCTAGGGCTACAATACTTTATTAAAAAATGCTTTTGCCCTATAAACCCCAGCATTTGACAGAGACTTTATAGCCACTTAGTCTCTTCCCTTATGCTTACTGTTTCTACAGGTAAACTCGGTGCGGCTAATCTAGCGTTTTGTCCCATGGACGAGGTAGAAAGTATCAGCGTAGGTCTTTGGTTTAACGTGGGTTCGCGCTATGAACCTCAGGGACTTCAAGGAGGCGCTCATTTTCTTGAACACATGCTTTTTAAAGGAACACGCCAACGAAACGCTTTAAAAATATCTCAAGATATCGAAAGCAAAGGAGGTGATCTAAACGCCTTCACGTCCGAAGAGATGACTTGTTATTATGCTCGCATGGGTGCCGATCACTTAGACCTCGTCTTAGATGTGCTCTTCGACATGCTCTGGAATTCTAGCTTTCCTAAGTTAGAAGTTGAACGTGAACGCGGGGTCATCTTGGAAGAGATTCGCATGTATGAAGATCAGCCCACGTCCCTCGCTATGGACCGCCTCAATGAAGCTCTTTGGAAGGGTAATAGTCTAGGACTTCCCGTTGCCGGCACCCCCACATCTGTCGGTGCCATACCTCGTGATAAACTCATGCAATTTTGGAAAAATCATTACCACTCCCAAACGACCACCGTTGTTCTAGCGGGCAACTTCTCTGAAGAAAATGTCAGAAAAAAACTCGCCCCTTACTTGAATAAACGAGTAGGCCCCACAGCCACCCCGACCTATTCAAGAATGAAACCCTCTAGGACGCGTACCTTACAAGTCCTCCCCATTGTTAAACCCTTTCAACAATCCAGCTTGGCACTCGGCATCCGCGGCTACGCCCGTAAGAATCCTAAGTGTTATGCCGAAAAAATACTCAGTGTCTTATTAGGCGAAAACATGAGCTCACGTCTTTTTCAATCCTTACGGGAACAGCATGGTCTGGCTTACTCCGTGCAAACTTCTACCAATCATTTTTACGACTGCGGTGCTTTCTACTTACAGCTCGGAGTAGATACGGCAAACATCTTAGCGTCCATGAAATTAACGGGAAAAGAACTCCGCCGTATCATCATGAAAAAACCCTCCCCAGCCGAGCTGCAAGGCGCTAAAGATTATTTGATCGGGCAAACTAAGCTCAGTATGGAGAGCACCTCGAATCGCATGATGTGGCTGGGCGAGTCCCTAGTCGGCCTAGGTTATGTGGAAGATTTAAAAATTAGTATGGCTAAAATTCAAGCCGTCACGCCGGAGCAGGTATCGCTCATAGCAGCAGAGTTATTTCAGCCAGGACGCATGGTGTTGACCTGCGTAGGCCCGGACGTAACGGAAAAACTCCTTCGTTCAGCAGGAAAAGAATTATTTTAGTGGAGCCCGTCTAAATATTTGCTTAAAAAAGCTTGAAGCTGCGGCGTTTTGGGCTGCTGGAAAAGGTTAACACTCAACCCAGCTTCGATTATGCGCCCCTCCCCGAGAAAAATGATTTCGTCAGCCACACGACGAGCGAAGGCGAGTTGATGGGTAACTAAAACAAAGTCCGTGCCTTCGTGTTTTAACAGATCAATGCAGCTTAAAACATCCTCCGCCATTTCTGGGTCTAAGGCTGAAGTAGGCTCATCAAGGAAAAGTAGTTTAGGGTGGTGAGCGAGTGCTCTGGCAATGGCGATACGTTGACGTTGGCCACCAGAAAGTTGTGCGGGCTTTTTGTGGGCGTGGCTGCTGAGTTGAAATCGTTGCAGGAGTTCGTCTGCCCGTGCAAGGGCTTTGATTTTGGTGTAATGATGTGCTTTTTCCAAAGGTAATAATACATTTTCTAAGGCACTAAGATGAGCGAATAAGTTGGCTGATTGGAAAACGATACCGAGAGTTTTCCTGTAGTCACGGAGGGCGTCGGCTTCTCGGGCGATGGCTTGTCCGTTGAGCAATACTTCACCTGAATCTGGTGCTAAGAGTCCGCACATGATACGTAATAGGGTGGACTTACCACAACCTGATGCGCCTAAAAGAACGAGGGCTTGGCTTGATGTAGAGGTATAATCAAGATTCTGGAAAACAGGTTGACCCGAAAAACTTTTACAGAGTTTTCTCAGTTCAAGTTTCATAAACGAATTTCCGTTCTAGATGACGCATCCACCAAGTAATAGGAAGGGTCAACATGAGGTAGCCGAAAGCTAAGGGTAGGTAAGATTCTAAGGTGCTGTAGGTGAAGGAATTGACTTCTTGAGCATTCAGTGTGAATTCACTAATTGCGATGATCGATAAAAGGGATGAGTCCTTAATCAAGGAAGCGTATTGTCCCGCCATGGGAGGGAGACTTTGGCGTAAAGCTTGGGGGAAAATAACGTAGCGGTATATTTGAAAGGAGGTGAGTCCGATAGACCGAGCAGACTCGACCTGCGAGGCGCTGGTGTTAAGTATGCCGGCTCGAAAAATTTCTGATAAATAGGCACCACTGAATATGGCTAGGATAAGAACCCCAGCAACGTAACGATTTTGTAAGCCGAGGCCGTCTGCCACCACATAAAAAAAGATGAGAATTTGGACGAGTAGTGGAGTGCCTCGGATTAATTCGGTATAAATTAAACTCAGATAACGCAGGGTTAAAAAAGATTGAATGCGTGCTAGCGCACTGAGCAGGCCGATGAAGAGGCTTAAAACCATGGCTACTAATGAAATGAGGATGGTCGTCCACCAACCTTGCAAGAACTTAGGCCAGTATGGGGTAAGAGCTGTCCAGTTCCATTGGTAGTCTAATTGACGGAAGGAAAAAATAAAGAAGAGGGTCACCAGCCCCAAGGCCAAACTAAAACTAACAATTTTATAAATGCGTAAGCGCATGAGGTGCGGCGGCTTGGTATCTAAAATTCTGGTGGATTTGGAACGAAGGGTAAGCGGCAAGCCTTTAGATAATGCAGTGCGTTAACTTGACCAGTCATTTCTAAATCTCCGCGATAAACGTCGTCGTGCCAGCCTTCGATGTCGATGCTGCCGCGGTAGCCCACTTTACGCAGTTCTTCGATGATGCGCGTCCAGTTGCTGTCTCCCAAACCTGGATGTTTATGGAATCCAAAAGTGGAGGGACCTACGATGCCTTCTTCTTGGATAAGATTGGAATCTATTTTGGCGTCCTTTCCGTGGATATGAAAAAATTTGCTCCCATAACGCTTAATCTGGGGCATAGGATTAATCAATTGCAGCATCTGGTGGCAGGGTTCCCATTCTAATCCAATATTATCTTTAGGCACTTCATTAAACATGGCGTCCCAAGCGCGTGGGTGGAATGCCATGTTCCAGTCGCCACGGTTCCAGTCACCGCCCATGCTACAATTTTCAAAAGCGATCCTTACGCCTGAGTCTGCTGCTTGATGAGCCAAGGGTAAGAAAACTTCGCGGAAACGTGTATAGGACTGATCTACAGGTTTGTCCCGTAGGCGACCAGCAAAGCCTGTGACTAGGTCTGTACCAAAAAGGTGGGCATGCTTGATCAGCTCGGAAAAACCTTGTGCTGTTTCTAAATCTAACGGGTCTGTTTCCAAGGGGTTTCCGTAAATACCTATAGAGGAGACTACTGCTCCGCTGCCAGTTAAGACCTCTTTTACTTCAGTAGCGATTTTTTTTAAATCTAGTCCGCTCAACGTTTGCCAAAAGTTAATCTGAAAGGATTCAAACCCATGTGGCAAAATGGCTTTGATGTAGTCAGCCGTTTGCATACCTTTTCCGGCAAGGGTTCCGATACGGATGTCGTGGGGATGATTAGTGTGGTTCATAAACTCTTAAAGTTGCACACTAAGACCCGTGTGGTGACTTTCCGCAGAGGCGTCTAAGGCGCATTGGATCTGGGCACCACGGGCAAAATCAGGCTGGTCCTGTTGTTGTTGCATAATTGATAAGATGAAACGTTCATAAATATTCGGGGTGGCTGGACAATCCACCGTTGTCCATGGACTAGCTAGACCATTCTTAACCTGACACCATTCAAGCTGTGTGCTGGAACGATCAAGATCTATCTTGATGGAACCTTCATCACCATAAATGGATAGTGTAACCGTGTTAACATGGCCTGTAGCCCAACGGGTGCAGCACAGGGAACCGATAGCACCGCTGGCAAACTCTAGCGTAATGACGGCAGAATCATTTGCATCTAAATGGTAGGCACCTACCTGATCCTGCGGGGCCTTGGCGAATGTTTTTAAGCGGCAATTAATCGAGCGGATATCGCCAACGGGATAGGAAGCAAAATCCAAGAGGTGGACTCCGATGTCTCCCAGCACGCCTTTACTGCCATGAGCGGTGGAAAGCCTCCAGAGCCAAGCGGGAGTAGTTTTCCAGTCACCCCAAGAATTTTGAGAGAGCCAGCTTTGTAAATAATGACCTTCTACGTGCATGACTCGCCCGATTCTCCCAGCTTTCACCAGCTCACAGGCGTGGTGAATAGCAGAGCTGTTACGGTAGGAAAAGTTGACCATATTTATGACATCAGCCTTTTGGGCGGCTTGAGCCATTTCCAAAGCGTCTGCGTAGTTCGTGGCAAGTGGCTTTTCGCATAAGACATGCTTACGGTGCTTAAGAGCTAAGAGACTGATGGGAGCGTGAAAACTGTCTGGCGTGACGTTACTAACAGCATGAAAATCCGCTTGCGCAAAAAGTTCTTCGACGTTCCCATAAGCAAGTGGAATAGCATGTTTAATAGCAAAGGCTTTAGCCCGATCTAGATCCACATCGCAGGCCGCTACGACACGGCAATTAGGAATTTTCTGGTAATGCTCAACATGGTTACCTGCCATACCACCGGAACCTATGATTGCTATATTTATCATCTGTGGGAATAGTCAGAGTAGCATAGTATGTTTTAAATTCCAGACAAGTGTATTATACCATCGCACAAGTAGATCTTCAGAATTTTTCTTTCTTTTACTTATTTTATTAATCTATATTCTTACTTACCCTAACTTAATAAATCGTCACGATGGCCAACGCACAATTACTAACATACCTCGAAGAGCTGGGACCTCGTAGAGCTGACGGAACACTTAGTGTACAAAACCCAGACGATGGACAAGAAGGTTCTATTGGTTTTTCTGGTGGCGTAATCGTTACAGCTTCCACTAAGTCACTCAAAGATCTCAACGCTGTTTTTGCCATGCTCGCCTGGGAAAACGCTTCCGTTCTTTGGTTGGAAAATCAAGCTCTTCCTTTCTTAAGTTGTGAAATTCAACCTGATTTAGTGATTTTTGAATTTGTGCAACTAGAGATGGAGTATGGCTCTTCTCAGGATGTCTTGCTCTATCTCGACACGCTGACCGAGGTCGAAGTTCCCAGAAGACGTAAAACGATTCGATTGCCCGACCTGACCAACTTCAGTGTTTTCATGCAGCTAGAATCAGATCCCACAGGTAAATCTGATTTCGAACTTCGTGAAGGCACTCTACTCATGGGTAAAGGCAGTGATTGTGATATTGTCGTTTCAGATGAGTCTGTATCTCGGCGCCATTGTCAAATGGCACTGGTTGACCGCACCATTACCCTCACTGATCTTGGATCCACCAATGGCACCTACGTCAATGACGTGCTCGTTCATCAAGAATTTATCGTTCCTGGGGATAAAATTTCGCTAGGATCCTCCCATTTTCAGGTGGTAGCTCGCATGAAACGGAACTTATCACAATCCGAAATGCCCGCCTCCAAACCTATCGTGCCAGCCTCAATGAATACGATGAAGCTCCCTAAAAACACGCAGGCCTTACATTGGGATAACTTAGGAAGCAAAAAAGTGGATGACAAAGAAGATAAAAGCTTGTTCAAACGCTTTCTAGGGAAAAAGTAGTCCTCCCCCTTCTTTTAGGCTCTCCACTGCGGCAGTTCTTCCAATTCCCGTAACCACTCTTGAGAAATAGGGGATGTCTTCATTTCACTCCCTAGAATGGGACTAGCAGAGACAGATCGCCGCACCCTACCCAACCATTCTTCCCCCAAGGGTTGGGACACCAATTCTAAGAGATTTGCCGCCATCGTTGTCTCCTCTTTTTCTCCCAAGAAAGTCCCCTTCCCCACAAACCAGCCAGCCAAGAGTAATGTCACCCGCAGAGCCGTCGAACGGGAATGAAAAATCACCACGCAGTCGTGATTTCCTAAGTGCCTCTTGATCCCTTGCCAATGTGATAACGAATATAAACTTGGACATTTGGGAGCGGAATAAAGGTCATACATGATGAGACTCGGCACTGGCACTTCAGCTTTATTATACGTCTCCTGAAAATTTCCTCCATGAAAGTGCCAAACCAACTTCCTCTCCCCTCGTTTCACTTCCAAAAAACCTTGTCTCTGAAAACCTTCCCAATCCCAACCGCTTAAATATCCCAATGCTAGAGGATGCTGCTCAACATGTTCCAACGCAAAAAACAAGGCCTCCCAACTCAGGTCAAAACTTGCTAAAACCAGATCCCCATAAGATCCCTCCTTCCACGACTCAATCACTGCCAATGCATTCGCCGCCGCGCCTAGCCCCACATCCCAAACGGTGATTTTCTTGGTAGCCTCTTCCTGCCAACAAGTCGCTAAAAAAGTTTGCGCCACATAAAGTTGCCGTGCCTCCGTCATAGGTCCCAGCACGGGGTGGAACGTCTCTCCCACCTTCTCATCCCTAAGAGTTACCAAACCATTGGCTAGAGACTTAAGACTGAACTGCCTTGTAGTAACTTTATTATGGTCTGCAACATTAGTCGGTATTGACGCAGCCACCTCTTTTGTTTTAATTTCAGACGGTGAAAATTTATCAAATTCTTCTTTCATTTTTATTCTGGCCCCTACTCGCTCAGGCTGCCCAACCAATCGATCCCAACCAACTTAAAAATCAAACGTTTCCGAAGTTTCTCCAAATTAGCCTCACGGATCAACGAGCACGCTTGATTGAAAATAATAATGTCATCTGGGAAAGCATCGCTTCCACAGGGAGAGAAGACAAAAAAACCGAACCAGGTATTTATAAAATCACAGGTAAGCATGAAAAATGGGTCTCAACTATCTATAAAGTATCCATGCCTTACTTCCAAAGATTCAGCTACAGCCCTATGGGAATCCATGCGGGTCCGCTCCCTGGCTACCCAGGCTCCGCCGGCTGCATACGCCTACCCTTAAAAAAAGCGGAAGAACTTTTTGCCATGACCCAAGAAGGACTGCCCGTCGTTATCTACGGCCGAGCTAAACCTTTTGAATACTACAAAGCAAAAGCCCGTGCCGCAAAACGGGAAAAATTCTCTCCTTACTCCAGACGTAACACGCCCTTTTAAAACGCAATCAAACATTCTCCCCAGCTCCAAATTGCTTTTAGCGGCTTCTTAACTTCAACGCAAAATCTACCATATCTTTGGAACTAACTCTAAGCTCCGTAATCATCCCTTTGTTCATGGTGAAAGATGCGAAACCTTTTTGATCTTTCCGCACGAAGCGGCGCAGTTCGGGGCTCGACTGATAGGGCTCCCAAGACGAATCCCCTTGATTAGCCTTTAAGATAGCCTGAGCCAGCGCTTCAGGTATAGGAAGGATGTAAGGTTTTTGGCCTTCTTTAGGTCTTTCCTTTAACCTCACATACTGCTCCATCACAGACTCATTCCCCGTAAGGAGCACTGTAATCATCAGATCCTTATTAAAATAAACATGCTGCTTCAGGTCACCCACCCCCGCAGGCGCTTGCTGTTCTGGCACACCGAAACGCTCTAAAAGCTTTTCCGCAGAGTCCCCTAAACGAGCCTGCCCTAGCTCTAACCCTCCTAACCAAATTATTAAACCAACCAAGAAAAGTCTCATGCCCATTAGTCCCTAAAATTATCAAACGTCACACCCACCGTTAATTCCTTACCTCTAAGAAAAGCAATCACGTCTTGCAGCTCATCCCGACTTTTCCCTGATACTCGGATTTTCCCCTCTTGAATCTGCGCCTGCACCTTCAACCCTTGAGCCCGTATATCCGTCACTAAAGACTTAGCTACATCCGTATCAAACCCTTGCTTTAACGTAATCACCTGCCGAGCCCGCCCAACAGAAGAAATTTCCACCTTACCATGCTCCACATTTTTTAAGGAAATTTCCCGCTTAGCTAACTTACCCATCACGATTTGATTGATTGCTTGCAACCTGAAATCACTATCCGTGGAAAGAACTAACGTATTCTTTTCCTCCACAATATCCCATACGACAGACTTAAAATCGAAGCGCGTTTGTAACTCCTTACGAGCCTGCATAATCGCATTTTTAACTTCAGCTAAATCTACATCGGAAATGACATCAAACGAGGGCATACCAAAAAAGTAGTTACTTCATGTAAAATTGCAAGAGTCAGGCTTCACTCTGCTCCGCATTCTCGCGCTTATGCTCGCTTAAGAGTCTCTCCGCTTCCACCACGTCCTCGTGAGCCGAACGTCGCCGATGATAACGCTTAATCAAAATATCCAAAAAAAGCTCTAACTCTTCTAAGTTAGGCCTCCTGTCATAATCCCACTTCTCTGCGCCTTTTTCTTTAAACTGAAACCTGAATTTCCCACCAAAAGGATTAACCCGAACTTCACATTTCGTTCCATCATCACGCCGCATCTTAAATTCAACTTCTCGCCTCATGACTACTACCCTAGACAAGCTCCAGCTCGACTCAACGCTTAAGCTCGTTTTTTCTTGGAAAAATCTCACAACACTCCAAACTTACCTGACCATGAAAAAAGCTTTCCTCCTCATCACTCTGCTATTCACCACTCTCGGCCTCACCTCAGGGGTTCACGCTCAAGACGCTCTTAAAAATATTACGGAGGAGTTTAATTTTCTTCGTGAAAACGCCGAGCGTGAAGGAATCAAAACCACCCAAAGCGGCTTGCAGTACGAAGTCCTAAAATCTGGCTCAGGCAAAACACCCACCGCTAGCAGCACTGTAGTTACCCACTACAAGGGAACTACCCTTTCAGGCAAAACCTTCGATAGCTCGCTCGACCGAGGAAAACCTGCCACCTTCCGCGTGGACAAGGTTGTTGCAGGCTGGACTGAAGCCTTACAATTAATGAAAGAAGGCGATCGCTGGAAACTCTTTATTCCAAGTAAACTTGCCTACGGCTCCGCTGGCAGCCCACCCGTGATTGAACCGAACCAGATGCTCATTTTTGAAATCGAGCTTATCAACGTAAATTAATTTCCGCTGAGAGTCTTACTTTTTTCCGAGTAGGAACTAAAGTAATGTTCACTCGAACCTCAGGAAAAATTATTTCCCCACTGACGGATCCCCATTATTTTTAGACAAGAAAAAGGCGTATTGAAAAATACGCCTTTTAACTGAAAAGCTTTTAGCCTGCAGTGAGTTCGTGGGGATTAACGACGACCGTAGTCGCCACCGCCGCCACTGCGTCCACGGCCGCCACCACCGCCGCCGCCGCCACCGAAGGAGCGACCACCGCCACCGCCGCCGCCGCCGCTGCGGGATCCGCCGCCGCCGCCGCCGCCGCCGTAACCGCCGCCGCCACCTGGGCGCTCTTCCTTAGGACGAGCTTCATTGACCGTGAGATCACGACCGCTAAAGTTTGTTCCGTGGAGTTTGTCAATGGCTGCTTGACCCGCTTCTGCGTTGTCAAAAGTGACGAACGCAAAGCCGCGGGAACGGCCTGTCATTTTGTCTTGGATCAGATGCACATCCGTGACTGTTCCGTGCTGAGAGAATAAATCCTCCAAGTCGTTTTCCGTGGTATCGAAGGACAGATTGCCTACATACAGTTTCATGCTCATGTTGATGATTATTTCCTACTGATCCGCCGCCGCTACTTAAGATGTTCCCGACTACCGGGTTTCAAATCATCACTGAACGCTCAGCTGACAATCCACCAACCTACTCGCTGCTAACGATATCTAAGGTCTCTTTCTCGCAGATTCTGTTCCTTTGGCAAGCCCAATTTATACATTTTGAAACCATGTCTCAATTCGTGACGCCATTGCCACATCCATTCTCACTTGCCATACGGGTTAATCCAAGTGACATTATCCATCTTATATGCGTTTTCTTAATGCTCTTTGGATGTCTTTCTACTCTCGCCATCTCTATCGTGAGGTTTTCGAACAGTGGCGTGGAATCGGTCTCGTCTTCATTTTTATCCTCTCCCTCATCCAAGCCATTGTGGCAACTTCCCAGATCGACGCCCAGATCGACATTTTCGTGCGCGATTATGCCCCCGCCCTCGTAAGCCAGCTACCCCAACTAACCATCCATGATGGTCTAGCCAGCACGCCAGAGCCTAAGCCCTACGACATTTTAGAACCTCAAACCAGTAAACGCTTAGCTCTCATTAATACGTCTCTAGAACAAACCCCCAAGGATTTGGGTGATACCCCCCTATTTATCGGGAAAACAAGCTTCGTCCTCACCAACCCTGGTAAAGAAGCGCAAACCTTTGAGTTTAGCAAAGCCCGTAATATTGTGATCGAACAGATCGGAGTTTTTCGCGTTCTCAAGTTCATTTCCGATTGGGGTGCCATACTCTTTTTTCCCATTCTCCTTACCTTCCAAACACTGGTTTTCATGTTAGAGGTGCTCTTCTTTTCCCTCTTTGCCCTGATCAGCTTCCGCACCTCACCCGTTAAAGCAACTTATGCCTCAATGCTGCGCCTCACGGCGGTAGCTCTAACCCCAGCTACTCTTTTCTCACTTATCCTCACGGTGTTCCTACCTCCAGACGCAATCTCCAGTTTTACCTACGTGCTGTTAGCTGTAGGTTACATCACCTACGCCGTCTATGTGGCGAAAAACCCTGAAAAAGATTTAACAAGAGGCGATTAAACATCTTTTCGTCGTAAAAACTATTTAGACAAACCTTTTTTGGGAGCCCTAGCCTTCCTACGTTTAGACTCTGGCTTGAGATACATGCGGAATTTTTCTATGATCCGCTTAGGAATCAAAACGGATAAGGCAACATGCTGATCCTGATACTCACAACTCATTACGCTAGCCTCACGGTAAAGTTGCGCCACGATCTCTTGTCGATCCAGCGGAATCAACAAATCCACCCGCTCCGCCCGATCCGAGATCAACTCATCAATGCGATGCAATAAATTGTCCAATCCTTCACCCGTTTTAGCTGAGATAAAAAGAGCGTCGGGATAAAGATTTTTGAGCGATTGAATATCCGCCTTGTCCACAATACGGTCTATTTTATTAAACACCGTGATCATCTGCTTATTTTCAGCCCCTAAGTCCGATAATACCTTAATCGTCGTGTCATAAAATTTCAGCACCTCGGGATCACTGCCATCGAGTAAATGGATTAAGAAATCTGACATCACAGATTCCTCCAGCGTTGCATTAAAAGATTCCACCAAACGGTGCGGCAACTTACGCACAAATCCTACTGTATCCGTGAGCAACACCGATTGCTTGCTGGGAAGTAGGAGCTTACGCGTCGTGGTGTCCAAAGTGGCAAACAACTTATCCTCCACTAAAACCTTCGCATCCGTTAGTTTACAAAGAAGGGAAGACTTGCCCGCATTCGTATAACCGACAATAGCCAGACAAGGCAAAGGCACACGCTGCCTCTCCTTACGTTGCGTCGCACGCTGCTGCTTCACCTCTACGAGTTCCGCCTTTAGCTTATCAATATCACGACGGGTCAAACGACGATCCACTTCCAATTGCGTTTCCCCCTCGCCCTTACCGCCGATACCGCCCCCCATTTTGCCAAGGTGCCCCCATGCCCGCGTTAGGCGCGGCATAGAATATTCTAGACGCGCCAGCTCCACCTGCAGACGAGCCTCCCGCGTCTGAGCTCTTTTGGCAAAAATATCTAGAATCACTTCCTGCCGATCGATTACAGCTAACCCGCAAAGTTCCTCCCAGTTGCGCTGTTGCGCAGGAGAAAGTTCGTTATCAAACACAATCACATCGCAACCAAGCTCCTTAGCTCGGTCGATAATTTCCTGCGCCTTACCCGTCCCGATTAGTAACCTTGATTGATATGCGCGCACATGCACCAATAAGCTCTCGCCGTGTGGAACCCCGAGAGTATCCACCAACTCTTCTAATTCCGCTAAGAGACAGCGCGCCTCCGTTTCCTCTTCCTTGTGTAGATAAACACTAACTAGAAACGCTTTATCTACCATCTTGGGTTTTTCACTAATCGCAAACATCATGAAAACATACTAACTCAGAACCAGTCGCCCACCTAATATAATTTATAACTAGAAAGATACTCAAAACCACTGGCCCCACTTCGATTAAAACCAATATTCAAAGCCAAACCTTAAGCCTAAAGCTTCCCTTTTGTGCTAGGTAACCCCTTTACTCGAGGGTCTTTTTGGCAGGCCGCATCGAGAGACTTAGCTAGTCCTTTAAAAAGTGATTCCGCTATATGGTGGGCGTCCCGACCGTAAAGCAGCTCAATATGTAAATTGATCAAAGAGTTGACGGCAAGCGAACGCATAAATTCTTCAATCAATTGTAAGGGGAAATCCCCCGCTTTACGCCGCAAACCTTTGACCCGATACTCCAGATAGGCGCGTCCACTAAGATCTACCACCACTCGGCTTAAAGTCTCATCCATCGGTAAATAAGCGAAACCATAACGACGTATGCCGCGCTTATCTCCGAGAGCTTCCTTCAAGGCCTGGCCAAGAACGATGCCCACATCCTCCACGGTGTGGTGGTAATCCACGTCAATATCTCCCTTGGCCACAATCTCTAAATCCATCAGGGAGTGTTTACTAAAAAGCGTGAGCATGTGGTCGAAAAAAGGGATGCCTGTGGCAATCTTAGACTGGCCACTGCCGTCGATATTAAGTTTAAGAAATATCTTCGTTTCCGCTGTATTGCGCTGAATCGTGCTAGTTCTCATTTTTTCTTTAATCGTATTTCAACGGAACTTTTATGAGCGGTCATTCCCTCAATTTCAGCTAGGGTCATGATGGTTTTAGCACCACGCTTAAGGGTGCTTTTATCATAACGCACGATGCTGGTGCGGCGCATGAATTGATCAATGGTCAGACCGCTGGTGTAATGTCCTGCGCCATTGGTAGGTAGTTCATGACTAGGCCCAGCAGCATAGTCGCCAGCCGCCACGGGTGAGTAATCCCCGATGAAGATGGCACCGCAGTTCCGAATACTAGGCGCAAGTTTAGCCGCACCCACACAACAGAGTGAAAGATGTTCGGGCGCCATTTTTTCCACCAATTCAATGCCTTGCTTAATTGATTTAACGTGGATGAGATAGCAGCCCAAGTTCAAGGTCTCGCGTAAGTGTTGTTGGCGGCTGAGGGACTGCATTTGTAGCTCTATTTCTGCCGCTACTTTATCCATGAAACCTTTGTCAGTGCTTAAAAGAAAAATACGACTTCCGTGACCGTGCTCGGCCTGCGCCAATAGGTCTGCCGCAACAAAAGATGGAACGGCCGTGTGATCGGCTAGAATGGCGATTTCACTGGGTCCAGGTAATAGATCAATTCCCACCTTACCGAAAACTTGCCGTTTAGCCTCGACCACATAACTATTACCAGGCCCGTAAATCTTGTTCACAGCACGAATTGAACTCGTTCCATACGCCAGCGCCGCAATGGCTTGAGCGCCACCGCATTGATAAATTTCCGTAGCACCAGCAAACTTAATAGCGTAGTGCAAAACTGGGTGAATAGTCGGCGGCGTCACGACAACGATTTCTTTAACCCCAGCCACTTTAGCAAGGGTAATGGTCATCAAAGCACTTGAGACTAAGGGAGCCGTCCCTCCTGGAACATAAATCCCTACACGATCTAGCGGTGCGTAGTTTTCCCCAAATTCGGCCCCTTCCGTATTTTTAGATTTCCATGACTTTGGGATTTGTTTTTTATAAAATTTAATAATGTTCCGTTGGGAGGCGAGCAAGGCACTTTTAATGTCGGCGGAAGGAGTCTTCACCTTTTCTGTGACGGTGAGCGTTTTCCGGTCAATTGGCAGAGAAGCGTAACGATTTGTTATTTCAATTAGAGCTTGGTCTCCACGCTGGCGAATGTCGGCCACGATTTGTCGCACCGTTTGCACAACTTCTGGAGTCGGATTAATGTAGGCGTAGATGGCCTCCAAACGTTTTTCAAAGTCATTTTCTTTATAAGAAATCCATTTCACGCTAGTTCTTTCTAAGTTTCCCAAGGTCTAACTTGCAAAACTTTAATCCCCACAATAGCGACTTTCTTCACGGATGAAAGTAAGAATAATGAGCAGGCGGCAGATTTCTAGGCAGAGATATGCCAATAAGCACCTAATCTGAGTGGTTGGAACAGCCTTTAAATCAGAAATGTAACGCTGCGCCGCTTCGTTCTTGGCTCCTTTTCATTTTACCTCTTTACTAAAACCCATGTCACCCCATGAACTTACTCCCGCTCAAATACGTGAAGCTGCCTGCCGCGCTCTAGGTGAAGACATTGGCCCAGCCGACATCACCACCACTGCCCTCGTGGCCGAAAGCTCCCAGTCTCAAGCTCGCCTCTTCGTTAAAGAATCTGGTATTCTCGCTGGCATTCCCCTCGCCATCCGCGTTTTTAATGAACTCTCTCCCTCCCTTAAGTCCACAACTCTCCATCAAGATAGTGATCTCCTACAATCAGGCGCAACTGTGCTTGAACTCTCTGGCTCCACCCGCGCCATTCTTAGTGGAGAACGCAGCGCCCTCAATTTCCTGCAGCACCTCTCTGGCATCGCTACCGAAACTCGACGTTATGTGGATGCGGTAGCTCATACGAAGTGCCTCATCCTTGATACCCGTAAAACCATACCAGGCCTACGTCATCTCCAAAAATACGCCGTGCGCTGCGGCGGCGGGACAAACCACCGTTTCGGCCTTTATGATGCCTTCATGGCTAAAGATAATCATGTAGCCATACAAAACAGCCCCCTTGGCCTGCGTGATGCTGTGCTTAAAATGCGCGCTTTCGATCCCGACGCACCACTCATCTTTGAAGCCGACACCCTAGAACAAGTCGCTCTTTTAGCGGGTCTCAACGTAAACCAAATCCTCCTTGATAACATGACCTGCGAGACCATGAGGCAAGCTGTTCAGGTCGCACAAGGTCGTTGCTTACTAGAAGCTTCTGGCAACATGAATCTCAATCGAGTCCGAGAAGTGGCTGAAACAGGGGTAGACTTCATCTCCGTCGGTGCCCTCACCCACAGCGTGCGTGCGCTAGACTTTAGTTTAGAAATAACTACCACAAAAGAAGTGGCCTAAAAGAAATGTGAGGGAGATGGTGCAGCCTACAGGGTTCGAACCTGTGGCCCCTACCGTGTCAAGGTAATGCTCTACCACTGAGCTAAGGCTGCTTAAATGAAAGTTAAAAGTAACTTATTCTTTTTCCTAACGCAACATCAGACTATCCGTGTTTAAGAATAAATTCGCCAAAATAGATTTAGTTACTATACTGATTATATTATGGAGGCCATCAACTCGTCTGCGGCACTCGACCCGGAAATTTTGGAATTAGCTGATCTAACCATGTATCTTCAGCGCTTCTTCCTTGTATCACTCACAGAAAAAGTCGCTAAGAAAAAAATTTCCATCCCTCAATACACCCTACTCGGCTTTCTCTCCGTGCACGAACACTTAAATATGGGCCAGATGGCCGCCTTGATGGGCCATACTACTCCAGCCACCACCGGTCTCGTAGATCGGTTAACTGAAACGGGTTTAGTTCTGCGCTTTAACACGCAAGTAGATCGCCGCCTCGTCTTGGTCCGCATTACTCCTAAAGGACGTCTCTTAGTTGATGAAATGAAAACTGAGCTGATGCAATGCCTCGACACCGTGATGGCTAGTCTCGATAACGAAGATGCTAAAGCTTGGCTGCGTATTTATAAAGCCATGAAAGTCTCCTGCGTCTCTCGCCTGTCCTCCAGTCTCAGTCGCCCGAAATAAAAATTCTCCCGCAAACACTTTTTTGCTAGCCTCACTAAATGAGTGCAGCGCCTTACCTTGCTTTTCCTGAATTAAATCTGCCGGGAGTTCAGCACATCTTTACTCTCCGTTCCAGCCTCTCGGCAGAACCTCTAACCTGTCGAGATGCCCTTTTTGCCGCGGACTTCCCCTGTGATTATTTAGTCCAAGCCGAGCAGCCCCACGGCTCAGGGATCGCCCACGTAACTATGGAACATGCCGGTTGCACCATTCCTCATGTCGATGGTTTAATTACCAACGAACTTGGGCTGACCTTAGCCATACGCACGGCCGACTGTGGGCCTCTCTTGTTAGTTGATCCCGTGCAATGCGCTATCGGCCTCGTTCATTCTGGGAAAAAAGGCACCCAAGCTGGCATTCTCAGTGCGGCCATAACCTCCATGACAACAGCCTTCCAATCCGATCCCGCCACCTTAATTATCGTCCTTGCCCCCTGCATCCGACCGCCGCACTACGACCTCGACTTTGCTGGGGAGATTCGTGAACAAGCCCACACCTCGGGCGTGCAACACTATTATGACAGCGCTTTGAACACAGGAGCAGACTTAGCCCGCTTCTACTCCTACCGAGTGGAACAAGGAAAAACAGGCCGCCACTATACCGCCCTGCGACTATCTTAAAAAGCTTCGGGGCAGCCTTGGGGTCAGTCCTTGGATTTAGGTGTTGACAGTGATTGGGACGGCTGATGAGATGTTGCTATGGCGCGTAAACCGAGGGTGGAATATGAGGGAGCCTTTTACCATGTGATGGCACGAGGAGATCGTGATCAGGATATTTATGGGGATGATGAAGACCGGAGGTTGTTTGTGGAGTTGATGGGTCAAGTGTGCGGGCGCACGGGTTGGCGGATACATAGCTGGGTGCTGATGGGTAATCACTTCCATTGGTTATTGGAAACTCCAGAAGCCAATCTGGTAACAGGCATGAAATGGTTTATGGGGGCTTACACCCAGAAGTTCAATCGTCGCCACCAGTTTTATGGTCATTTGTTTCAAGGTCGGTATAAAGCGATTCCTATACAAGAGGGGGATTATCTATTGCGGGTGAGTGATTACATTCACCTCAATCCGGTGCGGGCAGGAGCGATACAGCCCGGGAGCCTGAGGTTAGAAGACTACTCATGGAGCAGTTACGGTGTGTGGATTAAGCGTGGAAAGATCCCTCACTGGTCGCCCATGAACAGTGTCTTGAATTGGTGCGGACTGAGGAAAACACAAGTTAAAGAGTATCGCCAACGACTAAAGCGACTAGTCAAGGAGAGCCTGAAGGGTGAGATGGACTGGGGAGATTTAAAGAAGGGGTGGATGTTGGGAGACGAAGGCTTTGCCCAAGAGATGGTGGAACAAGTGGGGAAATGGATGGGCAAAGGAGGTAAGCGCGAGTCTTATGTTGGCAAGGAAGTATGTCGGCATGATGAAGTCCAAGCCCGAGAATGGCTGAAAGTAGGGTTGGAACGTTTGGGAATAGAGCCGGAGGATCTATCTAAGATGGCCAAGACCGACGTGCGCAAGAGAGCACTGGCGGCTTGGCTTAAGAGTAAAAGTATCGTCAGTAATGGCTGGCTAGCCGAGGCTCTAAATATGGGGTACAGCGGCAATGCTGGCAAAGATTTAAAGCACAAAAATGTGGCCGATATCCTGAAGACACTTAAATCCAAGGACTGACCCCAATATGAGATTTCGCATCGTTCATCATACCGAATATCAATACAGGCATCCCGCTTCGGAATCCTACGCCGAGCTGCGCATTTGCCCGCAAAGCTCACTATCTCAACGCGTGATCAAGCGTCGCCTAGAGCTCACACCCGCCACCGCTGTAGATGAATATGAAGATTTTTTAGGAAATAAAGTAGAATACTTTTCCATTCCTTACCGACATAAACGCCTCGTCGTGCGCGCATCAGCCGAAGTAGAAACGCAAGCCTATGAGCCACCCCAAGAAGTTTTAAGTATATCAATTGCCGAGGCTCAACAGATTTACCGTTCTCAAATGCTGACTCTACACCCCTTTCTTCAAGCGACCCCTTACGTTCCCTTACACAAAGTCCTAAGGCCGTTAAGAAAAAATTTCCTTAAATCTTCCGAACCCATTGGCCAAGCCGTCCTGCATTTGAACCAATGGATTTTTCAAACCTTTAAGTATAAACCCGGCACCACCGACATCAGCACACCCCTGTCAGAAGTCATCAAACGTAAACGCGGCGTCTGCCAAGACTTCGCCCACCTCATGCTATGTATCCTTCGCACCTACGGATTACCGGCACGTTATGTCAGTGGTTACATCGAAGCATATGACCCTACCGTCTCCGATCCCGCCCTAGTCGGAGCCACTGCCAGTCACGCTTGGGTAGAAGTCTGCTTACCTGGAGGCACGTGGTGGGGTTTAGATCCCACCAATAATCAGACCGCTGGAGAGCGCCATGTCGTGGTGGCTTACGGCCGAGACTACCGCGATGCCGCACCCCTCAAAGGCACTTATAAAGGCGCACAGGATCAGCAGCTGGAAGTCATGGTCTCGGTTAAAAGAAAAAAGAGCAACTAATTATCTACCCCACATCCCTCATGCTTAAAAATCCGCCTCGGCTAATTCAAAGGCAATCTCTCTTTCTTACGCATTGCGGAAATAAAAAATCTCTGCCACAACTTCTCCGTGAGAAAAACTAAAATCATCGCCACGCTCGGACCCGCTACGGAAACTCCAGAAACTCTCTCTCAACTAATACGTGCTGGCGTTAATATTTTTCGCCTCAACATGTCGCATGCCACCCACGATTGGGTGCGCACCATCGTCCCCCGTATTCGTCAACTTGCCACCGAACAACAACGTAGCGTCGGTATTTTTATCGACACCCAAGGCCCTGCCATTCGCACGGGAGACCTTCCTAATAAAATACCTTTAAAAGTTGGCGAAACCTTTACCTTTACCGTTCGCGGCCATAAATCTGAAGAGGTTCAATCCGTTGACACTAATTACGACGACTTAGTTAAAGATATCAACGTCGGTGACGTCGTCATGGTGGATAATGGCGTCATCCAGATGGTTGTGCGTGAAAAGAATGAATACCAACTACGCTGCGAAGTTCTCACCGCTGGCCAACTCGGCAGCCGCCGCCACATCAACCTTCCTGGCATTAAAGTAAACCTGCCCTCCATGACGGAAAAAGATCTCGCTGATATTAAAGTCGGTATCGAGGCCAAGGTTGATTTCATCGCTCTTTCCTTCGTTCGCGAGGCTAATGACATCTGCATGTTACGCCAACTTCTCGAAACAGAAAATTGCGCCCACATTAAAATCATCGCTAAAATTGAAGACCAATCCGCTGTCCACAAAGTCAACGAAATCATCGCCGAAGCTGATGGTATCATGGTTGCTCGCGGGGACTTAGGCATCGAATGGCCTTTTGAAGAGCTTCCCATTATCCAGCGCCGCATCGTTAAAAAATGTATCCAAGCGCGCAAGCCTGTTATCGTGGCTACCCACATGTTAGAAAGCATGATCGAGAGCCCTATGCCGACCCGCGCAGAAATCACTGACGTAGCCAACGCTGTCTACGAAGGAACCGATGCTATCATGCTCTCTGGGGAAACTACCGTGGGTCGTTACCCCATCCGCTGCGTCGAGGTTTTAGATAAAGTAGCCAAACGGATCGAACTCACCGGCTCCATTGGCTTTAATCATGGCATATCCCTCATCGAGGATCGGGATAAAATAGCCTCCTCCGCCGTTCACATGGCTAACCAAATTAAAGCCGACGGACTCTGCGTCTTTACGCGCACGGGTCGCAGTGCCCAGATGTGTGCCGCCCTGCGTCCCGTGTATTCTCAAGTGTTTGCCTTCACGCCAGACGAGAGTCTGAGTCGTCAACTCACCCTTTACCATGCCGTCAACTCCCTCGTGTTGCCCTTCCAATTCAACCCCCAAGACACCATCATGGCCGCCGAAGAACTACTTCTGAAACGTAAGTGGGTTAACGTAGGTTCGCGCCTCATCATCTTAAGTGATCTTATGGTAAATGATAAAACTGTCTTTGCCGTCCAAATGCGTATTGTCGGGAGCTAGGATTTTTAATTTCTAAATAACGCTGCCGTTTTAACCGCCTCCCTATAAATTCCTCTCTCCACTCAATGGCGAGGACTAACTCACACTTAGATTCGTGCCATTGCGTTTGACAGGCTTTAGGGTCTACCGCTAGAAACAGGGATGCGTTTACTCAGTCTACCTTTATTAATTTGCGTCACCGGTTGGTTATTAACTAACTCTGGATTCACCCAAGAGGCATCCGAGCCCGTAGTGACTCAAGGAATTAGTGCCAAGAAAACGGAATCTGATGTTATTCCCGATGCCCCGACTGCCCCTGAAACGGAGGCGCCTGCGCCAGAGATTCAGACGCAGACAGTCCGCCCCTTGCAGCCTTGGGACTTACCGACGGAGTTAGATGCTAAGGTAAGACTAAAGAAAATTTACGATTTTTTAAACGATCGCAATAAAACTCCTAGCGGCGGAGATCAGGCTTTAGAGTTTGAATTTAAATATTACGACCATGGCGCCGTAACCCAAGCTCAACTTCGCGGCAGGAAAGGTCATTACTACGAGGTCAACTGGGCAACTGATGGCCCCGTTGAACCGTTATCCTTAAGATTTGATTACCGTCAAAAAAATACGCAAGATCTAGTTAAGACCCAAGAGATCCCTTTTCCCCAAGCTAGGGGCAGTATGAAGGGTAGATTTTCCGTCACGGGTGATTCCTATTTTGAAGATGGTGATGTCACCTCATGGAGAATTTCTGTGGTGCGTAATGGTAAAATTATTGCGGAAAAGAAGTCCTTCGTTTGGTAATAGTAGCCAGTCGCCTAACTTTAATACCTTAAGTTTTTTTCATGTCATCTAGTCCTTTTGAAATCATGCAGTTAGGCGGCCCTATCATGTGGGTGCTACTCCTAGGCAGCGTGATCGCTGTAGCGGTATTTGTGGAACGGGTCATTTTATTTCACCGTAGCTCAATCAATGTAGATCGTTTCCTGAAAGGTATTTCTAATCTTTTAAGATTAGGCCGCTACGAGGAAGCTCTGGAGCGTTGTGATGAATCTTACGGTCCCGTGGTGAGAGTTGTGCAGGCCGCCATTATTAAACGGAAATTACCTAAGCCTGAGCTACGAGAAATCGTTCAAGAAGTGGCTCAGCTACAAGTCCCGCGTTTAGAGTCAAATATTTCTCTTTTAGCCACCGTTGGCTACGTCTCCCCATTATTAGGCTTATTGGGCACGGTGATCGGAATGATAAAAGCTTTTCAACAACTCAACACTGCCATGGGTGCGGCTCCGATTAGTGCTCTAGCTGGTGGAATTTGGGAGGCGCTCGTTACGACGGCCTTTGGTCTGGTCGTGGCAATTCCCGCCTATGTGGCTTATAATTATTTAGCCTCGCGCCTTAACCAAATGGTCACCGACATGGAACGCTGTGGAATTGAAATTGTCCAGATCTTAGCAGAATCTCCTGATAAAGAAGTTTTGCAGCCCGCACCTGAAAAAACGGAGACGCTACCTAAATCAGAAAAGACTGTAGAATCACCGCAGCCCGTTACCTCTGAAAAGATAGAAAAAGCGGAAAAGCCTGACCAACCCTTACTACCGATCAAGGCTCCAGAGGAAAAAGCAAAAAAAGCGCGGAGCTTCGGTTTTTGGTCGAAGAAGTCTGACTAGGAATAGGCGGCATGAAATTACGTCGCCACATCCACACCTTACGCGGACCGATTGATGTCACCCCCTTGATTGACGTGGTGCTGTTACTTTTAATTTTCTTTATGTTGAGTTCGACTTTCGTCTTACAGCCTGGGATCAAGGTCAATCCGCCTAAAGGTTTAAACAATACGGGCGTCAGTGATTCACGCCATATCATCAACATAACTGCACAAAAGCCGCCTGTAGTTTTTTTAAATGATCAAATCACGTCCCTTGATCAGCTCAGTAAAGACTTAAACGTTATTTCTAAAAAGGATGTGGATGTGACCGTCATACTACGTGCAGATCAAGACGTGCCACACGGGTTTGTCACCCAGATCATGAACATAGCACTTGAGACTGGCGTCTCGGTTTTGATTGCGACCCAGCCTAAGTGATGGGAAACTAAAGATAAGATGACGCTGCATGAATTATGGGATGATTTAGTGCCACCAGAAAGGCGCTGGCTCAGCTTGCTCATATTTTTTTCGTTATGCGCTCACGCCTTATTTTTTTTTATTTTTAAAATCATCCCACCCGCAGCCGGAAGTTTCCCTAAGCGCCCCGCCCAAGTGACTTGGCTCACGGGTGACTCCACCACGAATCATTTAATCTGGCTAGATTGGCGTGACCCGAGCGCCATCGCTTTACCTAGGTCGCCCTTACCAACCTTACGTCCTCCTTCTAGCCTGCCAGAGTTACCCGATCGTTACGAAGTTCTAACGAATTTAAGTGATCAAGCGGGTGGGCGCATTTTAAGAGATACTCAGGCAACTCTTCCCGAACGTGCTCGCAAAGAAATGGTGGCGGGCAACGTTAAGCCCACTGAGGTTAAAGTTGAAACCCCTCCCACGCCTGCAGGCACACAGGTCGAATTCCTAGGTACATTGGCTGGACGCGAGATTTCTTTGCGCAAGGAACTTCCTCAGCCTGCCGTGTCCGAAACTCTCCGGGTCACGGTTTTAAACATAGGCGTGACCGCAGGGGGAATCGTCGAGGCTGTCATGATAGAAGAGACGTCTCTGGACGCTTCGGTAGATCTTTTAGCCGTAAATAATCTGCGGCAGTGGCGATTTAAGCCGCGCACTAACAAGGGAGCCGAGATGGACTGGGGGCGGGTAATCATTTATTGGGACTATCAAAATAAACCACGCCCTAATCTTCCAGCCACACCCTAATTTTTTTAAAGTTACACCCCAACCACTATGACAATCGATTTTATTTCCGTCTTTTCGCTCTATGTGTTTCTTTTCCTTGCGGTCATCTTTACAGCATGGATACTTTCCACATGGAAATCGCACCGAGAACGTGTCAACTGTGGCAAGCGCTACGTCTGCTCCTGTTGCGGCAAACCTATACGGGCAGATCATGCCTTGATCAGCGTGCGCTGTGGTCATTGCGGTGTACGTAATAAAATTAAGCAACTCAAGATCCTCGAATCTTAACCAGTCCCTCTGCCTAACCTGACAAAAGACCCTTTATGGAATCATCTGATCGCATCCTCATTCTAGATTTTGGCTCTCAATACACCCAAGTCATAGCCCGACGTATTCGTGAGCTAAATATTTTTTCTGAGATCGTCGCCCACACCATAACACTCGAACAAGTCTTAGCCATAAAACCTAAAGGCATTATTTTATCGGGCGGCCCCGCCAGCGTTTACGCTCCTCAAGCACCCCAAGTTGACCCTAAAATCTTTTCCTTAGGCCTACCCATTTTGGGAATTTGTTACGGCATGCAACTAATCGGGAAACATCTCGGCGGCAAGGTTCAAAAAAGTGAACGTCGCGAATATGGCCGTGGTCAACTCAGCGTTAAAACAACCTGCCCCTTGTTTACGGGATTACCTAAAAAATTAGATATCTGGAATAGTCACGGAGACAAGTTAATTACACTACCCAAGGGATTCAAAGCCGTAGCCACCACCGAGAACTCACCTTACGCCGTAATCCAAAAAGGAAACATCTTCGGCATGCAGTTCCATCCCGAGGTAGCTCACACCCCGCGCGGCAAAGAAATGCTCCACAACTTCGTCCTTAGAATTTGTAAATGTAAACCTTCTTGGACAACAGAATCCTACATTGATCGCACCATTGCAGACATCCGACGTGAAGTGGGGAAGGATCAAGTGATCCTCGGTTTAAGCGGCGGAGTAGATTCTAGCGTAGCCGCAGCCTTAATCCACCGGGCAATTGGTAAACAGTTAATCTGTATTTTAGTTGATAACGGCCTCATGCGCTCCAATGAAGTTGAAAGCGTCAAAGCCATTTTCGGACGTGGCCTAGGCTTACAACTCCGCGTAATCGACGCCTCAGAACGCTTCCTAAAAAAACTTCAGAATGTCACCGATCCGGAAAAAAAACGAAAGATTATCGGCACAGAATTTGTGCGGGTCTTTGAGGAAGCCACTAAATCCGTTGGCGCCGCCAAGTTCCTCGCCCAAGGCACTCTCTATCCCGACATCATCGAAAGTGTTTCTATCGACGGAAACCCCGCCGCTCTAATCAAGTCTCACCACAACGTCGGCGGCTTACCGAAACGGATGAAGTTTAAACTTTTAGAACCCCTAAAACAGCTTTTTAAAGATGAAGTTCGACTCGTCGGGGAGGCCTTAGGCTTACCGAAAGAAATGGTCTGGCGTCAACCCTTCCCAGGCCCAGGTCTCGCCGTGCGCTGCTTAGGTTCCATCACCCAAGATAAATTACGCATTCTTCGTGAAGCCGACGCCATCGTCGTGGATGAGATGAAAAAATCGGGTTGGTATTACAAGGTCTGGCAATCCTTCGCCGTGCTGCTGCCCGTGCGCAGTGTCGGTGTCATGGGAGATGAACGCACCTACGATTTTACCATTGCACTGCGTAGTGTGGACAGTCAAGACGCCATGACCGCAGACTGGTCACGCCTACCTCATGATCTCTTGGCTAAAATTTCCACCCGCGTCATTAATGAGGTTCAAGGCGTCAACCGCATGGTTCTAGATATCAGCTCAAAACCTCCAGCTACAATCGAATGGGAATAATTAGCGGCTCTGCGTTCAACTAATCTGAACCAACTTGATAACATTTTTACCCAGCCTGGCTTTGGTCTCGTCCTTACCCGATCCCACAGTTTGGATGATGCTGCCTTTCGCCCTGTTACTGCTGGCCATTGCGGCCATGCCCTTTATTCATAAACATTTCTGGGAACATCATTACCACCACATCTCTCTCGGACTAGGTATAGTTGCGGTTATTTATTACTTAATTTTCCTCCAAGCAGGGCAACGTATGCTGCATGTGGGCTATGAATACCTCAGCTTCATCACGCTCATTGGCTCCCTCTTCGTCGTAACAGGCGGGATCCATATTCAAGTTAAGGGTGAAGCCAAACCATGCATGAACTGTCTGTTTTTATTGTTAGGTGCGCTTATGGCTAATGTGATCGGAACAACGGGTGCTTCCATGTTACTCATACGCCCTTGGATTCGGATGAATAAATACCGCATCACCGCCTTCCACATTGTTTTTTTTATTTTCATCATTAGCAACGTGGCAGGTAGTCTTACCCCCATCGGTGACCCTCCCCTTTTTCTAGGTTTCTTAAAAGGCGTCCCCTTCTGGTGGGAATTAGAAAACCTTTGGAAACCTTGGCTCTTGGTAGTGAGTTTACTCCTAGGTACTTTTTATTTTATGGACCGTGCTAATTTTCAGAAAACACCACGTCTCATTCGTGAAAAAGAAACAGCCCACGAAACGTGGAAATGTGATGGCTTACAAAATCTCTTCTTTCTCGCAATTATTCTTGGAGCTGTCTTCCTCCCTTCCCCTTGGCGAGAACTCCTCATGGTAGCGGCAGCCTTAGGTTCTTATTTAAGCACAAGAAAGGCCGTGCATCTAGCTAATCACTTCAGCTTTGCCCCGATCAAGGAAGTGGCTTGGCTCTTCGCTGGTATTTTTACAACGATGGTTCCCGCCCTTGATTACCTCCAACATCACGCTGGTTCCTTGGGTGTGGACAGTCCTTTAAAATTTTATTTTCTCACTGGAGCACTTTCCGGAGTGCTCGATAACGCCCCTACCTACCTAGCCTTTTTGACCACTTCTCTCAGTCAACACACGGCGGCAGATGGCCATGTGCTGAGTCTAGATAATTTAGCAGATTTACAAATCTATATGGGACTAGACGGGATTGAATTAATGGCTATCTCCCTAGGTGCTGTTTTTTTCGGAGCCATGACCTATATCGGAAACGGCCCGAACTTCATGGTTAAATCTATCGCAGATAAGTCTAAAGTAGAGACCCCAGAGTTCTTCACCTACATCTGGAAATATTCATTACCCATTTTATTGCCCATCCTAATTCTCGTAGGCTGGCTTTTTTTCTAAAAAGAGACTCGGCCGCTAATCACTTAAAATTGCAAACTGTCTCTACTAAAGTCTGTACATTTTCCACCTTAGCTTTCGGTGTTAGCCCATGACCTAAGTTAAATATGTAACCAGCATGGCCTCTCATGGACTCCAGCAGCTCTAGCGTCCGCATCTGAGTGGTCTCTTGATCCATCGTTAAAATCTCAGGATCTAAATTGCCCTGAACCGCTATCGAAGCGGGTACCAGCTTACGCTCCTGAGCCAGATTTACGCTCCAGTCGTAACTAATAACTCGCGCTCCCGTCTGTACTAAAGCCTTGCGCTGATGTGCCTTTCCCTTAGCAAACAAAATAACGGGAAAGGAAGAAGGCAGTGCCTCGATAATTTCCTGCACCCAACGTAACGAAGCTTCGCCATAGTCTTTATCTGGGCTAAGGGAAGCCCATGAATCGAAGAGCTGTACCGCATCAGCTCCAGCATCAATCTGCATTTTTAAGTAGTCGATACATGCAGAAGTAAGTATTCCCATTAATTGGTTAAAAAGGGGTCGATCTTTTTGAAATAATTCTAAGATAGCTGGACTTTCCGTTGGGCTACCACCTTGCGTCATGTAACTACCTAAAGTCCACGGCGTGCCGCAAAAACCTAATAAAGCCGTAGCATTCCCCAGCTCGCTCCGTGTTCTAGCTAAGGCTTGTGCCACGTAATCTAAGCGTTGATGCACGCCCTTACTTCGCAAACGGCTAATCTGTTCGGAACTGCGTAAAGCGTATTCCATCTCGATCCCGCCTGTTTCCTTAAAACGGTAGGGTTGCCCCAAAGCTTCTGGTATAACCAAAATATCTGAAAATATAATGGCCGCATCTAAAGGAAAACGTCGCAGCGGCTGTAGCGTTACTTCTGTCGCCAGCTCCGGTGTGCGCACCATCTCGACGAAAGAATGCTTCTCCTTCATCGCACGATATTCAGGCAAATAGCGACCCGCCTGTCGCATTAACCAAACGGGCGGACGATCCAGAGGTTGACAGGCAAGAGCAGCTAAAAATCGTTCACGAGATGTCATAATGAGAAGACTTAGATTGTTGAATAATGCGTGCTGCTTGGTCAATGACGATTGCGTCGTTACATAAGTTTAAGTTAACCCTTCCTGTTTCACCGTTATCATCTAACTTAGACTCAGATGACCGATAAAACCCAAGCCGATCCTAGCGCGCCCCAGAATCCCTCTTTTGCTTGGGGCAGTAACGCAACCCAATTTTTTTACGATTTAAATCCAGACCGTATCCTCGATGCCGTTGAAACCTTGGGCCATCGCTGCACGGGTCGCTGCTTAGCTCTGAACAGCATGGAAAACCGTGTCTATGAAATTGAGATTGATGATTCCTCCACCGATTCAGGTGTTTCCTACGCCATTGCTAAATTCTATCGCCCAGGCCGTTGGTCAGCTGAACAAATTTTAGAGGAACATCGTTTCCTTCTCGATTTACGTGCCCAAGACATTCCCTGCATCGCACCTCTTCTGGACGAAGATGGAGAGACTCTCCATGAAATGGAAGAGTGCGGAATATTTTACACCTTATTTCCACGTCAAGGCGGACGTAATCCCGACGAGTTACAACCCGAGCAATTGCAACGACTAGGCCGCTTACTCGCCCGCGTCCACCAAGTCGGTGGCCAAGGGACAGCACCCAACCGTATTTCACTTGAGCCAGAAACCTACGGACTAAGTAGCCTCGACTATTTACTAGAAAACGAAATTATTCCTGAAGATCTGGAAGATGACTATGCTGATGCTGTTGAGGAAATCTGTGAACTTAGCTATCCCTTGTTTGATAATTGCCAACCACAACGTATCCACGGCGACTGTCACTTGGGCAATGTGCTCTGGAGACAAGATGAAATTTATTTGGTAGATTTCGATGATATGGTCAATGGACCCTGCATCCAAGACCTATGGCTGCTAGCCCCAGGGCGCGATCCCGAGAGCCGCATGCAGCTCAACGAAATGATCAGTGCGTATCAAGAAATGAGAAATTTTGATCATGCCTCCCTTCGCTTGATTGAACCCCTGCGTGCCTTACGCTATATTCATTTCTCCGCATGGATGGCTAAACGTTGGGCCGATCCCGCCTTTCCCCAAGCCTTTCCCCACTATGGAACCCGTCACTACTGGATGGAGCAAGTGCAGGACTTGACTGAGTGCTTAGATCTAATTAAGAACCATTCTAGATGAAACTTCGCGTCGCCCACACCACACATTACGACTACGCAGAAAAAGTTCTGTTCACACCGCACCTCGTCGTTTTGCGCCCGCGCGAGAATCATCAAACCCACGTGCTAGACTTTCAATTAACCACCGTCCCTAGTGGTCGAATTACTTGGATGCGCGATACTCAAGAAAATAGCATTGCTCGCTGCATTATTGAAGGCAGCTCTAAACAACTCGTCATCCACGCCGAGATCACCGTAGAACTATTACAGACAAATCCTTTTGATTTTCTCTTGGAGCCACACGCTGCAAACCTCCCCTTTTCATACAACGAGAGTGAACAGGCCAGCCTCGCCGCCTCGCTACTTCCTCTGGCAGACTCCTCTCAAGTTTCAGCGTGGGTCACACAGGCATTAGGGCAGCGGCAAGGTCCTACTTTAGATATTTTAACCAAACTGAACTCGCACATCTTTCAAACTCTGACCTATAATCGACGTGAAGAAATGGGGCTTCAAACGCCTAACGAAACCCTCACCCTTCGCTCTGGGAGCTGTCGTGATTTTGCCTTACTTTTTATGGCAGCCTGTCGTGAACTCAACCTAGCCTGCCGTTTCGTCAGCGGTTACCTTTATGTGCCACCTCTTCTCGGTCAGACCCCATCTGAGAACCGCGCTGATAATGCCATGCATGCGTGGTGTGAAGTATACATCCCAGGTGCCGGCTGGCTGGGCTTTGATCCTACTCACGGGATTTTAACTAATAATAATTTTATCCCCGTAGCCGTAACGAGCTTCCCCGAAACTGTCAATCCCGTTCAAGGATCCTACCTAAACTCCGAGCCCGTAGAGAACGCGCTACGAGTCGAAGTGAGTATAGAAAAAATCAGCTTCTAATCGAAGATTCGCTCGTGGTTAAAAATCGAGGCCTATGAGAATAATGCCGCCGTAAGTTCTTTTATCCTCACTCGTTAGCTCGGTATTGTTATCACCCGAGGTAACTTTGATATTTTTGGTCACCTGCTTTTCGCCTTTACCCAACTGAGCCGGGGCTAAGGGATTCAAAACTTCTAGTCCTTTTTCAGACATCATGATAATGACTCCAGTCGCTTTGGGCTGTAGTTTTTCTCCCGCCGCAACTCCGTGTCGAGTCGTAAGGTTAGCTGGCTTAGCTGTGGTGGCTTTAAAGGTATTGTCTTGGGCTAAAGCTCCGCTCAGACCTAAACCCAAAAACAGAAGGGTAAATAACGATTTCATAACTCTAGTCATACGTCAGTCCTTCTTCTAAAGCAAGCCTAGAGCTATGAAGGAAATTTTTACTACCCGCGACGTTTGCGCTTAAGATGGAGCTGAGCCGTAGCGCGGGCAAGGGAGGCGTGTAAAGCAGAAGATTCTTCCGGATCGTTCTTCGCTTTCTCCAGAGCTTCCTGGGCACGCTTAATCGCTTCTTCCACGTGGCCTTCGTCAATGTCTTCGACGTTAATGGCAGCATCCGTCAACACAGATACTTTATTGTTAGCCACTTCCACGAATCCTTCACCCACCGCCAATGACTCTTCTTTACCCGAAACGCTAATACGAAGCTCTCCAGGCTTAATCGCCGTCATGATGGCGATGTGGTTGGGAAAAATGCCAATCTCCCCAGCAACTCCAGGTAAGACCACAGAGTCCACTTCCGCCGAGTAAGCTTTCTTCTCTGGCGTGACGATCTCAAGTTGTAAAGTTGGCATAGCAGCTAAGTTTTAAATTAAACGATTTCTTACTTGGACAGGACGGAATCGATTCCACCCTTCATGTAGAATTGTGACTCGGCCACGTCGTCATGTTTGCCTTCAAGGATTTCTTTAAAGCCACGAACGGTTTCTTTGATGCTGACATATTCACCTTTGGTGCCCGTAAAAATTTCTGCCACAGCAAAGGGTTGGCTGAGGAAACGCTGAATTTTCCGAGCGCGATAAACGGTCAGTTTATCTTCTACAGAGAGTTCGTCCATGCCGAGAATGGCGATAATGTCCTGCAAATCTTTATAGCGTTGGAGAACTTTTTGCACGCCACGAGCGACCGCATAGTGTTCTTCACCAACGATTTCAGGAGCGAGTGTTTTGGAAGTTGAGGACAAGGGATCCACCGCAGGGTAAATACCTAACTCCGCAATGGACCGCTCCAATACGATGGTGGAATCCAAGTGAGCAAAGGTGTTAGCTGGTGCTGGATCAGTCAAGTCATCCGCAGGGACGTAAACGGCCTGCACAGAGGTGATAGAACCTTTGTTGGTGGAAGTGATGCGTTCTTGCAACTGACCCATTTCGGCGGCGAGCGTGGGCTGGTAACCCACGGCACTTGGCGTACGACCTAATAAGGCGGACACTTCGGAACCAGCCTGCGAGAAACGGAAGATGTTGTCGATGAAGAGCAACACGTCTTGATTTTTTTCATCACGGAAATACTCAGCCATGGCTAAGCCTGTCAGTGCCACACGGAGACGAGCACCAGGAGGTTCATTCATCTGTCCGTAAACAAGGGCGACTTTAGACTTACCTGGGATCAAGATAGTATTGCCGTCTTTATCATAAGTGGGATGACCTTTTTCGTCCTTCTCCACGGCGATAACGCCCGCTTCTGACATTTCTTGATAAAGATCATTCCCTTCACGTGTGCGCTCACCCACGCCAGCGAAGACGGAGAAACCCCCATGCCCTTTAGCGATGTTGTTGATGAGTTCAAGAATAACGACGGTTTTACCAACACCAGCTCCCCCGAAGGCGCCGACTTTTCCACCTTTGGTAAAAGGACAGATTAAGTCGATCACTTTAATACCTGTTTCAAGGATGGATGGTTTAGTGTCTTGATCGATCAAGGTAGGAGCGTCGCGGTGAATGGGATATTTTTTGTCGAAGGCAACGGGTCCACGCTCATCTACTGGCTCGCCTAATACGTTAAACACGCGACCTAGCACACCTTCGCCCACAGGAACAGAGATGGGTGCGCCTGTGTCGACCACTTCGATGCCACGGCTCAGGCCTTCGGTCGAAGACATAGCGACGGCACGTATCCATCCTTCGCCTAAATGTTGCTGAACTTCTAAAGTTACACGCACGGGTTTGTCACTGACGGTGTAGTCAATGGTAAGTGCATTGTAGATGGCGGGCACTTTTCCGTCGGGGAATTCAACGTCAACAACGGGGCCGATGACTTGTACTATTTTACCTGTATTCATAATGATGGGGTGATGGATGATTCGTGGATTACATGCTAGGCCAAGACCGCTTGAGCCGTGCTTATTTCTAAAAGTTCTGTCGTGATGGAAGCTTGCCGCACCTTGTTATATTCCAAGGTTAATTCTTTAACTAATTGTTTTGCGTTATCGGTCGCACTCTTCATGGCGACCATGCGTGCGCTGTGCTCAGACGCGTGAGCGTCGAGGATGTGCTGGTAAATTTCAAAGTGAACAAAGTAAGGAAGCAAGCCGCCGAGAAGTTCCTGTGCGGCTGGTTCAAAGACGTAATCCGTTCCGCGCTGACTACCGTCCTCAGTTTGTGTAACGGTCTCAGGCCGAATAGGAACAAGGGTGGCCAAAGCGGGTTGCTGCACGAGGGTGTTGACGAAACGACTGTAGTAAACGTCTACGCTGTCGATTTCCCCAACTAGAAATTTATCCATTAACAACTGACTAATTCTTTTACTGTCGCGAAAACTAAAGTTTTCTTTCAATTCAAAATCGGCCAATATATTTTTACCCATGCGAGCAAGGGCTCCACGACCTTTACGGCCGACGGTGATGTAAACGCAGTTACCTGTGTCATCCTTGATCACGTCACGAAGTAGGTTCGTATTTAAGGCACCGCAAAGCCCCTTATCTGAAGTAATGACAAGAACACCACGCTTCTTGATGGGGCGGACTTCTAGGAGTGGATGGGTAATTTCACCCGTCTGCTCGGCTAAATGGGCAGCCACTTGATCCAACATCGTCGCATAAGGCCGGCCCGAAAGCGCGCGCATCTGTGCCTTCCTCATTTTAGAGGAAGCTACCATCTGCATCGCCTTCGTGATCTGAGCCGTATTTTTAATCGACTTGATCCGGCGCCGGATTTCGCGTGTGTTGGCCATGTGAAAAAAAATTCTACTTTTAAATTTAGATAATTAAGCCGTGTAGGTTTCAGCAAAGAGGCCTAAGACCTTTTTAAACTCACCTGTGATTTCATCGTCAAAAGCACCCTTATCACGCAATTTAGCTAAGAGAGGTTCGTGGCGACTCTGTAAAAATTCCGTCAACTTTGTCTGATAATCACGCACTTTTTCCACAGGGACGGTATCAAAGAAACTGTTCTGCACCGCCCAAAGAATCACGGCCTGAATTTCAACGGGGATAGGATTATATTGTTGTTGTTTAAAAAGCTCCACGATGCGTTGGCCGCGCTCAATCAGGCCTTTGGTTGCAGTGTCTAAATCTGATCCGAACTGGGCGAAGGCGGCGAGCTCACGGAACTGAGCTAACATACCCTTAATCTTACCAGCAACCTGTTTCATCGCTTTGATCTGAGCAGCAGAACCTACACGGGAAACAGAGAGACCGACGGAGATGGCAGGACGGATACCTTGATAAAATAAATCCGTTTCTAAATAAATCTGACCGTCAGTGATGGAGATCACGTTAGTCGGAATGTAGGCGGAAACGTCACCCGCTTGGGTTTCGATAATAGGCAGCGCTGTTAGGGATCCGTTACCACTAGCTTCATTCACACGAGCGGAGCGCTCGAGCAAACGGGAATGCAGATAGAACACATCTCCGGGATAAGCTTCACGTCCTGAAGGACGCTTTAAGATTAATGAAACTTGGCGGTAAGCTACAGCGTGTTTAGACAAATCATCAAACACAATTAACGCATCTTGACCATTGTCCATGAACCACTCTCCAATAGCAGCACCAGCAAAGGGCGCTAAGTATTGCATGGTGGCAGAATCCGAAGCCGTCGCTGCGACGATGATGGTATAAGGCATCGCTCCAGCTTCTTCTAAAATACCGATAACCCGCGCCACGTTAGACTGCTTCTGTCCCACAGCAACGTAGATGGAATATAGGGGGCGGAAACCGGCTTTACCTTCACCCGCTTTATTAATGCGTGCTTGGTTGATGATGGTGTCGATGGCGATGGTTGTTTTACCTGTAGCGCGGTCACCGATAATGAGCTCGCGTTGACCACGACCAATCGGGATCATGGCGTCGATGGCCATAATGCCAGTTTGGACAGGTTGGCTAACAGATTTGCGTTTCATGACGCCAGGAGCCAGCTTTTCTAAAGGATAAGAGACGGAACTTTGCACAGGACCTTTTCCGTCAATGGGATTACCAAGCATGTCCACCACGCGACCGAGGAGGCCCTTGCCAACGGGGATCTGGAGAAGTTTACCTGTGGTTTTAACTTGGTCACCTTCTTTAATGCCGAGGTAATTACCAAGAATGATGGCACCGACTTCGGTTTCTTCCAAATTCAAGGCTAGTCCATAAACACCGCCGGGGAACTCTAGCATTTCATTCAAGGCAGCACCTGCAAGACCTTCGATCTTAGCCACGCCGTCCATGATTTCACGGACAGTGCCGACGTTTGATTTAGCAACTTCGGTTTTTAGGCCTTTAATCTGGGATTCGATATCTTCTAACAATGTGCTCATAGCGATGTGTTTCTGGTTGGTTTAAGGTGCTGTTAAAGGGTTAATTAAAAACTGTTTTGTAAATTCTTCAGACGTGTCTGGATGCTGCCGTCCCAGACTTGGCTTCCTACCGTGATGCGAAGGCCACCGAGCAATTCTGGTTTCTGGGTAAATTTAACACTGACATGAGCACCGAAGCGTTGACGAATTTTAGCGGTAATGGCGGACTCTTCCGAACCGAGAGATTGGGGAGATTCTACCACAGCGGAAGATTCTGCTAGCTTAAGAGAGATAAGTTTTTTTAAACGATTTAAAATCGGGAAATAATTACGCGGCTTGTTTTGCACGATATAGGTGACAACCTGCAGCGCACGTTTTTCGTCGAGAATGCCAGCGGACAAGCAGCTATTATAAAGCTTCTTGGCCATGGAACGGGACTCGCGGTTGATTTTCATGATGGATAAAAATAGAGTTACTTAGGAAACGCTGCCGACCACTTCTTGACGGAGGCGGGCTTCGTCCTCAGAGGTAATGGTGCGGCCTAGAACTTTGCCTGTAGTTTGGATTACAAGGCTAGCGACTTCTTTTTTCAAATCGGAAAGGAGTTTTTCACGGTCACGCAGCGCGGTTTCTTCAGCCCGGAGAAGAATAAGCTCAGCCTGTGCAGCCGCTTCCGCCATTTTCTTGCCTCCAAGGGCATCAGCACTTTTCTTAGCTTCTTCAATCAGTGCCATAGCGTCAACGTTGGCTTGTCTCACAATCTCTTTGCGATTAGCTTCGGCTTCGGCCAGTTCTTTTTTAATTTGTTCAGCGTTAGCCAGTGAGGCTTCGATTTCTTTACGGCGCTGATCCATGACGGCAAGAATCGGATCAAAGGCAAATTTTTTCAGAGCAAAGGCAAGGACAGCGAAAACAATGATCTGGGCAATAAGACCACCCGTGTTGACGCCTACGCCTTCGAACTTACGCACTAAACCTGGGACGATGCCATCTGATTGAGCCTCAGCTGCTGCTAAAAATAATAAGTCATTCATGCTACGTGATCTGGTTAAAAGCTAACTAAAAAAGAGGGATGAAAGCGTGCGCTCAAGCTTGGCTCAAGCGCACGTTTCTGATTGGACTATTTGCCCATGAAGATGGTGATGAAGAGCACCCCTTCGGCCAAAGCCATCGCAAGGATGGACTGAACGAGAATGGGTGTGGCTGCGCCGGGGTTACGAGCAACGCCCTCAGCTGCCTTAGCTCCGATATAGCCTACTGCGACTGCGGCACCGAGGGCGGCGAGTGCGATTTGAATATTACCTTCCATAGTTTTGTTTTTTCTTAGTTTGAGTGTTGTTTCGAGTGCCCCGGCAGTTGATGCCACCGTCTGACAGCCAAAGTGGTGACGGCTTAATGGGCTTTCTCCCCATGTTTATCCGCATGCTTATCCCCATGGTCATCATGACGGCAAATTAAAGCCGTGAAGACCGCGGTGAGGAGACAAAAAACGAGTGCCTGCACCAAAGCCACGAGAAGCTCGTAGGTGTAAACAGGAAGAAGAGCTAGGGCTTTCATCCAAATCGAAGGAGCCATGTGTTTGATTTGGTCGATGATGGCTTCACCGCCATAAATGTTTCCAAACAAACGGAAGGTCAAGGAGACAGGGCGCACCATGATGGAAATAATTTCAATGAACCCGACAAAAATAAAGAAAGGTAATATAATGATAAAAACCCCTGTAGGCATTTTAGCATTCGGGATAAATAAATGCTTCACAACACCAACAGGCCCATTAAACTTCAAGGCCCAGAATATCCACATGGCGAAGAAAGACAAAGCCAGAGCCAAGGTCATATTTGCGTCCGCATTCGCACCACGCATAAAGGGATGAGACACCTGATTAAGATTATACCATGTTGGGCCAGTACCCACGCCGATCGTGCCTACACCAGGCATGAGTGCCTGTAAATTGCAGGCCATGATGAAAATAAAAATAGAGGCAAAGAACCAAAAAGTCTGCCTCAACAAATCCCAGCCCAGCACGCCCTCAAGCACGACGCTAATTTTTTCAATCAGGATTTCAAAAAAGTTTTGAGCGGGACCAGGGATTAAAGAAACATTACGTAAAGCGATTTGTGCGAAAATAATAATAACTGCGGCAACCACCGCGGAAACTAGCATGGAGTTCGTCACAGGAAAACCAAACACCTCAAAAATTTTAGGCGCAATCATGGGCAAAGGAACATGCTCGCTATGCGCACCTGTTGCGTGAGGTTCTAGTGTTGAAGCTAAATGAAACAGAAACATAAATGAGGGCGAAATTAAGCCGTAGGCTTTACCTCATGGCAAGTAAAAGTTCTTTAAATTCTTGAAATTAGTTCCCCTCGTTGCTTAATTAGCTGGATCAATACTTCTTTCACGCTGGTATTCACTAATTTTCTCCCCTTGTTACTCTTAAACGTGTAATAAGAGACATGGAACGAATCCGCCTGCTCTTTCTCACGCTTTTGCCTTGGCTCGCTGTTGTCTTATGTGCGGGGCTCTCCTGCCTACTCTGGCAGTCCCAGCTCCTCCATAAGTGGGATTACAAATTACTGCGTTATTATCAACAACTCGACCCCGCCATTCCAGAACTACCCATTGAGCTCGTTACCATTAAAAAAATAGATGGCCAAGCATGGCCTTGGTCTAGCCTAGACTACGCTATCCTCTTAAATACGCTGAGCCCTTTTTCTCCCTCGGTCATGGCACTTGATCTGCCCATAGAAGAAGGTGATCCCCTTTATCCCATCTACGACATCCAATTAGCCAACCAAATGGCTCGCTTCCCCTCCGTCATCATCTCCCAGACTAGCCCCCGATCCGTCCCAGCCCCCTTCGTTTCCGCAGCTAACACGGCTCCTTCGCGTTGGCTACAATCCCCTAACCAGCCTCTAGAAAAAGTCGCTTTGGCTCTTTGGACTAATAACACGTGGCAAGCCTCCTTTGCCCTGCAAGTCGTTGCCAGCCACCTAGGAGCTGACTGGTCAGCCAGTAAAATACTGCCTAATGAACATATTACCCTAAGAAACAAAGAAAATAAACTCCTCCTAACTATCCCCGTAGATGCCGAGTGCCGCACCTTGATCCATTATAATATCTTCAGTAAAAAGGCGGACGCTACCGAATTTTATTCCGCCATTATTTCAGCCGAAGATTTACGCAACGGCGGTAGCGGCTTAGAAGGCTTTCACGAAATCCGGCGCAGAATAATACTCGTCGGCACCGAAGCCCCCGGCACCTATTCTCCCGTGACCAGCCCCGCTGGGGCGCTCCCTTCCGTTTATCTGCAAGACCAGACCTTACGCCAACTCCTCTCTCAACGATTCACCAGCGAACTAAACAGTTTCTTTTACCTACTTATTATCGTCAGTGCCTGTTCAGCCGCAGGTGCCTTTGCCCTAATCCCTTCACGTCCTGTCAGCTTATCCTTACTTCTCGTTTATCTAACACTTTGCCTCCTAGGTTCCTACTTCTCCTACGAGCTAGGAAAAATCTGGTGGCACCTCTTCCCCCTCCTTTTCGGCGTCGCCCTATCATGGTTTACTGCCCGTTGCCTCTCCCTATTAAGCAGACTGGACCAAGAAAAACAGCGTGAGCTTTTTGAAGATTTTTAATGAAATTCTTCTAATCTCCCCCTTGTTCCGCTAGAGGGGGACAACCATATGAACTGTTAAACTGTTCGGAGCCAGTAGGCTTCCGCACCAAAAATGAATCAATTAGCATTTCCGAATAAATAAAAGTAGGACACACAACAATGCCGTGACGTATTTCCTTTCCGCCGAGAAAAATGAATACCCGCAAGAGGTTTGAGCCTTGGTAACTTATAATTATGAATCATATAGATCGTATTACGTTCAATCCTAAGCAATGCGGAGGTAGACCCTGCATCTGAGGAATATGGATGCGAGTTAAGGACGTTTTGGAACTGCTGGCTCATGGGTCTAGCCACGCCGAGATCCTTCAAGATTATCCTTATCTCGAGGAGGCAGACATTCATGCCTGACTCCAGTATGCCGCCACCAAGTTGATCACACCGTATTACAAATGGTGTGATCATGCGGTTTGTTGTTGATGCTAATTTACCCCGAGCCTAGCCCGGATCTTGGCGGCTCATGGGCATCAAGCTGAGCATGTAGTAGACGTCGGGCTGCGTGAATCCGAGGACGACCCAATCTGGAATTTTTTCCAATCCCACTCCCGTGGTAATTTGGTTGCGGGTCGAAAACTGCCGCAATTCCTTCCTGCTGGCTCAATTCTTGCGACTTCTACCCGATATTATAGAACATGTTGAAATGGGCGACCATCTGATTGAAGTCCGCTAAATTCGGTTTGCGACGATCCAAAAGGGAACCCAATAGTTGTGACTACGATCCATCCGCCACGGCGGGACGGACACCAAACGCAGGAAAACAGCACCTATGCGTTCTTCCCGTCCTCCTCAGGAGGATGCATGAGAAATTGATCCCGAAAAAATCCAACCCCTAAACCGAACTCAACTCAGGCCACTTCGCCAGCCAATCTTTTCTTAAAGCCACGGGCCGCATCGTGGCTAAGGAGACGGGCACCATAACCTGCTTAACTCGGCTCAATAAAACCTCATCTAAATCACGCTGAATCGTAAACTCCAGATGAAAACGGACTTTCTCCATACGCACCAACTTGACGCCAATAATTAAGGTATCCCCCAGCCGGGCAGGCTTCACGTAATCAATCTCCGTCCGGGCCACAACAGGGCAATCCCCCCCACCTGTCATCTCTCCTAATTTCCAACCTAACAATTCCGCAAAATCCGAACGCACCTGCTCCACCATGCGAAGGTAGGCGATGTTATGCACGACCCCACCCGCATCTGTGTCATAAAAATATACCTTAACGCGTGAAGTCAATTCAGGCCGATCAGGAAGTTGAGACGTCATAGATTATATCCAGAATCTTAGTCCTTTCAGATTAAGCAGGCTCCTTTGTCTTACCTAGAGCGGACTCTAACGCCTTCGCCACAGTTCTTAACACCTTGACCCGCGCGTGCCACTTGAAGTTGCCTTCGATTAAATGCCAAGGTGCGTGAGGCTGGTTTGTTTTTTCAAACATCTCTTCTGCTGCCTCATTATGCAGATCCCATTTCTCGCGATTGCGCCAATCCTCATCATTTATTTTCCAGCGCTTATACGGATCTTCTTCCCGTTTTTTGAAACGAGCAAGCTGCTCTTCCTTGGTGATGTGCAGATAAAATTTGAGAATAACTGAACCATTATCCGCCAACGATTTCTCAAAATGATTAATCTCATCGTAGGCCCGCTTCCATTCCCCCTTCGTAGCAAACCCCTCCACTCTCTCCACTAAAACACGTCCGTACCAACTACGATCAAAAATGGCGATCTCTCCCTGAGCAGGAATTTTTGTCCAAAATCGCCAAAAGTAATGATGCCGCAGTTCATCTTCTGTCGGCTTAATAGTGGAGTAAACTCGGATATGCCTCGGATCTAAATGCTCATTAAACCGCTTAATCACGCCGCCTTTACCAGCAGCATCAGGCCCTTCAACAACTATGATTAGGTTTTGCTTCGACTCAAGCAGACGCCTTTGCAGCATGAGTAGATCCAGCTGATATTTTAAAAGTTTAGCCTTATAATCAGCCTTCTCTTGGATTTGTGTAGTGAGGTCAAGATTCTGAAGCAGTCCCATAGCGCACTGTCTCTAACTCTTTTCTTTAACGCTGGGAAGAAGAAAAGGAAGTTAATTTTTCCTTGCTTAAGCTTGAGTTTTTCCCGTTCATATCTTAGCTCATGAATCATACTAAATTTGAAACGGAACAGGAATGGATAGATGCCCTCATCGCAAAATGGCGTGAACTCGGAACCGAAGCCTTAAATGCTCGCGGCACTTTCTATGTTTCCCTCTCCGGCGGCTCTAGCCCAGAGAGTTTCTACAAGGCTTTAGCGAAGACGGATTGGCCTTGGTCTTCCACCGTTCTTTTTATTGGGGACGAGCGTTGGGTCCCCTCCGACCATGCGGACAGTAACTACCGTATGATCTACGAATGTTTCTATCCGCATAAAATTAGGCTGGAGCGTTGGCGCACAGAATTAGCCAAGCCTGAGGAAGCGGCTCTGGATTACCGCCGCCGCATCAGTAAAGAATTAGGCCACCCACCGCGCTTCGACCTCGTTCTCTTAGGCGTGGGAAATGACGGTCACACCGCTTCGCTTTTTCCTGGAACCCCAGCCTTGTTAGAAGATTCCCACTACACCACACAGTGCTGGGTGCCCCAAGTGGATGGCGTGCGCCTCACCATGACCTACCGCCTTTTCTTCCAAGCCCGGGAAATTCTTTTCGTTTCAAAGGGCGCTGGAAAACAAGAATGGCTCACCAAGCTGGAAACAAAAACCGACACAACCTTCCCCGCTGCACGGATCGAGTCTAAGAGTGAACTTCTTTCCATCTACAACTGCGTGAAGTAAATGTTGAAGTTTACTTCACTTCCCCGCTACCTTCAATGCGAGCCCGGCCATAAAATCTAACCTCTATGTTTCAGGAACCTAACCCCAGTCCCAGCACCCAACCCGGGCGGAATGCCAAGCCTTTCGCCCTCGTCATCTTCGGTGCCAGCGGCGATCTGACCAAGCGTAAACTCGTCCCTGGCGTCTTTGGTCTTTTCAAAGAGAAAGCCTTACCTGACCAATTCGAAATTATCGGGTTTGCCCGCCGGGAAAAATCAAATGACTCCTTCCGTGAAGAAATGGAAGAAGGCACAAAAAAATTCTCCCGCTTTGCCCCCATCGAAACTTCCGACTGGGACAACTTTAAATCCCACGTCAGCTACCATAACGGTAATTTCGACGACCCCACAGCTTACGAAAGCCTAAAAGTTAAACTTCAAGCCCTCCAAAAAGCCAAAGGTATTCAGCAATTCCTTTTTTACCTAGCCACTGCCCCTGAGTTTTTTCAAGAAGTCGTCGAACAGTTAAACCACGTCGGCCTAGTCGGCACGGGAGACGAAGAAGGCCGCGTAGTTATTGAAAAACCTTTCGGCCACGACTACCAATCCGCCAAAAATCTCGTTACCTCCCTCCAAGACGTCATTGCCGAATCCGCCCTCTACCGCATCGACCACTATCTCGGAAAAGAAACCGTTCAAAACCTCATCTACTTCCGCTTTGCCAACTCGATTTACGAACCTCTATGGAACCGTTCCCTCATAGATCACGTCCAGATCACCGTAGCGGAGGCAGAAGGCGTGGGGACCCGTGGCGGCTACTATGACGGCGTCGGTGCCGTGCGTGACATGGTGCAAAACCATCTCATGCAACTCCTCACCATCACCGCTATGGAACCTCCCGGCAGCTTAAACTCAGACGCCATTCGCGATGAAAAAGTAAAAGTCCTAAAGTCCATCAACACCCCTACGCCAGAAGACGTCGCTAAAATCGCCATCCGCGCTCAATACGAAGGCTACCGCAGCAGCGATCGTGTAGCACCAGAATCTAAAACAGAAACCTACGTAGGCCTAAAACTTACAATAGATAACTGGCGCTGGGCTGGCGTTCCCTTCTACCTCCGAACCGGTAAGGCACTGAATAAACGCGCTAGCGAAATCGTCGTCGTCTTTAAACGCCCGCCCCTTGCTCTATTTAAAAGCACTGATAACTGTGAACAACTTCACCGTAACCGTTTACACATCCGCCTCCAGCCTGATGAAGGTATCCACCTACGCTTCAATGCTAAAATACCAGGGAAAAGTGCTATGGGATCCGTTGACATGGACTTCGCTTACAAATCAAAATTCGGCTCTTACTCCCCCGAAGCTTATGAACGGCTATTGCACGACTTTATCGTGGGCGACTCCACCCTCTTCACCCGTGCGGATGAAGTGCTGGAAGCTTGGCGGATCGTGGATGCCGTCACCAGCGGCTGGGCTGAAGCCCCCATAGCTCTATACCCCGAAGGCAGTTGGGGTCCGAACGAATCCGAACTGCTCCTCCAAAAAGACGGCAACAGCTGGATCGAGTTGTAATCAATGAATTGCTGGGCAAGTGCATAAAACTTTGCCGCCTTTTATTAAAGTAACGAAACGGTAATTGTTTAATTACCATCTCAATGTTTTAACTCTGTAGCTCGTAAAGCAAAGCACTGGTCAGGAAAAGTGTGGCAGTTTCAGTTCTTAAGATATTCGGCCCTAAGGATACAGGAAGATAACCAGCACTGCGGGCTTGACCAATTTCAGAGGGCGTAAAATCCCCCTCAGGTCCGATCAAATAAATGACTTCGCTTAACTTCATGCCATTCTCCCGAGCTTCCGCTAAGGTGGCTCGGAGCGGCTTGGCATCAGATTGAAGAGAGGCGATAAGTTTCAAAGCACTGGACTTGCGATAGTTCTCCAAAAAATCCCCGAGTTTAACTGCAGGGGAAACAGTGGGTAGGTAATTTTGCCCGCACTGCTTACAAGCTTCTAAGGCGGTCTGACTCCACTTCTGTTGTTTGGATTCGATTTTTTCGCCTTCTAATTGAACTACGCTACGGTCTGATAAAATCGGCGCAATGACAGCCACACCAAGTTCTGTGCTTTTTTGCACAATAAAATCCATCGACTTCCCCTTAGGAATGGCTTGTCCTAAAGTGAGCTGAAAGTTCCTCAGAAAACTTCTGTTCTGAGTAATAATCTTGTAGCGTAACGAACATTTATCGGTCTGCAAGATTTGCGCTTTAGCTTCTGCGCCCTTACCGTCAAACAAACTAATCTGATCTCCTTCTTTCAAACGCAAAACCGTGTGAGCATGGTGCGACTCTTCCTCGCTTAAACAAGCTTCAGAAAAATCTAAACAATAAAAACGTGGGATGGACATTGAATAGTGCGGCTAATCGGTTGAGCGGATTTATTTAAAAAAATCTTTAGCTTTATCAAAAAAAGAATTGGATTCGGGATGCGTTTCATCGCCACAGAGTTCAGCAAATTCTTCCAGCTTCTTTTTTTGCTCAGAATTAAGCTTGGTTGGAACCTCCACCATGACACGAATGTTCAAGTCTCCGTGGTGGCTACCACGTAGGTCTGGAACGCCTTTACCCCGTAAACGGAAAAGCTTACCACTCTGAGTTCCCGAAGGAACTTTTATGGAGGCTTTTCCTTCTAAGGTAGGAACCATGATCTCACCTCCCAAAGTAGCTTTAGCGAAACTGATGGGAACTTCACAATAAAGATCTGATTCTTGGCGAATAAAAAGGGCGTGTTCCTTTACATGCACCACAATGTACAGATCCCCAGCGGATCCACCTCGTGTGCCTGCTTCTCCCTGACCTGACGAGCGTAGGCGCGAACCTGAATCAACCCCTGCTGGTATGCGAATTTTAATTTTAGAAGTTTTTTCTACGCGGCCTTCTCCATGACATTTAACACAAGGTTTCTCAATAATCACACCCTTACCACGACAGGTTGGACACGTTTGAGCCATCGAGAAAAATCCGCGCGACACGTTCACTTGCCCAGCTCCACGGCATGTCGGACAGGTTGTAACTTTAGAGCCAGGGGAAGCTCCCGTTCCAGAGCAGGCCTCGCACTCCTCATACTTACGTATAGAAATTTCTTTTTCACAACCGCGCACCGCTTCTTCTAACGTGATCTCTAAATCATAGCGTAAGTCGGATCCACGACCTTGCCGGGAAGCCCCACCACTACTGCCACTGAAAGCTTGCTCAAAAATATCTCCAAAGGAGCCTCCGCCACCAGAACCGAAAACCTCGCGGAAGACGTCAAAGGGATCGTGGAAACCTCCGCCTCCGCCAAAACCGCCCGCACCAGCACCGCCCTGTTTAAAAGCTTGATGTCCGTAGCGGTCGTAGGCGGCGCGCTTATCTTGGTCGCTAATAATTTCATAAGCTTCCCCCAACTCTTTAAATTTATCTTCCGCCGTTTTATCACCAGGGTTTTTATCGGGGTGATGTTTAATAGCCTGCTTGCGGTAAGATTTTTTAATTTCTTCTTCCGAAGCGGTTTTGGTTACACAAAGAATTTCGTAATAACAACGTTGGACAGTCCGTGAACTCATAGTCGGGGGAGAGAGGGTTAAGTGAAAAATCTATTTATGCTGCTGGAACGTGAGCGACAACGACCACCGCTGGCCTGAGCAATCGATCCCGTAACTTATAACCCTTACGGCTTTGGGATAGGATGGAGCCGTCTGGAACGCTAGAAGATACTTCTTGTGAAACAGCCTCGTGCAGGTGCGGGTCAAACATAGAACCAATAGCATTAATTTCTTGCACCCCGCAGTCTTCCAGAAAACGCTTAAGTTGTGACTTCACCATTTGCATTCCCATAGCGATAGATTTCGGATCCGTAGCCGTTTCCGCCGCCACCAGACCCAGTTCAAAGTTATCTACCACGGGGAGTAATTCCATCAAGAGATTCTCATTACTGTAGCGAATAGAGTCTTCTTTTTCCTTAGTGATACGTTTGCGGTAATTATCAAAATCAGCTTGAACGCGTAAAAGCTTTTCTTGGAGTTGGGTGACTTGCATCTCAGGCGTCGGCTTGGTTTCAGGAGCCGGAGTTTCCTCGACGAGGTCAACTGGGACGTTGGGGATTTCTTCTTTAGGGCTATTTTTCATTTTTTCTTGATAGTTACTAGGGTGATGTCGTCGTTTTGTGGTTGATCTCCTCTAAAACGAGTAACTCGTTCCACAATATTTTGAATAAGGTAAGCGGCACCACCTGACGCGCACAGCTTTAAGGCATTTTTAATTTGTTCTTTCCCGAATTCTTGTTCCTCTGCGTCCACAGCTTCATTAACCCCATCGGTATAAAGTAACAAAGTGTCTTCGGATTGGAAGGGAATAACTAAATCCTCCACGACGGCATCAAACACCTCACCCCCGTCGATCCCAAGAGCAATACCTGGAGTTTGTAAGCTTTGGATCAAGGTGTCGGCACCTTGATAAAACATCGGAGCATCATGGCCGGCCTTAGCAAGGGTGATCGTGTTGTGTTTAAAATCTAAGACGGCATACGCCATCGTGATAAACATATCTTCTCGAATGTCAGGGTAAAGGATGCGGTTGACTTGACGAAGAACATCAGCCGCTGAGCTGCGGCCTGGTGCTTGGGTGCGCAGCACGGTGCGGCACATGGCCATAATAAGCGAAGCGGGGACGCCCTTACCCGAGACATCTGCAATGGCAATGCCTAGACGATGCTCGTCCACTTCCACGAAATCGTAATAGTCTCCGCTGACGTGTTGGGCGGGAATGTTCAATGCTGCTATTTCATAGCCCTCGATGATGGGACATTTGTCAGGTAAAAGAATACGTTGAATCTCCCGCGCTGTTTCTAAATCTCGATCAAGGCGCTGTTTCTCCGCTAGCTGGCTGAAGACGTTAGCATTATAAAGTGAGAAAGATGCTTGAAAAGCGATAGAGCGCACTATTTCGTAATCAGACTCGCCGAAAGCACCATCGTCTAAGCGATTAGCTAATGCTAGGATCCCCAGCTTTTCCTCACGATAACGCAAAGGCACGGCGATGAACGTCTGAACTCGCAAAGAGCTTTCATGAAATTTAGGAAAGCGGATATCGTCTTTCGCATCAGCTACTAGAAAGCCTTCCTCGCTATTCAAGGCTTCTACAAGGATGGATGGGGAATCCAACTTAATTACCTCGTTACGTAAAACCGTTTCTAGGTATTCCTCTCGGGTGACGACCTTACTTTCGGCTTCTGGTGGTAACGATACGGGCGGGGGAAACATCCCACTGACAGCTTCTGCACTGATTTGAGTTCGTTGCGAATTAACGAGATAAACAACACCACTACGTGCGCCTGTGACACGTAAACTTGATTCTAAAATAATATTAAGTAACTGGTGCCGGTCGATTTCTTCCGCAAACGCTTCCCCTAGATCGTGCAATAAATCAAAGACCACCTTCTTCTCTTCTTGCAACTTAGCGGAGTTTGCCGCCTGTTCTGCTTTTTCCTCTTGTAAACGGTTCAGGCGCCATGACAGGTAAATAGTTAGCCCGATAAGAGCTAGAAAAAAAATATTCATGCAAAGTAAAAAGCGAAATACAATCGCTAAGATGCGGCTGTGTGTGCTCCAAGCTTGTCTTTAAGATAAACCATTACGTCCTGAAATTTTGCCGCATTATGCGCATCAAGGTCGATTAGATTCTGGTGCGCTTCAAGCATCGTCTCTGCTACTTCCACTTTTGTTTGCGCTTCCTGCGCAACGACTGCGTTAAAATCTGTTAGACTGCTAGAATCTGAACTTGCGACGAGGGTTAAAATTCGGTCCAACCCAAGAGTCTCTAAAAGTTCAAGATTACGGGAATTCGTGTTAACGACCTCAGGAGTAGATAACTTCATGCGGCGCCTCTCCGCTCCCATACCAGCCATCACACCCATAAACGTACTGTCCATGTGCACGCAGTCTTGCAAGTCCAAGACGAAGTCCTGCACACCTTCCAGTGATGCTCTCTCAATATATTTTTTAAGGTTTTGGGCGTTCTTAAAGGAACCTTTCCCAACCACCCGGACAATACCTTTTTGCCCTTCCCGTTTAACCAGGATCGATGAATCTTCCACAAACACACTATAAAAGAGCTCTTCGGCAAGTCAATGAGATCGCCTTTAGTTCGATACTGACAATAACGGCGAAATTTCTCACCATACGCCTGATTTGGAGTTCTGGCTTAATAAAAATATAATTTCCAAAAAAACACAACCTACTATTAATCAGGATGTTAGGATTCTTCGTAAAGAAAGTTCTTAGATTTTAAGGCCTCGATCTTACGCCGAAATTCCTCTCGATTCGGATCTCCTAAGCGCTCTAAAATTCTGTAAATTTCTACGGCTCCCCGCACATCTCCCTTATCTTCCCGCATCGTAGCCGCCGCTAGGCCAGATTTAATCAGCCAATAAAACTCTGGATGCGGCTCAATTCCCGTTACCTCAGAAGGCAGTGCTTGAGCATAGACCACATCTAAATAAGCCTCCATCGCTTCGGTTGATCGGCCTAGTTTTTGCAAAATAGCACCTTTTAAATGTCCAGCCTCATTACGTCGGTGGATACTGACATTCTTCGAAACTAAAATTTTTGAAGTGATCTCTAAAGCCAGAGGATAATTTTTTTCATCCTGAGCCGCCAGCGTGTAAAGACAATTTGCCTTACGGATAGAAGCCTCAGCCCAGTCCTCATCTTCTTTATGATTCAAAATAACAGAATCACAAATCCTGATCGCATCAACATAGTTATTCCGTGCCATGTAACAACGTATCTGTGCTAGACGCGAAGCGGTTTTAGCGGGTGAATCGTTTACTATTTTTTCGAAAATGATTACGGCATTTTTATACTCAGCCTGCGCCATAGAACTAAGTCCAGCACGGTAGAGAGCAAAGTCTGCCAAAAAACCTTTAGCCTTAGGGAAATCAGCCGCGACTTTCTCAAAGCGTTTCTGTGCCTCAAAGAAATTGCCGTCTTGGGAGTAGGACTCGGCCAGCTTAAAGGACATCATGGGAATTTCAGAAGATTCAGGGAAACGTGTGATGAAACTCTCATACTCAGTCCGCGCATCTAGCCCTTTGATAAGGCCACTCTCCACTTGAGCCATGATCCGCAAATAAACCACTTGGTCTAAGGACGCATAGCTGGGGAGACTTTTCTCTAACTGATAAAACGAATCAATTGCCTTCGCATAATCCGCCGCCTCATAAAAAGACCTACCTAAGCGCAAGAGCGCCTCAGGCTTACTCCCAGCCGCATTTGCCGTCACTACAGTCTCATAAAGCTTACGCGCTTCCTCGCTCTTACCCCTTGCCTCCAACAGGACGGCCTGTTCTAACAATAAGTCATTCTTTTTAAAACTTGCAGGATACTTCGTCGTAAACACACTTAATTGTTTAACAAAGTCATCTAAATTTCCCGCTTTAGCGAGCGAGATTAATCCACGAAAATAAGCGCCTTCAAAGATAGGGTTACTAGCCACATCGGACTGAGCTGCGGCAAGAAAATAATCAGATGCCTCTTTGTAATCCCCTTGCTCATACAAGATTTCTGCTAGGCGTAAACGCGCTTGGAAAACAATGTCCTTATCTTTCTTTTCATCTATTAATGCTTTAAGATTCGTCGTCGCAGCTGTGACCTCTTTTTTCTCATACAAACAATTTGCGATCAATAATTTCGATGCTGTAACCCAAGGGGAATCAGGATTGTTATTAATAAAATTGTCTAATTCGGAAATAGCCGCATCAAAATTTTTTGCTTCAAAATAAAATTTTCCGATAGCATAAAATCCGATCGCTCCTGCATCCTTTCGCTCCCGAGCCAATTGCCTTACCTTCAGCGTTCCCTTAGCTAAGGTATCCGCCTTAGCGTGGGTGCTTAAGTAACGAACCACGGAACGTTCAAATAAAGCCGTCGTATTGGAAAACTCTAAAGCCTTTTCATAGGCATTCGTAGCTGGCGCCCATTTTTGTTCAGCTTCTTCTGCAGCGCCGATCCCTAACCAAGACTGCGCCACCAGACTTTCTGGGTAGGCTCGACTGTCCTCTGTCAGTCTGCGAAAGCTCGCCTTGGCCTCAACCCATTTCTTTAATTGTAAATTAATTTCTCCAGAAAGGTAGGCGGCTTGATACAGAACACCACGATCCAACTTTTCCTTCAGCAACATAACTAAGAGGGCGTCCGCATCTGCGAACTGGCCGAGTGTTGTCAGAATACGAGCCTGCTGTAACACAGCGGGATGGCGCTCTTTATCCGTAGTTTTTAAAGCGAGTAAAGGGGCTAAAACCTCCACCGATTCCTGTGACTTACCCGCACTCAATAAAGCTTCGCTTAGATTCAAAGGTAGTGTCTTAAGGCGAAGACTCTCTGGGAAGTCTTTGGATAAAGCTTGATAGGCCTCCACGGCGGCATCCCATTTTTTTTGTCGATGTAAGGTCTCTGCCTTCCAAAAAGAAAAATCACTTTTTTGTTCATTACTCGCCGTTGTCGGTGGATTCTGAAAAATCTCTAGAGCTTTATCTAAAGCATCCTGAAAAAAATAACTCTGACCTAACAACATCTGAACCTCTGATTTTAATTCACTTTTAGGAAACGTTTTCTGGAATTCCTGCAACTTCAGCGCCGCAACATCATACTGAGTGTCCTCAAAAGCTTTCTGAGCAACAGTGAAAACTCGTCTCTCCGCAGAACTAGGTTTAGCAGAAATACTTCCGAGAAAGGATAAACTCACGACACAACTAAGACTAACGGTCCGGAGCAATCGGACGCCATTTGTTGGCAGGCCTAGTGGTGGCAATATTTTTCCCATCGTGCGTTCATAACTTTCTTAGCAAAAACCGACCTGTATGACTACCTTCAAATTGCGCCACGGCCTCTGGCGTTCCGCACGTCACGATCTGCCCCCCCTTTTCTCCGCCCTCTGGCCCTATGTCTATGACATAGTCTGCAGACTTAATCACGTCCAGATGATGTTCAATCACGATGATTGTATTACCCTGGTCCCGTAATTTAAAAAGCACCCGTAGCAATTCCTCAATATCCACAAAATGCAGCCCTGTCGTAGGCTCATCCATAATGTAACAAGTCCGACCTGTTGCCTTTTTTGTTAACTCCGCCGCCAACTTGACTCTCTGCGCCTCCCCGCCCGATAGCGTGGTAGCCGACTGGCCTAGAGTAAGATACCCTAAGCCCACTTGAGCTAAAGGTTCTAGTTTTCCGAAAATAGCGGGAATACTTTGAAATAAATCCAGCGCTTCATGCACCGTCAAAGCTAAAATATCCGCAATATTTTTACTTTTAAAAGTTACCTCTAAAGTCTCCCGGTTGAAACGCTGACCTTTGCAAACCTCACAAGGCACATACACATCAGGCAAAAAATGCATCTCGATTTTCTTATAACCATCGCCCTCGCAATGCTCACAACGTCCCCCCGGCACATTAAAACTAAAACGTCCCTTGGCATACCCACGTATACGCGAGGCAGGCAGTTGCGCATAAAGATCACGGATAGCATCAAAGGCTCCGACATACGTGGCTGGATTAGAACGCGGTGTGCGTCCGATAGCACTTTGATCAATCGTCACCACTTTATCTAAATGTTCCAAACCCTCGATTCGATCGTGCAGACCAGGACGTTCTTTCGCTTGATAAAAACTCCGGAACAGCGCGCGGCTCAGAACATCACTAACTAAGGTGCTTTTTCCTGAGCCACTTACGCCCGTCACACACGTCAGGCAACCTATAGGAAAACGTGCGGTCACATTTTTAAGATTATTCTCCCGAGCGCCCACCACGCTTAGCCACTCATTCTTAGGGGCATGCCTGCGACGCGGCACATCAATCTTAAGCCTTTCTGAAAGATAACGGCCGGTCAGCGATTTCGGGTGATCTAATAATTCTTGAAGAGTTCCCTCCGCCACGATCTCCCCGCCTCTCACTCCCGCCGCAGGCCCCATGTCCACGACATAATCAGCACGCCGCATGGTGTCCTCATCATGTTCCACCACTACGACAGAATTTCCCATATCACGTAAACGTTCTAGGGTAGTGATGAGTCTCTCATTGTCACGTTGATGCAAACCTATGCTCGGCTCATCTAAAACATAGAGCACTCCACTCAACCCTGATCCAATTTGCGTAGCCAGTCGTATGCGTTGACTCTCCCCGCCAGAAAGTGTGCCAGCCTCACGATTTAAAGTCAGATAACCCAAACCCACTTCTTGCATGAATTTTAACCGTGCGCAAATCTCTGCAATTAACTCCTTTACGATAGGAGTTTCTTCAGCCGACCATTTTTTAGCATCTAAAAAAGCCAATGCTTCATCAACCGTCCAGCGACAAAAGTCATCAATATTCGGTGCCGCACCATCTTCCTTACTGCCTAAAGTAACCGCAAGAACCTCTTTCTTTAAACGTTTACCCTGACAAACAGGACAAGTGCTTTTACTCATAAAGGCTGCCATACGGTGCCGTGTCAAAGGACTGTCACTAGCATCATAAAGATTCTGCACGAAATGCAGTAGCCCTTCAAAAGGCTTAGATTGTTTTACTTTAGTTCCAGCTTTTAATGAATTAAAAAGTATGTCCTGACCAGCAGACCCTTCCATAATAAGCTTATGGAATGAAGTCGGCAGTTCCTTCCACGTTGACCGCATGGAAACACCAGCATGATCCGCTAAATCTTGTAGGTAATTTTTATAGTAGCCTGCCATACGCTTTGGAGCACGGCGCCACGGCCCAAACGGCATTTCTTCTAAAGGCATTTCAGTATCTGTGATGATGAGATCCGCGTCAGGCAGGAGTAATGTCCCCGTGCCACCACAGGCAGGGCAGGCTCCTAGTGGGCTGTTAAAAGAAAAATGGCGTGCTTCCAAAACGGGAAAATGATAGCCGGTTTCTGGATCATAATTTTGATTGCTCATGACCCACTCCGCTACAACGTCATCCTCTACTCCTAACCACACGACACGAATTAATCCATCCCCTACCTTGATGCCGAGCTCGATTGATTCTGCCGCACGAGTTTTCGAAGTGCTGGAAGCTTTTAGACGATCAACGACTACCTCTATAGTGTGAGCTTTTTTGGGGTCTAACTTTATTGGCTGATCTAAGGTGTACACGGCACCATCAATCCGCACCCGGAGATATCCGTCTTTTTGACATTTTTCTAACATATCACGAAACTCGCCTTTTTGTTTCTGCACCATGGGAGCTAAGATCATGAAACGGTCGGATGCGGGTTGATCTACAACCTGATCTGCTATTTCCTGCAAACTACGTTTCCTTAACATTTTACCAGAAACTGGGTGATGTGGCTGTCCACAATTAGCGTAAAGCACGCGCAAGTAATCATAAATTTCTGTCACCGTGGCGATGGTCGAACGTGGGTTACTGTTGGAGCTTTGCTGCTCAATGGCGACGCTCGGAGACAAGCCTTCGATAAAGTCCACATCGGGTTTTTCAATCTGTTCCAGAAACTGACGTGCATAAGAAGATAAACTCTGCATGTAACGACGCTGCCCTTCGGCAAATAAGGTATCAAAAGCTAAAGACGATTTACCTGAACCCGAAGGACCCGTGATGACGACTAGCTGGTTGCGCGGCAGTGCGACGGAAATATTTTTTAAATTATGTTGCCGTGCGCCTGTGATGCGGATGAATTGAGGCTCTTGAGACATAAGTGGAACTCAAAGCCCGTTATCTTCCCAAAACGCTTCTTCTTGGGACGTAAGATTCGGAATCCAAAAGCCGATGTCTGGGCGTTGGCCTACTTTATTTTTCTGCTGCTGATAAGCTTGCGCTTCCTGCAGGCTAATGATGAAGCCGAAAGGCCCTGGGTTAATAAACCAGTCTTTGCAGCCATAGCTTGTAAAGGATTCCGCATAGTCTAGGACAATGGCAGGCGGCATTGAAATCAAACATAAGTCGTCATGATCCCCTCGCTGCCCCCGCTCGGAGGTGTAGGTGTCGGCTTGATCGGCAGAGGTAAAGACAGGCATAAGCACTGCTTCATCAAGCTCTAAAAAAGTCGGGAGTGGCGAAACTTCATCGGCAGCATTGATGAGATGAGCTTCCTTCAAGGTAAAAAAAGCGGCTAGCAGAAAGTCGATCTGACGATCTGGGGTAAAATCCCCCTCGCGCACCTTGCGCACGAGAAGATCGAATCGGTCCGGGAGTCGTGACATAGACTATTTATTAAAGAGTTAGGTCGGAGAGTCAAGGTTCCCTCATAGTTGAGGAAATAGAAACGTTGCCGGGTTGCGGTTTCTTTTGAGTTGTTAATTTACTTTTGGAATCGGCTTGTGCCTAATGCATGAAGAGATTCGCGGAAGATTATCGCACCACCAGAAAGTAATTGGCTTAAATTTCTATTGTTCTTCATTAACGGATATGTGAACAAAGATCGATGAGCAAAAAAGTGGTAGACTAACGGTTTCACCTCATCTTCCTCCGCTATTTTAACTCGGTATGGTGTAGGGATATAGATAACACAAAGTCCAACGACATAGGTCACACTTTGTTGCGTCGTCGTTTTGTAAATGTGCGTTCCAAGCTTGACTATTTGAAAGCTATCCACTAATTATAAAGCTTCATGCAAGTTATTGTCAAAGCTGTCTCCATTATGGCCGTCGTCGTTATCGTCGATGCAGCCGTGCTGGATTCGTGTTTTTGATCAATTGATAATTTAAACGAAATCCACCCACGGCTGACCAAGGCTGTGGGTTTTTTATTGTCCACGGCCTTGAGTTTCCCAAAAAATAGGAACAAAGACCATGACAGTTAAAGATAGAACCTACTACCAGCACAACACGCCATCAGAGAAATCTAGTAACACGAAAACCTTGGAATTACCAAGGGACTTTGTCCTCCCATGGCTACAACCCGGTCAATCCGTGCTGGACTGTGGTTGCGGGCTAGGAACGATCACGCTAGACATCGCCCAACGCATCTTCCCTGGTCAAGTGACGGGAATTGATTTGGATGCGAATAAACTAATCAAGGCAGAGCGTTTAGCCTTCGGGTTAGAACAGGTGAATGCCTCCTTTCGTAAAGCCGATATTTATCAACTACCTTTTGGAGATCATTCCTTCGATCTGGTTTTTGCTTCGGCACTTTTCCAGAACTTAACGGATCCTGCCGCTGCGTTAAGTGAAGTGCGCCGCGTGTTGCGTCCTGACGGGCTGATTGCCTTAGGAAGTTTGGAGCCATCTCCTGATAGCGGGCTACTCTCAGCTCAATCGTTAACCTATTGGCTGACTCAAGGCGGCTTCCACTTAGTGGCCGAGGAAACGCATGAGAAACCTACGTTTTCTAACGCGGGTGCGACCAATCAACGTTGGAGAAGTTTCGTGGCTTTATGACATGTAAGTCACCAAGCTTATTTAGGTGGAGAGAAGCCTAGTTTTTTCAGTTTGGGGATACTAACGGCTTTAACGTAAGGCTGGTTAGGATTATTTTTTACGTAATCTTGATGGTAATCCTCCGCTGGATAAAAAACTTTGAGAGGCACGATTTCTGCACCAATGGGTTTTTTAACCGTTTTTTGAATTTCCTGTTTCGACTTAAAGGCCGTCGCTTTCTGCGCTTCGTTAGCATACAAAATGATTGGGCGATAGGACGGTCCGAAATCTGGTGCTACTCCACGACCGTCTGTGATGTCGTGGGTTTTCCAAAAGACTTCTAATAATTTTTCATAAGAAATTTTCTGTGGGTCGAATTCGATTTCGACAACTTCCGCATGACCTGTCTTCTCTGTGCAAACTTGCTCATACGTGGGGTTAGCCACTGTTCCACCCGCAAATCCAGAGACCACGGCAATGACCCCTGAAACTTCTTGAAAAATAGCTTCGACACACCAAAAACAGCCCGCACCTAAAACAGCTTTTTCAGTCTTGATGGGTTCAGCTTGAAGAGAGCCAGAACTAAGGAGGGCAAATGATAAAAATAAGGAAGAAACGAACACTTTTAATGACATAAATAAATTCTATTAAGATGAATCCTTTAATAAGAGATTTTCCTTATCATTTTATTCCCTAGAAAATTCTAGGTGGCGTGAATCTAGCTAATTGCGCGGGGATCTTTGTCTTCTCACTTTACTAGAAATAACGACGGCGGACTTAGCCGACTCCATACGCGCCTCCATGCGTTGCTGTTCGACTTGACTTAGCATTTCCGTTGTCTGTTTTTCCATACCATCGACACGTGCAGTGACATTTTTTAATACGGCTAATCGTTCACTAGCATCTAGTACCTGTTTGGAAATGGTATCTAACACAGAGAAAAGATTTTCCATCGAACCACGCAGTGCAGTGGAAGAATCGTTGAACCGGCTTTCTGTGTCCGCCATTAAGTTTTTCTCTTGCTTCACCATACTTGATTCAAGCCGGAGTGGTAGTTCACGGATCATTGAGTCAAGCTGTTGCTGGATAGAATGAACTTTATTTCCTAAATCATTTAAGGATGCTGACCATTGCTCTGGCATTTGTTTGGCGAAGCCAGAATGCAACCCCATGCGCACTTCCTGCAATCCTAGTTGTAAAAATCCCTGAGCAGAAGCTTGGCGAGTAGGCTCGTCATCCATCCATTTATCAACTCGACCGACAAGTGAACTATTGGAATCTCCTAGAGTGCTTTGCATATTCTCAATTTGTTGACTTCTCTCAGCATCAGCCGTGAGAATACGAGTGAGTTGAGACTGGCTATCTCTTAGCAAGGACTCGAACGCATCTTGCTTTTGCAGGAACTGACGCAAATTTGCATCAACTGCCGAAAGGTTAAAGTCATTCTGTTTCAGGCTTTCTTGGACACCTTGTACGCCTTGTGCGAGTTGACGTAAAATTTGATCCTGTACGTTTGCCAGCAACTTTTCTAGTTGCTGCTGACTGTCTAATTGGCTTTGCTCCATGGTGACGAGCACCGTTTTTTTAAACTCTAAAAGATCGTTTTTACTTTTACCAAAAAGTTGGACTAGGCTCATTTGATCAGCCTGACGAGCCTCATTTTGCTGGGCTTGAAGGGTGGCTAGTGCATTTTTAAAATATTCTTGGTTGGCTAGATATTTTTGCTCCGCTGTATCTTGAAATTCCTGCTTAAAATTCTTCAACTCTGATGCGTTGTTATTGTGTAGTTCTACTAAAATCGCCTGATCAGCTCGGCGTGTGGCTTCTTGCTGGAATCGAAGATCGGTAATGGATTCTCCCATATACCGTAAGATTTCCGCATGTTGGCTGCTTGTGAGCTCAGAGAGCTTCTGCCCAAGGCTTTGACGCTCAACACCTTCTTTTTCTAAAAGGCTGACCAAGGCTGTTTGGTTAGAGTTGCGTAGTTCATGTTGCTCTAGCTGCTTTTGATCAAATGCTTTAAGGATTTCTTGCTTATGGTTTTTGGATTCCGTCGCTCTTTTATCTAGTAGTTGCTCAAGCTTAGTTTGCGCCACAGCTTGTAGCTCACTTTGTTTAGCTTGAAGTTCTGCCTGTTGTAGTCGTAATTCTGTGGCAGAGGTTAATTCATGCTTAACCCATTCAAAATAATCACCTATAAATTGAAAATAGGTAGTTTGAACCGATTCGATTTTTAATTCACGCTCTTCCTGTGCCTTAGCGGTTGTGTCTTCAACAGAAAATCGATCTTTGAGCATACCCTGCAAGAGAATGGCACGCTCCGATCCCTCCGTTTTAAGTTGTGCTGCTTGCAGCTCCAAGGCTTCGTACTGAGACTGATTTTTCTTACTTAACTGCTCCCAAAGTGCAACCCACTTGACTTGGTTTACGGCTATGCCATCTGCTAAGTTTTTTTGAGCCGTTTCTATAATTTCAGATTGCGCACGAAGGTCTAGCTGCACGACGCTCATTTTATCCGCTAGTGTTTCGTGTAGTTCTCGCTTAGCTATGGCAAGATTCTCAGCCAATTTCACAGTTTTTTCCGACTGCTCTGCGAATTGCTCAGTTAAAAGTTCCTCCACAGCCTGCCGCCATTCCACACTCGTATGTTGGCGACCCGTTTCTAATTGGTTTAGTGCCGCCGTTAGCCAACTCGTCCTAGAATCGACATCTTCGCGCAATCTGGACTTGAGCTGCACCTGCAGGTCTTCCGCCTTAATCATGGAATCTAATAATTCTTTACGTGACTTCTGATCCTCAGTCTCGGCCTCGACTCTGCGCTGTTCGAACCCTGTCAGGCGAAGATCCATACCTTCCATGAGCTTACGCAAACCGTCTAGTCGTCGGGAATCTAGTTCCAATAAAGTTTCTTCCAACCACTTAGCGCGACCTTCTGCCTCTTGTTTAAGTTGCGAGGCCAAGCTAGAATTTAATCCGTCCGTAGAACTAATGTGGCTAGCAAGCTGCTTTTGCCCTTCTAATAAACGTAAGGATTCTTGCTGAATTCCTGTGCTCAGTTCCTTCGTTTCTTCAACGACGGGTTTTAACCACCCTGAAATTTCATCTACCGTGAGGTATTCAGGCATCACGAGAAAGCGAGGTAACTTTGCTAGGATTTGCTGAAGCTCTTTTGCCACGGCCTCGGGATCAAAAGCCTTCAATTTTTCTGGATGGGATAAAAGCGTGTGGACTTGTTTTAATTGATCAAGAAGTTGGGTCGCTTCGCCATGCGTTTTTTCCTCCAACGCAGCATAAAGTTCTTTGACCTCTTTTAAGGGCGTCCACGTATCTTCTTCTTTATTGAAGATAGGCGTCAAATCGGTAACGACCCCGTGCCTACGGAGAATTTTTAATTCAGGAAGTGTGTAAGGACCGCAGGACTCGCTATTAATTGACAAATAAACGGGATTCATAAATTGGAACCTTTCCTCTAACATGTTAACGTTGGCATAGATTTTTTTACAATCAATAGTCAAGGTGCGTTTAAGCACAGATTTTTAACTGGCTGAGCGTAAGCTGCTGTCTATTGTTCTGCTAATGGGACGTCAATGGTTACATGCTAAGCGGGCGGTGGCGGGATTAAAAAAATCCCAAGCCAACGGAAAACTAGTCAAAGACATCATGGTTGCGGCCAAGCACGGGGGAGCCGATCCCACCTCTAATTCTCACTTAGCAACGGCTATAGACCGAGCCAAGCGTGAAAGCGTCACCCGCGATGCCATTGAACGAGCGATCAAAAAAGGTGCTGGAGTTGGTGATGACAAGCTCATTATCGAGCAGGTGAATTTTGAAGGCTATGCGCCTCATAAAGTTCCTGTGATTGTAGAAGTCTTTACGGATAACAATAACCGCACGGCTCCTGAGCTTCGCGTGCTTTTCAAAAAAGGTCAGCTCGGCGCCTCAGGTAGCAACAAGTTCCTCTTTGACCACGTTGGCTTAGTAGAAGCGCATTGTGTTGATGTCGCTACTGACGTGGAAGGAGCCGCCATTGAAGCTGGGGCGAATGAAGTCGAGTCCATGAGTCATACCCAAAATGATGAAATACCTGAGTCCGCCTGCGGGGCGCGCTTTATCACGGACCGCACCGCCATACACAACGTTTCCCAGTGGCTGACGGCGAACGGTTGGAGCGTGATTACCAGTGAGATGGGTTATCTGCCCAAGCAGTGCCCCGAATTAAACGATGAGCAGCGCGCCGAGGTTGGAGAGTTTCTCCAAGCCCTCGATGACCATGATGATGTCCACCGCGTTTGGGCTGCTGTGAAATAAATTACCAGAACGCTTGGGTAAGTCGCTTAATATCGCAGAACGTCTAATAAGCGACCTAGTTCTGCCTCCGTATTATAAAAATGGGGAGATACTCTTAAAAGTTTTTCCCCGTGACGATTATGTCGAATAGATACGGTGATTTTAGCCTCTCGCAATTTATGCACTAAGCCAGAAGCTCTCGCCTCATCCCCAAAACAAAAAGTCACGATTCCAGACTTTTCGGCATCAAGTTGGCGCTCTGGCAAATAAAGCGTGTAACCTAAATTTTTCATTTGTTGAATAAGGAAGGCACGTAGATGGAGAAGCCGTTGAGCCACCGCTTCCATTCCTACTTGTTGCAACAGTTCCATGGAAGCGCGCATGGATAAAATGCCTGGCACGTTTAGGGAGCCTGGCTCATACCTGCGGGCACCTGCGTAAAACTCGATTTTATCTTGGGCGATGTAATTAGGTGATTCCACATTCCACGAACCGAGTAAGCTAGGTTTCAACCGGCTAAAATTAGATTCTTTAACATAAAATATTCCAGCTCCGAGCGGTCCGAGCAGCCATTTATGCGAATCAGCACTTAAAAAATCAATGTGTTCCACCGACACGGGAAAAGCTCCGAGCGTTTGTATCCCGTCCACGCAAAATAAAATATCACGCTCCCGCAGCCGACGCCCTATTTCATCTAAATCGACTCGATAGCCACTGAGAAAACTTGCGCTCGCTAAAGAAACTAACTTGGTGCGTGAGGTCAGGACACATTCAACATGATCCCATGTTATCACGCCTGGCTCCTCCGTTGTAACCGAGACGGTCTTGACCCCTAGGGCTCGCAACTTTAACCATGGATAGACATTGGCAGGGTAATCATCGGCGTAGTAAACCACCTCGTCACCCGCATTCCAAGCAAGCCCGTCTGCTACTAAATTTAACCCAAGTGCTGTTGGGCCGAGAAGAGCGATTTCCTGCTCCTCAGCACCTAACAAAGCAGCTGCCACGGCGCGCGTGCCGAGGGTTCTAGGCCAGATGTCTCCCGCCTCTTGATGATCCTGTTCGGAGTTATCGGCAAACCAGCGCAAGGCATCTGTGGCAGGTTTAGGAAGAGTCGTGACAGCAGCATGAGCGAGAAATGTGCGCTTCTGCGTTACGGGAAATAAGGTGTTCCGGAGTGTTTCATTGGAAAGAATTTCTTCGAGATAGCCCATGCACGAATTCTAGCTCACTTAGTTCTCAGGGCAAGAGTAGGCTAATTTAGTCCTGATCATTAAAATACAACGAGGCCAAGCACAAGTAGAATCACTCCGTAAAGACAGCCAGCTACAGCGGCTACTTGGGCACGCTGCGGGGTTTGATAGATCCAATCTAAGGCATCACGCAGGTAGTAAGGGGATGCCACCAAAATCATACCAGCGATGATGTATAAATACGCCGTGGCGACGATGATTAGCTTTAAGGGTTCGTTGCGCATGAAGCACGCGTCAAGTAGAACATAAGCGAGTAAGAGTAACAAAGCCCCGAGAGCTCGTGCCGTGAGTAAAGGACGCACGTAGAAAATGACCAGTCCCCCGCCAATAAGCATGGCGAAAACAAAGAGCCTACGGTAGGGCGTGTATTCCATAAGATCCACATTTAGTAGCACCCAGCAGAACCATCCTGTGGCAAGAGCCATGAGAGATATCCCTAGGACTTCATGGCGCGGTGCTTTTTTAAGGATGTTTTGGCAAAGGGTCGGCTGGAGCAAAGCAAAGCCGTGGCTCAAGAGGTAGGCGACCCCAAGAAAAATACAGACGGAGGAAAGGGTGAAGGAATAAATCATAAGAATATTTAAGATCATTCTAAAAACTGCTCATCTTGTCAGTAAGATTGTGCGACTTGTCTTTTAATGTGAATTGAAATATAATCAATAAATAATTATTTGAACTTAAGGATTTATTTTTGTGAAAGAACTTTCCATAGTCTTGGCTACCGCTGAAAAAGATTTGATAAATCAGTTTTTAGATCAGTCTAGCGGGCCTTGTGAGATGGTCATACGAGTCGGACCTGATGGCGCGTATTATATCTGTTATGTAAATAGCTTTGCTGCCCAGATGTTTGGCCTAAAAAAACTTAATATTGGTGACGAGCCGCTTGAGTGGGAGGAGTTGCCAGAACTATTAACTCACTATTTCTCTACTGCTTTTCTGGGCATGGGGCCTGATCATCAGATGACCCTACCTGTATTTGAGCTACGTATTCCTAAGCACCTAGCTTTTGCGGTTAAGGCTAGGACGGATAAAATTCAAGAGCCCGATGGCTGGACATTTTGGTTTCATTTTAGTTTTAGTGATGTGACTCCTTGGCTGGGCTTGCAGGAAGAAGTCATGAATGCTCGTAAGCTGGAAAGCATCGGGGCTTTAGCCAGTGGAGTGGCTCATGATTTTAATAACATCATTATGGCGATTCAGGGGAATGCAGAATTTCTTAGCCTGACTCGCCGTGAGGATGAGGAATTAAAAGCGTCCATGGAAAGAATCATTAAAGCTTGTACTAACGGTGCCTCTCTTACACGTAGTCTTCTAGGGTTTGCTCGGAGACAGAGTCTAGTGATGGATGCCTTAAATGTGGCGGATTTGGTTCATGACGTTGTGGAACTTTGTCGCCGCTCGTATGGAGCACGTTATACGATTGAAATAGATGAATTGTTAGTGCCTACTTGCGAAGGTGGGGTGGCGGATGAGTCCAAGATGATTCTTGGTTGCTACACCGCACTGAGTCATTCTTTATTAAATGTGATGAATAATTCCCGTGATGCGATGCCAGAGGGAGGCAGTATTCACATTTCTCATAGAGCGGAGAATAATTTAGTAGAGCTGACGGTAAGTGATAAGGGTTCTGGCATTAGCGTAGCAGATATGGCGCGGATATTTGAGCCTTTTTTCACAACAAAAGGCTTGGGAGCTGGCACAGGGTTAGGCCTACCGATGGTGCATGGCATTATGCAGCAGCACGGTGGCAATATCAGTGTTCAGTCTGAATATGGCACGGGCACCAGTATGATTTTTGTTTGGCCTCGTTATGTTAAAACGAACGAGGCAGAGGAAGCTCCAGAAACCTCCGAGGAGCCACTTGATTTTCCCCTACCTGCGGACACCAGCAAGAATAAAGTGGCCTTTGTTATTGATGATAATAAGGTGGTCGTTGAATCGATTAAGTTCTTACTTCAACTCAACGGTTTTAATGTGAGATCTTTCGCCAAGGCTGAAGAAGTGATCCACTTGATGCGGGCGGGCACAATGCCACGATTGATTTTGGTAGATTTTACTATGCCAGGGATGGACGGGTTGGAATTTATTCGAACAATGTATGCGGACTTAAAGAAACTTGATAAGCCTCCCTTTATTAAAGTCATTCTCATGAGTGGCTATCCTCCTGAACATTTTAAGAGTTTTCGCCAAGAATTTAAGGGAAACTCTCTCTTTTTATTACAAAAACCTTTTAGTTCAGAAACGCTTAAGAAATTAATCGATACACGCAGCAGCCGGTTCTTGCGGAAGATAACATCCCGAATTAACGTCCTGCCGCAAATGGAATAAAGACCATACTGGCACAATTCGTTTTTGAGTAGTGCGTCCTAAGCTAGGTCAAGGTTGAGAATGGCGGGGTCTCCATAAAAGGTGAACCCTGTAGATTCGGTGATACGAACGGGTAGGAGTTGCCCTAGGTGCCGCCTCTCAGCGGGGATGATGACGAGCTTATTGCCACGAGTGCGACCAGAGTAGCGGGCGATGTTATTTTTACTTGGGCCTTCTACTAAAATTTCTACAATTTGTCCGTTCAAAGCTTCTGCTTTTTTGAAGGCACTTTCATCAATCACACGTAGTAGGTCTTGATTACGTTGATCCTTTATTTCTTCCGCAACTTGGTCGAGCAAGCTGGCTGCTGGCGTGCCGCGGCGTTCGGAGTAACGGAAGATAAAGGCATTATCAAAAGCTACTTGCTGCACGAGTTGACGGGTCTGTTGGTAATCTTCTTCCGTTTCCCCAGGAAAGCCCACTATCACGTCTGTAGTGAGAGCCACTTCAGGGCAGGCAGCTCGTATTTTTTCCGTAAGCCGTAGATACTGTTCTGCGGAATAGGTTCGATGCATAAGCTTCAAGATCCGTGTGCTGCCCGATTGCATAGGTAGGTGAACGTGTTCACAAAGTTTTTCTAAATCACTGAAGGCATGGATTAAATCTTCTTTATAACCAATAGGATGGGGCGAGGTAAAACGGATCCGTTCCAGACCGTCTATAGCGTCCAAGGCATAAAGCAACTGAACGAAGGGAGATCGATCCTTTTCTTTAGGGAATTCATGGCGTCCGTATAAATTAACAATCTGGCCAAGTAGGGTCACTTCTTTCACTCCACGCAAAACGAGATCTTTCACCTCGGCTACGATCTCCGCTAGCGGTCTGCTGCGCTCGGATCCACGCGTGTAGGGGACGATGCAAAAGGTGCAGTGCATGTTACAGCCCTGCATGATCGAAACAAATGCGGTGACTCCCGTTTTTTCTGTGGTGTGATCACGGATAGCATTTTGCGAACCTTCTTCCTCTGCTGTATCTACAATGGGCTGGCGTAAATTATCCATGTCTTGGTTGTTGCGTTGAAGAAGGCCTTCAACATAATCAGCGACTCGATGATATTTCTGTGTACCAATGACGAGATCAACTCCAGGAATCATTTTAGATAACTCTGCCCCACGGCTTTGCGCCATACAGCCCATGAACCCCAGAACGAGGGCTGGTTTTTTCTTTTTTAGAGATTTTATATTGTGCATTTTATCGATGGCTTTTTGCTCAGCCATATCACGAACGGAGCAGGTATTGAGGAGGATCACGTCGGCCTCGCGTTCATGCGGAGCTCTCGTGTAGCCGCGTTGCTGCAGGTGACGAGCGACTTGGTCAGAGTCCCGCTCATTCATCTGGCAACCATAGGTCTTGATATAGAAAGAAGGCATAAAGGAATAAGCTAAACGTTTGTTGGCAGAAGATCAAGGCAGGCTCACTTTATTTTAAATAATCAACTAACATTAAGGCTTATTTACGGTATTCTTTTTAGTAGAAGCGATGAAAAAAATCATTCTCAACGCGCATCGAGGTACACATAAAGACCCCACTATTTTGCTGCGGCACTTTTTTTCTAAGACTGAGAAATTTCGTACCTTAACCATTTCTTTGCTTATCCATTTTTTAATCTTACTACTCCTTAGCCCTCTCATTATGCGTGAGGTGCGAGACGAGAGGCGAGTGCAAGCCTATGCAGAAGAGCCTCAGGTTGTCGTTGAACAGATAACAGATGAAATCGTGACGGAACCCGATCCCTTACCAAATTCGGAAGTTGTAGGTAATTCTAGTCAATTAGAGGGAGGTTTTAGTTCTTCATTACCTCTTGGTGGCGCTACCCAGCTTGCTGCCATGCCTGATTTTATTTCAACCAATACGCTAGCTTCATTTCAACTACCCAGTTCCACAGGCTCAGCTCTAGTAGTGAAAGGATCAGGAAGCAAAGGCAGCGGTAGTGGCAGCGGTTCAGGACGGGGTGTTGGATCGGGCATGGGGCGTCTCGGGGGTCTGATTGTAGGGGCAGGAGGTCTTGTTGTGGTGCTGGATATTTCTGGCAGTATGACGGAATACAATAAATCCCTGCGGGATCAAATTCAAAGAAAGTTTCCTGAAGCATCAGTAGTTGAGTCAGCCAGTGCTCGAGGTGCTGATTACGATTTTAGTCCTAGAGAAAATGTTTTTTCTCAAGATGACCTGTATTCCGCCTCGTATCGCGCCCTAGTAGGGAAACCTTTGACGGAGAGTGTTTATTTATTATCAGACTTTGCGGACGGAGAAGATATAAAAGCTACCGAAAAATTTATCGCTACACTTAAGGAAAGGGGGATTAAACTCTATCTTTGTTATATTAAGAAAAAGCCTTATGCAAAACTCTTCGAGTATGCAAAAAATACGGGCGAAGCTGAAAAATTTAAACTTGATAACTAAGGGCGGCCTTCGAGCTCTTTTTCTAAACGCTCTGCCACCCATTGCTTCAACATACTTTGATAATTTAAATAACGCTGCCCAGCTAGTCGTTTCAAACGCGCCAACATCCGAGGATCGATACGAAGCGTGATGGTGGTAGATTCATTACTATCAGACTTGACGCAGGCACCCTGCATGATGCGCGCTTCCACTTGGTGCTCCATCCAGTAATCCCGTTCTTCCTCTAGGGTTTTAAAGGCAGGTATCTGATCCCAATTGGTTATGGTTTGCATTACAAAAATTCCCGTATTTTACGGTTATAGAAAAATTCCTCATCTGCCGTCATCGGTCGGGCGGCGACAACTTTAATTTGTTTTCCATTGGAGCTGTAGATGGAAAATACGCCACGGTTACTCAGAGACATACCTAAGCAGCAAAAGCGGCTCATCTGGGCGATAGCTCCCTTATCTGGCATGAGTCGAACGGAGAAAGGGTCCTCGTAACTTTCCGCCACTTCTTCGGGGCGGACGTCTTTTGAGAAAAATAAACTCCAATCAAATTCCATACCCTAAGTCCCTAATCCCTTAAGGCGTCCGAGCCACGGAGACAACGCTGAACGTTGAAAAAGGGAGTAAAATCCAGCAAAGCCAAAGCCAATGACAAAAAGAGCGAAGAAGGGCAGAGAAACCCACAGTTTATTTTGCCAAGCGAAATGGACGAGATAGACATAGTAACCAGCCATGGCTAGCTCTAACCAAGGTAGAAAAGAATGGGCTGATTTATATTTTTGCTTCCACCATTTATCTGCTGCTGTGCCAGCACCGTATTTAGGGGTGCGAGCAAAATCCGTGTGATGATTAAACAGAGCTTCTAGAACAGCTTTAGCATTATTCAAACAAAGTCCGATTCCCGTCGCAATGAGCATAGGCACGTAAATGAACACTTTATACCAAGGATACTTCAGTTCCCGCAGAACCACTCCATAGAAAACAAAGATAGAGAAGGACGCCATCATGAAAATAGGAATATCAACTATCATGATCGATTTCCATTGAAAGCCCGCATAATTCGGATTGGGTTGAATGAGAATAGCCAAGAGTGCTAGCAGTAAGTAGGCGAAGTTTGAGGTTAAATGAAAGGTGGCTTCCAGTTTGATTTTTAAAGGTAAGGAACTTTCCCAAACCCGGGGTAAAATCTTTTTACAAGTCTGGATTGCACCCTTAGCCCAGCGATGTTGTTGCGCTTTAAACGCGTTCATTTCGATGGGTAACTCAGCCGGTGTAATCACGTCGGGAACAAAAATAAATCTCCAACCCTTAATTTGCGCCCGATAGCTTAGATCTAAGTCTTCCGTTAACGTGTCGTGCTGCCAGCCGCCAGCATCCTCAATACAGGTTTTTCTCCAGATGCCAGCCGTGCCGTTAAAATTAAAGAATCGACCACTACGATTGCGCGCTGTTTGTTCGATCATTAAATGACCATCAAGTAAAAGCGCCTGCACTTTAGTAAGGAAATTAGAGCTGCGATTGATATGTCCCCAACGGGTTTGAATCATTCCTACATTGGGGTCAGTAAAGTAGTGGAGGGTCTGCTCAATGATAGATGGCGGCGGCAAGAAATCTGCATCAAAAATAAGGATAAACTCGCCCTTAGCCTTCTTCATTCCTGCTTGTAAAGCTCCTGCCTTAAACCCCTGCCGATCCACGCGGTGTAGATGCTCCACTTGGAATCCTAGTGCTTGATATTCTTTAGTGACACGCTGAGCCAGCTCTTTGGTTTCGTCTGTGGAATCATCTAGGACTTGAATTTCTAAGAGATGCTTAGGGTAGTCTAATTCTACGACGGAACGGATTAATCGCTCCACCACGTACAACTCGTTGAAGATAGGCAGTTGCACCGTCACTGTGGGTAATTCCGTGAAGCGGGAAAGTGGATTAACTTTTTTATGTTTATGTTTATAATACGTATAAACCATCCAGAAACGATGAAGTCCATAGGCTGAAAGGCCTATGACCACTAATGAGTAACTAACGAACCAAAGAATTCCAAACATAAATCATTTGCTAAATAGGCAACCCCTTCCTAGCTAGCCCGAGACTTTCCTATTGCACAGTGTGGGATGTTGCTGCATCAGTGAATAGGGTCAAGTTAAAACCAATATTAGTATCGCCAAATTGCCTCCAGACTTATGAAATCTCCTCTCAAACTAGGCATCCTAGGCTCCGGTCGAGGCTCTAATTTTGTCGCCCTGCTCCACGCCATTTCCGCTGGCCAACTTCACGCCACGGTTCAACTCGTCGCCAGCGACCTGCCCCAAGCCCAAATTCTTCATGAGGCCAGCCAACGCTCCCTCCCTACTTACATTTGCCCACCCAGCCGTTTTAAAACTAAACTGGAACCAGAAATCGAAGAAGCCTTAGCTAAAGCCTTCATTAAAAGCGGAGCCGATCTCCTCGTCCTCGCTGGATTTATGAGGGTCATTAAAGAGCCTCTCTTAAAAGCCTTTCCTGGTAAAATCCTCAACATCCACCCCTCTCTCCTACCAGCTTTTAAAGGTCTAGCCGCTTGGAAACAAGCCCTTGAAGCCGGTGTGCATGAGACGGGCTGCAGCGTGCATTGGGTCGATGACAGCCTAGACGGTGGCCCTGTTATCAAGCAGGCGCGGGTGCCCGTTCTAGCCTCTGACACGGCTGAAACACTGCACCGCCGCATTCAAGAACAAGAACATCGTTTGCTGCCAGAAGTTTTACAATCACTTATTACATGCTAAGAGTTAGTCCTTACCCACCATGTCAGATAGCATCTCCATCCAATGCCTAGAAGTCTGGACCCATATCGGCGTCCCTGACGAAGAGCGTGCTCAGATTCAAAAACTTGAGATCAGTGTAACTTTTGAAGTTAAAACCGTGAGCGTAGCCGCCCTAGCCGATGATGTCAGCTTAACCATTAACTATTTTAACGTGGCTCAAAGCATCAAGGTCATCACACAATCCAAGGAACGTAAGTTAATCGAAACCCTAGCCGAAGATCTAGCGAACGGACTGCTGCTAGAATTTCCATTCCAAAAAATAGAGCTCGAAATCCGGAAATTCATCATCCCAGAATGTCGTTACATCAGCTTAAAAATTAAGCGCAACTCTCAGAGATAAGAGACCTCGTTTTAAAACTTAGCTTTAAGTGCTACCTGAGCGTACGGTGCTCCGTCGGACTTCATCTTGGTATCAGCTCGGAAATAATCGTAGCTACGGCTAACCACCCAGCCGCCATCTAAATCAACCGTGACGGCAGGATGAATCTTGTAAGAAAATCCCGCGCCCGCCCGGATTTCTGTGTAATTAACTAAGGCGTTGTTTAAAGCAGGGTTACCAGAATTCGTCCCGAAATCATTGCCTGTGCGGTAAGATCCGCCCTTTAGCTCACCACCCGCATAGACTTGCCACTGCTCATTGATTTTATACGTGATGCGAGGCTGCGGAAAAATAAGGCTTAAGGTCCAAGCGTCGGCAAACTGCCAACGCACACCTGCGCCAGGCATGACAGGTATGGCGTTAAATAAATTTACCTGTGCGCCAAAAACCCACTGCAAATTACGATCCACAATGTAAGAAAATCCAAAAATCATGGGCACATTAAAATCATTGGAATCCACATTTTCAAAATCAGAATAAATCCCTGGTTGAAACTCAAAACGCATCAACCATTTGTCAGATAATTCCACATCTGCTCCTAAAACCAATGAAGTGGATTGCAAGGTATCTGGAAGAGGCGCATTATCCGGATTACCAAACGAAAAGCGATCCCACGCCATGCCTGTCCGTAAGCGCCAAGCTTTAGCCACTGGAATGGAGGCTACATAAATAAAGCTGGAAGTTTGAACATTCGTGTCCCCTAAAACACGATCCCCTTGCCGAACTTCTGCGGCTGCTACGAACGAATAATCTACGGAAGCTTCATGCGAAATCTTACTTGGTTTGGATTCAGGTTTAGACTCCTCATCCCCTTTCATCCAATCAAGAGTATTTGAACTCGGCTCCGCCGCAGAAATGCTAGTGACATGAGCACTCAGCAGCAGCACAGCGGCGCAAGAAAGAATGAGAGATAAAACAAGTTTCGTCATGGGCAAAAACATAGAGCTCTTTTAAAAAAGAGCCAATTTAAAAAATTACAGAAGTCCGCCTGCCTTTACCTTCATTAAAAAGATCTTTAATTAACCTGCCTTTTAATTGTCGTATCTAAGTTTAGTGGATTCTTTTTTAAAAGTGTGCTAACACCCATACCCACATGGTTCTGGAGAAAAAAATATTGATCAACGGACGCTATGAGCAACATGAGCTGTTGGCCTCAGGCGGGCTCTCTCATATTTACCTAGGATGGGATTATAAAGATTCCCATGCCGTAGCTATCAAACGCCTACGCACTGAAATGAAAGACGCCGTTGAGCAAGAGACGCTAAGTGCTCATGAGGTGGCCTGCCTCCGAGCCGTGCAGCACGAAAACGTGATGAGTCTCTACGCCTCAGGAGAGGACGAACTTGGTCATTACCAAATCATGGAACTCATCACAGGACCCAACCTGCAAAGCATCATCGACTCCGTCATGCCTGCCGTGAGTGATTTTGTCGAGTTAGCCGGACAAGCTTTATCAGGCCTCAATGCCTTACACGAAAAATCTGTTATCCATTGCGACATCAAACCAGATAACATCATGCTTACCCTCCTGAGCAATGGGCGGGTGAGAATCAAGATTATCGACTTCGGACTAGCACGCTTTGACGGGTTTACAGAGGAGCTAAATGAGGCGGCACGTGAAGAAATTTTTGGAGCGCCAGAATTTGTTTCACCTGAGCTCCTTGAAGGAAAAAATCCTACCATGCTCTCCGACATTTACGCCCTTGGACATGTCCTCTATTACCTTTTAGCAGGCCGCCCCGCCTTCGAGAAAGACTTACTCAACGACATTCTCCGGGCACACTTAAACGAACAACCCGTGAGCTTACTCACCCTCCGGCCCGATATTAGCATGGACTTAAGTAACTGGGTTCACCAATTTATTGAACGCTATCCAGAAGCACGGCACCCCAGTGCAGAGTGTGCGTTGAAAGAATTAAAAAACTTACGATTATCTACCCATGCTGAGGTTTAATTTTTTCAACATCCCCATCCGCGTGCAGTTGCTCTTTTGGTTAAGCGCCTTTTTTATAGCAGGCGGCTTGCAAATGCGAGACACTCCGGATTGGGGTTTCATCTTGCTTAAGATGGGAATCGTTTTCCTCTCCATCTTTGTGCATGAACTGGGTCATGCCTCAGCCTCCATTTACTGGGGAGGCCGCCCTCAGGTGGAGCTCCATGCCCTAGGTGGCGTCACCCTTTTAGGCCACAACGCCTTCACGCGCTGGCAGCACCTAGGCATCACCTGCGCAGGCCCTTTAGCCAGCGTTTTTTTAGCCGCTATATGCTTCTTCATTTATCCTTATTCTGAGCTGGCTCTTAGAGGCGTCCTAAGCTTTGCCATCTGGATCAACGTCATATGGACACTCTTTAATCTCTTACCCATCCTTCCCATGGATGGAGGACAAATTTTACGTGGTCTCTTAGGTCCAGAACGTATGCGCTGGTCATGCGTTATCGGAATGATCGCCGCAATCCTCCTTGCCGTCTGGGCTGCTTTGATCGGATTTTATTTCATGGCTGCCATTCTCGGATACTTTGCCTACATGAATTATAAGGGCTACGGGCAAGAAATAAGATAAATAAAATCTTTTCTCCCTTTCCACGTAACGATCATTAATCTAAAAAAATTATCTTAAAGATTGCCCAGCCCCCATACCCTTCTACCTACACAAAAACCACCTTTTTTATGCCTGTTCTTCATGTCCAACATCTCACGAAACACTACGGCTCTCTTGCTGCACTTAATGACCTAGACCTCATCGTCGAAGCTGGTCAGGTTTTTGGCCTACTTGGCCCTAACGGCAGCGGTAAGACCACTCTACTTGCCTCCATTCTCGATGTCATTCGCCCCAGCAGCGGCACCTACACATGGTTCGACGGTAAAGCCGGTCCCCATGTCCGCCGCCGCATCGGTGCTCTATTAGAAACTCCTAACTTTTATCCCTACCTCAACGCCGATCAAAACCTCTCCATTGTCGCTGGGATCAAAAACGTTCCACAAACCTCCTTCGACTCCCTTTTAGAGCTCGTTCAGCTCAAAGATCGACGCCGTTCTACGTTCAAAACCTATTCTCTCGGCATGAAACAGCGCCTCGCCTTAGCCGCTTGTCTCATCGGTGATCCTGATGTCTTAATTCTCGACGAACCCACCAATGGCCTTGATCCCGAAGGAATGATCCAGATCCGTAAAATTATTTTAGAGATTGCTTCTCGGGGAAAAACCATCCTCCTCGCCAGCCACATCCTTGATGAAGTGGAAAAAATTTGTTCCCACGTCGCTATCATTAAAAATGGTAAACGCCTTGCCTCAGGTGCCGTTGGCTCCATTCTCAGTGATCTTCCCACGGTAGAAATCAGTGCCGCACAAGCCGACATGGAAAAACTTCTTAATCTTGTAAACGCCACCACGTGGATTAAAAAGCTGCAACGCAACGGGACAAAACTCAGCATGGAGCTTAACGCAGGACACCTTCCCCGCGAGCTTAACCAACTAGCCTTCGAGAACGGCATAACCTTAGACCACCTTGTCTCCAAGACACGTAGCCTAGAAGTCGAATTTCTGGAGATAACCAAATCATGAACCCCCTTAACCTCCTCAGCTTAGAGTGGAAACGCTTCTCGCCCAACACCACCTTCCGCATCGTCGCCCTTCTTTACATCGGAGCTTTCGCCTTAGTTGTTTATCTAGCTCACCTCATTGGGGGTAGCCTCAATATCAACAACAACGGCCAATCTTTTAACCCCACCGCAGACCTTTTTACTTATCCTAAGAACTGGGAACTTCTCGCCTACATTGGTAGTTGGGTTAATGCCACTCTCCTTGGTTTCCTCGGCGTCTTCATGACCACCTTAGAGTTCAGTAATAAGACACTGCGCCAAAGCATTATCTTCGGCCTGACCCGCTTTGAACTAGCTCTCTCCAAAGTCTTGGCCGCTCTCGCTCTCGCCCTTTTCGCCACCCTCATCTACCTCATTATTGGAATGAGCAGCACCATACTCAGTCACGCCAGCCCCGGCTTCTCCCTGCCACCTTTGACCTGCCTACTGGGCTTTTTTCTCCAAGCCTTCGGCTTTCTCCTGCTTGGCATGATGACCGCACTCCTTATCCGCCAGACTGCCCTAGCCACCCTGACTTACCTCGCCTATGTGCTCTTTGTAGAAATGGTTTGCCGCTGGATCTTTTACTTTAGCGTGGCAAAGACACGCCTTCTACTCTTCTTACCCGACAGTGCTCTGCAAAGCCTTACTCCCTTACCTGTTCCCCAAGCCGCTCAACAAATGATTAGCTCTAACGCAGCACTCCTTCCTCTCAGCACCCTAGAAAGTGGCTTAGCCGCTCTGCTTTACCTCAGCCTCTTTATCGCCATCCTTTACCAACGTCTAACCAAAACGGATCTGTAAACGATCCTCCTATTTTTACCTAGCATGAGACCCCTCCTCCTTTGTCTTGGCCTTCTCATCTGCTCATCCCTCCTCTCGCTTCACGCAGATGAAATTGATGCCTCCTTTATTCTTTGGAAAGAGACGATGGAGAGTTCTGCTAAAAAATTGGGGGAAACCGTCTCCATGAAACTTGATCGAGAAAAAAAGCTTCTCATCGTGGCCAAGGAGTTGCAACTCAACCCCATGCGGAAAAACACGCAATTACAAATCGTTCCCTTTAGCTTCCTAAGCCCTGAGATCATCCTTGAAGGCGTTGCGCGCTTGCCCGAGCCATGGATTAAACTACGCACGCAAGACAACCAAAAACGGGTCAATAACCAGCGCCGCGTTATCATAGAAGGTTTAGAAGTTGAAGAAGTCTCCAAGGACGAGAGTAAATCATTTCTCGTCATCCCCTGTCATCGCACGGACCTTCAACAAGCGAAAGCCCAGGGAGAAGCTTTTCTCCAGCTCCTCCTGAAGAAATAAAGCCTGCTCGCACCGCAACTTGGTATTTCTATTTTAGATTTCTTAGTTTAACCCATCTCGTATCCGCTGAATCCAAGAAGTGCAAATTGCCCGATCCCTTATCTTTAATCGGGCATTAGTCGGATCAACTTCAAGGTTTGTGAACTAGCGCGTGGGTTTGCCTAGGCTATTTACCCGTTGGCACAAGACCTGCGACGTAAGTGTACCCTTGTAAGATGGACTGAGAATTCGGTCACAGTCTCAAGGAAACTATGAACACAATTAAAATCCTCATTGCCGACGACCACACGATTGTGCGAGAAGGCCTTCATTCCATGCTAGAGCTGGAAGAGGATTTCGAGGTAGTGGGAGAGGCTAGAAACGGGCGTGAGGCAATTCATCTGGCCGTAGATTTACTTCCCCACGTTATATTGATGGACATTTCCATGCCGCAAATGAACGGCCTAGAGGCTACCCGCCAAATAGTCAAAGCCATTCCCATGATCAACGTTCTTATTCTTTCTGGCCACAATGATGATGCCTACGTGCAAAAAGCTATAGATTCAGGTGCGAGGGGCTACATGATCAAGCAAATTTCTATTCAGAATGTATGCAAAGCAATCCGTCAAGTTCACGCTGGGAAACGTTTTTTTAGCCCGAGCATATCTGAGCGGATTAAACGTCTCTCAGACAACTTTTTTGGAGAACTTGTGCAATCAAAATACCAAAATAAGCCACTGACTTCACGCGAGGTGGAAATATTGCAACTAGTGGCTGAAGGCAGAGCCAATAAACAAATGGCAGCAGAACTTATGATTGGAATCAAGACGGTCGAAAAGCATCGTGAACATCTTATGGCAAAACTTGATATTCATGAGACCGCTGGCCTGACCCGTTACGCCATTAGGACAGGCATTGTCGAAAGCTGTGCTTAGGTGGCAGTGCCTCAGACTTTCTGGTTACAATCCGAAGCTGGGTAACACCCATAGCGGCTATGTTTTTGAAATCTTAGAATCGGTGATCCTACAATGAATACGACAACGCTTGCCCTAATCCCCAACCAGCTTAAAACAGCTTCCTCTGACATTTATGAAGTTAGCATAAACTATATGATTCCGACACGTCCGCTCGGAGCTGTGACGCAATCTGGTATTAATCGTTACCATGGAAAAATTGGACTTCGCTTTTTCACGAACGATAAAGGAAACGTCATTGATGATGAGGTCAACGAGACGCAGCTCTATTGGTTTCCCTGCAGCCAAGAAAATAAGGTTCACGTAGAAAAACAGTTCGCCTCTATTGAAACAGTCCGAGCGCGAGAGCTCACACCTAAGAACCCACAATCATGACCACTCCAACCAAAAAATTTATTAAAAAGGCTTCACTCAATCACCCTATTCAAGCGATTATTGCTGACCGTTGGAGCCCCTATGGTTTCACTGATCGCACGGTAACAACTCTCGATCTAAGCTCCCTTTTCGAAGCTGCTCGCTGGTCTGCCTCCTCCTACAATGAACAGCCTTGGAGCTACATTCTCGCCACCCGTGATAATCCTGCTGAGTTTGCGCGGCTTTTATCCTGTCTTGTACCTGCCAATCAGCTCTGGGCCAAGGAAGCTCCGGTGCTGGTTCTAGGGGTGGCGAATTTGAGATTCACCAAGAATGGTCAGGAAAATAAGGCCGCTGTGCATGACCTAGGTCTGGCTTCTGCCACCCTTGCCATTGAGGCGACGGCACGTGGCATTTCTGTTCATCAAATGATAGGAATCCTGCCTGATGTCGCACGTGACCTTTACCGAATCCCAGAGCACTCTGAAGCTTGGACAGGCATGGCCATCGGTTACATGGCCAATGCCGATGAACTGCCAGCTGGCATGAAGGAACGGGATCTAGCTCCTCGACAACGCAAGCCCATTAGCCAGTTCGTTTTCTCAGGAACTTGGGGAAAGTGTCTTATATCGCTGGCTCCTATGATTACACCGAATAGCCGATAAACTCTGATTCTTCTATCTTAAAGGAACAAACACGCTTTGCCTACACTACCTTTATATGAAACCAAAAAAGAAAACGAATAGTTCGGTTCCTCCTAAACAAACTCTGCAAGAAGTGATGAAAATTACTCTTTACGAAGGTAACCCCGATACCGAACGGAAAGAAGCAGAACTAGAACCAGCACCAGTGCTATGGAACCCAGTTCCTGGAACAAAGGGTCTTACACCTCCCGAACTTCCGGGTGATGATGAAGACAGCGAGGGCAGAAGCACGAGTGAAAGACTTGTTGAAAAAGGAATTTTGAAAGCTGCGAAAGAACAGATGCAGCAAGCGGGTCGATTTGATGATAAGCAAGAACCATGAATGAATCGCATAATTTTAAACGTCCCAAGAAAACCATGACTTCTCTCAAACGCATAGGCGTTGCCGCTGATCATAGCGGGTATGCGCTGAAAGAGCGTATAGCCGAAAGATTAAAAGAGGCTGGTTATGAGGTGGTTCACTTTGGTGATGGCCAGTCGAGCCCTGAAGATGATTATCCTGATTTTATCGCGCCTTTAGCTCGTGCGGTAGCGAACGGCCAAGTAGATCGTGGCGTCGCCCTATGTGGTAGTGGAGTGGGAGCCTGCATAACCGCCAATAAAGTCCCCGGTGTGCGAGCTTGCCTAATTTCCGATTCCTTTTCGGCTCATCAAGGTGTCGAAGATGACGACTTGAATGTTATCTGCCTTGGCGGACTTGTGACTGGTGATGCATTGGCTTGGGAACTGGTAAACACCTTCGTTAATGCACGCTTCATCGGCGGTGAACGGCATAAGCGGCGCTTGTCTAAAATTGCGGCACTAGAAAATATTTCACTTACGGATAAAACTATAATTGATAGCTCCAGTGCGGATGAAGAGAAGATGCGGGAACCCCATAATCTGACCGTCAGTGAAGCGGTGGAAGTATGGCGCAACGAGGGAGATCCTAACTAGTGAAGTTCAGAACAGAAGGGAACGTGACCGTTTGCATAATTTGCGCAGACGAGGAATTCATCATCGTCCTCGCTGCTAGGCGGAGCTTCGATCTTCGGTAGGGTTACACCCCATTTCCATCACGGGGTAATAAGCGCAGATTGATGTTATTCCCAACAAAGGGATTTTTTGCTTTCGCACTGACGGTAAAAATACTAAAGGAATAACTATGAACAAACTCGAAATCAAGGGCGAATGGAATATTATTAAAGGCAAGCTGAAACAAAAGTGGGCCACGCTTACGGATAATGATCTTGCTTACGTTGAGGGAGAGGAAGAAGAGCTTTTTGGTCGTCTTCAGAAAAGCACGGGGGAAAGCCGTGAAGCGGTGGAGAAGGCCATCAAGGAAGCTAGCGCAAGTTGCTGTTGTAAATAAAATTAACTAGTTCGGAAGCGCTGTGACGCTCCCAGAAATAAAACATTATGAAAGATCCTGTGTATAAACAAATCGAAGTTACTGGAACCTCTACGCAATCTATTGAGCACGCAGTTACCCAAGCCATAGATCTCACCCACAAAAGTGTCCGAAATCTTAGCTGGTTTCAGATAACCGAAACGCGCGGAAGCATAAGTAAAGGGAAAGTAGATCATTGGCAGGTCACGCTGAAAATTGGTTTCGCTATAGAATCAGAATAGACGGATTAAACTCTCCCGCTTGAAAGCCCTCTATCTAGTATTCGCAGTTTGACTTTAAGCATTTGTTCAACACATAACCGACAAGAAAAACGCCTCTTCATAATCCGCTTCCATTAGACCAAAGTTAAAGTAGATTCCAAACACATATGAAGCTAAAGCCAAGCGCGTTGTCCAGTGATCCTGCCCGTATTGCCATTATTGGATGCGGCAACGTGGGCATGGCGTGTGCTCATGCTCTTGTGGTGGGTCATTTAATTCGTGAGCTAGTTCTTATTGACCAAGACGCTGATAGGGCAAAGGGCGAGGCCATGGACCTCCAACAGGCTGTTCCTTTAGGTTCGCCTATAACGATTAGCACCGGGACTTATGCTGACGCTGCTGCCAGTGCGATCGTTATTCTAACTATCGGAGCTCCTGTTAAATTTAGCGGATCCCGGCTTGATATGTTGGCTCCCAATGTCGGCCCCTTCCGTGACTGCGTCGCTAAACTCATGGCTGAGAAGTTTAAGGGCATTCTGTTAATCACCACCAATCCTGTGGATGTGCTCACATTCATCGCCCAAAAGGAGGCCGGACTCCCCGTGGGCCATGTCATAGGAACGGGAACCATGATTGATTCGGAGCGTCTCCGATCTCATTTGAGTAGCCAATTGCAGATCGAAGCCCGATCCGTCCACGCCACTATTATTGGTGAACATGGCGATTCTTCCGTTGCGATCTGGAGTAGCGCACAGGTGGGCGGGATTCCCTTAGCGCTCTATCCTGGAGCAGAATCCCTTCCTCCAAATGAAGATCTTTTGACCGCAGTGCAGCGCATAGGCTCGGAAGTTACCGCTTTAAAAGGCAACACCTGCTATGCCATAGCGGCCTGCGTGGCTAGAATCTGCGAAGCTGTCTTGCGTGATGAACACTCGATCCTAGTCGTCTCTACGTTAATCGACGGCCCCTACGGCTTACATGATGTTGCCTTTGGCACTCCCTGCGTGATTGGGAGAGGAGGTGTCGAGTCCGTCCTAGAACTCAAACTTGACGCCAAAGAACAGAAAGCTCTAGAACGTTCTGCTGGCCTATTGAAGAAGGCATTTGCCAGTCTTTGATCCTTAAAGCGGAACGGGAATGTAGCCTTACATAGGACTATAAATAAGACGGGGATTTTTCTGGCACGACATTGCTATCTGCGCCTTGACGGAAAGGATGCGGCAAATTTTCCGTATCAGCTTCGAGCAACATGATGGTGGTTTTTCTTTAGCTTAACCTTGCAAAACCAAGGTTAACTTTAAAACTGACTAAAGTGTTTTATCAAATAGAAGTTCAAGATGAAGCTCGACTCCAGCTTAGGGCTTTACCCGATGAAATTAGGCGTAACATTGGCTGGCGTTTAGAGGTGTTACAAACAGATTTATCTGGTGATGTAAAAAAACTTTCTGGTAAAACTCAAGAATACCGTCTCCGTGTGGGTATTTACTGAATTCTTTTCGTGCTGGAAAGCGATGTTATTCTTGTATATTCAGTAAAAAACAGAAAGGTTGCATGTGGTTAATTCTGCTTTAACAGAAAGCCCAACGTTGGACTCTTTAGCTCAAGAGATTGTCCGTCTCCAAGAAAGGCTAGAAGATATGGAAGATCTTATGGAGCTTCGAGCAGCAATTGAGCGTAATGAAGGAAAACCAGGAACTCCTTGGGAGCAAGTCAAGGTGGAACTTGGCTTATAATTACATCGGATGTCTCCTTAATCTATCTCCGCTAGAAAAACGGGCATTTTCTATTTTTTGTTTTGTTTTCTCTCCTAGCCTAGCAATGAAGTCATAGACATCCTTAACCCAAGGCGGAGACCAAGCCGTGCGGCGGGCTTCACCCCGTTCCGCCCATGTTCGAACTTAGCCGCGTCAATACACAGTATCGTTTTCCATCTCAACTTGGAAATTGCCTGTTTCAATCGCCGCACCGCGTTTAAAGGCTTCGATGATATTTCTCTCACTACACTAACGTTGAGGCTGGATATTGTAGGTAGTCATTGTGCTTTTGGTTTTGTTAATCTGGGTTTTCGTTTAGGAGAAGCAGATTCTCCTAACCTTTTCGCCGTAAGGAAAACTTCATACATGTCAGAGATGTATACGTTCTGAGGCTCTTTATTTCCGTCTTTAATCTGGATTTGGTAATGGTACATACTTTTCTCAAAATTTACTTGGCCGAGGAGGGTGTGCGTTTTTCCAAGCATTGTCAGGAATCTCTGCATAAAAGGGCTTAATGACTTGGTGACGTCTCTCCATTGCTGAAAAAGTTACGGGTGCCATGGACGATCCCGATTTTTTTTCCTCATCAAAAAGACCAGTGGAGCCTTCTTTAGCCAAGTCGGCGATATTGGGAATGGCGTCCAGACTTTGAGGTGACTTTGCCTGGTTTAACTCACCACCAACAATTCCATCTTGATTAAAAATTCTTAACACTATTTATTTTACGATTATGAGATGCGTTCAGCTATGGGGTATAACCCTACTGTTGCGGTATTTCCCAATCATTACTCTAGGCTAAAAGATAAGTGACGCCAACAGCTGGCGTATGCCATAGTATGCTCCCCTAATATGCAAAAAAAATCTTCTGCTCTTCGCGCCGCAGTTCTTGATTTGGGCAGCAACTCCATTAAATTTATGCTAGGCGAACAGGTCGGTGGCACGCTTCGCATTATAAAAGAAAAAGCCACAACAACGCGCTTAGGTGGTTCTCTGGCTTTAACTAATAAATTATCTGATCAATCCATCACAGAAACGTTAGAAGTTTTAAGACGCTCTAAGAAAGAAGCAGATGCTTTCGGGATTACTAAACTCCTAGCCGTAGGCACAAGTGCCTTACGCTCTGCTTCTAATAGCCATGAGGTGTTAATCCCCGCCCGTGAGATTTTACAAATCCCTATCCAGATTATTTCAGGAAAAAAAGAGGGCGAACTCGTTTATGCTGGTGCCACTTGTTCGTCTCGCTGGAAGGATCGACCTGTCCTTATTATCGACCTCGGAGGTGGTAGCGCAGAGTTTGTCATCGGCCAAAATGGTAAGGTCACAAAGAGTGTGAGCTTACCTCTGGGCTGTGTTCGGATTAAAGATCTCTTTTTAAATAATCAACCGCCGGATCCTCTTGGGTTACAAAATGCTAAGCTCTTTCTCCAAACGGAGGTAAAGAAACGAATCACTAAACTTTTACCAGAAAAATTTACTGCCGTAGCTACAGGTGGCACCATGATCACGCTTTCTTTAATCCATCGACAACTTCCTCATGACGCGTGGGACGCTCATTTAGAAGGAACCAAGATAAGTAAGGCTGAACTGCATAACATCCTGAGCAATCTCTCTACCCAAAGCATCGCACGACTTAAAAAAAATCCTTCCATCCCCCATGCCCGTGCTGACATCATCACTGCTGGAGCTCTTATCTACACTTCCATTATGGAAGCACTCAATGTGCCGAATCTTTATTGTGCGACTCATGGACTACGCTATGGAGTTTGGCAAGAAATGATCGCACCTCGTCCGATTAAGCGCATTATTCACAATCACACGCCATGAAACCTCCCAATCCAGCCTTAAACGAAGCTCTAACCTTGTTAGAAAGCATAGACCCCACACCTACCCATCCGCGTCAGGTATGCTTTCTTGCCGGCCAATTATTTATCCAATGCGAATCTCTCCATCATCTAGGAAAAGAAGAGTTGTTTTTACTAGAAATAGCTTGCCTCCTGCATGACATCGGTTGGGCTCGCTCAACAACAGGAACAGCCCACCATAAACAATCCGCTGCGATGATCCGTGAGCATTCTTGGAAAATCTTAGACCCTGCCCAAGTAGATTTAGTAGCTCAAATTGCGCGCTACCACCGTAAGTCCTTGCCTAAATTCACTCACAAACCTTTCCGTAATCTAGAACCTTCCATGCGATCTAAGCTCTTATCTCTAGCTGCCATCATCCGCGTAGCAGACGCTCTAGACCGTTCGCATAAATCCCTGATTCGCAGTTTAGAATGTGAAATTCATAAGGGTTCTTGCCGTTTACAACTTCATGCTGGGCAAGAGATTTCAGAAGAAATTTTGGCCGTGGAAAATAAACGTGATCTTTTCGAGCTGCACTTTTCTACACGGATGGAAACAATCCTTTTGACTGGCCGCAAAAACTCACCATCCTCCACTGAAGTTAAATGTTAAGAATGTATGATCTGGCGCCAACGTATTGTTAGCTTATTTATTATCGGAGCCTTCACCTTGATGGCTTTCTGGTATTATCGTTATTACGTAGCACCTAAGCCTCATGGGGTTATTGTTTTTGTTGCGCCTGGCCTAAGCCCACAGCTTATCTCTGAATATAAAGCAAAACATCCTGAGCTAACCTTTATCAGTGAACAGGCTACGGATTTTACCCTAGTCGATCATACAGCTTTAATTGGTTGTGGGATTGATCCGGCCTCGATCATGACTTATTTTTCAACAGGTGTTACTGGTCTAGCCAATCAAATCGGTTTCGACCCTCAAGGTAATCGTCTAGATAACCTGCTTTATGCAGCGCAACGAGCTGGGCGCTTGGTTGGTATCATTAGCACGGACTCCATCGTCTCCCCGCACGTTGCTGCCTTCTACGCCCAAACCCGCAACGCCCAAGATCAACAAGATCTAGCCCGCCAACTTTTTGACACCACCACCATCAGCTCTATCATGGGTGGTGGGGCGAGTGATTTAACACAGACCTCTGGGGATAAGCCGCGTAACCTTCTCCAAGAAGCCGCCCTTAAAGACTACAATCTAATCGAGGACCAACAACAACTTGATAACCTACCCGTCTGGACTTGGCGCACACCTTGGAAAACTCGTAAGCTCCTAGGTCTTTTCTCAGATAAAGCCTTACCCTATTATTATCCAGAATTAAATAAAAAAGACGACGTGTCGCCTCATACACCCACGCTCCGAGCCATGACACGCAAGTCGATCCAATGCCTACAATTCAATTTAAACGGTTACTTTCTCATCGTCCATCACGGTAAAATCGAAACGGCATCACGCGAAAATAACTATCCCCAAGTTTTAAATGAAATCCAGCAACTTGATGAGGCCATAGCTGATGCCCGAGCCTACGCAGGAGAGAACACGCTCATCCTCCTTTACTGCCCATATGCCGTCTACGGACTGAAGCAGGTGCTCCCCAACACCCCGCCAACCGCCTCCACGGCTATCAGACCTCTCACAAAATTTGTCAAAGGCAAGAAAGTCCCCGTCACCTTAACTTATCCTGGCCCTTTTCAGCCTCAATATGAATTTACGACCTACTACGGTTGGGCTTCCGTTTATTATCATACGCCAACAAATCTCAAAGGGTTTTCCACACCTTACGATCTTAATCAATTGTTAAGTTCTGAATTTTAATAGCGGGCTATCTACCACTATGACGCTCACTGAAATCAGGGCTGCGCTAGAAACAAACGGCCTGCGTCCGCTAAAAAGTCTGGGACAAAATTTTCTTTTCGATCAAAATCTTTGCCTGCAAATCGTTAAAGCCTTAGCCCCCACGGCTAAAAGCAAGGTCATCGAAATAGGTCCCGGCCTAGGCGCCCTCACCTCACTACTTCTTGACCTAGAAATTGACCTTTGCACTCTTGAGATTGATCGCGGCCTGAGTCGTTATTTAAACGAGAAGTTTCAACATTTCCCTAACTTCAAACTCATCGAAGGGGACGCCGTGGAAACCCTCGCCACCGCAGAGCCCTGCAACTATCTCATCGGAAACCTTCCCTACAACGCCTCCACCCCGATCATGGCTGCTCTCCTCGACCAAGCCGCCTTACCTCAACGCTGCGTCTTCATGTTGCAAAAAGAAACCGGCCTACGCTACGCCGCCGCCGAACACGGCTCCGACTACGGTGCTATCACCGTTTACCTCCAAAGCTTTTATCGCGTGCAAATCCTGCGCTCCGTTTCACCTAGCGTGTTTTTTCCCGCGCCAGAGATTCAATCCGTCATCGTCCAACTAGATCTCTTACCTGAGCCCATCCTAAACGACCCCGCACAGCGCCGCCCTTTTTATAACTTCGTCCGCCAAGGCTTTTCCCAACGTCGTAAAAAATTAAAAAACCTTCTACCCGTCCCTTTAGAAATACGCGCTGAAGAACTTTCCGTAACCGGTTGGCAAACGCTTTTTACCCAAACCAATATTCCTAGCTAACATGACTCATCCACAAGAAGATGTTTTTGATATCGTAGATGAAGCCGACCACGTTATCAGCTCCGCCCTGCGCTCTGTCGTTCATCGTGGCAAGCACCTGCACCGCGCCGCTCACATATGGCTTTTTAATACTCATAACGACATTCTCATTCAACTCCGCTCTGCGCACAAAGATCGCCACCCTTCCGTTTGGGATTCTTCCGCCTGCGGTCATGTGGACTCGGGAGAAGACTACCTCACCGCCGCTGGCCGCGAATGCTGTGAGGAGCTGGGTCTCCGTGCCTCGCCTCACCTGCACGAAATCGCCTATTGCCAAGACACACTGGCTTTGGATTACGAATTTGTGCGTGTTTATTTAGGCCGTTCCGAAGGGCCGTTCCAGCCTCAAGTCAGTGAAGTAGCTGAAGTGCGCTGGATTAAACCCGTCGATCTAAGCATCTGGATGCAACGCGAACCTGCGCTCTTTGCTCCCTCCTTTATTCATCTTTGGGAAAAATATTCTACCCTAGCCCTAGCAATGTTGCCTAATGAACGTAGCCTTTAAACACCTTGTGAGCTCCATCCTTAACAAACGCATTCTTACACGCATTCTTACACGCAGTCTTATTTACGGTCTCATTTTAGGGATTCTCGCCGCAGTAGTGTTGTGGTTTCTTAGCAATATTTTTGCCACCATGGCCAGCCAAGTGCCGCCCGCCTCACGCCCCTCCCTTTCTCAAGAATTTCTGCCCTTCCCTGCCACCAAAGAAGTCACCCCCAGCTTCGACGGTTTACCCATCAGCTTCTGGTATGCCCCTCAATCGGATGATCCTAAGAAACCCACCCTCGTCATTATCCATGGCTTCGGAGCCTCGAAGGAACACATGCTGACCTACATGCTCTTCGCCCAAAAACATGGCTATTCCCTGGCCGCTCTTGACCTACGTGGTCACGGTGACAGCGGCACTAGCCTGTGTAGTTTCGGTTATAGGGAGAAGCAGGATGTGCTTGCCGTCATGACGTGGCTGGAAGGAAAAGGGAAATCTCGCTTCGTGCTTTGGGGCACTTCCATGGGTGCCGTTACCTCCGTCTTAACGGCTCAAACCCAACCGCCTCATTTAGCAGGGATTATTTTAGACGCGCCTTTTGACACCTTGCGCAATACGTTAACGCACCATGCTAAAGTATTCTTTAATTTATCCCACTTCCCTCTCATGCCCATTATTTGTTGGAGAATACAGCAATTAGTCGGCTATGACGTAGATGAAATAGATGTGTCCCGAGCCTTGCAAGCCACCAAAGTTCCCGTCCTTTTCATGGCAGCTGAGAACGATGTCCGTATGCCCGTCCCGCTCGTTCGTGGCCTCTACGAAGCCGCTCACGAGCCCAAGACTTTCTACATTATCCCAAGTTGCGGCCACGAATATCGCAACTTTGATCCTGGATTCCAAACGACTGTCCTGACTTTTTTAAAATCGATAAAATAGGTAGGGCAAAGGAGAACGCAACTCTGCGACCTTAAATCAATGCTGCCAGTCGTTCCCTGGCATGATGCGCTTCATAAACTGGTCAATTAAAGGAACAGTAAACGCAGTATCGCCGTGACTTTGACTCCAGATCATACCTTTGTAAATCAATTGACTTCGAGTGGGCCCAAGAGATGTGACACTGCGCGACAGCTTTTCGGCGATGTCGCCTGATCGGTGAGGACCTGCACCCAAATCGGACATTGCGCGCAAGTACTTCTTTTCGTGCGGTGTGAGTCGGTCGAAGCGTACCCTGAAGAAGCTTTCATCAAGAGCTGCGATCGCAGAGACGGTTGCCTGCTCGACATCTGACATAGTGATGGGCGAGCGTACGGCTACGTCCCATGAATGCTTGCCCCATTCTTGGAGGAAATAGGGATATCCGTGTGTTTCCTTGATGATTTGATCAAGCGCATCGTCGTTTACCTCTACACCTTGATCGGCAGCTGGTTTACGGATTGCGAGACGTGCAGCTTCTTCGTTTAATGGGCTAATTTGAGGAAAATTAAATAACCTTTCGGCATAAGACTTGGCACGACCCATTTTCCTTGGCAACTGAGGAAGTCCAGCTCCTACTAGCACGACGGGAAGCGAACTTTGGGCTGTGCGATGCAGGGCGATGATGAGAGAGCCAAGCTGTTCTTCTTCGACATATTGCAGCTCATCCACAAACATAACCAAGGCGGTTCCAGCTCGTTTTGCGGCCAAGCCAGTTACTTTAAACAACGCCTGCAGATCATGCTCCAGATCGCCGTTATCGGCTAAACCAGGTTCGGGATCGAAATCAAACCCTACTTCGATATCTTGACACTTCGTCTTCAAGGCCTTTGCGAAGCCTGCCAAACCACGCAAAGCCCTCTGTGCCAGATCCTTGGCCTGTTCGTTCCGGGACAGGCTGAGCAACGCCAACCGGAGTTGTGGTGCTAGAATCGCAGGTAAGGACCGGTACTCTGGTGTTTCAATTCGAATGGTTACCATTCCAGAAGCCGCAGCATGGTTGCGCAAATTGTCTAAAAAACCGTTTTACCCACTCCCCGTAATCCTACCATCAAAATACTCTTGGCTGGCCTGCCTGCCCTTACTCGCTCCAAAGCAATATGCACGGTTTCACGCAGCTCGTCACGCCCAGCCAGTTCTGGCGGAGGAGTTCCAGCACCAAGAGCGTAAGGATTATGAATCGGATTCATGAAGAACCCTTTGCGAAGTTATCCTAGTTTACAAGAATTTTGTAAATCGGCTAATATCCATCAAATCTATTAGATTTTCTATCCCTTTACATAAATCCCGTCCTCTCCGCCTCGGAAGGACGTACCAGGTTAAAACCCTAAACTTTTCTTTAGCTCTTGTGCTTTGGGATTTTCCCGACGCAGACGCTCGACGATTTTAGGGATCACTTTTAAGACTTCATCAATCTCCGCCTCTGTATTGAAACGGCTGAGCGAAAGGCGGAGAGATCCTAATGTGCGCTCCACAGGGAAACCCATCCCGCGCAAAACATGCGATGGCGTGGGCGAGCCCGTGGTGCAGGCCGAACCAGCCGAAGCGCAGATACCGTGGTAATCGAGTAAAATCAGTAGAGCTTCCGCTTCCACGGACTCGAAGGCGATGTTCGTCGTGTTTGGCAGGCGCAGGATAGGGTTCCCATTAACCATGGTGCCGCTGACGGTTTCCAAAAGTCCCTTCTCTAAGCGATCCCGCAGACGCTTCACTTGCGTGGCTTCGGTCTTAATATGTGCTAAGGCTTCCTCTGCGGCCTTACCGAGTGCCACGATGGAGGCTACATTTTCCGTGCCGCCCCGACGATTTTTTTCCTGAGAACCTCCGACGAGAAAAGGGGTGTAGGCCACACCACGGCGCGTGTAAAGCACACCGACGCCTTTCGGTGCATGGAGCTTATGGCCAGAGACGGAAAGAAAATCTACGGCGAGCTCACTTAGATTGATCGGTATTTTCCCAACCGCTTGGACGGCGTCAGTATGAAAGAGCACGCCGCGCTCACGACAAAGTTGACCTATTTCCTCAACAGGAAAGAGCACGCCTGTTTCATTATTAGCCCACATGAGGGAAACGATAGCGGTGTCTGGCCGTAACGCTTTTTCTACATCTTGCACGCTGAGTGTTCCATCTTCCTTCACGGGCAAGTAAGTCACGGCGTAACCTTGTAGCTCCAGATCTTCGCCATGATTTTTAATAGCCGAATGCTCGACTGCGCTGGTCACGATATGGCGATGACCTGACGTTTTTAAGGCGGAGGCGAGTGCGGCATTGTTTGATTCCGTGCCGCAACTGGTAAAGACGATCTCTTTAGCCTTGCAGCCCAGTAAGGCCGCCACTTGCTCACGCGCATGGTCTAAGGCCTCGGCCGTGACCTTCCCTAAACGGTAGGCGCTGGAGGGATTGCCGTAATGTTCCGTTAGAAAAGGAATCATAGCTTCTAGGACGGAGGGACTCACCTGCGTGGTGGCGTTGTTGTCAAAATAAATCATAAAATAAGGGAGAGTGCCGCCCCTTTTTTATATGAGGGACTTTTTAATCTAGTCGCTTAACTCTACATTCCAATACGCCACATCCAAGAAATGTTTCCATGAATCATGGGGGACATTGGAGATTTGTATATTAAGGAAGGTTCTTAACTTGGGCCGTTTCGGCTTGGTCATGGGTTTCATACCTATCTCATGGGTGAGGTGGTTCCCTTTACGGCTATTACAAGGTATGCAGGAGCATACGACATTTTCCCACGTGGTCTTACCTCCCTTGTCCCGCGGAACCACGTGGTCGATATTGAGATCCTTACGATCAAAATGAACTCCACAATACTGGCAAGTATGGTGATCACGCTCGTAGATGTTGTTACGAGTGAGCTTCACTTCTTTTTTAGGTAATCGGTCGAAAACCATGAGCACGATAATTTGCGGCACACGAATACGGAAATTGACGGAACGCAGGAAATTACCCTCTTCTTGGTATTTCGAAAAATCATGCCATGCAGTGAAGTCAAGAGTCTGAAATTGACCATTGGTAGCGTCCACCACTTGGGCTTGCCCCATATATAATAGCGAAAAAGCTCGCTTCACCGTGCAAACGCTTACCGCTTGCCAGAGACGATTCAGAACCAAAACAGGTTGGTTGAGTAAGGCTTCCATAAAAGTTTTTTGTGTAAAAAAGCTATGGATAGTTAACACATGTCCGTGGCAGCGTCAACCGATTCACTCAAAACACAGGTGACAAATAGGCTACTTATTACTCCAATAACATCGGTAAACACGAAGTAATTTCAAAAAAAAAACAAAGTTGTGTATAAATTGAAGGAAAGGGGTTGCCTTTTTACAGAAAAATATGTTAAATGCCTCAACTATGACCCGTATCTTATTGGCAGTGAGCCTATTCCTAAGTACAGCTTTTGTTGCAAATGTTATGTCTGCAGCATTACCACAAGAGCAGTTCTTGCAAATTTATCTCCTCATTCAAGAAGCTGAAAAGCTCGAGAGCGCCGGCCAGAACGCCTCGGCCAAGACTCGTTATGAAGTCTCCCAAGAGCGCCTCCAAAAGCTCAACACCAATTATCCTGAGTGGGAACCTACCATCGTTAAATACCGTCTCCGCTTCTGCAAAGATAAGCTTGATCTACTCAAAGACGGTGTCGATGCCGATCCGAAGCAAGTCATCCCACCCATTCCCCCTGAAATTACCGAGAGCTCTGACGATAATAAATCCCCCCTCATTCCCATTACCACTCGCCCTGACTCTCCCTCTGAAGTCATGGAGCGTGCCGCACCTACAGGCTCAACACCCCTGATCGAACTCACAGATGCTTCCTCCTCTTCCGCAGAAAACATCCTCGAAGACCCCGCCACACTCAAACTTCGCATCCGCACCTTAGAAAGCCAACTAGCCGACACTCAAGAACGTCTAGAAAAGGCCACGACAGATGCTGCCCAACTTCGCACACGTGTTGATGAGTTAGAAAAGTCTCTGAGTGTTGCACGTGAAGGCACTACGGATGAAAAACTTTCCAGCATGTTAGCTGAAAACAATACCCTTAAAGAAAAACTCGCCTCTGCTGAATCCGCCATTGCTAAAGTACAAACGGGTTCCGGTGACACCTCCGTCGTCGCTTTAGATGAACAACTTAAAAAAATCCAAGATCAACTTAACCTGTCCCGCCAAGAAAATGAAGCCCTGCGCCAGACCAGTGATGAATTTAAGACTAAACTCTCAGAGGTTCAAAAACAATTAGATGCCGCCAATATCAAAATCGCTGGACTACCTAAAGACGATCCTTTACGCAAAGAAAATGAAATGATGCGCGACCTCATTCGCCGTCAACAAGCCGAATTTGAACGCCGTAAAATCGCCAATCGTATGGCTATCGAAGAACTTCAAGCCCTCAAAATTGATTCTGAAAAACTTAAGACCCAGATTAACCTGCTCGGATCTCCTCTCGTTATATTATCAGAAGAAGAAAGCTCCCTTCTGCGCCAGCCCACCGCTGGTTTACTAGTCGATGACAGCGGTAATATTTCCGCTCCAGCCACTGGTGCCGGCACTAGCAGCAGTCCAGTCGATGCCGCAGAAATCTCCAGCCGCCCCAAAGTTCCTTCAGAATTTAAAGAAGTTGCGCGGGAAGCGAACGAGCTTTTCGCCGCTCAAAAGTTCGACGACGCTGCCACCCGTTACCAAACGATCCTCAACGTCTATCCTGATTCACTTTACGCTCTCTCTAACTTAGCGGTAGTTCGTTTTCAACAAACTAAATACCCGCAAGCTGAAGATTACCTAAAGAAAGCGGTTAAACTCGCTCCTCAAGACGCTTTCTCCCATTCCATCCTTGGTATCGTCCTTTACCAACAAGGTAAAATTGATGAAGCCATCCAGATCCTGACCCGCGCCGTGGCTCTAGATCCTAATGACGCTAAAACACGTAACTATTTAGGTATCGCCGCCTCTCAGAAGGGCTGGCAGGAAGCCGCTGAACAAGAGTGTCGCAGAGCGATCGAAATTGATCCCCAATACGGAGACGCCCACTTTAACTTAGCCGTTATCTACGCGACGCAAAAGCCGCCGGCACGCGAACTTGCCAACCGCCATTACAAACGCGCCTTAGAACTAGGTATTCCCCGTGACGAATCATTAGAAAAAATCCTACGCCAATAAGCGTAGTCAGTTGTTCAACGTGTAGGGAAATAACTTTGCACGCTGGGTTGCCAAGCATGGGGTCGTGTGTTAATATGACTTCCCATGTCTAAAGTGCCTAAAGCTCCCAAGCCCCCAAAACTACCTAAAGCCCCCATCCGTAAAGACGAGGGGTCTGGCCAACCTAACGCAAACTGGAAAGGTCTTACCCTCTTCCTTATTGCCATGACCATCCTGCTCTTGGCTTTCTTTGCGCATAAAGTGCAAACAACGGGGACAGTGAAAGACCTATCCTTCCAAGAGTTTCAAGCAAACCTAGAAAAAAATCAGGTTGCAACAGTCAGCCTTTCTAAAGAACCCGCCACAGGTATGGCCTATCTTGAAGGAACACTTAAACCCATGACTACGGGCGACTTTCCCAGCGGCTCCATCTCCACCCCAATCACTGGTGAGCCACAAGGCCAACGCTATAAAGTTTCTGTCGTCCTAGAATTCCAAAAAGATTTAAACGAAATCCTCGCTAAGAATAATTTTAGCAGCATTGCCCAAAAATATAACGATAACCCCACGTGGCCCATTGTGCAGATGCTGCTTCCTATCGTTCTTATTCTCTTACTCATGTATTTTTTCTTCCGCCAACAAATGAAAATGGCTGGAAAATCCGCCTTTAGCTTCGGGAAAAGTAAGGCTAAAATGATGGATAAAGATAAAAATAAAATCACGTTTAAAGACGTTGCTGGCGTGGACGAAGCCAAAGAGGAAGTCAGCGAAATAGTCGAATTCCTCAGAGATCCTAAAAAATTCCAGCGCCTCGGCGGTCGCATCCCTAAAGGCGTGCTCATGGTCGGCTCCCCCGGAACAGGTAAAACACTGCTGGCCAAAGCCATCGCCGGTGAGGCTGACGTTCCTTTCTATGGCATCAGCGGATCTGACTTCGTAGAAATGTTTGTCGGCGTAGGCGCCTCCCGCGTCCGTGACATGTTTGAACAAGGCCGTAAAACCGCTCCTTGCTTAATCTTTATTGATGAAATCGACGCCGTCGGACGCAGTCGTGGCCACGGCGTTGGTGGTGGACATGACGAACGTGAACAGACTTTAAATGCCATGCTGGTCGAGATGGACGGGATCGACACCCAAGAGGGCGTCATCATCATCGCCGCAACTAATCGTAAAGACGTTCTCGATCCTGCCCTACTGCGCCCAGGCCGCTTTGATCGTGAAGTCATCATCAATCTTCCTGATGTCAAAGGCCGTGAACAAATCCTCCAAGTTCATGCCAAAAAGGTTACCTTGAGTGATAAGGTCGAATGGGGCGTGATTGCCCGCGGAACTCCTGGTTTTTCCGGAGCCGAATTGGCCAACTTGATTAATGAGGCCGCTCTTCTCGCCGCCCGCCGTGGTGCTGAGTCCATCGAGATGTCTGACCTCGAAGAAGCGCGTGATAAGGTGCGTTGGGGTCGCGAACGCCGTAGTATGGCCATGAGCGAAGAAGAAAAAAAGAACACTGCCTACCACGAGGCAGGTCATGCCATCCTCAGTATCTTACTCGAACACACCGATCCTCTTCACAAAGTCACCATCATTCCCCGTGGACCCGCCCTAGGCGTGACCATGTCTTTACCAGAAAAAGATGTCTTCAGCTACTACCGTAAAAAGATGTTAGACATGATGTGCATGATTATGGGTGGTCGCGTGGCAGAAGAAGTTTTCCTCGGTGACGTTTGCAGCGGTGCCTCCATGGACATCCGCCAAGCCACCACCATCGCACGTAAGATGGTTTGCGAATGGGGCATGAGCGACAAACTCGGCATGGTTAACTACGGCGAGAGCGACGACTACGTTTTTCTCGGTCGTGAAATCTCCAAGTCCCGCTCCTACAGTGAAGCTACGGCCCAAGAAATTGACAGCGAAGTCCGTGGACTCGTTAGCCAAGCCCACGAAAAAGCGCGCCGCTTAATTTCTGAACATCGTGACAAGGTAGAACTCATCGCCCTTGGTTTAATTGAGTTTGAAACCCTCGATGGCAAACAAGTCGAAGACATCGTCCGCACAGGTCGTATGAGTAATCCTCCTCCAAAAAACATTAGCCCGCCCACTGCACCTTTACCTGAGGAGAAACTGGACGGCCTCACTAAGCCAAAGAAGAAAAAAGATGACGGTGGAATACTACCAGAACTAGAAGGCGCACCCGCTGGAGCCTAAGCGCTTCTAGGCTAGCGGGCTAATTTAGAAGGTTCGTTCACTCTATGCTTTGGAAGTGTCGTCAAACGGTCTTTCAGCTTGGTCCTAAGCCCTTAATTATGGGCATTCTGAATGTGACGCCCGACTCTTTTTCTGATGGCGGAAAATATCTTCACCCGGACCAAGCTTTAGAACAAGCCGCCATCATGATCCATGAGGGCGCAGACATCATTGACGTAGGCGGAGAGTCCACCAGACCAGGAGCCACCGCCGTCACGACAGAAGAAGAGCTGGCTCGCACCGTGCCCGTGATTCAAGCCCTTGTTAAGCAACACCCCAACATCCCAATTTCCATCGACACCTACAAAGCAACGGTGGCTGACCAAGCTGTTCATGCTGGAGCCTCCATCATTAACGATGTTGGTGCTGCGCTCTGGGGCGACGGCATGTTAGAAGTCCTGCAAAAAAATCAAGTCGGCTACATCTGCATGCACACCCAAGGCCGTCCCCAAGATATGCAGAAAAATCCCACCTACTCTGATGTCGTGGCCGACGTTCTAAGCTTCTTAAGCGAACGAAAATCCGCCCTACTCTCCGCGGGCATAGCGCAAGAACGGCTCGCTTTCGATGTCGGAATCGGTTTCGGAAAAACTCTTGAACACAACATCGAACTCATCCGGCAGGCGGAAAAAATGAGACCTTTAGAACGTCCGCTTCTTTGGGGATTATCCAGAAAATCTTTTATCTCAAAGCTGCTCAATACCTCCGCTCAAGATCGGCTCGTGGGCGGTCTAGCTGCTTATGCTAAATTGTTATCGAACCCCTCTCCTCAAATCTGGCGCGTGCATGATGTGGCCGCCCACGCTCAATTGATTCGTATGTGGGCCGCCTTGTGAAACAACCCGCGTTGATCTCATATACACTGTTACCTTCAAAATCTTACCTCGACGAATGAAGCTGGCTGGATAAGCATACTCAGCATCAATGAGTGAGCAGAAACGAAAATTGTTTGGCACAGACGGCATTCGCGGAGCTTTTGGAACAGCCCCCATGACCCCAGAATTTATTTATGGTTGCGGCAAGGCCGCCGCAGAACACTTTGGAACAACCCTGACCTCCCCTCTTTTCATTATCGGTCGCGACACCCGCAAATCAGGCCAGATTCTAGAAAACGCCTTATGTCAGGGCTTAGAAGACGGTGGCGCAAAAGTCGAAAAAATCGGTGTCCTCCCCACCGCAGCCATTTCTTTACTTACTGTTCATCAACAAGCAGCGGCAGGCATCATGATCAGTGCTTCTCATAATGAGTATTCCGACAACGGCATTAAATTTTTCGGACCTGAAGGGTTTAAGTTATCCGATGTAGATGAAGCTCAACTAGAGGAACGAATTGAAGCACAACCCCATCATGCCTCTTTTTCCTTCACCCCCGCCACGAATTTTGACCATAGCTCGGCAGCCTTTGAGATTTACGCTGCGACGCTTATTAGAAGCTTACCCACATCATTTTCGTTACAAGGACTTCCTATTTTTGTCGATGCCGCCCATGGAGCCGCTTGGCAAAGCACACCTAAAATTTTAAACCGCCTCGGTGCCAATGTTCACCTCATGGCAGCTGAACCCGATGGAACAAACATTAACGCCGCTTGTGGCAGCCTACATCCCAAAGCCTTGCAACTTCTCATGCGGGAAAATCTTGGCGGCATTGGACTTTGTCATGATGGAGACGCCGATCGTGTCGTCCTCTTAGATGAAGATGCCGAACCGTTAGACGGAGATGAACTTCTCGCTATTGTCGGCCTACATGCCGCCTCTCAAGGCAAACTTCCTAAAAATACCATCGTCGCCACCCTTATGAGCAACCTCGGCTTAGACGAAGCCTTTCATGTAAAGGATGGAAGCGTGATACGCAGTAATGTGGGCGATCGCTATGTCTTAGAAGCTATGCAACAAGGCGGTTACCAGATCGGGGGTGAGCAATCCGGGCACATGCTCTTTCTCCATATTTTACCTACGGGAGATGGACTACTCAGTGCCTTACAAGTTCTTCAGGTCATGGTTGCAGAAAAAAAACCGTTGCGTGAGCTACGACGTGTCATGCAAAAATATCCTCAGAAACTGACCAACCTTCAAGTTCGAGAAAAGAAACCCTTCGCACAAATAGCAGGCTTATCAGAAAGTATCCAAGACGTGGAGAACGAAATGGGCACGCGCGGTCGCCTGCTCTTACGTTACTCGGGGACAGAAAATAAACTGCGTCTCCTCCTAGAATATGCCGACGCTACGCAACTCGATCGTTTAAGTGAACAAATCCTCCGCCCCATCCGCACAAACCTAAATCTCAATCCTCTAACCTAAATAGGAAAATGGAAAGATGGGCTTAACTTTTGGAAAAACTAGAACCTGGACAGTTAAAGTAAACCCATGAGCTATTTAGATCGCATCACCTTTGACCCAGAGCAATGCGGGGGGCGCACTTGTATCCGCAGCATGCGCATCCGCGTTAAGGACGTGCTCGAAATGCTGGCTGGTGGAGCCACCTAGGCGGAAATCCTTGAAGACTTTCCTTATCTTGAGACCCAAGACGTACGAGCCTGCTTGGAATTTGCAGCCGCTGAGATGGATCATTCCATTTTGAAAGTCGCTTTAATCTGGCTCGCTTCCTTATTGACGCCCAACTACCTCCTCATTTGGCTCAGACCCTAACGGAAATGGGCTATCCCTCCGCCCATTTGGAAGAAGCGGGCTTGCGTCATGCGAATGACCCAGCCATCTGGGATTATTCCCTGCTACTTAACAGAGCCATAGTTACCAAGGATGATGACTTTGTGGAGAGGTTCCGCCGCCGGTCTAGAGGATCCTCTATCGTCTGGCTTCGCATCGGCAATCCTTACAACCGAGCCTTACTACCATGGCTATTTCCGGCTGTGCCCGCCCTAGTGAAACGCCTAGAGGCCCGCAACTGTTTGATCAAAATCTGGTAATCCTAGATTGCTGACCTGTGTCTTCTTTTCGCCTTAGCGTCTTGAGGAGCGAGTTTAATCGCTTTCTTGCGGTAATTGCTGGTCGGTTACTTACTCAATTTTCAAGAGCTGAATCGATTAATCTGTGCAATGTAGTAGAATGACCCCATTCACTATAAAGTCTTAGTGCGAACTCTTAAGCTCTCTTGGTATGGACCGGGGACATAGGTAACACTTCTTTCCATGGCATAGTTTGCCATTTTAGTGTTACCTATGTTCCCAGTTCATACCGTTACCTATGCCCCCAGATCATACCTGACCTGAGGCGCTCACCAGCGCTCCGGGGCGCCTGATCGCTTAAAATCTAAAATTCACCGACCCGTTGATCGAGTGAATTTCATAATCGCTGTTGGCCTCGGCACTGTAGCCCAGGAAAGCGGAGATGGCGTCGCTGAACAGCAACTGCGCTCCCGCTCCCGCCACCACGCTGTCCCGCGCAATGTCCGAGCCTTGTACAGTAAAGAAATTGCCCGCGCCGCTGGCGAGCCGTGCATTGACCGATCCGTTGTCATCCATAAACTCATGCTGCCAGCCCACACGGGCATAGGGCCGCAGGGTCCAGGTTTGAATCTTCCAGTCGT
>Ga0209490_10000066_pt1 | contig 115801 bp, 128 predicted proteins | sample MAT06_FD_187209 | JGI IMG/M metagenome (GOLD analysis project Ga0209490, IMG submission 187209) | Freshwater microbial communities from Lake Fryxell liftoff mats and glacier meltwater in Antarctica - MAT-06 (SPAdes) (version 2) | ecosystem: Environmental > Aquatic > Freshwater > Ice > Liftoff...
GACGTTTTGCGTCTGCTAAAACCTCTTCATAACTTTTACCCTCATCCGCCATGCGGCTTAGAATATAATTGCACGTTCCATTAATAATCCCATGAATACCCAGAATATGGTTCGCCCGCAACCCCTCCCGCAAGGCCTTTAAAATCGGAATTCCCCCAGCCACACTCGCCTCAAAATAAATCGGCACTTTGTGTTGCTCGGCCAAATTAAAAAGTTCCACACCACACTCCGCTAACAACGCCTTATTCGCCGTGACCAAGGGCTTGCCCGCACGGATCGCCGCTTCCGCCACTTCCCGCGCTAAGGTCGTGCCACCCATCATCTCCACCACGATCTTTACCTCAGGATTGTTCACTACCTGCCGCCAATCCCTCGTCAAGAGAGCCGCATCAACTCCACGGGTTTTAGTCACATCTCGCACCGCCACTTGGGCAATGAATAAATCCACCCCTGAGCGCTGTGCTAAAAGATCATGGTTGCGGGCGAGATGATGGATCACCCCGCCGCCGACCACCCCACAACCGACTAAGCCAATGCCAACACGTTTCATAAGTGAAATATCAAGCCAGAAGAACTCCCGTCCGTCAATCGCAGTGCTTCGTTAAAATACAACAGCGGTGCTCCTTGCCTAAACAGCTCCGTCTAGCTAACGTACTCTTATGGAACGCGTCTTCACCTTAGAAGAATGGGAAAAAAAACGGGAAGCTCGCTATGAAGTTGCTCGCAAAATCGGCTTTGTCCAACGCAGCCCTCTCCAGCATCAACTAGGCAAATTCAGCGTTAAAAAAGCCGCCTTAGAAAAACTTTATGGTCAATACGGACAACCTATCTCACGAACAACTCCTGAGGCTTGAAATAGCCATTGAGGTTTGTGCTGCCTTCCGCAAGAAAGGCTTTAAGCCTATCCTTTACGGCGGTGCCACGGTCGAGCTCTATACCCAAGGCCTCTACTCCACGGGCGATGTCGGTCTTGGATTTTTAAGAACCGCCCCGAACCTTACTGAGAAAAATGAGGTGATGTCCGCTCTAGGTTGCCGCGACAGTGTTCGACTTTTTAAACTTCGTGAAATCATCATCGATCTCGGCGGTGCCGCTGAGTTTTATTCCAATAACTTCATTACCATCACAACCCCTCAAGGCTCCCTCCGCTTAGAATCCCCCGAAGAATCCCTAGCTCGACGTCTTCTTTACAGCATTTACCCCTCAACAAATGAAGATCAGCTCCAAGCGGCCAAACTTCTTATCGCTCAAGCCCTATCAGGAAATCTTCCCCTTGATTGGACTGAGGCTAGGCGTGTAGCAAGACTTCCTGGCTTTAAAGTGGAAAAGGAACTTCTCCAGCTCGTGCAAGAGTGCTCCCAAAAACTTAACCTACCGCTGAGCGATGAGCTTCTCGGTGTATTTAGCTAATAGATCAAATTCCAAATTTACTCGATCTCCGACCTGTCGCTCCTGCAATGCGGTTACCTCCATAGTATGCGGAATAATCCAAAGACTAAACCGATTTTCTTCTACCTGACCTACAGTTAAACTAATCCCATCAATAGCCACACAGCCCTTCGGCACAAGGTAACGCTCCATCCCAAAAGGAACCTCAATTTCAAGGGTATAGTCCTGCCCCTTCTTTTCCCAAACGGTAATCACCCCCGTCGTATCGACATGCCCTGTCACAAAATGGCCTCCAATCCGGTCGTTAACCTGCAAAGATCGTTCTAGGTTTATCCTATGCCCCGCACTAAGATCCCCTAAATTTGTCGCCCTCAGAGTTTCTTGTAAAAGATCAAAAGTAATCATTTTTCCACTAACTGAACTCACCGTTAAACAACACCCATTGTTGGCAATACTGTCGCCTAGCTTAATCCCACCTAAAACCCTATTCGCTTCCACCGTAAGCTGGCAACTCTTCTCGCCCAGCTGGAGAGATTGGACGATACCTGTTTCTTCAACAATTCCTGAAAACATATAATTTTATTGTTTAGATTTTAAATGTGGTGCCAGTTTACCTTGAATTTTTAAGTCTGGTCCGAGTTGAAAAACTGTCGCTTTTCGTAGGTCTAATTGATACAAGAAAGCAGCATCTACTAAGGTGGCATGCTGAGGATGCTGAGAGAAGTCGAGGGGAGCCGTATAGAGAACTGCCTCGTTCACCAATTTTTTCTGATATAAACTTTTCAGCACATTCGCCCCTCCTTCAACCATTAGTCGTAGAACACCTTTTTTTCCTAGGTCTTCTAAAACGTGAGGCCAACTTTTATTCTGGTAAATGAGGGTGCGGTCGGAAAATTCATCACTCAACAGGTGCAGCTTTTTCGGAAGGCGCCCCGACTTCGTCATGATCACGCGCCAAGGCTGGCTTTGACTTTTCTTTCCTAAGCGGACTGTAAGATGCGGATTATCCTTCCGAGCCGTGCCTGCTCCGATCAAGATGGCGTCACAGATAGCCCGGAGACGATGCACGTCTAAGCGAGCCTTTTCGCCCGTTAGCCATGCGCCTTGACCCCTAGGCCGCGTTAATTTCCCATCAATCGAAAGAGCCGCTTTGACCACCACCCACGGCCGTCCCGTCACGATCCAATGGTTAAAGGCGCAATTCAAATCTGTAGCTTCCTCCTCCAAAACGCCCGTAATCACTTCAATCCCAGCATGCCTTAAAAGTGCGTAAGCACGTCCAGCGTGTTCTGGATTGGGATCCGTCGCGGCCACGACGACCCGTTTCACTTTTTCTTGAATCAATGCCTCGGTGCAGGGCGGCGTGCGGCCATACGTGCAACACGGCTCTAAGGTCACATAAACCGTGGCACCCTTCAGCGAATGTCCCTTTTTATGAGCGTCACGAATGGCTTCGACTTCCGCATGAGCTTGGCCAGCCTTCTTGTGCCAACCTTTACCTAATAACTCACTGCCTCGTACGATGACGCAACCCACGCACGGGTTTGGGCTGGTCTTACCCAGTCCCTTCCGCGCAAGCGCAAGTGCCTTTTTCATCCATAGATCATGAGTCACAAGATTAACCTAATGGCAGTAAGGCTCGTCGTAAACGCTGAATTATTTTGCTCGACTGACAAAACCTTTTCACCAGCCTAGGTGGATGCTTATTCGTCCTAAGATTCGTGGGTTTATCTGTATCACCGCTCACCCTCAAGGCTGTGCCGCTCATGTGCGGGAACAGGTGGATTATGTAAAATCCAAGGGGCTCATCACAGAAGGTCCCAAAAAAGTTCTCGTGATCGGCTCCTCCACCGGTTACGGGCTGTCTTCACGTATCACGGCGGCCTTCGGTAGTGGTGCAGCCACGCTGGGGCTCTTTTTTGAAAAGCCGCCCGAAGATGACCGCACAGCTTCCGCAGGTTGGTATAATTCCGTGGCCTTTGAGCAACAAGCTCACGCCGCTGGCCTTTACGCTAAAAGCCTAAATGGCGACGCTTTTTCTGATGACATCAAAAAACAAACCGTAGATCTCATTAAGCAAGACCTCGGCTCAGTCGATCTCGTGGTGTATAGCTTAGCCTCCCCTCGGCGAACAAATCCCAGAACAGGTGTTGTTTCTAAATCCTGTCTCAAACCAATCGGAGCCTCCTACACTTCCAAAACGCTCGACACAGATCGAGAACTCGTTAATGAAATTACTATTCCCCCAGCCACCGACCAAGATGTGCTCGACACTACCGCCGTCATGGGCGGAGAAGATTGGCAATGGTGGATCGACGCTCTGGAAGAAGGCGGCGTGCTGGCTCCTGGCGCCCAGACCGTGGCCTATTCCTACATAGGACCTGAGTTGACTTTCCCCATCTACCGCAACGGCACGATCGGTCGTGCGAAAGAACACTTAGAATCCACGGCTAAGATTTTACACGAACGCCTTAGTAAAACAGGCGGCGGTGCCTACGTCTCGGTCAATAAAGCCTTGGTGACTCAAGCCAGCTCCGCCATTCCCGTTGTGCCCCTTTACGTCTCACTACTCTATAAAGTGATGAAAGAAAAGGGGCTGCATGAAGGCTGCATTGAGCAGCTCCAACGCCTCTTTGCCCAACGCCTTTATCATCATGCAGATTTACAACTCGACTCTTCAGGGCGTGTCCGCTTGGACGACTGGGAAATGCGACCCGAAATCCAAGCTGCCGTGGCGGCGCTTTGGCTTCAAGTCAACACAGAAAACTTAAAGGAAATATCCGACTTTGAAGCTTACCAAAAAGAGTTCGTTAAGCTTTTCGGTTTTGGATTAGCTGGAGTCAATTACGAGGTGGAAGCTGACCCCATGCAGGTCGAGGGTAAGCCCGCCACTATCTAAATTTAACTATGTTAAAAATCTACGCTTACAAAAATTGCGACACCTGCCGCAAGGCTATTAAATGGCTGAGCGGGCGGAAGATTAAGCATGAGATTTTAGCCATTCGTGAAACGCCGCCTACACTCACCGAGCTGCGTATTATGCTACAAGCACAGGGAGAGTTAAGAAAATTATTTAACACCTCTGGCCGTGACTACAAAGAGTTAGGCTTGAAGGATAAATTTCCAAAACTAAGTGAGGCCGAAGCTTTAACCTTATTAGTTTCTAATGGGAATTTAGTCAAAAGACCTTTTGTTCTAGGAAAAAATATGGCTCTTCTCGGATTTAAACAGGGCGAATGGGAAGAGATTTTTAACTAACATTTTTTAAATTCGTCATGAATGTCATCTGTCCAACTTGCCGTAAAAATGGAGCGTGGTTCGAGGCCTCTTTCGGCCCCTTCTGCTCAGAACGCTGTAAGTTAGTGGATCTAGGAAAATGGTTTAATGCAGAGCACATGATCTCTGAGCCTTTGAGTGCTGAGCATTTGGAAGAGTATGAGTTTCTAGAAAATAGCCCCGAGCTCGACCAGCCTGAAAATTAACGAGTAAAATTTTACCCATGTCGCTGCAACTCTCCAACCCGCACCTTTAATGTCATCAATTCGCCAATGGTTTTCAGGTCGAAAATCCGTTTCCGTGGAGCCCCTCCCATCAAAACGAGAAACTGCCGTTATTGCTGTGCCTCTATTGACGCAACATGTCGGTGAAGCACACCATTTGGTTCGTAACAACTTATCGGGAGAAACCCACCGCCTCGACAGTTCCGAATACGCACTCCTTGTTGCATGTGCAGGTCTGCGTCCTCCTAGCGAGCATCGAGCCACTTACGCCGATTCTTTCGGACTGCACGAGTCGGAATTACAAGAGATCTGGAAATCGTTAACCGCAAAACGTTTGCTCGTCTCTCGCACGGAACTCTTATCACAACTCAACTCAATAGAACGCACTACATCACTTCCGCAGCCTGTTACCGCCCTAGGTATCCCAACCGCAAATCGCCCCGACATGATGGTGCGCGTGCTGAATTCGTTTCTAACCAACGTCATCACATATGGTCGTAAGCCCAGTTTTAGCTTCTTTGATGACAGTGATGAGGCGATGACGTTGCCCGAAGGCTGGCATTCCCAAATCAAACGCGCAGAGAATCATGGAATACGTGTTAAACGAATGACCCGTGTGCATAAGGAAAAAGCTCTGGTTCTACTCGCTAAACATTCAGGGGTAGATATTGAAACATGTCGTTTTGGACTTATTCCAGAGAAAAAAAATAGTCTCGGCGCAAATCGTAATTGGATGATTTTATGCCACGCTGGCGAACAAGTGATTACTCTGGATGACGATGTGCTGTGTCAAATCCGCAGAGCTGGTGACTTTAACGACAAGGCCGTAGTAACAAACTATATACCAGCGCCCACGCGACTCTTTAACTCCATGGAAGAGGCTTGGCAAAGCAGCGAGCCATTAGCTTTAGATTTTATTGAATTACATCAAACTCTGCTAAATCGCTCGCCGATTTCTCTAATGGAGCAGTTTGGTGATTTACTAGAGATTGATGAATTACCAGAAAAAATTATATCCAGCATTGCCCCTCGTGTGGCGATCTCACTTATGGGCTTTGTCGGTGATTCAGCTTCTCATTTTAACAATCACCTTATTACAGGTAGTCAAGAGACACGACACCAACTAGCTCAGTGTAACCAAGCCTATGAGACTCTGATCGAATCGCGCGCAGTAGCATCGCATCAGAAGAGCGTTGTTATCGGTAAGCTAATGGGTGCGGGTATGGCAGCAGGGCTCGATCTAGCGGCTGATCTGCCGCCATTTTTCCCCACTTACCGATTGCAAGACATTGTGTTCCAAACCATGGCATGGAATCACGGCCCAGGCAACTGGGTGGGTCGTCTCCCGTATATGGTCGAGCACCGTCCTATGGAAGGTCGTGTCTATGAACATTCCGTCCGCTCTAATCCTGTGGTCAGACCTTTTTGGGGTAGCTGGTTTATTAGCCTGATCAATGACATAAAAGAGCGTCAGGGCATTACTCATTACTCCTTTCTTTCGCGGCATCTTTTAGCTTTAGGACAATCGAAACCTGATGATTTTCTCTCTGAGCTGCGTCGCATCTCCCAGCAATTTCATGCCCGCGGCCTAGTACAATGGGAGACCTATCTCTCCAAGGTGCCTAAGTCAGAAATCTTATTGCGGAATGACATGGAGCGCTGGCTGCACGAAACGCGCACACTGGTGAAAACTGAAGGGTGGGAATTTCCTAGTGAACATATCTTGCAGGTAAATCCCCTTGCTGCCATGCAGGCGGATTTACGTGGGTATGCTCTTTTTTTAGATGCTTGGCCGCAACTTACCAAAACCATGCAGACGCTGAAACATGACATTATTCCAGAGATGATATGACACCCGATATAGTAATTGCTGCTCCTCATCAGTCTCTGATCAAAACGATTGGCGAGGCTTGGATAACGTCGAACAAACATCCCACGACATCGACTATTTCTCGACGTAGTGCTTCGTTACTAGCGCGGTTCCAACACGCTAATTCGTTAACCACCACGGTGGAGAGTTTTATCGATGACTTTGGCTTGTCCCAAGCAGAACGGCAAATTTTGTTAACCGATGTGAGCGACCTACTGGCGCAGGGCTGGTTAGTCGAACCTTCAAAATTAGTAAACGCTAGCCCAGCCCAGCCCGAACATCAACCCGTCGCTGTGGAACGTATTCTGATGGCAACGCGTAATCGAGGTGTGGCCATGCCACAGACCGTCGCCGCATGGATGAAATCAGCTCAAGAATTCGGACGAAGTCCGGCTTGGCACATTTGCGATACGACTGATCATGCGGACGAAGCGCAAACGGCAAAGCAGCACCTAATAAGTAGTGCCAGAGATCACCATGCCGCTGGGCTGAATCTCTATTCCACCCATACTGTACGAGAGCAAGCTCTTGCCTTGGCTAAACATTCTGGCGTGGACCCTGCGCTATGTCGTTTTGCCTTATTGGCCGAACCATTTTCTGGATTCACATTAGGAGCAAGCCATAATGCCTTGCTCCTCGCCAATGCAGGTCATCCGCTCGTCATTATCGACGATGATGTGTGGCCTAGATTTCATCTTCCAGAAAATGCTAATGAAGGACTGACCGTAGGCGATATATCGCTTCAGAATAAATTGCAGCGCTTTCCCTCACGCGAGAGATTGTTGGCGAAACTTCCTCTGCTGAGTGTCGATGCCTTGGCACTGCATGAAAAGTGGCTCGGTCACTCTGGCCTTGCTGCGCTCCAAACTAACTCTGTGGATTGGGCCTCCAGCACGTGCACAAGTCTAATGCTCAAGCGCTTACTAGGTGACTCACCGCGCATTCGAGTGACTAAGAGTGGTTATGTTGGCGATGATACTATTGGTTTTCCCAGCGTATTGACTTCACTACTTCAGACAGCAGAAAAAGGTGTTCCTTTTGAGCTTGAAAGCAGGGAGGCGCTTGGGATGGTGTCGCGCGCAAATATCGCATCATGCAAAGGCTTGGTCGGACTTCATTTCGGCCTGGATGCACGCGAGATACTACCTCCCTTTATGCCGGTCCATCGAGGAAGTGATTCGCTGGGCGGCATTTTTATTAATTCCCTCATTCCTGATGCGCTCGGGCTAGATTTACCCCTAGCCACTTGGCATGATCCTAGCCCCGCCCGCCCTCCTTATCCATCTTTGGCACAATGGCTCAAGGAAGGTGACTTGATTCCGAACTTCAGCTCAATGATGCGTGTCATGCTAAAACTAGCCTCCCTGCCCAAACACGCTGGGACGGCTGAAACTAGGTTTTACCATCTTGGCCGAGCATTCCAAGAACTTGGCAAGCTGCAGTCTGGGGATTTTATCAATGCTTATCGTAAAATCGTATGGCAAAACACCAGCTCTAAACTAATAGCCTGTCGAGCACACCTTAACGATCCTCGTGTCCTTCTTTACGCTGATTGGATGGAACAACGCCTGATGGATGATGCGATCATTCCTGGTCAATTACGTAGTTTAGGGATTGGTAGTTTGCCCGCACTCGCAGAGCACATCCAAAGTCTCTGCCACTGGTATGGACGCCTTTTGGAAGCATGGCCCAGCTTATGGAAAAGCTCGCTTCAAATGGGCGGTAGGGTAAAGTAAAGAAATTAGAATTGCCAAGTTAATGCAGAGCCAAGTCCGCTATTGAGACTTTCATAAGACGCTTTGCTGCGATTTGATTCATTGTCGATGAAACTAAAATTCAATCGCACACTTAAATAATCTAACGGCTTCCAGATTAGCCCCGTTCCCACGACATGACGATGGTCGAGACGTCCCCCATCAACGTAGTCACTAATGCGAAACTCGTAGAATCCCTGCCATGCCAGCTTTGAAGTAATGTCTTGATTTACCCCGACAGTTGCACGATAGACGGAACGATCAAAGTCGGAAGGACTTATCCATTGATGTTTATACTGAAGATTAATAAAGGGAGTAGTGCCAGTGCTCTTCACACGGTAGCTATAATTCAGGCCAGCCACAGCGGCAACCGCACGGCCTAGTTCATCTCCATCATCTAAGGATTGATAACGATAGAGATCAGGACCGATGTAGAATTCTGGATATTTTCTACTATATTGATACTTCAACCTTACACCCGCATCCATTCCCCAGTAGTCTAGGTCATCCTCGCCTGCATACAGACCCGACTCAATCCGGGCGCGCGCTTCAAATTTTAATTTCGGGGCAAAGTTCCAGATCAAAGAGCCTTCAAGCCCTGGATTATAAAGCATAGCAGCTCTGCCGCTGTCTCCCCTTTGCCTTGCATTACTTTGATATTCAATGTCGTTAAGAAGGCTGAGACGATAAAATATATCCCGCTTTGCTTTGGCAAGTTGTTTATAATCTCCCCCATCCTCCATTATTTTAGCGTCTTGCGCTGCTGCATTGCTCAACGCTAAAGGGTTGGGCGCATCTTGGCGCGGAAACTGTGAAGGGTCGAGCTGTGCCAAGGCCGAAGCAGACAATGAAGCAAAGGCGATACAAGCTAGTCTAAGACAAGGGTAATTCATAATAAGGATCTATCGTTTCTTAAGAAAGTAGGTAGCCAGCGGGGACTATCATTGATATTGCGGTGGCTCGGGCGCTAGAAGGTCATCATCAAGATCCCGCGGCCTATTGCGCAAGTCTTCATTCCGGATACGATCACCTACCCCCAACCATTCCTCGACGGAATTTTGGCTTGGTGCTCCGTCGAACTTGACAAATAACGCTGCGGTTTCCATGCCCTTTTTAGTGTCAAAAGTTGTCTTGGTTGTAGTGCCGTTATTCATTATCACTAAAACTTCTCCCTCCAAGATCCTATTTCCGCCCACTTGAACCGAACCTTCATAGACATAGATAATGACTCTATCACTTAAAACTTGAATAAGTAATGTCGTGCCTGTAATAGCGGCGGTAACGGGGCCCGCTTTGATCCTAGTCCCGCCCATGCCTTTAGGGATTTGAAAGAGGCCGGAGCCTTCTTTTAGATTCATCTCACGTGTGTTAGGGGTAAAGGTGAAAGACGTTAGCTGACCGAGACGTGTTATGGTGCCGTCATTAAATTGTAACTCGGCACGGGATTTAGTCCCTGTAACAATAGCATTATTTTTATTAACTACTTCTTGTAACAAAGCCTTACGACGGCTGACCTCGCCTGATCCTGAGACTTGAACGATATTGATATCGGCTACGGACACGTCTTTTTGAATAAAGGTAATTTTAGCAGACTCAAAATTCGGTTGGGCTGAAAGACAATAAGCCGCAGAAGCTAAAAATAGGACTAAAGAATTTAGTGGGGTTATCTTAAATATTTTCACGAGCTCAAATTTATCGTTAGCGTAACCAATAACAAGTACATTTTTTCTTTTTCCGCCAGATAAAACAACACCGGGAATAACCAAAATGCTTTCAGCGTGTGATTAGTTAGATTTAGCGCACCATAGTCGCCTTAAAACAGGCCCGAAGAGAGGCAAGGCAACAACAAGTTCTCGCAAGTTGAAAGGCTGGCTACGGGCTGCTGCACACGTAAAAAACAGAGCTAACAAAAAGGTGCTTTGTGAAAAAAGAATGGTCATCGTAAAATATGAGGCAAGATGGAACAAGATCAAGCCCAGAGCCCACCACGCATATAATTTGGGGCGAAAAAGTATCCAGAACGAAAAGAATTCAAGATAGATGGCTCCAAGCATCATAGGCCAACACAGCCAAGGCCGCTCAATAAACCACGCGCCTAAAAACGAGTCCGATCCAGTCAGCGCCAAACGCCCTGCGATCACCCAAGGGAGCCCTAAAGGATGAAAATAAGAAACTTCACCATGAGCAACTTGGTGCAGGCTCGCCACTATTTTGCTGATTCCTGCCATGGTGTAAGTGAGTAGGATCAGGGCTTGAGCGGCCCAGATGGTTTGAGCGAGTCTAACACGAACTTGGCGCATAAGCGCACGATGATCCCATTCTTGTGGAAGAAATATAAAGATAAACGCAACAAACACGACAAGGTGCATGGAGTGACTGATTTTTCCTAAGGAATTGTCTAAAGAGATCCACTGAAAGATACCGAGAAATGTGATAAACCGTAGCAGACGACTGCCTGGAAAAATCATCGTCAACACACAGCTCCCAAGATAGAGGCAGTGAATGGCTAAAATGCCGTAAGTTGTGGGCACAAATGAAATCCAACTCGTTGGCCAGAGAGGAATCAGGTTTATTTGTTGCAAGGTTCTTGGCCAACCTTTAACGGAAATAATGGCTAAAAAGCCAATAAAAAAATAAAAAGCCCGCACCATCAACTGATTTGTCGCCACTTGGTGCTGCACCTCACTAGGGCTGGCCGTAGTTGTAGGCCAAGGGGCACCAGCAAAAAAACGCCAGCCCCAACGACGAAAATCTCGGAAGTTCATGGCGCCCTCCGCCACATGGCCAGCACGACCGCTTCACCCGATTCTTTTTTCCAACGCTGCATGGGCGTTTGTTTTTCACTAATAACTTGATATAAAGTGCCTTCGGGTAAATACAGTCGTTCAAGTTGGTGCCGCCATTTTTTAATGTTGCCAGTATTACGCGTAGCAATGGCTCGGCCTAATTGTTGAACAATATGACTACATAATGCGGTTTCCGTGCCTTTTATGCCAGATTCGCGCAGGTCGGAATCGGGACCAATGTTTAAGTCTGAAGTGGAGATTAATGTGACACTGTAGAAAACTTCAATATTAGGAACGGTAGAATACATTGACCAAGAATAGAAAGGGAATATCTCTTGAGACGAGCGTATGGGAGGGTCGAAGCCTAAGAGCAAAGCAAGCAGTAAAAGAGCTAGAAACCCTAGGCGCTCCCGACGCAACAAAGCTAAGCGACTACCCACGCTACTGCGCAGACCCTTTTTATCACTGATACTCTGATTCACGCCCATTTTGGTTCCTTCTTTAAAACTGATTTCTTTCAGTAACAAATTTACCGTATGCCCACAATATAAATGGTAAAGGTTATAGGGTAATCCGTGGCTTGATGTTAGCTGCCGATTGTTATTCTTAGTCGTCTTCTTGCTCTTTACTCTATCTTAATCTCTATGTAATAAATTCGCCTAAAAGCCTCTTTATACTCTGAGGCTGAGATTCTTGTTTGAAACCCTCACTTGTGACAATCCTGTGACGACGAGCCTATCTGCCTTATTAAACTTGGTTCCCTGCTCATCTTGGCTAGCATGATTTTATGTTCCTTAAGTCTTTACCGCTTTTCTTGCTCTTCACCATCAGTAGTGTGCAGCGCCCTCTTATCGACTTTGATCAAGTAATCGATGGCTTAAAGGATAAGGGCCAGTGGGAATCCGTAGGGGAGGAAATCTTCGCCTTCCGACCGACCTCGAAGAACGCCGCTTGGAGACCTTTCCGCGAAGGGCAGTGGCTCTATACCGATTACGGCTGGACTTGGACGAGTAATGAACCCAGTTCATGGGCTACTGATCATTACGGCACTTGGACTAAAAGAAAATTATCCAACTGGGCGTGGATGCCTGATGGTCAATGGATCTCTGCGCCAGTAGAATGGTTAAAAAACGGAAATTACATCGGCTGGCGTCCGAGCAAACTAGATCGCTTCAGCAATCTTTTAGAATCCCCCGCTGAGCGCTACAGTGATCCCACGGAATGGAATTTTGTCCTTAAAGATAAACTTAAGGGCACACTCAAACCCGAAGATTTCGTCGACGATGCCTTAGCTGAAAAGCTTTTAAAAAATGCCGGGCCGGCTGATCACGTCTTTGTTAGCTACCGTGAGATTCCTCGCCCTGGTCCTGCTCCAGATATTCTTAAAAATGAAGCTGGTCAACTCCCGATCGTGCCGGTGATTCGAGAACAACAAGAACTCAGCGTCAAAGTACCTATTTTTTCACCCGAAGACTTATATGTTTTCCGCCCTAAATTTCATCAAGATAACGATGGCATCATGCGCCGCGTTTACCTCTACCTTAATCCCCGTTCCAAACAGGAGAGTGATGCCAACATTAAAGAAACCATTGGGGATAAACGCACCGATGAGGAAAAGACGAAGGAAATGAAAAAAATGGAGCGTGCCCTAGAACAGCAGCGCCGTCACAACGAAACGCTCTATCGTTAAATTTTCTGCCTAACCTAAGTCTTTGGACTGTCTTCAGTATCACCGTCATCATCCTCATCAAAATCAGGTCGCCACGCCCTCGAAATATAAGGTCTAACAAACCCGTAAATCAGATAGCTGGTAAACCAAATAGCTAAGCAATAGCGGTAAAAAATCAGCGTAACCCCCACGAACACCACAAACCCTAAAAGCTTAGGGACGGAGCGCTGCGCACGGAAATCTAAGGCCTTGAAGCTAGGATACTTAAATTTACTAAACATCATACCACTTAAGAAAACCATTAAAACCGCTAACACATATTTCCAAGGTCCGATCTCCCCTTCCTTTTCATAAATATCAAGCAACAGCATCGTAATGGAGGCGATCAAACCCGCCGCGGCTGGAATAGGAAAGCCGGTGAACTCTTTGAGCGCATTTTTATTAGGCATGGCGGCAATGACATTAAAGCGTGCCAATCGCAGAGCTCCGCAGGCCAAATAGATAGCTGCAATAGCCCAGCCTGCGCGATTCGGTAACTCAAATAAAACGATTTTAAAAACAAGCAAGGCCGGGGCTACTCCGAAGGAAACAATATCCGCCAACGAATCAAACTCCCGGCCAAAAGGGCTCTCTTGCCCGCCTAATCTCGCCACCCGCCCGTCCAGCATATCAAAAATAAAAGCTCCGAGGATAAAAAACAAACTCATCTCGTAATAATGCCACCAACCATCCGTCGAATTGATTCGCTGAATGGTGCCCTCAAAAATTTGTAAAATCGCCATGAACCCACAAAATAAATTTCCTGCCGTCATTAAATTCGGCAGCACATAAACGAGTTTAGGTTCTTGTTCTTTCATAATTTATTGGGAGGCCTTAGCCCATTGAGCGATCACGGTGGAGCCGCCTTCGACCCGTTGTCCGACTTGCACGTGTATCTCACAATCTAAAGGCAAAAAAACGTCCGTGCGCGACCCGAAACGGATCATCCCGAAGCGGTGTCCCTTAGTTAAAACATCTCCTTCTTGCGACCATGCGACGATCCGGCGTGCAATTAAGCCCGCAATCTGGCGCACGACGACCATGCCGTGGGAAGTCTCGATCAACCAGTTTTGCGCTTCATTTTTTACATCAATCTCTGGGTTGCGAGCGTCGAGAAATTCTCCCGCATGATGATGGCTTTTCAAAACCTTTCCCTCGACCGGGCTGCGGTTCACATGCACATCAAAGACTGAGAGAAACACCGCCACGCGCTTCATTTTTTGTTTCGTAAAATAATCTTCTACAATCTCATCCACAGCAATGATCTTTCCATCCGCCGGGCTGACGATGTCCTGCGGATCCGAAGAAATAATGCGCTCAGGGTCTCTAAAAAAATACAGGACATAGATAAAGAGCAAAATAGGGATCAAAGCTAACAACCAAAAAAAGTAGCCTGTGATAACAATAATGAGACCGACAAAGATGAGGAAAGGTCGAGATTCTTTATGGGCTGAGGGCATAGATGGCTTTCTTTTTTGTAAATGTTCACTTAGGCTCTAGCTGTTGCTTTCCGATTTGAAAAGAATTAAACCATACCTAGGATGACTCCCCTTGCACCACCCTCCCGGACTGGGCCACTGACCTACTCCCATTCTGTCACCCTTACCCTGACTCACGACTGCCCTTGGCACTGCACCTATTGCGGATTTAGAACCGATCAGGAAGGGCTGATTTCTGAGTCGGCTCTGGATAAACTTTTAGCCCAAGCTCAAACCCAAGGCGCTTGCGAGGCGCTGCTCATTTCAGGCGAAGCTCCTAGCCAGCTCCCCCACATACGCAAGGAATTGCTTGAACGTGGATTTCCCGATTTCCACCACTTCGCTTTTTACGTAGCTGAGCGGGCGCTGCAAGCTGGCTTACTCCCGCATGGGAACTATGGTGCGCTTACTCAGCGGCAGTTAGAATTTTTGCGGCCTGTTCATGTTTCCATGGGTGTCATGCTAGAAAATGTTGAAGACCTTCCGGCCATTGCCCCTGAGAAAAAAAGTGCGGGACGCCTCAAAACGCTGGAAGCCGCAGGATTAGCTAAAGTGCCCTTCACCTCGGGCATTTTAATTGGCCTAGGAGAGTCTGCCGCTAGCCGCTTTCGCTCGCTTGATACCCTCGCCCAATCCCATCAACGTCATCGCCAACTCCAAGAGATTTTAATTCAAAATTATATCCCCAACGACGTTTCCAAGCCGCAGCTTCGTCCCGCACCCCCCACGTTTTCAGATTATTTAGACTTAATCGCCCATTGGCGGAACATTTGCCCCGACGTGCCTATACAAATCCCGCCCAACCTCAACCCCTACTGGAAAGAGCTCCTCCCCTACATTGATGATTTAGGCGGCATCTCCTCCAATCGCGATGAAGTGAATCCCTTAAACCCTTGGGCACCCATCGCAGATTACGCCTTCGCCGCCCAACAAGCAGACCGCAGCTTATGCGAACGGCTAGCCGTCTATCCCTCTCACACTAATGCAGTTTGGCTCGACCCCGCGTTACAAGAAAAAGTTCTTTTGAAAAAAACAGAAACCGTCGCACGTTAAGCCCCTATTTTATTTCGTAAACTCTCTTGCCTCAAGCCACGACAGTTTCTAGTATCGGTTTAAAGATGGATATTTGGTCTGCCCCCACGAACGAATTACAAGTAGCTGCTAACGAGCTAAATGAACAGCTGCATGGCTCCGTCGTTACTTACGTTATTAATCGTAATGCTAACTTCACCAACATTTGTAACGTCGGCTGCACCTTCTGCGGGTTCCAACGTAAACCCAGTGATGCCGACGCATATATTTACAGCCCTGGCCAGATCGTGCAACGACTGGAAGCTTCCCCAGGAATTACTGAAGTATGCCTCCAAGGCGGCATCAACCCCGCCCTCAGCTTCGACTACTACCTCGACCTCGTCCGTAGCATTAAATTCCGGTTTCCTGATATTCACATCCACGCCTACTCCCCCATGGAAATCGAAGCCATGCACCGTAGCTCCGGCCTCAGCTACCGCTCCGTTCTTCTCCAACTCCAAGAAGCTGGGCTCGACTCCATCCCAGGCACTGCGGCGGAAATTTTAGTCGATGAAGTCCGCCAACGCATTTCAGGAAATAAGCTTTCCTCCGCCACCTGGGAAGCAATCATCCGTTGCGCCCACGGCGTCGGCATACGTTCCACCTCCACCATTATGTATGGCCACATCGAGACTTGGGATCATATTCAGCAACACCTCGAACGCCTCCGCAACATCCAGCTCGACACGGGCGGCTTTACCGAATTCGTTCCCCTAGCCTTTATTCCCTACCGCAATCGCCTAGGTCGCATCATGAATCGATCCGAATCCACGGAGGAACAAGACTTCGCCCATTTCGAGACGCGCAGCCAAGAGATTTCCCAACGACTTTATTCCATCAGTCGCCTCTACTTTGGCGAACTCATCCCGAATATTCAAACCTCTTGGGTCAAACTTGGTGTCGAGCTAGCCGCGCAATCCCTTCATTGGGGCTGTAATGATTTCGGCGGAACGCTTTACGAAGAATCCATCACCCGAGAATCTGGTGGCACCCACGGAGAAGTCCTCCGTCCCGAGCAAATCGAAGCCGCCATCCGCAACGCAGGGAAAACCCCCCAACAACGCAACACCCTCTACAGCCAAGGTTCCGTCGCTCAAAAGCAACTCGTGTAAAACCATAAAGTTAGGCTCCTCTGGCTGCTGTCTCCTCAGCCTGCCCACCCGCTAGCGCAACTCGAAAATCACGCAAAAGCACCGCCTCCAACTCTTGCATCGCAGGGACAAGTGCCTCGCGCGCTGCCGCTGCTTCTGGCGCAGGATCTAGGGGCGGAAGCAACACCATCTCAAACCGCGTTGCCAGTGCTTTGTGCTCACGCCTATCACCCGCGAGTCGCAACAATTCCCGCACCCGGTCTGCCAGCTTGCGAGCATGTGCGATTCTTTCCAACGCCACCACCTCGGAACTTTTTCCCGTCATCAGCTCTTCGATTTGACGACAATTAAAAACACGACACCGCTCCGGCCTTTGCTCGTAGACTGTGCAGCATGAGCCGACGTGAGCCGGACAAGGCTGGTAGAGATGTAGGCCGTCCCCTCGACTTTTAAGTTTCAACCCACGCACCCGTAACGTACGCGCAACATCCGTTGGCTGGAGCACGACATGAGAAAAAAGCACGCCATTACAACACATCCCGCACGCCGCACAAACGCGCGTGGCAGCGGCAGTCACCTCAGAAATAGCACCCACCGCATTTTCATCCATGCCTCTGAACTTAATTCACTTACGTTTTTCAAGCCACCTTTTCATTTTCCTTTTTAGGTGATTATTTGATGCACTTTGCCATCTACAAGGCCGCAACCGATTGACAATATGGCCTTAAAGATATATTTATGGCCGTATGAAAACTACAATTGATTTGCCCGATGAAATTCTTCATCGCACCAAAATCGCTGCCGCACGGCGTCGCACCACTATGAAAGCCTTGCTTATTGAAGGACTAGAAAAAGTTCTTAACGAAGAGGACACCACTTCGTCTTCCATCTCAGCTTTGGCTCGCTTACAAAACGGTTACCATCTTGGTGGAAAACCTCTACCTCGAAACGAGATTTATGAGAGCCGCTAGATTCCTTGATACCAATATCCTGCTTTACGCCTACGATCTCGACGCCCCGGCAAAACGACAGATTGCTCAGGCACTGCTGGAAAAGGCTTGGCTACAGCCCGGTCAGACGGCGGTAAGCGTGCAGGTGTTGCAGGAATTTCATTACAATTTTGTTCGCAAGGGATTCCCCGCCACGGAAGCCACCATATTAGTCCATGATTTTAGCGCGTGGCCTATCGTAGAAAATACTCTTCCCCTCTTCCACTCCAGTCTAAATGAGCAGGCTCGCTGGAAAATATCCCTCTGGGAATCCCTCATCCTTGCCGCCGCCCGTGCCTCTGGTGCCAGCGAATTACTAACCGAAAACCTGAATCACGGACAGGATTACGATGGTGTGAAAGTCATTAATCCATTCAGGAAAAGTTAGGCATGAACTTCAAAGGAACTAAAATGCACTTTTTATCCTCCAGAGGGGGGTTGCGGAACAAGCAGGACAATGCCATACGCCCCCAAATTTCCTTAGACCTTTCTCGATGAAAGTATGACGGTAATTCCATGATCACGATTTCCTTTAAACTGAGTGAAGATGAGGCTCTGATCATCCGCGCAAATGCTCACAAGGAAAAGCTCTCGGTTTCTGCCTACCTCCGCAGTTGCGCCACGACACCCGCCCCCGCGTCGCAGAAACCTCGCCTTACTCTCTGCCCCCTCACGGGGTGTTACATAAGCCGCCCTTACCGCCGAAGCTTTTTTCCACGATTCTGTGAACCTTAAACACGGCGCTTTTTGTCTTGGCGAACCAGAATAAAATGGGTGCAAGGAATGCTTTGGCCATCTCAAAAAGTCCTCTCTTACCTGCCTTTGCTTGAAAGAATAAAAAATGTTTTACACTTTCCCTTGCGAGCTTGAAAACACTGGCTAAATTAGTTAAAACCTTAAGGAAAAATTTATGTTTATTGTAATTGCAGTCTTCGTTATCACCATGGGCATCTCGCTCTACGCAGCGGCGCGGGTCAAAAGCACCTATAACCGTTACAGCAAAGTGCCGGCAGGCTCTGGCTACACGGGAGCCAGCTGTGCGAAACGTATTCTCGAAGCCGCTGGCATCAACGATGTTGAAATTGTCGAATCCGAAAGCTTCCTCGGCGACCACTACGATCCCAGCCACAAGCGCCTCGTGCTCAGTTCACAAAACTATCACGGTAATTCCGCTTCCGCCCTCGGTGTAGCTGCCCATGAATGCGGTCACGCCGTGCAACATAAAATCGCCTACAAACCTCTGGTCTGGCGCATGGCCGCCGTCGGTGTCACCAGCTATGCCAACCAAATTGTTACGTGGTTACCCCTCATCGGCCTGTTCACAGGCATTGGAGGTTTTGCCAGCCAAACCTATCTCTTAATCATGTGTGCAGGCTGGGGAGCCATTATGTTGTTTAACCTTGTCACCCTACCCGTGGAATTCGACGCCTCCAAGCGCGCCACCACCATCCTCAACCGCATGAGCTTCCTCGGTTCTCAAGAAGCTGAAGTAGGCGTGCGTAAAGTTCTGGACGCAGCAGCATTAACATATGTCGCCGCTTTCATCACCTCCTTAGCCTACCTGCTCATGTACCTGCTGCCTCTGCTGATGGGCCGTAGGGATTAGGCCTGAGTTTTTAAAAAAATTCCCTTTATCGTTGGGGAAAGTAAAGCATAGTGATTTCTATGGCTAAGAGTAGTTACGTGAATTTTATATCTGACGCACATTTACTAGGCTGCATCGCCTATCTTCATAAAGCTTATAGAGGTGCTAAAAATAACATCACGAAAAAAAGGTTTTACGCCAATAAAATTGATATGATCAAATTAACATTTGATGCAAAGTTTAACGACATTGACGAAGAAACTCTTATTGAAGCAGAAATCTTGCGACAGATCGACAAGTCAATCAACAATTTCCTTGGGACATTTCACGAGCAAATCTTAGGGGGCGTTCAGGGTTTTGAAGTCGCACACTTAAGTGGTTATGACATTAAAGCGACCGACGACACTTTGTTTGCGGATATCAAAAACAAGCACAACACCATGAATAGCAGTTCCGCAGAATCCTTGTTCCAAAAATTAGCGCGTTACGCAAACGACAATAAAAAAGCAAAGTGTTATTGGGTACAAATTTTAGCAAAAGGAAGTTTTTGCAAAAATTGGAGTGGTGTCATAAACGGAAAAGAATATAGCCACACCAGAGTTTATAAAATTTCGGGCGACCAGTTTTATGCTATGCTCACAAAACAAGAAGATGCGTTATGTCAGCTTTACAAAGCTTTACCAGTTGCCATCAAAGATTATTTAAATTCTAGAAGTAAGAATGAGCAAGTTGAGGAAAATTCTGCTTTGGAGGAAATTAAAAACGAAACAAAAACTTCTAAACGTAGTGTTTTAGACCAAATCACCTTTGAAAATTATGGCTACTATCTGGGAGCCAAACGACTGTAATAATTATTCAAAAATTTCACAATAGAGTAACCTACTTCACAACCCAAATTCACGGGCACCGCATTTCCAATTTGCTTGTATTGTTGCGCTATTGAACCTTCAAATGTCCATTCATCAGGGAAGGTTTGAATTCGAGCATATTCCCGAACCGTAAAAGGGCGAGTTTCTTCTGGATGACACCGTTCCGTTTGTTTTTGTGCGGGGCTGCAAGTAAGAGTAAGACAAGGCTCGTCCCACCCAATCCTTCTTGCGATGCCCGTTTTACCTCCACCCAAATAAAAGCTTCCACCCATAAATTTCTTTTGCAGAGCTATGGGTAAGTCACGCCAGTAGCCTTTTTGTGGTATTAAATCCAAGACCTCCTTTTTGCTCAAAGGATATTTAGCGCCAAAAGACTTAGGGACGTTACAATTAAATAACTCGCCTTTTTTTAAAGCATCTTTTAGGTGGTAAATTTTATTGTAAGGCTTGGGATATTCATAAGTTAAACGAATGTCTTTTCTGACACCCACTAAAATCAGTCGTTCTCTTTTCTGCGGCACTTTAAAGTTAATAGCTTTTAAAACTTCCACTGGAGGAACCCGGTAACCAATTTCATCTAAAATAGAAATCATTCCCTGCAACGTTCTGCCGTTCTCGTGGCTTAATAAACCCCGAACATTTTCTGCGATGCAAATAGGTGGATTAACCTCTTTAACTACCCTTGCAAATTCGTAAAATAAAGTTCCTCTAGCATCTGCTAATCCTAGCTTTTTACCTGCGTAACTAAAGGCCTGACAAGGAAAGCCCCCTGTAACAACTTGTATCTTATTTTTATACTTTGAGAAATCAAACGATTTAATATCCCCTTCCAAAACATTCCAATGGGGTCTATTTTTTCGCAGTGTCTGACAAGCCCATTTATCAATCTCATTTAAGGCGACGCACTTTAATCCCGCTTTCTCCATACCTACCGCCAGACCTCCTGCTCCAGCAAAAAGTTCAAGCACGGAATAATCAAAGTGCGGTTCGACGTAATTAGAAGTATCAGCAACTTGTTCATGAAAATTAGCGAACAGTGTTTCCACTTCCTCACGTAAGTACATGCGGTAATTATTTACGGGCTCGCGTAGAGCAGGTAGTTTGCCTGCCTTATCCCAGCGCCTTAACGTTTGTTTGCTTTTTCCTGTGAGTTTAGAAGCTTCGGAGAGGGTCAAATATTTAATCATAACCAAGTTAGTCAACCTTACACAGTGGTTATACATTAACAACAATTAGTTTAATCAAAATTAAGGGAAAAGGTTGTTCGAAGAAGGGAGATAAATCACTCGTCATTAGTGGTGAATAAATAGAAATTTTTAGTGGGTCAAACGCGGACAGTCAAAGCTGTTCCGCTGCCAGTGGGGTGGGTGAGGCGACATTACCAGAACTGGGAAGCGTATCGTCTTTTAAGTCTAGCTCACTTAGATTTGAGAACATTAAATGAATATTTACTTGCAACTCACGGAGTTATTCAATAGGGAAAAGCTACGGGCAATTATTTGCTCCCGCCAAGCTGTCGTTCTGCACCGGCTTGCTATCATGAGTAAAGATGGGGATTGGATCTTGAGAGAAGAAGATGAGGCGCTTAATCATATACTCAAAATCCTCGCCGCACACGGAGCCCATTACCGATTCGGCGCCCCGCTAGACCTGCGTTGGTTAAAGGGCGGCTGGAGTTCCCACCTAGAATTCCAATATGGAAATCTTAGGGTTCGCACGGATTTCTTTACTCGGCCACCAAGAATTGCTCCAAACGTTCTACAAAACCTATGGAAAAGTCAGGAAGGCAAACATCCTGCATTTGTCGGCGTAAGCGAACTGGCGGAGCTTAAAAAAACAAACCGTGAAAAAGATTATGTTATCCTAGGTGAACTCGCCCGAAAGATTACCGACATAGACGGCCAAATTTTCTATTCTAGAAGTGCCAGAGATCTCATGGAGCTGAAAACATCCCATCCGGATGCTTGGCAAGAAGGCCTTAAAAAGCGTGAGATTTTACAAAGTGCCACCTTAGGCTTAGAAAGTTTAGAAGCAGCACTTGATAGAGAAAAGCGCCTGCTTATTAGAGAAAATGAAGTGCGGCTAGATCGCTACGAAAAAGCATCTACGGCTTGGTCTGTCTGCTGGCAAAAACTTAGCAAACAAAATAATAAACATAACTTAATGGATACTCACGCCAACCTCATTGCACATGCGGAAGGAGTTTTACCCTATGAACCCTGATCCCACTACTCATAATAAATTAAGACGTGACGAATTTTTAAGCGAAGAGGATCTCGACTTAAAAAACCTTACCCATGACGAACTGATCGCTTGGTGGAACGAATGGCTCCTAATGGCTCAAGCTACGAACGATCAGGACCAGCACACCTACTCCCACGGGGTGTTCCGCCATGAACCTAAAGTTTAAATAATCTCTGAGCCGCACCCACGTGGCTAGACGTGAATAGTAGTAGCTCAGCATTCGGAGCCAAAGTTAGCTTATTGCTATTTTGTTTTCATTTCTGAATTTCTTGCTTAACTAGTCGTATGTTCCTCATCAAAATTATTCTTAGTTTTTTTCTGCCACCTCTCGCTGCTTTTCTACAAGTAGGAATAAGTACGCACTTTTGGATTAACATCATTCTCACACTTCTAGGCGGCGTTCCTGGTGTCATCCACGCACTATGGCTCACGATTACCAATCAGAGAGCTTAAACTAGCATCTCTCTCCCCCACTGAATCCATGAAATCTCTGTGGCCGCGACTAATTCTGTATCCGTCGTTACTAATCATCGTCGGCATTTATTTATGGTGGCAGAAGGCTTCTGATCCCAAGGTGGAGTTTCTTAATAAAACAGCGGCGATGATCGTGAAGGCTAACCAAGGCGAGCACGCAAAGTTAAGCGATGATTTTTCGCCCGAAGCGGTGGCTTATTTAGAAAATGCTACATCTCTTAGCTTGTCCCAAGTTTTAATGATGGCGCGTCGAATGGATTCGCAACAATTATACCAATACCGTTTCATCGAGCTGAGTGTTTTTTATCCCAGAGATTATGCGGAAATTCTCTTAGAACGTTCTGGACCGCAAGAGAATTTTACGGAGAAGGAGGAACTGCGCCGCTTTCCTGTGCCCTTCGTTTTTAAAAACGGAAAGTGGTTAATTGCAGGAGGCTTTCGAGGGGATCGGACGTTTACTTCGCCCTATGAGAATTAGTCGCCACCAGTTAAGCAGAACTCATTTTGTTTTCATTTCATACACTCCGTCCCAAAGAGCTGGATCTGGGGCGTCTAGGATAAGTGCCTGACAACGTTTCAAGTAAAGTTTAGCTAAAATACCCGTAGCAGGATCTTCAAGGCAACTGCTGAAGTGTTCCTGAGCTTGGATAAAGTCCAGTTTCCGGTAAAGGGCGACAGCGGTTTCATAGGTTTCTAAGATTTTGCGTTTTTTCTCGTCGAGCTGATCCGATTTTTTACCAAGGATGGTGAAGACTTCCACTGGTTTGATTTTGCCTTTTACGCGAATGAGATCGACGCTGAGAATATGGAAATCATTTCTAACCAGATCGGCCACGCTGTGTCCGACGACGAGTTCTAGGCCGTATTCCTTTGTGACGCCTTCAAGGCGAGAGGCCAGATTGACAGGGTCACCAATAACGGTGAACTCTTTTCTACGCGGTGAGCCCATGTTTCCCACCACGACTTCTCCTTGATTGATGCCGATGCCGATGTTTAAAGGGGTGAAGCCACGGGCGGGCCACGCGGCATTAAGTGCTCTGAGTTCGATCAACATTTCTAAAGCCGTGTGGACGGCATCGATGGCGTCTTGTTTTTCTTCGCGCGTTTGCACGTTACCCCAGACGGCCATAACGGCATCTCCGATGAATTTATCAAGGGTGCCGTGATTCCGGAAAACGCACTCAACCATTTGGCTAAGATACTCATTCAACTGAATGACGAGGGACTGGGAGTCTGCGCTTTCGGTCATTGTGGTGAAGCCACGGATGTCAGAAAAAAGCATGGTACATTTTTTACGAACGCCGCCGAGGGATTGTTCAAAGTCACCGGAGTGGTCGAGGATTTCTTTCACGAAGTTTTGCGAGACGTAACGTTCGAGCATGGAGCGGGTGCGGATTTTTTCTAGGAGCGTAGCAGAGAAACTTTGGATCATGCTAAGAGTGGCGGCCGTGCTTAAGGCTAAAAGGGGAGGCACGAAAATGAGGAGGAGTGAGGAGTGACTATAAACGAAACGGACGAGGAATACGTAGGCAATTCCGAATAACAAGGTGCTGCCGAAGCGGAGACTAGGGTTTTGTACGAAGAGGAAAAAGAGAAGGATGCTAAGCGCACCTGCACTGATGAGAAGAATTTCTTGCCATAGGGCTGTTTCTTTAATGAAGTCGTGACTCAGACCAGCAGCGATGGCGTGGAGATGCAGTTCGGGGCCCAGCATTTTATCAGGATAGGGGGTGACGTGGGTATCATTTGTCCAATTACCTGCGGGACCGATCATGACTATTTTATCTTTAAAAAAGGCTCCCGACTTAAAGGTTGTTTCCCACATTTTAGGGATGAAAATTTGATAGATCGGATAGTAATCGTATGTCTTAGGAGGACCCGTGAAGCGAAAGCGTTGAGGGCCCTCAGGCAACAAATCGGCGGCTTCGGGATCGACCTTAGAAATGGCGCGTTTAGCAAGGGAGTCGTAGCTGCGCACGAGCAAAGGAACCCGATAATTCGCTCGACGGACTACGTCGTCTGGGTCAGGAAAGAAGTTCACTAGGCCGAAGAGATTATGCGGCTCTGGTTGGGAATCTGTTAAGGTCGGACTAGGAGAGATGATGGTGTCAATCCCACCTTTTTGAATAAGATTAACGCCTAAGACGGCGCGATCCCCTGCCTTATGAATGGCGGCGGCAAAGGCCGCATCATCCTGCGAGGGGGAGGAGAAGAGGATATCAAATACTATGGCTTTAGCACCCGCTTGAGTTAGGCGAGTGGTCACCTCTGCCCAGACTTCGCGAGACCACGGGTAGGACTGCCTCATGTGAGCGAGAGCAGGGAATTGAGCTGCCTCCTCATCTGAATAAAGAAATTCGTAATTGGGTTGATCTACCCCTAGGAAAACCAACTCTTGCGCAATTGCTGCTTTAGGCCCCGTGCGCACGACCCAGTCCTGCATCTGCCATTCTGCCTGTTCCAACTTAAAAAGGAAACCGCCCGCTTTCGATTCTTTGGATTGTGTCCATAAAAAGATCCAAAGAACTCCGCTAAATAAGCAGAGACCAACTGTGATGAGCTGGGCTCTGAATTTAACGGGAATGGATAACTTCATGATTGGTAAACTATCTTAGAGACAAAAGAGATAAAGATGGAAACTTCTGAAAAGTCAACAGAGAGAAATTAAGTACTTGTCAGATTTTACGTAAAAATAGATACTAATCATTCATGAGAACTTTCAAGATTACGTCATTATTTATGCTTGCGCTGATCCTGACAGGACTACCCTCCTGTTTACTGGCAGCTCCGAACCTTGAGTCCGCTCGAATTACTTTTATCCAAAAAGATGTATCCGTTGCCAATATCGAAGTCGTTCAAGTTTCAGGCTCTGGCGAAGTCAGCCGTCGCAAAGCCAGCCTCCAAGAAGCGATCAACAAAAACAATGCCGTCATCACGGGAGCCAAATCGCGCGCCGAGCTCCAGTTTAATGACGGCACCATCGCCCGCCTCGGACAGTTAACGTCTTTTACCTTTACGCCCGGCTCACGCAATATGAACCTAAAAGAAGGCTCAGGCTTATTCCAAGTCCCTAAAGGTATGGGTGGAACGAGGATCCAAGCTGGTCCTATTACAGCTGCCATCACAGGCACAACTCTTTTGCTACAAGTTTTTGGAGATCGTGTTGTCCTCTATGTTTACGAAGGCTCGGTTGATCTTGCTGGCCAAACGGTCAGAACCGCTCAAGTGCTCACCGTTTTTAACAATGGTAAAACAGACTTAGCCCCCTTTGATCCCGCTAAGGGTGTGGCCTCGGCCGCGCTTTTCACGAAATTCTTAGACGCCCCTTCCACGAAAACTTTTGATGCTGCCTTAAAAGTTATTTTAACCGCTCTAGAGAGTGGAAATATCCCTGACAACGGCGATGATTCCACTAATTATGCTACGTTGAACGATCTCCTGAGAGAACGCCGCAACATTGACGAAACGACCAAATTCGGTAATCCACGTCTTGGTTCCTAATCCAACCTGCACCGTCTATTTATGAAACATCTGCGCAACTTCCTGTTCTGCCTTAGCCTAGCTGCCACAGCACATGCCGCTACCCCCTCCGACTCCGTCAATCTAGCTCTAGATCGCGCCATGCAGATTAAAAACACGGGTAGTGCGGAATCTGCTATTTTGGAAGACGGCGGAGACATCCAGTTGCTGAAGCAACAAGCAAGTACACCTTTTAAGTTCCATGTCGGCATTTTCAACGACGTCGAGTACCAATCCAATGCTAACCTCGATGGCAACAGTGGAAAAGGTGCTGCCGTCTGGCTTCCTAGTGCAGAGGTTGGACTAGACTGGGACATCGCCCCAAAGTGGTCTTTACAAAGCACGCTAGGAGCTGAGGCTGGTATGTATTCGGATGTTGAAGAACAAAATTACTGGGGCTTAAGCTCCAAGACCTCCTTAAAATATTCTTTCGGTAGAAACCTACCAAACCTTTATGCGGGTCCCGATTTTTATCGTTACCAATCCTTTGACACAGGTGATGAAATCAGCCTCGGAGTTGCCCCTAAGGTAGGAATGGGATACGGCTACATGATCGAGAAAAGTAAGACCTATCTTTTTTCAGATGTTCGCTACCAACGCCATTTTGTTTCTCCCTCTGACGGCAACAACGACCAAGACAGACACACCGTTCGTGTTATTTTAGGCGTAAGCCAGCAGGTCGCTAATGGCCTCTTTGCTCTAGCATATTATGAATACCGTTACTCAGATTATGACGCCTTCAACCGTGAAGATAGTCGTAACACGGTAGGTGGATCGCTAACATGGGAAGCAACCCGTAATCTCAGCTTACGATTAAATACCAGCTTCACCGACAATGATTCGACCATCTCCGCTGCCGAGTTCCAGTCGCTAAATGCAGGTATGGGCTCTTCCTTAATCTGGTTCTTCTAACTCTACATTTTTGAAGGGCTAGAAACTTAAGTGCCTAGCCTTTTTTATTGGGCTTTCTACTTTTTAGTTACGGATCCTAGGGTTACCTCCGTCCAGCCAGACTCTCTACACGCTACGGCCGCTGACCACAAGCCAGGCCATACGGTCAAAAGTTGCCCCCAAAGTCCCAAATGTTTTCTGGCCCAAGACACGGCTTCCTCCCCATAAAGGCTTAGAATGTCTTGCGTTAACCACACTTTCGGAGAACGGCTTAAACCAATTAATCGTTGTATGGCCATCTCTAGTGCTTTTACTTTTTCCCGATCCTGCAACTCTTCAGAAAGCGTTTTATCCAGATGGAAAAGAAGTGCTCCCATCTCCGTTAAAAATGTTGTTTCCATTGCATCCTCAAATTCGGCTAAGGGAAGCTGTGACAAATCAATCAACGCCTTTCCTAACGATTCAAAAGACCAAGATAAACCATGATGCTCCTTCACCGTATTTAGGGGTTGCGACCCTACCGCTACACTGAGAGCTAGTCGAAAAAAGTGCCACGACTCAGCAAAGGGATTCCACTTTTCAATCTCGCAGTGCACCTCAAGATACGCTTGGCGCGCCTCCAGCGGCGCATGGTGCGCAGCCCACGGCACTGCCGCGCCTAAAGAGCCCCGATCCGTTATGCTCATTAACACTCCAAATAAACAATCCTCGCCGCGCAACAAAGGAAAAAAAGGTGGCAGCATGGACCTGCCATCCATCGCCAAGAGCGCACCGACACAGTAGCTACTAGGCTGTAAATACGTGTAAGCCGGCTTTTTTAAAGATTCACGATATTGTACAGTCGATTTCCAGTCCGTCTTGGAGGACATTAGCCCAGAACCTATTTGCGGTAAACGCGAGGTATCGTCCCCCAAAGTCCCTGTTAGCGCAAAGCGGACACGAGACTCTGACCTAAAGAAAAATTCTAGTGAGCTTGATTGACACCTATCCAAAGCTATATCAAGCCCGCTGTTTTCTAATAACTTCTTGGGAGTTTTACCTAACACTTTCTCCAAGGATTTTAATACATCCTGATCTTGCACGAAGGGATACGCTTTCAACAGCGCTTCACGACTAGGAAAATATTCAAATTCATCTGTAGTATAACCTTGCCCAAAGGCCAACGTCGCATCCGCCTTCTTGCTCCCATGAAACGACGGCAACACATCATCGTCTATCGTTACCATGGCCTGACCTGCTCTAGCCAACATCAAGCCATTGCGATTAGCCCCACAGGAGCTAAGACCATTAACACCTAATAAAGCAAAATCCACCAAGCTCGCCTCCACCCCCGCCCGCCTTGCCAGTTCTGCCGAAAAAAGTCGACGCTGTTTCCGTCCAAAATACCTGACCCTTGAGCCTGCCTCATTTTGCTCCCGTATTATTTGTTCATTCTGCTCCGCTTGACCAACATGGGAATCATCCCCGATTAAATAATTAAATGAGCGGCCCCATTTCTTTCCATACCCTTCCCACGTCGTGAGAAAACGCCGCAGCCCCTCGGGACGATTAAAAGTAGGAATAATGAGCTCTTGCAAAGAAACCTCTGGCTCTAGCTCGGATGATTTAGTTACCGCAAAGCATTTACGAAAACCGTCTCTTGTCGTAACTAACCCTTGCTCCTCTAGTTGAGAAAGAATTGGTCGTAGCAGCCCCAACTCCGCCCGTGTCCACGCGCAGTCCCGCTCGAAGTAAAAAGTAGCCTCCTCTAAACTTTGCGCTTCTTGAAAAAATTGCCAAACGAGACCTTGTTCTTGCGTCACCTGCCAACATTGCCCGCTACGTAATCTAAGAAATATCATCTCCCCTCTCGCCACACGCAGCGTTCCTGGTACTGAAACCCAAAGCTCTTTTAGCGGAGAGGCTAGAATTTTCATACCGCTACCCTAACGCAAGCTTTTGCCCCATCAACCAAGAATCAACCACGAACCCATCTAGCCTTGCACCTCTTTTGGTTTGATTCCCCACCTCACTTAGCCAATCTCATTCTTAGTCATGTCTGAAACCCTCACACCCATGATGCAGCAATACCGCCGCATTAAGTCCGAAATCCCCAAGGATGCCCTCCTCCTTTTTCGACTAGGTGATTTTTATGAAATGTTTTTTGAAGATGCTAAAGACGCTTCCACCCTTCTTAACCTAACCCTCACTAAACGCAACGGAACTCCCATGTGTGGTATGCCCTATCACGCTGCGGAGAACTACATTAGCCGTTTGATTCAGTCTGGCCGACGCGTCGCCATCTGCGATCAAATGACCGAGCCTAAACCAGGCAGCATCGTTGAACGTCAGGTTACCCAAATTCTTTCCCCTGGTTCCGTCTTTAATTTAGAAATGACGCAACCTAAAGAAAACCGCTTTCTCGCCTCCGTCTGCCCTGCTCCCCAAGGTTCCTTTGGCTTTGCCTTTGTCGATCTCACGACGGGCGAATTTAGATTAACCGAACTCCCCTCCCTCCGCGCCCTTGAGGACGAGTTCTTAAAACTCCAACCGAAAGAAGTTATTTTCCCGTCAGAAAAAAATCCTGGCATTAATCCACAAGAGCATCAGATTTTAGCTGTCTCTTACGACGATTGGATTTTCGAGCCTGACCACGCAGAGTTAACTTTAAAGGAACATTTTAGCGTCCAATCCCTCGACGGTTATGGCTGCCAAGAATTCCGGCACGGCATCGCCGCAGCGGGAGCTTTACTGCATTACATCCAGTGCGAACTTAAAATCAAACCTCAGCACATTCTTAAAATACAACCCTACACGGGTAAGGAACACCTCATCATCGACTCCATTACCCAACGTAATTTAGAACTGATCCAGCCCACGGGGAATGCCTCTGTCGACACCAGCCTCCTGAAAGCCATGGATCAAACCGTTACGGCCATGGGTGGTCGAGAACTACGTCGCTGGATCGTGCGGCCCTTATGCGAAAAAGACGCCATTATAAAACGCCAACACGTCGTGGCCGAATGGTTAAAAGATGTTGGTAAGCTGGAAGACTTCCGCCGCTCCCTGACAGAAGTGCGCGACCTAGAACGCTTAATCGGGCGCATGGTGCAAGGCTCTGGTAACGCCCGCGACCTGATCGGACTTAAAGCTTCCCTTCTACTCTTGCCTGAACTGCGTCAGCTCATCCAATCTCTTTCATCCGAACGCACGCACGAGCTGCTGCCCCTGCTGCATGAGTTTCAAGACCTCATCCAGATCATCAGCCAGGCCCTCGTAGATGAGCCGCCTCTTTCCTTAAAAGACGGAGGTATTATCCGTGACGGCTACCATGCGGAGGTCGATGAGTTACGCAATGCCACCAACAGCGGTAAGGCCTGGATGGCAGAACTCCAAGCTAAGGAACAAGAACGTAGCGGAATTAAATCGCTTAAAATACGATATAATTCCGTCTTTGGTTATTACATTGAAATCACGAAATCCAACCTTGAACAAGTTCCCTCAGACTATACCCGTAAACAAACCCTAGCTAACGCCGAGCGTTACATCACCCCTGAATTGAAGGAGATGGAGTCTAAAATTCTCGGAGCAGAAGAGCGAGTGAAACAGCTTGAGCATAAGCTTTTTTTAGATGTCAGAGAACGTGTCGTAACCTTCACCGCACCTATTCAAGAAACGGCTCAAGCCCTTGCCGAGTTAGATGTGCTTAGCGGCTTTGCTCTTTCCGCTCGCTTAAATCACTACATCCGTCCCTCTATCAGCACCAACGGGCGCATGAAAGTGATTGATGGACGACACCCTGTTTTGGAACAGATGAACCGTGGGGAACGCTTTGTGCCCAATGATGTTGAAATGAGTCAAGAGGACTGCCGCTTAATGATTATCACCGGCCCGAACATGGCTGGTAAAAGCACTTACATTCGCCAAGTAGCGCTCCTTGCCCTTATGATGCACACCGGCTCGTATATCCCAGCGCAAGAGGCCAGCATCCCCATCTTCGACCGTATTTTTACCCGAGTCGGCGCCAACGATGACCTCTCCCGTGGACAAAGCACGTTTATGGTGGAGATGAACGAAACGGCAAATATACTTAATAATGCCACCGCTAGCAGCCTTATTATTCTTGATGAGATCGGACGCGGCACCAGCACCTTTGATGGACTTAGCATCGCTTGGTCTGTGGCAGAATTTTTACATAACGACGTTCGTGCCAAGACTCTCTTTGCTACTCACTACCACGAACTGACGGAGCTGGCCGTTTTTTTACCTAGTGTTAAAAACTTTAACATCGCCGTCCGTGAATGGCATGACCAGATCATCTTCCTCCGTAAAATCGTTCCTGGCGGAGCCGATAAAAGCTATGGCATTCAAGTCGCACGACTAGCTGGTCTGCCCAAAAGTGTCATCGAACGCTCGAAGGAAATTCTGCGTAATCTGGAAGAGAACGAGCTAGATGCCACAGGCAAGCCCCAGCTCGCCGCCCATCATTCTTCAGCTAAGTCACAGCAGGCTAAGAATAAACCTGCGCAAGTAGAAATTCCGCAGATGGATTTATTTAAGAGCAAATAACGCTCCCATCTATGCCCTCTTCTTGGTCTATCTTAGTCGCTATTTTGCCGGTATTCAGCATCATCGGCCTCGGACTTGCTCTACGCCACTGGTCTGTGCTATCGGAGGCCACAGATCGCAGCTTATTTAAACTCTCGGTTAATATTCTCACGCCTTGCCTAGTCTTTGATTCCATTTTAGGCAACCAAGCGTTGCAAAATCCTCACAACGCCATCGTCCCTCCCATTCTCGGCTTTATCACCGTAGCTCTTGGCTTGCTTCTCTGCTTGGCCCTAAGCCCTCTAGCTGGCCTCAAGGAAAAATCTGAGCGTCGTAGTTTTGCCTTAGCGGTGGGAATTTTTAATTGGAGTTACTTAGCGCTACCCATTATTCAATCCTTATTCGGAAAAGAAACTGTCGGCGTGCTTTTTGTTTTCAACTTAGGCGTAGAGGCTACGATGTGGACTCTGGGTTTAGCGGTTCTAACGGGCAGTAGTTTAAGCAGTGGTTGGAAACGGCTCCTAAACCCGCCAGTCTTATCTATCATCATCGCTCTCATTCTGAACGCTTTCGGAGCTAAAGAATGGCTGCCTAGTTTCGTCCTCGGAACTATTCATCTGCTGGCTCCATGCGCCATTCCCATAGGACTTATCTTAGTCGGAGCATCTTTTTATGATTACGTAGGCAATACGAAATGGGGTCAAACTTGGCGAGTGAGTGTTTTGGCCTGTGCCTTACGGCTAATAGTATTACCCCTTCTTTTTTTATTAATCTTGAAAATCGTTACCTTACCGCGCGAGCTGCAAAACATCCTGATCGTCCAAGCGGCTATGCCCTCCGCCGTTTTCCCTCTTGTCCTAGTTAAACACTACGGGGGAAATCCTGCGGTGGCTTTTCAAGCAATCCTTGCCACCACGTTAGTCAGCCTACTCACCATACCCTTCTGGATTTACTGGGGATTAAAAATGTGCGAGTGAGAAGCCTATTCTTCGTCGAGAAATCTTCCTTAGCTCGCCGATTTTCTTGTAGACATGATCGGCATATTTTCTTCCGTCATTTGCTCGATATCCTCAGCTTGCCCTAGACGGCGAAGTCTCTCGTTTTCTTGGCAGGTAGTAATTTTGTCATTAGGAACCTGACGTAGTCCACTGGTCAGACCCACTTTATTTAGCGTCCAGATCATCCATTTCGTCGGATCGAATTGCCAAGGCTTAACCCCGTTGCGGTAGTCATGCTGGAACTCGTGATGAAAGTTATGATAGCCCTCACCGAAGGTGAAGAGAGCCATGACCCAACTGTCCTTAGCACTGCAACGATTGGAGTAAGGTTGCGTGCCGAGGGTATGGCAAGCGGAGTTAATGCAAAAGGTGCTGTGTTGAACTGCTACCGTGCGAGCAACGCCTGAGATTAAGAAAGCTCCTAGTGCAGCAACAGGGCCACCGTAGAGGTATCCTATAATCGTAGGTAAAATGAAGCCTGTGGCAAAACCAATCAAGTGCCAGTAGCGATGTTGCCACATGACGAGCGGATCTTTACGTAGATCAGCCACATTTTCCATCGGGGGTAGGGGCTTTAATTTAAATAACATCCAGCCTAGATGGGCGTAGAAAAAGCCTTTAGAAATGTCGTAGGGATCGTCCTCGTGATCCACATGCTTATGGTGACGACGGTGATCGGAAGACCAATCTAAGGCGGAGTTTTCAAAGGCCGCAGCACCGAAAAGCAGGGTGACCAATCTAAGCGGAGCCTTAGCCTGAAAAGAACGGTGCGAGAATAGGCGATGATACCCGAAGGTGATGCTCATGCCCGTTAGGAAGAACCAAAAGAAGAAAAGACCGACTTGAAACCAGTCGAGCCCGTAGGTTAAGATATACCAAGGCACAGCGGTTAAGGTAAGGAGTAATGTGCCTCCGAGAAAGAAGCAGGTCACCCACTCGACGCGGCTCCAAGGAATGTTAAATTTACTTAATGTCATAGCTTACATATCAGCACCATAGGATAGGGCATTGGTTAAAGTTACGTACAAGTTGGCATGGTTCTATTAATGCGCAAGTCAACATTTAGTAGTTAAGACCTAGTAGTAGCCTATCAAATGGACTTGTTAAACTTTCTTCTTAATTACAAAATAACGGTCTTTAAAACAAAACTTTAAGCTTATAGTTTAGTGATTCTACAAGCAAAGCAGGTATAGCCTGCGCCGAAAGAGCAAAGCCAAAGATCCGATGGCTCCTCTTTTAAGGCGCGCTCCAGTGCAAAGAGCACACTAGGACTGCTCATATTACCGTGAAGCTTTAGCACTTCACGGCTGTAGTCATAACCTAGCGCTGGAACCAGAGATTCCACCGCTTCAATCACTTTTTTGCCGCCAGGATGGATAAGAACTAGCTCTGGTTTTGTTAAGGTTGTTGAGACTTTTCTTTCGGAATAAAGCTTAGCTACGGTCTCTCCCGCCAACGCAGGCACTCCACGGTCCAGCACGTTGCGCAGTTTCCCCTCCGCATTCACGAAACGTAAAAGCTCGCGCTTCTCAGGCATGTGCAGGGATTGAAAATGATCACACACGTAAGGAGTTCCGCCCACCGCCGCCGTGCCCGACCAAATGCTGGCGCTGGCTCCATCCCCAAATAAAGCTGCACTCACCAACACACCAGGATCGTCATCTAGATAAAATGCCGCCGAACAAACTTCCACCGCAATACAGGCCACTCGCGCTTGGGGATACGCTTTCGTAAAAGAATAGGCCGCTCGCATCGTCGGAATAGCGGCACCACAGCCTTGCCCAGCGTTATCGAGTAAAAAAACATCACCCCGCAAACCTGCCCGCGCAGCGACGTGCGAGGCTAGACCAGGGCAAAGATAACCCGTGCACGTGCAAACAAACAGAGCGTCTAGTTCCTGCGGCAACAGGCTGGCTTGATCTAAGGCTTGGGCTAAGGCCTTGGCTCCCAGCTCGGGTGCACTCTGCTCGAAACGCTCATTTAAAGCCTGTGCATCAAGGGTGAAGAGTTGATCCAAATGAGGTAAGGCAAAGTGCCGGGAGTCGATTCCGCTATTTCCATTGAGAATTTTATTCAATAACTCCATTGAGCCTGGCCGCAGACTGCTAGCCCAACTCGAACGTTGGAGAGAAGCCCACACCTCTTTCTGCAAAAAGCGATCAGGCGGAACAACATTAGCGAGCGAGAGAAGATACATGAAAAAATGATTTCCCTAACACTACAGACATAGCAGTTAGATAGCAATAGACCGAGATAAAAGAATCAACCTATCTTTCAACCCAAATAAGGAATCGAAAATCCCTCTCCTATCATAATCGGGATTACGCTGCCACGCAGGGACTTGGTTTTCGATCTGCGCCCGTCACAAAGCCAGTAAAACAACTAACACCTGTGCCAGCACAATCTTCGCAACCAACGCCATCGGATAGACCGTCGTGTAGGCTAGCCCTAGTTCGGTTGATTTATCCGTCGCCATCGCAAAACCGAAGGCGGCGGGCTGCGTTTGTAATCCTGAGGCCATTCCGCTAGCAGTGCTCGTTGCCGCAGATCGGCGCCAGCAAAGCGTCAGAAACAACACGGCATGAGGCACAATCCAGAGGCTCACAGCAACGAGAAGCACGCGCCACACTGCGGGGGTGATACCCTCAGCAAGGCCCGCACCAGCTTTCACACCGACACACGCCAGAAACAAAAGCAGCCCGAAGTGGCGGAGAGTGACATTGGTTGAATAGGGCACATGCCAAATGATCGGCCCCGTGCGCCCTAAGCGGCCCATGATGAGTGCAACAAGCAGAGGCCCACCTGCGACCCCGAGCTTAATCGGTAAGGGCAGACCCGGCACGGGAATGGCAATCATTCCTACAAGCAACCCAAGTACAATACCTAGGGCAAAACTGAGGTAGCCTGTCTCCGTCATGCTTCCCAGAGAATTGCCGAAAAAAAGCCGGGCGGAGGGTTCCTTTTCGTCACGGGAAACGACGCGCACGCGATCACCCAACTTCAACTCCAGTTGCGGAGTCACGCGCAAATCCACATCGCCTCGGCGCACCCGCGTGACTAGAAAACCTCGCTGCGCTAAATCGAGTTCAGCAAGGGGACGACCAACAATGTCAGAGTTAGAAACAAAATAGCGGTGCCGCGCAAAACCACCTAAATCATCGGCGAAAGACTCCGCTGATTCTTCGCCCAGCATTTCTATGCCTTTGGCGATTTCTTGCGCGCTGCCGACGGCGATGACGAGCGCCCCCAGCTCCAAAACAGTTTCGGGTGTGGCAAGAACCGTGCTGCCGTCGGGATGACGCACGCGGGAAAAAACCAGACCTGTAGCAAGTGCGGCTTCGCCCACGGTCCATGAGCCTTGCTGGTTAAGGTAGGTAATACGAAGCGTCACGGCGGGGGCAGGAGGAGTGATATGGTGGGAATCGGAACCGGTTTTTTTAACTCCGCGGTAGAGGTAGCTGAGCCAAGCGAGAATGGAAATTACAGCAACGGGATAAGCATAACCAAACCCCACCATGATACGGCTGGCAGCATCGCCACTTGCCCCAGCGATATGAACAGCATCGGTGGCGGCACCAAGTGCGGGTGTGTTCGTCCAACTCCCAATCAAAACACCCACGAGCACCCATCGATCAATAAAACCCGTGGTTGCGATAGCCCACGCAATGAGCACGGCTAGAGTTAGACCCACTAGCACTGCCACATTTGCGATGAGACCTTTGCCCGCAAAACTGCGCCAAAAACCCGGCCCCGCATCTAAACCGATGCAATAGACAAAAAGTACAAGGCCGAGAATTTGTATTTCATGTGGCAGCACCCACTTGGGAAAACCCCAACCGATGGCGATGCCGACAAAAAGCACGGCCGCAACGCCCAACCGCACGCCACGCCATAGGCGAATCTCGCCAAGCAAATAGCCCAGCCCAATAAGGACGAATAAACGAAGTAAAGGAGATTGTTCGAACCACGCTTCCATTTTAGGATAGTGATAGGAAAATATTCCTTTGGCGAGAGCTTCCTCGATATTAAAAACTGAGGCGTGCCGATAAGCTCACGGGCTTAGGGTTTGCGAGCCGGGCGATTGAAGACGAGGCATTTATTGCTGAAGACTGCCTTGAGCGATCTTAGTCAGGTCAAATGGAGAGAGCGATTGCGAACGCGCTCGAATTTGCGGGAGGAGAGTTTGCCCTAAGCCTTGGGCTTGACTAAGCAACCCTTGAAAAGTGCTGCGCATCTGATTGAGCGGGAGCTTTCTCCCTTGACCATAATATTGATCGGCTAACTTCCCCATCGCATATGTCGTGGCAAAAGTCATGGCAGGTCCAGCCGCTCCCGAGACTAAACCCCCGATTAAGGAACCACCCGCTTGCTTGGCCAGACCACCCAAAAATTTGCGAGCCAGCCCTTCTAACGCCTGCGAGGCTAAACCCAAACCGCCGACTGCGAGAAATTCTTTCACATGTCCTCCGTCCAACTTGTAGCCGTAATGTCGGCCCACCCGGTAAACCAAATGGGTCTGCACAGGCAGCACCGCGAGCGTGGCCATCGATTGCGGTAGAAGCTCTAAAGCTCCGGCTAAAATTGCGGTATTCCGGATCGAACTCTCTGGCATCGCCGCTACTCCAAGCGAGGTAGGAGCCACAACGGGTAATTCCGTCACCGTCGCCAAAGTCTGCTGATGGTCCTTCGGTAAGGGAGCCGCCGTGGCAAGAGCATCGCCTTGAGCCAAGACAGGCTTCACCTCCGCCTCCCCGAGTTGCAACCGGATACTGAGAGCTTCGAGGAATTTCGATTCCGTCGGATTGCGCAGCCCATCCGCTTCGCACACACAGACCGCAAGTTCAAAGGCCAGCTGCCTCGACTCGGCACTGGCTAAGCGATCAGAGGCACTTTCCCACGTAACTTTTTTAAAGAGCACCTGTTGGGTTAAACCCGCCGCAGAGGGTAGCGCAAGATTTTCAAAGATTTGTTTTACTTCGGCCCGCTCCGCTTCGGATTTGCTACCATCAATCAAAGCTGCACAGAGCGCAATCACCGCCAGAGATTCTTGTTCGTTTATGGTCATGCGGTAAGAATAGACCAGTCACGCCAATTGGCAACTTAGCTGCCCATGAGCAACGGAGAGAAAGACGGGGAGTTTTTTTCACATAGAGAACGTCAAATTTTTTAAAAGTCTTACCTCCGGTTTTCTCAGCGTCTCCGCGTGAAAAAATTCTGGTTTTCCGTGTTCTTCCCGTAAAGCAAGACGGGCATAGCCATGGTCTTCGTGAATATGCCCTAATCTTTATCTTCTTTTTTACGTTAAAAAATCTGCGGCATGCCCTCGACCATAAATCTGATTTGAGGCAATATACCCGCTTCGACCGCTGCTTTCATAAGCTTCTGTGGTGGCTCGTAGGCTTTTTCATAGCTTAGGGGAAAGGTTCCGTAGTGCATGGGAATAAAAATTCTAGACTGTAATTCCGTAAAGGCTTGCACGGCTTTTTCTGGAGAGATGTGATGATCACGGCCAGAGGGATTATCATAAGCACCGATAGGCATGAGGGTAATTTCAGGCTTGAGGCGCTGACCTATTTCTGAAAATCCCTCAAAGTAGGCGGTATCGCCACAATGATAAACACTACGATTTTCAAAACTTACTACATAACCACCGTAACCACGATGTTTATCGAGTAAGGTGCGTGCGCCCCAATGTTTGGCAGGAACAAAGGTGATTTGTAGTTTACGAAAAGTCAGCGTGTCCCACCAGGCCATTTCCTGCACACGTTCAAAGCCGAGGTCATGAACGAGATTAGCTACGCCCGTGGGGACGATGATAGGATGACGGGAAGCGATCTGCTTAAGGCTACGACGATCTAGGTGATCAAAGTGAGCGTGGGTAATTAAGACTAAATCTATTTCGGGTAAATGATTAATAGCCAATCCCGCATGTTTTAGTCTGCGCACGACCATAAGCCAGTTTGCCCAAATGGGATCAATGAGAATGTTGTGTTGATGGGTCTGGATAAGGAAGGAGGCATGACCGATCCATGTGATGCAGATTTGATTTTCCTGTAACGAGGGAAAGAAAGGTGAAACGTTAGGCTTGGTTCCACCTCTGCGTGAAAGGATAGAGGGCAAAAAAACTTCGGTAATAAAATTCTTTTTACGCCAAGGAGCCAGCGGTTTCCTGATCCTTTTTGGACGCTTGTCTGGCGTAGTCATCTTGTGGGAAGATAGGTCATGGATGAGGGAACGACAATAGATGAAACAAAAAAAGTTTTACGCGCGGAGTTGCGGGGGAGGCTTAAGCTGATAACTCCGACCGAGAGGACTGATGCTTCACGAAAAATCGAAAAGTTTATTTTCACTTCAACTGCTTGGTGTTCTGCCAAAACTGTGGCTCTTTTTTGCTCGCGGCTAGATGAGCCTGACACCAACGGACTCATACACGCAGCATGGGCTGAGGGGAAACGAGTGCTCTGCCCAAAAGTTACTGGAGATCATTTAGTTTTTTTTGAGGTCAAAAGTCAGGAAAATTTGGTTCCCGGTGCTTTTGGGTTACAGGAGCCTAATGAGAAGTTTTGCTTATGTGTTGAACCCAAAGAGATTGATTTCATCTTAGTTCCAGGACTGGGGTTTGATAAGTTGGGGCGACGGTTGGGACGCGGGAAAGGCTTTTACGACAACACACTGGGACTCATGTTAAAGTCCTGTCCACGTGTGGGCACCTTTTTTTCTAGGCAGGAAATTTCCGTAGTTCCAGAGGAAGGGCATGATGTGCGCTTAGATGTTGTTGTGACAGAAGCTGGCTGGTTGGAGATTTAGGTGTAGATACAAAAAAAGGCGATGCCGTGAAGCATCGCCTTTTAATATGTTTTTCGACGAATCGATTAAACGGCTTTTTCTCCTTTTTCTTCCGTGCGGATGCGGATGGCATCTTCCACGGGTAGAATAAAGATTTTACCATCACCGATTTTGCCTGTTTTGGCAGCTTTAACGATGGTGGCGATAGCCTTTTCGACGAGTGTATCGACGACGACGATTTCGATTTTTACCTTAGGCAAGAAATCTACGGTATATTCACTACCGCGATAGATTTCCGTATGGCCCTTTTGGCGTCCGAAACCTTTGACTTCACTGACCGTGAGGCCTTCGATTCCGATTTCGGTGAGGGCTTCTTTAACCTCTTCAAGTTTGAAGGGTTTGATAACTGCTTCGATTTTTTTAACTGCCATAAATTTTATTTTTCCTTGTTACCGCCACTCTGTGACGACCGCATTTGCGGCCGACACAGGGAGGACAGTGGTGTAATTAGACTTTGCTGACGGGTGAAAAGTCAGGATAAGCTTCCTGACCGTGTTCGCCGATATCAAGACCTCCGATTTCTTCTTCTGCACTCACACGCAGACCCATGGTGACCTTCAGAACAAGGAAGATGACCAGCGCAGAGACGAAGCAGAAGACACCATAGGCAAGAACGCCTGTGAACTGGCTGATGAGCTGTGGAATTCCAGCCTTGGCACCGATAAGGCCAACGGCGAGTGTTCCCCAGATACCGCAGACTAAGTGAACCGAGATGGCACCTACGGGGTCGTCAATCTTGATTTTGTCAAACAACAGAACCGAGGAGAAAACCAGAGCACCAGCAACAAGTCCTATGACAGTTGAATTCATGGCGGTCATCTGGTCAGCGCCGGCAGTGATGCCAACAAGACCTGCTAAAATGCCGTTCAGCGCCATGGTAAGATCAGGCTTCTTGAGTATAATCCAAGAAATTAGTGCCGCACTAACGCCGCCAGCAGCAGCAGCTATGGACGTCATGACCAAGGTCAAAGAAACAAGGCCAGGGTCAGCAGAGAGCACGGAGCCGCCGTTGAAACCGAACCAACCGAGCCAAAGAATGAAGACACCGATGGTGGCCAAAGGCATGCTGTGACCGAGGATAGGCTTGATTTTACCGTCGACGTATTTACCTAGACGGGGTCCGAGGATAAGGGCGCCAGCGAGAGCTCCCCAGCCTCCAACAGAGTGAACGAGGGTGGAACCAGCGAAATCATAGAAAGGAACTTCGAGGTTATTTAACCATCCATTTCCCCATTTCCAGCTGCCAGCGATCGGATAAATGAAAGCAACGTAGATGAAAGCAAAGATCATGAAAGAAGACAGTTTGATGCGCTCGGCAACAGCTCCAGAAACGATGGTAACCGCAGTGGCGGCGAACATGGCTTGGAAGAGGAAATCGGTCCAATAGGTGTAACCAGCATTGTAGGCCGAAGTGATTCCTTCTGCATTCGTTGTGATACCCCAGCCAGCAAATCCGAACCATCCATTGGCTCCAGCATCATAATCAAAGCCAGGATACATCAGATTAAATCCGCACCAAGCGTAAGTAAGGATGCCCAAGCAGGGAATCAAGGAGTTTTTAAACAGGATGTTGACCGTGTTTTTAGAACGGGTCATACCAGTTTCAACGCAGGCGAAACCAAGGTTCATGAAGAACACTAGGGCGGCGGCTACCATCATCCAGGTATTGTTGACAGTAAACATTTCTGCAGACGGACCCGCAGGCGCTTCAGCAGCTTCAGCAGCTTCAGCTGCGACGGGCGCAGCTTCTTGTGCCATGGCCGGACTATCTAGCAGTGTACACGTCATTGCGCCTACTGCTAGGGCGACGACAAATTTCTTAATCCAATTACTCATTCCTACTCTCCTTGTTTAGTTTTAATTATTAACTACCCTCTGACCAACGCCAAAGTGATAACTAGGTGAAGCTCTTTTAAGCAATCCCCATGCCAACCACGCAAACACTAACATTATTTCGCTGCATGAGCCTAGAAATTGTTGCTTAAAAAATTTTAATGAAGTTTAGGTTTTTATCTTGGCTAAAAAGAAACACTTTGTCGTGGCCAGAGCTTATTAAAAGCCATTTGAAAAAGGCTCAAGAGCGGAGATGAGCCAAATCTGTTCTGCCTAAATGGGATAAGACAGCAAGAAAGAGGCGTATTTAGTCGGAGTTCTTAGAAAGATAAAACCTCTTAGCAGCGGCAGGAATTGAACCTGCGACCAAGGGCTTATGAGTCCCCTGCTCTACCCCTGAGCTACGCTGCCGGGTTGGTTGGAGTTAACGGAAACCTTAACAATCTCCAACGGACTTCTGAGCATAAGGTTTAGATCCCCATGGGAGCAAGAAAAAAGGTGAATTGCTCGCCCAATACTAAACAACCTGCAACTTTTTTTGGGATGCGACGGAAAATTGTTTTAAGTCGTTTAGCCACGTTGCGCACGGCTTTGGTGCGGTTTGGTTCCGGTGAGCCTTCCGTGTCAGACATGAGTTTACGACGGAGTTTAATCAAAGCCAATTCCTGTAGTTGGCGGATACGTTCACGACTGACGTTAAATCCTTTTCCGATGACTTCGAGGGTCTGCTCTTCCTGCCCGTTTAAACCAAAGCGCATGGCGAGAATTTTAAGCTCTTTATCGTCGAGATCATTGAGGGAGGCCACGGCTTCTTCAAGGAATTCTTCCTTTGCAATGTTTTGACTTGGGTCACTGGCCTGCTCGTCCGGCAATAGGGTGCCCATGGTAGACTCCGAATCTTCATCATGTCCTAATGGAGCATCAAGGGAGTTGACGTGAATGACACCGTCCCGGATTTTTTCCATTTCTGTAAAGGAAACGCCGTAGCCCTCGGAAATTTCTGAATCGGTTGGTTTACGCCCCAACTGAGAGGTGAGCTCATCAGTTGAGACTTGAAGGCGGCGGAGCATCTGGGCTTTCCAAATCGGGACGCGCACGGCCTTACCTTGATTAGTGATGGCACGACGCATGCGTTGCTTAATCCAAAGGGCGGCATAAGTGCTGAATTTAGCCCCATATTTCGGATCGTATAATTCTGAAGCGCGCACCAGACCTATATTTCCTTCGGAGATAAGATCCGGCAGGGGAAGGCCGATCCCGACATATTCTAAGGCGATTTTGACGACGAGCCTAAGGTTGGCTTGAACCATTTGTTGGCGGGCTTGAACTTCACCCGTCAATGCTCTATGGGCTAGGTCTAATTCTTCTTCTCTACTTAGGAGATCATACTCTCCTATTTCCTTTAAATAACGTTCAATGCAAGCAGTGGAAGATGCGTAAGTTTGTGTCATTAATTGTCGCCAAGATACGGAAAGTTTTAGCGCATGCAAGAGAATGTTTTGCCTCAGAAGCTAAAAAGATTTATGCCATGAGTTTTGTTTTATAGGCTAACCTAACGCAAAGTGCACCAGCCACTAAGGCTAGCCCCACGGCCAACCCGGCCCAGACGCCCACTGCCCCTTGATGATAGTGAAAAGCAAAGACATAACCTAAGGGTAAGGCCACCACCCAGTAAGTAATAATAATCAATAAGGTGGGTAAACGCACGTCGGCTAGGCCACGCAAAGCTCCCATGGCCACTACTTGGGTGCCGTCAAAAATTTGAAAAAGTGCCGCCACCATCAGTAGCTGAACGGCTAAAGCAATAACCGTGGCGTCGTTCACAAAAAACGCAGCAATAGGCTGCCCTAAGAAAGCGAAGACGAGGGCGAAGCAAGACATGAGACCCAGTGAGGACAGCAGGGCTCCACTAGCGATTGGCCTGACTAAGTGAGGCAGACCTTGCCCTAAACTTTGACCCGTGCGAACGGTAACCGCCATGGCTAGACCTAGGGGAAACATGAACGTCGTAGCGGCGCACGTGAGCGTAATTTGGTGCGCCGCCATGGCTTCGATACTAATCCACCCACAAATAATCGAACTAAAAGAAAAAGCCCCAACTTCCGCAAATAGCTGTAGCCCTATGGGGAAACCTATTTTTAATAAGGAAGCTACTTCTGACCATCTGAGGCCGTGGAACCAATTCCGTGGTAAATCCACATTAAGAAGCGGCGATTTTTTTAAATAGAGAAAAAGCACCCAAGCCGTAACGATACGAGCAGCCAAGGTCGCCCAACCCGCTCCCTCTAACCCCATAGCGGGAGATCCTAAGTTACCATAAATTAGAATCCAGTTTAGAAAAACGTTTAATAACACACCAGCTAGCGTGATCCAACACGGAGGCCAAGGATTAGAATGAGCTTCACTAAAATCCTTACAGGTAAAAATAAGGAGCGTCGGCAGAATTGACCACCCGATTAAGTAGAGATAGGTTATGGCGGCTTGATTGATTTCTGGCTTTTGTCCGAAGAAAGGTAAGAGAGGTTCAGAGAATTGAAATAGCAGCCCAAAAGTAACTCCCAAAACTAAACTAACTAATAAACCAGCCTGTAATACTCTCCCAGCTGCCGCATGATCTTTAGATCCATAAGCGCAAGAAGCTAAAACAGTAACGGCAGAAAGAACCCCCATGCCAAAAAGAAAGGGCACATTAAATAACACGTTCGCAAAAGCACAGGCAGCTAGCGGAGTCACGCCCAAGCGCCCCACCATCACCGTGTCGACCAAGCCCATGAGCATCTGCGCAACTTGGCTGGCTATGATGGGTAAGGCCAAGATCAACGTAGGCCGGAGTTGTTTCAGCATAGTTGTCTTACTGCGCACTAGACACTCAACTTTCGAATAAGGCGTGTTCTTGAAAAACGGAGAGAGGGACAACTTTTAAGGCCGATTGATGGGTGGATTCTAAAATGACCTGAGGCGCACAACCCGCCTCCATCGCTTCTTTCCAACGCATGAGACATAGGCACCAGCGGTCTCCTGCCTTCAGTCCTGGAAACTCATATTCAGGTTGCGGCGTGCTGAGATCGTTACCGACTTTTTTGCTAAACTCTAAAAACACCGCCGTCATTTCAACACATACGACGTGGCGGCCCGTGTCATCCGCACGGGTATTGCAGCACCCGTCACGAAAGTAACCTGTGAGGGGTTGAAGTGAGCAGGCTTGCAGTTCTTGACCAAAGACATTGAGTTGAGACATAAAAAAAAATTCGGGATTTCGTAAAGATTGATAAACGGTAAGCTAAAGTTCTGAATTTAGCAATCCAGTGTTACACGTCGCTTATGACAAATCGAAGACATTATTTGTTTTTCTTTACTCTCACCTTACCTTACGTTGGAACCCACGATGCACGATAACATCCCCTACTTTTCATTATCCCAGCAACACAGCAGCTTAAAAAAGGAGTTACTTGCTGCCCTAGAAAAAACTCTGGATCAAGCCAGCTTTTGCCTCGGGCCGGAAGTTGAAGCTTTTGAACGCGATTTTGCTCAATGGTCCGAGTCCAAGTATTGTGTAGCCTTTAATAGCGGAACCTCGGCTCTTCACATCGCCATGCTGCTGCACAACGTAGGGCCAGGGGATGAGGTGATTACTACGCCCTTCACCTTCGCCTCCACCAGTTGGGCCATCTCCTATGTTGGAGCCACCCCCGTTTACGTCGATATTGAACCTGAAACCTATCAAATCGACCCCGCTAAAATCGAGGCTGCTATCACTTCAAAAACCAAGGCCATCCTACCCGTGCATCTTTACGGGCATCCTTGTGATATGGACGCTATTCTTAAGATCGGGCGTAAACACGGCATCCCCGTGGTTGAAGACGCTGCTCAAGCTCACGGAGCACGTTACAAAAACCAAGCGGTCGGCACTTTGGGCACCCAAGGTTGTTTCAGTTTTTACCCCACCAAAAACCTCGGAGCCTGCGGAGAAGGCGGTGCCCTTACCACCAATGACGAGGCTTTAGCTAAGCGAGCCATCGCCTTACGCAACCACGGCTCTTATCAGCGTTACCACTATGAAGAAGTCGGCTATAACTACAGGATGGAAGGGATGCAAGGAGCCGTCTTAGGCGTTAAGCTTAAACACCTCACTGCCATGACCGAGGCGCGCCGCAAGCTCGCTGGTCTCTATACGGAAGGATTAAAAGAGTGCCCCCTCGTGCTCCCTCGCGAGCAAGCGTGGGCTCAAAGTGCTTGGCATCTTTACGTCATCAGGCACCCCCAGCGCAACGCACTGCTCCAGCATCTTCAAGAAAATAATATCGGCTCTGCCATCCATTACCCCATTCCTCTACATCTACAGAAATGTTATGAACCGCTCGGCTATAAATGTGGTGATTTCCCCGTAGCCGAGCAAGTTGCTAAAGAATGTCTAGCCTTACCCTTTTTCCCAGAACTTACTCCGCAACAGGTAAGCCGTGTCTGCGAAGTTCTTAAAAAAGCACTGATTTAACGTAAGGAATAGGTGTGATTTCTGATGAGTGAGGATTTTAACTTGTCCCTTCACGCATTTGCCACAAACTGCCTCAACACATATGAAATTCGGCAACCACCTCCAAATCTTCACCGGCTCCGCTAACATCCCACTTGCTAATCAAATTGCAGCCTACCTTGATCAACCCGTTGGTAAGGCCAGCGTCACCTCTTTTCCAGACGGAGAAAGCTTCGTAAAGTTTGAAGAAAATATTCGCGGCAACGACATCTTTATTATTCAACCTACTTGCCCCCCGACGAACCATCACTTGATGGAACTCTTCATCATGTTAGATGCCGCCCGCCGCGCCAGTGCCGCCCGCATCACGGCCGTCATCCCCTTCTACGGCTACGCCCGCCAAGATCGTAAGGATCAACCGCGCGTGCCTATCACCGCCAAGCTTGTGGCCAATCTCCTCGTCGCTGCCGGCGCCAATCGCATCCTCACCATGGATCTTCACGCTCAGCAAATCCAAGGCTTCTTCGACATTCCCGTTGATCACCTTTATGCCGCACCTGTTTTTTACAAACACCTCGCTTCTCGCGATTTGAAAAATATGGTCGTCGTTTCCCCTGACGTCGGAGGCATGAAAATGGCCGCCGCCTACTCCCAACACTTAGGCTCTGGCCTAGCCATTGTCGCTAAGCGCCGGGTCAGTGCCACTGAAACCGAGGCACTTTACGTCGTGGGCGAAGTCGCCGGTAAAGATGTTCTTCTCGTCGATGACATGACCGAAACCGCTGGCACCCTCACCTCCGCCGCTAAAACTCTTAAAGCCCATGGAGCTAAAAATATCTCCGCCCTCGTCTCCCACGCCATCTTAAACGAGAAAGGGCTAGATCGCCTACGTAACTCCGAGATTCAAGAACTCATCACCACAGACAGCACACCCGTGGCGTCAGGCCCTGGCCTCCCGATCACCGTTTTAAGCGTTGCTGAATTGTTAGGCGAAGCCATTAAACGCGTGCATCTGGGCGAGTCCGTTTCCTCTCTTTTTGAAGTGCGCAATGGCAAAAAAATGGGTTACTAAAACCCCATGCGCCAGTCACTCCTCGATCTCCTTCAACATCAAATTAAGGAAGGGCTGCATCTCGGCGCACGACTTTACGTCAGCCGCCAACGTGAAACCCAACTCGACCTCAGCGTAGGTCAGGCCTCCGAAGGTGTCCCCATGACGACCGACACCCGCCTCCTCTGGATGTCTGCGGGCAAACCCATCACCGCTGTAGCCCTCCTCCAACAGGTCGAGCGGCGCCTCCTCGCCCTCAACGACCCCGTAACTCATTATCTTCCAGAATTTGGAATTAAAGGAAAAGATCCTATTCTCATCCAACACCTCCTCACTCACACCGGAGGCTTCCGATTAGCTGATAAAATAGAACTCCTCGACTGGGCTCAAGCCATCCGAGAAATTTGTGCCGTGCCCCTAGAGCCGAATTGGGAAATCGGAAAAAAAGCTGGCTACCACATCAGCGGCAGTTGGCTTATTCTAGCAGAACTGATTCAACGAACAGATCCTAAAAAAAGAAACATCGCCACCTATCTTAAAGAAGAAGTTTATACCCCATGCGGCATGAAGGACACGGCACTCGGTCTCACCACTTCCCCCACAAACCTCTCCACCATGCACCTGAGCGAACTAGGCACCTGCACTCCTCACCCTTTGCATAGCGACCCTGCCCGCCTCTCCCAATGGCGCACCGGCAGTCACCTCATCGGCCCCGCCCAAGAATTAGGCCGTTTTTACGAAGCTCTCCTTACTCAAGACGGCAGCCTTCTTCAACCCGAAACCATCAAACTTATGACGCAACGCCACCGCCAGGGTGTTTACGACCAAACCTTCCGCCACATTATCGATTTCGGGCTCGGCGTAGCAATTAACTCCTCCCAGTATGCTGAATCCAATGTCCCTTACGGCTACGGCCGCCTCGCCTCAAGCAACACCTTCGGCCACGGCGGCAACCAATCTTCCATCGCCTTCGCCGACCCCAAGCATCAACTCGTCTTTGTGTACATAACCAACGGCATGCCTGGCGAAGCTGCCCACCAAAAACGAATGCGTGACGTCATGAATCTCGTTTACGAAGAGCTCGGATTATCAGGCAACTAATTTTATTATCCTAAATAGTTTAATAAATTAAAAGACTGATTTGGAGCATCCTGATTTCCTCTTTGCGCCCTTCGTGGCTTCGTGCGAGAAATTCCGAATGCTCTCCTTCACTTCAGTTCAACCCCCTCTGCCCATTTGTAAGTTAAAACTCTTGGCCTCTCTACTTTTTTGGGTGAAACTTTTCTGATGAAACATTCCCCCGCTTTCCAAGCCCTGTGTGAAGATGCTCAAAAAAACGTCAAAGAAATTTCCGCCCAAGAAACCCAACAAAAAATTGAACTCGGCCAAACCCTTGTCTTCGATGTGCGTGAGGATCATGAAGTAGCTCAAGGCCTGATCGCAGGAGCCAAGCACCTCGGCCGAGGTATTATCGAACGCGATATCGAAAATTTAGTTCCTGACAAACAACAAGAAATCATCCTTTACTGTGGGGGCGGTTACCGCTCTGCTTTAGCCGCCGTCAATTTACAAAAAATGGGCTATGGAAAAATCCTCTCCATGGCAGGAGGTTGGCGCACTTGGAAAGAACTAAGCCTACCTACGCAGCAACCCTGAAGAAGCGGCGGATATACAGCATGTAGGCTAAGTATGGCACCAAGTAAAGTAAACCCAATAAGACGAAGCTTTTATCTTGTAAAAATGGCATGGATTCAATGATCTTCGTTGTTTCAGCGGGCACCTTCATTAGACGAAATATCTCCACAGTTCCTAGGATGTAAAACGTGGAAATATAAGAGATGGAAACAAGCGTGGTGCCGATTAATGTCCCCCACCACCATACTATTTTTAACCGATACATGCCCCACGCACAAAAGCCTAGAAATCCAGATATGATCAAGCCCACTAAGACAGCACTTATCCCTTGAAGACATAACCCGAATAGGGGCAGAAAAGAGTAACAAGGAAGCAGGATAATGGGACTTAGTGCAAAGGTAAGGGTTACTAATGACATACCTAAAACAGGCTGAGGGCAACGATCCGTCCAGCGCTCCATGGGATCAAAGGACTCGCAAGCGAGTCGAGTGTTACGAAGCGAATAAAACCACGTAAACGCCGAAGGAATGATGATATAAATAACGCCTATAAACAAAGTCATGAACAGTTTAAAAAAGAAATAGAATTCCTTAGGCAACTTCGTTGCGCCTTGCGGCTGAGGAAACTCGTAACCCACAAAAATAAAAACTATCACGATCATTCCCAATACCCCACAGACCAGCCAGTAGATGCTCACAAGTTGGATCAAGCTACGAGCCCAACGCTTACAAAGTATGGATCCCACCCCTAGAGTAATGTTAAGTATTCCTAGAAACAAATAGATAAGAATAGTGGGGAGAAACATGCTCAGTGGCATGGCCTCTTGGCCTTTCGGGGGCATGAGATTTATCATCAAGAGCAAAGGAACAAACAACAGGCAAATTAGTCCCAATAAAATGGCAAAACCGCCAAAAAATATCAGGCCCATTTTTTGTCTACGAAAAGGACGATCTGTCGAAAGAGCCGGATTCATGTGCGCCAAGATAACCTACCCAACGCGCAAGCCAATACGAATCAAACACCCTGAAATTTCTTCTTTGCCAGCGTAGGAGTGTTTGCGCTAAATTCTTTTCTTTATGAGCAAAGCTTCCTCTCGCAACGTTAAGAAATCTCCCAAAGCCTATGCCGCCGCTGGCGTAGATATAGACTTAGGTAATAAACTCAAGTCTGGCCTAGTCAAACGGATTAAATCCACTCATCGCCCAGAAGTGCTCAGTAAAATAGGTGGTTTCGGCGGTCTCTTCCAAGCCTCCTTCAAAAACATGAAGGATCCCGTGCTGGTCAGCAGTATCGACGGCGTCGGCACAAAATTAAAAATCGCCGCCATGCTCGGCCAACATGATTCCATCGGCCAAGATCTCGTGAACCATTGTGTCAATGACATCGCCGTTGTCGGTGCCGAACCACTCTTTTTCCTAGACTACATTGGCACAGGTAAACTCGACCCCGTGGTGTTTCATCAAATCATCGGAGGCATTTCTAAAGCATGCAAAGCCGCAGGCTGCGCTCTGATCGGCGGAGAAACCGCACAGATGCCCGGCATTTATCAAGGTGAAGATTATGACCTGGTCGGCACGATTGTAGGGGTAGTCGATAAGAAAAAAGCGATCGACGGCTCCACCATTAAAGCGGGTGATATCCTTGTCGGTTTCCCCTCCTCTGGCCTACACACCAACGGTTACTCTCTGGCTCGCCATATTCTTTTCACCAAGCTTCGCCTCACGCTTGATACCGTCCTACCCGGCAGTAAGCAAACCCTTGGCGCTGCTCTCCTCGCTGTTCACGTAAATTATCAACCCCTGTTAAAAAAGTTAGCGCAAAAAGTAACCTTTAAAGGCCTCTCGCATATTACAGGAGGAGGCTTCGTCGATAACATCCCGCGCATTCTGCCTCCCGACATCGACGTGGAAATTACTATGGGGACCTGGCCTACGCTCCCGATTTTCGATCTCCTCGCCAATAGTGACGGGTGCTCACGGGATGAGCTGTATCAGGTCTTCAACATGAGCATCGGCATGGTGGCCATAGTTTCCGCTAAAGACGCTTCAAAAATTCTGGCGCACTCCGGTTGCAAGGCCTATATCATCGGCAAAGCAGTTAAGGGTAAGCAGGTAGTCAATCTTAAATTTTAATGTTAACCAATAAATTTTGCTATTCCTTTCCACACTTCCTTGCCCTTCCCTCCCATGATTATTAAAAAAGCTCTTCTTTCCGTTTCCGATAAAACGGGTCTCCTCGACTTCGCTCGATTCCTCAGTTCCCACGACGTCCAACTCATCTCCACGGGCGGCACGGCAAAACTTCTGCGCGACAATAATGTTCCCGTGACGGAAATATCTGACTACACAGGTTTTCCTGAAATGATGGACGGTCGCGTAAAAACGCTGCACCCGAAAGTTCACGGCGGACTGTTGCACTTGCGTGACCACCCCGAGCATGTCGCCCAAGCTCAGGCTCACGGCATCGAAGCGATCGATCTCGTCATCGTGAACCTTTACCCTTTTGAACAAACCCTGGCCAAACCCGGAGTGCAACACCATGAGCTGATCGAAAACATCGATATCGGCGGCCCGTCCATGCTCCGCTCTGCTGCTAAAAACTACCGCAACGTCACCGTCGTGGTGGACTCCCACGACTACGCCGCCGTGCAAGCCGAGCTGCTAGCCCAAGGCGATACCACGCCCGCCCTGCGTGAAAAACTGGCGGCTAAAGTATTCCGCCACACCTCCCATTATGATTCCCTTATCGCCACCTATCTGACGGGAGTTTGTGAAAAAGAAAACCCCGTTCTCCAAGAAACCGCGGGCCTCCTTGCCACCAAGGCGCAAGAACTGCGTTATGGAGAAAACCCCCACCAAAAAGCTGCGCTCTACGGCTCCTTTCATCACCACTTTAAACAAATTCATGGGAAAGAACTTTCCTATAATAACATCATTGATATTAGTGCCGCTGTGCAACTAATGGCTGAATTCGTAAACCATCCTGAGCCAACCCTAGCCATACTAAAGCACACCAATCCTTGCGGTGCCGCTACTGGTAAAACCTTAAGGGAAGCTTGGGACAAAGCCTACGCCACGGATAAACAAGCACCCTTCGGCGGCATCATCATCGTTAACCAACCGCTGGACCTAGCTGTGGCCGAAGCCATTGCGGAAATATTTTCCGAAGTCATCATTGCTCCTTCCTTCTTGCCCGAGGCGGCGGCACTGTTGCAAAAAAAGAAAAACCTCCGCTTGATCGAAAATCATTATACTGCGCCCGCCACCAGCTACGATTATAAATCCGTCACGGGCGGACTTCTTGTGCAACAAAGTGATGTGCGAGCGGAAAACGAAACTGCTTGGAAAGTCGTGACGAAACGTCAACCCACGGTGGCCGAGCTGAGCGCCTTACGCTTTGGTTGGAACATTGTGAAACATATTAAATCCAACGCAATTGTCTATGCCGCGTCCGACCGCACCCTCGGTGTTGGTGCTGGTCAAATGTCGCGAGTTGATTCCTCCCGCATCGCCGTGTGGAAAGCGGGAGAAGCCGGTTTGAGTTTAAAGAATAGCATCGTGGCCTCCGACGCTTTTTTTCCTTTTGCCGATGGCATCCTAGCCGCCGCCCAAGCGGGCGCGAGCGCAGCTATCCAGCCCGGCGGCAGCGTGAGAGATGAAGAAGTCATCAAAGCCGCCGAGGAAGCTGGCATGGCCATGATCTTTACAGGCCGCCGGCACTTTAGGCATTAAGTTTTTAAAAGTGCCAGGGTCAGACACTGGCGAAGGATATGACTAAACTTGGCATGGTGAATCTTGCTGCCACCGCCATTGCCTCATAATTGAGGACACCGTAGCGTTGTCTGGTTTTGGCTTTTTTAGGTAAATCATGTCCTTTTTTTCTTGGATCCTCTGCTTATATGTAGTGTGGTATGGCAACTATCGTTCACCGCACTATGTTTGCTTTGGATGAAGCTACCTCTATCCGTCTCAAGCGTCTCGCTGCACACTGGCATATTTCACAGGCTGAAGTAGTCCGCCGCTCATTGGTAGAAGCGGAAAAACGGGCCGAAACTCAGCAACCTGCTCCCGCCGCCATGCTAAGGGAGCTTTTCGCTTCGGGACGCGGTCTGGATTCAGAAAAAGCCAAAGCCTACACCGCAGAGGTCTATAAAGATCGTAAACATTGGAGGGGAGAATGATCTGTCTGGATGCAAATTTTCTCATCGGTGGTGTCTCAGAGGAAAGACCCGTATCTTCCCACCTTCTCGTTTGGTTTGAAGCCGGCGAAACATTCTGTGCTCCATCGCCAGCTTGGTATGAATTTTTGTGTGGATCCGTTTCAAGTTCCCAGATTGCGGCCATGAGAACCTTTCTCACGCATGGTATTATCGCTTTTGAGGAATCCTAGGCTACTACATCCGCGGTTAACCGTCCACGCAGGCTCCGGGTGGATGCCATGATTGCTGCCACGGCCATTGGCGCCGGCGCTGGCTTGGCCACTCTTAACACGACTGACTTTGGGCTTTTCCTGCCACATGGCCTTAAATTCGCCCAAGTTTCCACCTAACAGGGACAAGACTAAGGCTCCACGCTTTGATGTCAGAACCTTCAAGGCGACCTTCGAAACGAGCCATTAGCACAACACCTTTATCCCACTGGGGTTCTCTTCAAGGACGCAACACACCTAGGATTTTTTTAGTTATAAAGTTAAAGGTGTTCTTTACCACGGCAAAAGTTTCTTCATATTAAATAGTCTATGTTCAGCTCTTTAGGTATTGATTACGGCACAAACTCTGTGCGCGCATTGCTGGTGGATTGCTCGAATGGAAAAGAATTGGGGAGCTGCATTATTGATTATACCACTGGGCATCAGGGTGTCTTGCTTGATCCTAATAACCACCATCTCGCACGACAAAATCCCGCCGACTACCTCTTCGGATTAGAACATGCTGTCTGCGGTGCCTTGAAGCAAGCCGCTCAAACCCCGGGTTTTCTGGCTTCTTCTGTCATCGGTATAGGGGTTGATACCACAGGCTCTAGCCCAATCCCTGTCGATGCCTCGAATACGCCGATTTCTTTTCAACCCGTCTGGGCGGGCAACATGAATGCGCAATGTTGGCTCTGGAAAGATCATACCAGTCACCGCGAAGCGGCTGAAATCACCCGCCTCGCAGCTCAACATCGACCCCACTATATCGCTAAGTGCGGGAACACCTACTCTTCCGAGTGGTTCTGGTCTAAAATCTGGCATTGCCTCAAAGTGGATCCCGCTGTTTTCGCCGCAGCGTTTAGTTGGGTGGAATTTTGCGATTTCATTCCGGCTACGTTAGCTGGGGTGAAAGATCCTTTGGAGATAAAACGCAGCATCTGCGCCGCTGGCCATAAAGCTCTTTATTCCGACAGTTGGGACGGACTGCCTGATAAGGAATTCCTCTCCCTGCTAGATCCAGCACTAGCGAGCCTGCGCGATCGACTTTACACGAAGGCACACGACGCCCGCAGCTCCGCTGGTGCGCTTTGCTCAGAGTGGGCGACTAAGCTCGGTCTGCCCATCGGTATTCCCATTACCATCGGAGCTTTTGATGTTCATTACGGCACGATCGGCAGCGGCATCGAAGAGGGTATCTTAGTTAAAGCTATCGGCACTTCGACGTGTGATTGCGCCGTGGTTTCCATGGAAAAAACCGTAGCGGACATTCCCGGCATCTGCGGCATCGTCCCCGGAGCCATCCTACCCGACTACTACGGGATCGAAGCGGGGCAATCTGCGGTGGGTGATATATTTAAATGGCTTGTTGAAGTGGTCTGCCGTGGCGATGGAGCCTTACATAAAGAAATGGAAGTCGAAGCCGCTAAGCTCAAGCCTGGTCAAAGCGGGCTGCTCTCTCTGGATTGGAACAACGGGAATCGCACTATCCTAGTCGATCCCATGCTGACGGGGTTACTTGTTGGCCAAACCCTCTACACTACCCGCTCAGAAATCTACCGCGCCTTGATAGAAGGAACTGCCTTCGGAGCTCGCGCCATTATCGAACGTATCCGGGAATATGGCGTGCCCATGAACCGTGTGATTTGTTGCGGCGGCATTGCGGAAAAGAACGCCCTCCTCATGCAGATCTATGCGGATGTGACGGGTTGCGCTATGTATGTAGCTGGCTCTAGCCAAGCCTGCGCTCTAGGTTCCGCCGTAGTGGCCGCCGTGCTAGCAGGGCCAGAGAAAGGCGGCTACGGCAGCTTCCCTGAAGCGCAAAAAGCCATGACGCGTCTGAAAGAAATTTCCTATCAACCCAATCCCGTAAATCAAAAAATCTACAACGAGCTCTATGTCCTATACCGGGAGCTCTACGACAGCTTTGGCGGATTGAATAAAAATATCGACCTTTCGCAGCTCATGAAAAAACTTATCACTCTTAAAGAAACTAATAAATAATTAATCATCTTCCTTTTTTATGAAAAATTTAGCCCCTGCCGCATTCTGGTTTGTTACTGGTAGCCAACACCTCTACGGAGAAGAAACACTTAAGCAAGTTGCCGCCCATTCTCTTAAAATTTCAGAAGCCCTTTCTCAATCCAAACGCATTCCCCTTAAGATCGTCTTTAAGCCTGTCTTAAAAACACCCGAAGAAATTCGCCAACTCTGTTTGGACGCCAACCACGCCCCAGAATGCGCTGGCTTGATCCTTTGGATGCACACTTTCTCTCCCTCTAAGATGTGGATCTCCGGTCTCACTGCTCTGCGTAAACCTTTCCTTCACCTGCACACTCAGTTTAATCGCGACCTGCCTTGGGATAAAATTGATATGGATTTTATGAACTTGAACCAGTCCGCTCACGGGGATCGCGAAGCTGGCTTCATTCATACTCGCCTCCGCTTGAATCGCAAAGTCGTCGTCGGCCATTGGTCCGATACAGAAGTGCAAGATCGCCTCGCCGCATGGATGCGTGCCGCCCGCGCATGGCACGATTGGCAAGGAGCCAAGTTCGCCCGATTCGGCGATAACATGCGCCAAGTCGCCGTGACTGAGGGCGATAAAGTTGCCGCAGAAGCTCGTCTAGGTTATTCCGTTAACGGCTACGGCATCGGGGACTTAGTCGAACACCAAACCCACATTTCTGATGCCTCCGTCACGCTGCTTTGTAAAGAATACGAACAGTGCTATACCGTCTCCGCCCCTTTGCGTAAAGGCGGCGCACGTCATGCCTCTCTCAGGGACGGGGCGCGCATCGAGCTGGCTCTACGTTCTTTTTTAGAAGCGGGCTCGTTTAAAGGTTTCACCACCACCTTTGAAGATCTGCGTGGACTTAAACAATTACCTGGCCTAGCGGTGCAACGCTTAATGGCCGATGGTTACGGCTTCGGGGCTGAAGGAGATTGGAAAACCTGCGCTTTACTCCGTGCCATGAAAGTCGTGGCGGCTGATCTGAAAGGCGGCACCTCGTTTATGGAGGACTACACTTACCACTTACAACCTGGCAAGCATCTCGTTTTGGGCTCTCACATGTTAGAAATCTGTGAGTCTATTGCTGAAACGAAGCCTTCTCTCCAGATTCATCCTCTGGGCATTGGCGGTAAAGAAGACCCCGTGCGTCTTGTCTTCAACGCTCCTGCTGGAAACGCCATCAATGCGTCCATGATTGATCTAGGAAATCGTTTCCGCCTTCTTGTGAACGAGGTCAAAGTTTGCCGTCCTCCCAAACCCCTGCCCAAATTGCCCGTGGCTCGTGCCGTTTGGGAATGTCAGCCTGATTTCAAAACCGCTTGCGGCGCTTGGATACATGCCGGCGGAGCGCATCACACGGGTTTCAGTTATTCTGTCACGACAGAGCACATGGAAGACCTCGCTGAGATAGCAGGGATTGAACTGGTCATTATTGATCAAAATACCGAACTACGTTCCTTTAAACAGGAATTGCGTTATAATGAATTGTATTTCCACTTAGCTCCCGGTTTAGGCCGTCTTTAAACTAGTAACCTTCCCCATGAACCATCAGCACCTACGAGAAGAATGCTACGAAGCTAACCTCCTTCTGCCTAAAACAGGCTTGGTCGATCTAACCTTTGGTAACGTTAGTGTGCTGGATCGTGGTGCAGGTATTTTTGCCATCAAACCCAGTGGTGTGGACTACGCTTCCCTCAAGCCTGAGCACATGGTTTTGCTTGATTTGGAAGGCCGCCACGTGGAAGGCGATCTCAAACCGTCCTCGGACACGCCTACCCACCGTCGCCTGTTTCTAGCCTTCCCGAAAATACGCTCCGTCGTTCACACCCATTCACGCTGTGCCGTGGCCTTTGCACAAGCGGGGCGGGGAATCCCGTGTTTCGGCACCACCCATGCCGACTACTTTCATGGAGAAATTCCCGTTACGCGCCGCATGACCCCCGAGGAAATAGAAGGTGCTTATGAATGGGAGACAGGCAACGTTATTGTCGAACGCCTCCGGCAAATGAACCCTGAGGAAATGCCTGCCGTGCTTGTGCATAACCACGGCCCCTTCGTCTGGGCAGAGGGCGGAGCTAAGGCCATTGAGGTGGCTCAAGCCTTGGAAATCGTAGCCGACATGGCTTTAAAAACCTTGCAAGCTCAACCCGATGCTAAACTCATCCAGCCAGAGCTGTTGAAGAAACACTTCACCCGCAAACACGGGCCGAGCTCTTATTACGGCCAAGCCTGAATAGTTTAGCGTTACGTTCTTTAATATACAGCCGCACCGAGACGAAGAACTTTTACCTCTGCAAAGGCTGAGTTGTTACGGGCAAAATGAAGAGCATCCTCCCGATTATCGAAAAATAAATCCACCACAGGATAAGGGACTCCACGTTTGCGTGAAGCTACCCGTTGCACGACATGGGAACCAGTATCCTTGACGACGCGGCGACCCACCCCTTTAATTTCGATTAAAGAACCGTAGGGGATGACCCGAGGATCGGCTGCCACGGACACGCCCGAAACCAGTTTTTGACCCGTTGAGCTCACATGCTTCCTTGTCCAGTAGTCAGACCCTGCACCCTTAGCCCAATACGTGGTCAACGTCACCGTAAAGGCCTTGCCTTTACCCTTGCTTAAAGCTTTTTGCGCTTTGACCTTAGACGCCTCATAGCGACCCATACCTGCTTCAACTGCAATTGTTCCAACGGCTAAAACCAGTGCAACAGTAATGACTATTCCTATTTTCTTCATAAGTCCTATGAAATATAGGGATAAATGCTGTAGGTACAAATAATTTCGCAATTTTTACTAATTTAAGAATCAATATCTGTAGCTAACAAACTCCGCCCCTAATGCTTAGCCCGTATTGAGACAATGTGGCACAGCACCCTACTTTAGGCTTCGGTGTCCCTAAATCTTGAGCTTTCTCTACTTCCCCTTAGCCTTACGCTCATGACTAAAAATGATGTCGCCGCTATTCTCGAAGAAATCGGGAACCTGCTTGAACTGAAGGGGGAGAATCCATTTAAGTCGCGGGCTTATTTTAATGGCGCACGCACTCTGCAAACTTTAGCCGAAGATCTCGGTGTTTTAGTGCGAGAGAAACGTCTGGGTGAGTTACCTGGGATAGGGGATGCTTTACAGCAGAAAATCACTCTGCTCGTGGAGACAGGGTCACTGCCCTTTTATGATGAACTGAAGGCCAGTTTTCCCGCCGCTATTTTAGAATTACTAGATATTCCTGGGCTTGGACCAAAAAAACTAAAGGTGCTCTATGCTGAGTTATTGATAGATAATGTGGATGCGTTGGAGGCGGCATGTTTAGATGGACGCATTGCGGGGCTGACTGGCATGGGAGAAAAAACAGCGGCCAATATTCTAGCGGGTATTATGCAACGGAAGAAGTATGCGGGTCTGCATCGTTATGGGGAGATTATTGAACAAGCACAAGATTTGCTTGATTGGTTACGAGGTCATCCCGACATTCTGAGGTTAAGTTTAGCGGGAAGTATTAGACGCGCTAAGGAAATCGTGAAGGATATCGACTTGATTGGTTCCTCCGCGGATCCTGCGGCGGTCATGGCAGATTTCATCTTACATCCTGAGATTGAGCGAGTGCTGAGTCATGGAAGCAGTAAAAGCAGCGTCTTATTTAAGGGGGGTGTTCAGTGCGATCTGCGGCTGGTGGCGGACGCCGATTTCGCTTATGCCTTACATCATTTCACGGGCAGTAAAGAGCATAATGTAGCCTTGCGCCAGCGGGCGATTTCTCTGGGTTATAAATTAAGTGAGTATGGTTTAGTGGCTGAATCAGCAGGAGCACCTACACTGACTTGTCGCACGGAAGCAGAGATATTCAGAGCCTTAGATCTAGAGGACATTGCGCCTGAACTTAGAGAAAACCTAGGGGAGCTGGAGGCGGCGGAGAAAGGGCTACTACCACGTTTAATCGAGTGGTCTGATCTCAAAGGCTGTTTCCATAATCACACCACAGCTAGTGATGGAAAAAATACCCTACGGCAAATGGCGGAGGCCGCGGCATCGATTGGCTTAGATTATTTCGGGATATCAGATCATTCAAAATCTTCCGTCCACGTAAATGGACTTAGTGAGGAACAGCTCTTACAGCAAGTGGCAGAAATTCGCTTGCTCAATAAGGAGCTAGACGACATACATGTCTTCGCTGGAGTCGAATGCGACATCCTCAAAGATGGCTCTTTGGATTATGAAGATGCTATCTTGGCGCAGTTAGATTATGTGGTGGCCTCGGTTCATTCGTCCTTTAACTTGAGTGAAGGTGAGATGACAAAACGCATCTGCCGGGCGATGGAAAATCCCCATGTGACCATGCTCGGGCACCTATCAGGACGGCTGTTACTCCTACGTAACGCCTATGCGTTGAATATCCCTGACGTTTTGAAAGTAGCGGCAGAAACGGGAACATGGATCGAATTGAATTGTAGCACCTATCGTTTCGACATGGACTGGCGTTGGTGGCACCAAGCGAGAGATCTGGGAGTAAAATGTGTGATCAACCCAGACGCCCATTCCGTCCAGCAAATCGGCAACATCAAGCTCGGCGCCCAGATTGCCCGCAAAGGTTGGCTCCGTAAACAAGACGTGGTGAATTGTCTAGATCTAGACGCCATTAAAAATGCTTTAAAGAAACCTAAACTTTAGGAAGAAGATTAAGCCTAGATGTTATTAAATTTAAAGGCGGCATGACTGTTGCATCTTTCCCCGTTTTACGTTTAAATCTCTCAACATGTTACCTGTTCTGCAAAGTCTCCTCATCTTACAAGATCGCGATGTTAAACTGCGCCGCACAGAAAAAGAGTTGGCGCATCTTCCCATAGAGGAAAAAGCTATTGGAGATAAATTACACGCTCAGCTGACAGAATTTAACGCCCTAAAATTACGCACGCAACACCTCGAAAGTGAGCGGAAGGATTTAGACAATCAAGTTTTAGCTAAAAAAACAAATATCGCTAAATACAAGGCTCAACAATTCGAAACGCGTAACAACGACCAGTTTCAAGCACTCAATACCGAAATTGATCGGGCGGAAAAATCTATTATTTTATTGGAAGACCAAGAGCTAGAGCTGATGGAAAAGTATGAGCTAGCGCAAAAAGACGTAGCGACAGAATCTGTTCGAGTTAAAGAATTTGAAAAAGCGGCACTGACCCGTAAAGCGGACTTGTCTTTAAAAAAGACATCCCTTGAATCCCTCAAACAGCAGGCGGAAAAAGAAGCGGCGGAACTAGCCTCCCAGATAGATCCGATTGAAGTTGGAAAATACAGACGGCTCTTAGCAAGTAAAGGTGACGTAGCCATTGTGCCCGTGGAAAATGGAGCAAACTGCGGAGGCTGCCACATGAAGCTGACCCAGCAAACCGTCCATAATGCTAAAGCTGCCGTTAAGCTAGCCACCTGCGAGAACTGCGGACGTTTCGTCTATTGGGTGGCTTGATCAGATTTGTTTAATTTGCCTTCAAGGCATTAAAAGGGAAGTAGTTAAGCAGAGCCGAACTCTTTTGTTCTCAGGATTTATTTTCCACCACCTTTTAATTTTATGATATACTAACGTAATGTTTGAGCATAAGTCATTACGACAAGCCGCTGCGGCTAAAATCAAAGCTAGGCCTTCCAGTTATAAAGTTTGTGAAAGTTGCGGCTCAATCGTAGCGCGTAGAACTTCGACTTGTCCTAATTGCTTCGGCTACCGTTTTGATGGAAAGTCAAAATCCGTCTGTTCTCAGGCCGAAGCACTCGCCCTACGTAGCCCGTTATCTATCCAGCAGGAAGATTACGTTTAAGCCATTTCGCGCCATTAAGTCATGAAAAAAATTTCCCTCGGCCATAGTCCTGATCCTGATGATGCCTTTATGTTTTACGCCATGGCGGCTCACCTTATCCCGTTGGGGGATTATGAATTCGAGCATATTTTACAAGACATCCAGACCTTAAACGAACGGGCGCGCCGCTGTGAGCTGGACGTGACGGCCGTATCCATCCACGCCTATGCCTACATGACGCAGGACTATGCTTTGATGCGTTGCGGTGCGAGCATGGGTGATAATTATGGACCCATGCTGGTAGCGGATCATTTTATCACAAAAGAGGAGATGGCAGGGAAAAAAATAGCCATTCCAGGTCTGCTAACGAGTGCCAGCCTTTCTTTGCAACTCTATTTAGGAAAGAAATTAGAAGAACTGAATGTGGTGGTGGTTCCCTTTGATCAAATTTTCGACGCCTTAAAACGAGGCGAGGCTGAAGTTGGCTTACTCATCCATGAGGGTCAACTTACCTATAAATCAGAGGGTTTTGTTTTATGCGAAGACTTAGGCCAATGGTGGTTCCGTGAAACGAATGGCCTACCCCTGCCCCTCGGTGGAAATGTGGTGCGCCGCGAGTTAGGGGAAAAAGTTATGGCGGAAGTGACGGATATTGTAGAAGCGAGTATCCGCTTTGGTTTAGAGAATCGGCACGCAGGGGTGGAGCACTCTTTGCCTCTGGGTCGAGGCTTAGATCATGCTATGGCGGATCGTTTTATCGGCATGTATGTCAATGAACTGACGGTGGATTACGGCGAACGCGGCCAGCGCGCCGTTCGAGAGTTTCTGAAGCGTGGGCATGAAGCAGGGATTTTACCTGCACCTGTAGAAGTGGCTTTTATCTAAGAATCTTATGAAAAACTTTTTTAATTTATTATCTGTATTTCTACTAGGACTTTTTTGGGGCTCAACCTTGCAGGCAGCCCCTGATGATCCGGGGTTAACGAAGCTGATGGAATTAATTAATGTTGAGCGTGTGGCTCTGCAAAAAGCTCCGTTAGAAATAGCCCCTGAATTGATGGGCTTGGCTTGGGAATGGTCTTACCGCATTTCTCAAGAGAAAAGACTTTCTCATCGAAAAAACTTACTTGAGCTGTGTGAAAAATATGATTACCGCTTTATGAATGAAAACTTGCACTTAAATTTGACTGGCGAGTTTGAACCAGAAAAAGTGGTAGCAAGTTGGATGAATAGCCCCGCTCATAAACGTAACCTTTTAGAAGACAAAATTAAAATAATGGGAGTAGGTTATTCTAGGGGCCAAGACGGAAACCTCTTTGTTGTTTTCAACGGTGCCGCTAGGGTGAAGTAGAAACTTAGAATTCCCTTAACGAATCACGCCGCGTTGGCTGTTATTTACGAAGTTGATCAAGTTTTGCACGTGCGGTGAATCAGGAAATTCTTCGGTTAAGGCTTGCATTGCCTGACTTGTGTTAAGTTTAGGATCGCAGAATTTTTTAAAGGCGGCGCGGATGGTTTGAATATCCTCATCAGAAAAGTTGCGACGCTGCAGTCCAACTAAATTAACCGCACTGATTTCCGCAGGGTTTCCATCCGCAATAAAGTAAGGAGGAACATCCTTAACGATCTTCGTGCAACCCCCCACGAGGGAATGTTGACCAATACGACAAAATTGGTGCACGGCAGCTAATCCGCTGATAATGGCGTAATCCTCTACAATGACATGCCCAGCTAAGGTTCCATTATTAGAAAGTATACAATAGTTTCCAACTTCACAGTTATGGGCAACATGGCTGTAAGTCAGGAAAAGGTTATGGGAACCAATAATCGTTTTTTCTCCCGGAGCGGTGCCGCGGTTGACCGTGACAAATTCACGGAATTCATTGTCTTCTCCGACTTCCAGTAATGTGGGTTCGCCCGTATATTTGAGGTCTTGGGTTTTATTTCCGATGGAGCAAAAAGGGTGAAAAATATTACGCGCTCCGAAGGAAGAGGGCCCTTGAAGGCTGACATGGTGGGTGAGATGACAGCCGGATGCGAGGGTCACGCCTCCGCCGATGATGCAGTAGGGACCTATTTCTAAGTCCTTAGCTAAGGTAGCAGCGGGTGAGATAATGGCGGTGTGGTGGATCATGTGTAGGCAAGAATATTACATGATAGCAAAGGTCATTTCCCCTTCGGAAACGACTTCGCCATTGACGGTGCATTGGCCCACAGCTTTGCCGATTTTACCGCGCGATTTGACTAACTCCACTTGAATGATCATGGTGTCACCAGGCATAACCGGCCGGCGGAATTTAATGTTATCTGCACTCATGAAGAAGCCTAAGCGTCCCGCATTCTCCGCTTTACGTAGGAGTAGAATACTGGCGACTTGAGCCATAGCTTCGATTTGTAGAACGCCCGGCATGACAGGATGGCCGGGGAAGTGGCCTTGGAAATATGGTTCGTTAATGGTAACGGCTTTGGCTCCCGTCGCGCGGGTGGCGCCTTCAAACTTTAAGATACGATCCACCATGAGGAAGGGATATCGATGTGGCAGAATGCGCATCACCTGGTTCACGTCAAGGGCACCTTCCCCGACGGGGATATTTTCCACAGGCATGAGTTGATTCAAGTATTTACGGTAGTTTCGGGTGAGAGCCTTAGCGAAATCTGTATTGAGGCTGTGACTTGGTTTTGCACAGATAATGTGTCCTTTAACACGAACCGGGAAAAGGGCTAAGTCACCTATAATATCCAGCACTTTATGGCGGACGAATTCATCAGTAAAGCGCATGGGTTCTTTGCTCAGAACACTTTCGCCACGGATGACGATGGCGTTTTCTAAGCTGCCTCCCTTGATCAGACCTTTATCTAGGAGAGCTTGCACTTCTTCGTAAAATACAAAGGTGCGAGCCTTAGCGATTTCTTTTTTATAAATCTCTGGAGTGATTTCTTGGCTAAAATACTGCGTATGAAAGCCCGTGTGATTGGCGTTGGTACACGTAATTTTAAAACCATCATCTGGAATGGCAATCATGAAGGAGCCGTCCTTACCTTCAACGCAGATGGGTTCCTTAATCTCGAAGTACGAGCGGGCAGCTTCAAGTTCTTTGCGGCCAGCTTTTTCTACGAGTTGCACGTAGGGATCAGCGCTGCCGTCGCCGATCGGGGGCTCGTTCGAGTCCATAGTGATATAGGCATTGTCAATGTCGAGGCCTCTTAGAGCAGAGAGGAGGTGCTCGATCGTATGAATTTTTACGGAGCCTTCTGAAATGGTAGTGGCACGCTCAACTTGTTTAACATGATCAGCCAGAGCATGCACGGTGGGCTCGTCAGGAAGGTCGGTCCGCTTAAAGACGTAGCCCGTGTCGGCGGGAGCCGGTTTGATGGTTAAATTAACGGTGCTAGCCGTGTGTAGGGTGGAACCCATGATGGAGGCTTCACGTTCGAGAGTTGTTTGATAGGTCACTGGCATAGTCTTTTGTAGCACGCTCATTTTCAAGTTGGCAAGAGAGCTATTTCAAGCCAAGAATTCTTCTCGTGCCTAATTCTATGGTAAAAGAAATGTGGTCTTCGCGTTATGGCGTCATTTTAGCCGTGACGGGCAGTGCTGTTGGCTTGGGTAATTTTCTGAGATTTCCTGGCCTCGCCGCTAAATATGATGGGGGTGTTTTCATGATCCCTTACTTTATCTCGCTTCTCTTGATAGGGCTTCCCTTAGCATGGGTGGAGTGGTCTATGGGGCGTTACGGTGGGAACCGCGGCTACAACTCTACCCCAGGGATTTTTCGCATTATTTGGAAAAATAAATGCGCCCCTTACCTAGGGGTTTTTGGACTACTCATCCCCGTAGTCGTTTACATGTATTATGTTTTCATTGAGTCTTGGTGCCTTGGTTATGCGTGGATTTACCTCCAAAAAATAGGGCAGGCCGCCCCTAGTTATTCCATGACCCCAGAGTTTTTTGCTAACTACATTGGTGCCCATGCTGATGGCTCACTTTTTCATGACCCTTGGAATAGCACCTTAGTCTTCATGCTCATTTGCGTTGTAGCTAATTTCTACTTAATCTACCGGGGCTTAAGCCAAGGGATTGAATGGTTCTGCGTTCGGGCTATGCCTTTGTTAGTGCTTTGCGCATTCTTGGTCTTATTACGCGTGCTCACTTTGGGCACTCCAGACCCGACCAAGCCCGACCAAAACATACTTCAAGGCTTAGGCTTCATGTGGAATCTTAACCTCAATAGTGGAACATTTTGGAATTCTCTAGCCAACCCGCGTATGTGGATTGATGCCGCAGGGCAAATCTTCTTCTCACTCTCGGTCGGCATGGGCGTTATCACCACCTATGCCAGCTATTTGAAAAAAAATGACGATATCGCCCTGAGCAGCACGACGTCCGTGGCGGGAAATGAGTTTTGTGAAGTCTCCCTCGGTGGCATGATCACGGTGCCCGCCGCCTTTATCTTTTTCGGCACGGCTGGCGCCGTCGGCACCACCTTTGGTCTAGGCTTTAAAACCTTGCCCATGGTTTTTGAAAAAATGCCTTTGGGCGAGATCTGCGGCTTCCTTTTTTTCTTTCTCCTATTTCTAGCGGCCATTACCAGTTCTCTCTCCATGCTCCAGCCCGTCATTGCGTTTTTAGAGGAAGGACTCAACCTATCCCGCAAGCAATCTGTACTCTTACTGGGCATCATAACGCTTTTAGGTAACGCCCTTATCCTTTATTACAGCGGCGGCACCGCAGCCATGGACGCCTTTGACTTCTGGGCCGGAACCTTCTGCATCTATCTATTAGCTACTTTTCAAGTCATTCTTTTTGCGTGGGTTCTAGGAACAAATAAGGGCATGCAAGAATTACAGCGAGGTGCCAACTTAACTATCCCTAGCTGTTTCCCCTTTGTCATTCGCTACGTGGCACCTGCTTTATTAATCATCATCTTTGCAGCTTGGTTGCAAGACAGCTTCATGAGAGATTTAAAATCCTATTGGCTGCCCACCGGCGGTAAAGTAGCCATGATCTTTATCGTAACTTGCTTCTTTTTATTTCTTATCTTTATTCGTTTAGCCGTTAAAAGATGGACGGAGCAAGAGGCTCAGTCAGGAGGTTCCTCATGACAAGTTCCGGCTGGATCATCATGTCGCTCTCTGTCGGGGGCACCACAGCGTTCATGGTCTGGTGCATCTGGAAAGTTGTGCGGAAGCCAAAAAATTCCACAAAAATCCAGAGTCCACCAGAAATCGATTTACCGGATGATTAAAGCTAGGATCAACTAAGCGCTGAGCCTAAGACAAACAAAAAACATGATCTCCCACGCGAACAAAATCACCTAGCTTAGCTTGACTACGTGTCACCCGGTTACCATTTAAATACGTGCCATTGGTTGAACCTAAATCATGAACCTCAAAATGCCTATTTTCCCCCAAGGAAATGCGGCAATGCTTCCGTGAAACACGTGCATCCTCAACTTTAAGGGTAGAGAGCTGCTGGTCACGACCTAAAATGGTGACATTGTTCTGCTCAGCCTGAATGATTAGAGGGATTGCAATGCTGAAAAACACATCCGCGTATAAAGCTTGCGTGATGGTTAATTTACTTTTCTTTCCTGATTCCTTTTTATTGCCGCTTGCCTCTTGAAGCTTAATAGAATCCACATGGTGCGCTGCATGCAGGGCCAAGTCATTCAAATTAATTTTCCCCGTAGTATGCTCTAAAAAAGTCTCACTGTTGAGAGGTTGTAAAACTAAATTCGGATCAGGCTTTGTAAAATGAACTAGAAGCGATTCTTTATCACTTGCTACGATTCGTTTGAGGTGGCCAGCTTTGATCCAAAGCTCCGCTTTAAAAATTCCCACACTCATAAATAAATGGGCATGAGAATTGGCGTGAGCTAAAGACTGTAAGATATCTAAAGTGCTGTAAGCCATGAGTGAAAATTCTATTCTGTAACAAATTCTGAAGCTAGAGCTCAACCACTTATTTCAGCAAGTTAAATAATCGCTCAACCTAATTTTTAATAATTCTAAATAATGAAAATATAAACTCTCTTTACTTTACCTAGCGACAGCTTGAAGTAATTTAAACTCATGGACGCTATCACCATGACCTCCGTCGCCTTAGGCCTCTCCGCCTTGGCTGGCCTGAATTTATATCTCACCGTATTTACCCTAGGCTGGGCGATCCGACTTGGCTGGCTCCAACTCACACCTGACATGGCGGCTCTAGAAGTTCTATCACACCCCGCCATACTCGCCCTCGCAGGTTTTCTTGTGTTGGTCGAATTCGTTGCCGATAAAATCCCTTGGGTGGACTCCCTCTGGGATGGCATCCACACACTCATCCGACCTTTAGGCGGAATTTTTCTAGCCCTCGGTGTTGTCGGCGTGGCTGACCCGCTGATCGCTACCATTGCAGGCCTAGCTGGCGGCAGCCTTGCCCTCAGCACCCATTTGAGCAAATCCAGCGCTCGTCTTCTCGTTAATACCTCACCAGAACCTTTTTCCAATTCCGCCGTAAGCATTCTAGAAGATGTATTTGTTCTAGCTGGGGTGGGGTTAATCGTATGGAACCCTTGGCTAGCCTTGGGCCTGCTCATTTTATTTGTACTACTTTTTATTTGGTTAGCACCCAAGATCCTGCGTCATTTGTTGCTCACTGGCCATTTTTTATTATCTAAAATCCAGAGTTTAACCAACACCGAAACCATTGCTGAAACCTTACCCACCCAGTGTCCCGTCTGGGCACGCCAACGTATAGAGAAAATTAAACATAGCAGCGAAACCATGATCTGGATTATCCCTACCGTCATAGATAAAATTCCCAGCCTGCCCAAAAATCGTCGCGGCTACATCTTCGGCTTAAGCACCACCGGCCGAATCGGCGTGTTAGTGAAAGGCAAAAATCCTGTCTGGATAACCACTCAAAATACCGTCGCCCACATCGATAGTAGGTTTCTTTATGATGAGTTAGGTCTTATCTCCCAAGCTTCTAAAGATGCGACAACCCTGCGCTTCGCCAAAAACCTTCGCCCCATGGTTAACGCCCTTTTGTGTAAATTTGGCCCTGAACAGAAGTAGCTTCAACGCCAGCCCTTTCCTCGGATATGTTTCATTGTACCTAAGCACACCATCTGCTATACTGAGGGCATGTATTTAGAAAGTAGCTTAGCTGAAGACCGTAGGCCCAGCTATTTGGCTGGTGTTTTCGGAGCCTCTTTGCTACTGCACCTTCTTTTCTTTGTCATCGCCTTTATTCTATTTCAAGCCCGCATGTTCACACCTAGCATCGAGCCGAAAGCCAAATCCATCGCACTCCAGATGGTAAAAATTCCTCCCCCCGTTGCCATCCCTATTGCTCAAGATTTAGGCAACGAGCGGCTATTTGCCGACACCGCGGAATCCATCCCCACGAAGCAAGCATTACCCACACCCTTCGAGGGAGAAACTTCTACCCTAGCCTCCAGCACTCAGAAAGGCTCAGGAAACGCTGCCCTACCTAGCCAAACAGGAGTGGACATGAACGGACTTACTCTTCGTAACCAAGACTACTCGCCCGAGTCTATCGCCAAGCCGCAGCCCCAAACCCAAGCCAACGAAAAACAACCACCACAAGAACAGGCTGAGCCGATGGAACAAGTTAAAAAAGAAACCGCTAAGCTCTTACCCTTAAACCAAAATATTCCCCTCCGCACTAGCGGCCTCATCAACGTCACTGATAAAGTGCCCCCCAACCCCGACTCTAAAAAACAAGAAGCTTCTAAACCCTCCCCCAATGCTGCCACTTCCCAGTCCATCCCAGCCGCTACCTTCTCCGCCCAAAAACGTGCCGCCACCATCAACGGCGGAGCAACCATCGGCGACAGTGCCTCCCTCGGTGTCCAAGAAAGTGAAATGGGTCGCTACAAAGCCAAACTCTACCGCGCAATCGGCTCCCGCTGGTATATCTACATTAAAGAGAACTCTGCCCAAGTCAGTGTCGGCATTGTTAAAATCCGTTTTAAAATAAGTTCCGCTGGAGAAATCTCCGACTTGCAAACCGTGCAAGGTGACTACAATGGAGCTCTCCAAGCTGTATCCCGCCGCTCTATCATGGAACTACGCGGACAACTTGATCCCTTCCCCCTCAGTATGCAGGAGCAGCTTGGTGATTTTTATTGGGAAGAAGTAACCTTTACCATTTACTAATTGCCCATTACTAATGCGTAATCCCCCGCTTTTTACATTGCCAAACGGAGCCTAAACACTCAAATTTGCCTTTCATGAAATTACGTTGCTTCCTCTTACTATTCTGTGTTGCTTTACTCGCTTCTTGCAGTCCTAAAGATCCTAAAGACCCTAAATTCGTCGTCGCTAGCGTCAATGGCGCTAAAATCACCCGAGCCGAGCTCACCACGGGAGTTTCCGATATGGCTCAACGCTTCGGAGCTAAGCCTGACATGCTCACCCCCGAGCAAAAAGAAATGCTCGACTGGCAGATGGTCAACGAGCTTGTTAGCGAGAAACTCGTCAGCACTGTGACTTCTAAAGTCAAGGATCCCGCCATAGCTAAACGAGTTGATGAAGAATTTAACAAAATCAAAGCCAGCGCAGGAACCGAAGCTGAGTTTAAAGATAAATTGACCAAAGCCGGATTCACGGAAGTCAAACTACGCGGGGAGATGACTAAGCAATTTTCCATGGAAGCCTTGGTTGAAAAAGAATCCGCTAAAGATCTAGCATTAGAACCCGATGCCGCCGCTAAGTTCTACGCCGCCCATCCTGAAAGCTTCAACCAAAAAGAAATGGTCATGGCTCGTCACATTCTCGTTCTCGCCCAAGAAGGTGCCCCCAAGGATCAAATCGTCGCAGCTAAAAAGAAGGCTGAAGCCGCTCGTAAAGAAATCATGGGTGGTAAAAGCTTTGAAGAAGTAGCTAAAGCTGTTTCGGAAGATCCAGGCAGTAAAGAACGCGGCGGTGCCCTTCCCCCTTTCGCTCGCGGTCAAATGGTTCCTCCTTTTGAAAAAACAGCCTTCAGCTCACCCGTCAAAACACTGAGCCCCGTTTTCCAAACCAGCTATGGTTTTCACTTTCTCGAAGTTCTCGACAAACGTGAAGCCCGTGTTGTAACGCTCGAAGAAGCCCTGCCTCGTATTGAAGAAAAACTCAAGATGGACAAGAAAATGGAAGCAACCAGGAAGTTCGTCGAAAAACTTCGTTCCGATGCTAAAATCGTGATCAACATCGCCGACCCATCAAAGAAGCTGCCCGTTCCACCAGAGCCCGCTAAGAAATAATTCGCTCAGCGCTCCCTAAAAAACCCTGCTCCATGCAGGGTTTTTTTGTGTAGAGAAATGGCTTATCTTCACCGATCTGCACGTAAAGATATTTAGACAACTCATCCCACACTGCCTAGAAATTAGACTAAAAGGATTGCTTTCCAAATTTGAGGATAAAAAAGCTCCCAAGCGAAGCCCACTGCCCATTTTCTGCCAACCTAATGGGACGGTTATAACCTAACAGACAAATTTCAGGCTCTTTCAAATTCTAGAAGATCAAAAAGTTGGCTCCGTCACGGTAGAAACGACCCACTCGCCAAGCTAAGCTGGCCGACCTCTAAAGCGTTCCGAAATAACGATCTCCGAAATCACCCAAGCCTGGTAAAATATAGCCCCGTTCATTTAGTTCCCGATCTAACGCTGCCGTTATTATCAGAACTTCAGGATAGTGCTCCTCTAACTCCCTCACACCTTCTGGTGCCGCTACACAGCAAACCACCGTAATTTTTTTAGCTCCCGCTTCTCGTAAAATCCGCAACGCCGCACAGCAGCTATGCCCCGTAGCAAGCATGGGGTCTAAAAGAAAAACTTCCTTTTGATCAAGATTTTCTGGGAGCCGCTTTAAATAAACCTCTGCTTCCAAACTCTCCTCGTTACGCACGATACCGAGATGGCCGATGCTAGCCTCTGGTAAAATTTCACGAAAAGATCCTAAAAACGCCAGACCCGCTCTTAAGATCGGCACCAAGCACACCTCTTTTCCTAGAGCTACCCCGCACATTTTTTCCATGGGAGTTACGACTTCCGCCACTCGAGTCAGTAAGTGGCGTGTACTCTCAACCGCCAGCAACTTCCCTATCAAGGCAGCCTGACGAGCAAACTCAGGTGCAGCTAAGTCTTGGTCACGCAGAGCCGTTAAACGCACCGCCAACAAGGGATGCTCAAGGATTCGCAGATTTTTCATAGGGAGGAGGCAGAATCTTTTTTGCAATCAACGTCTGAATAGCCCAAAGCAATAAAATTCCCGCCGTTCCTTCATCAAGATTCCCCACCCCAGGAATATTATCGGGCAATAGTTCAAAAACCCCGAACCCAGGATTAAGCAAATATAAGAAACTTGCCGCCCCCACAAATACTGCACTTATTTTTTTCCAGTTCATATCAGCTTAAACTCCGTTGCGTTTACCCCATTGATCGACCGCTACCACGCGGATGTTAACAAGGTTATTGTAGTATGATTCTATTTGTTGTTCTGTCCACTTAGGATGGCTGTCGCGGATAAGCTCCAGAGTCCAGACCTTAGCCAGTCCAGCTTCGCGTTGAGTCAAGGAACCCACCTGTCTATGGTAGAGCAACTTATTGATGCGCTCAGGCAATCCCATGAAATTCATGCCAATAATCTAACTCATTTTGTCTAGAATCCCAACAGAAAAGTCATCACCACATGCTAGACATTTTACCAAACTTCGACGACATTATCTGAGATGATTTTATCCGAAGCCCAGCTCTCCCGCACCTACGAACTTCTTTCTAAACTAGAAAATCGTGCCCTCTCCTGTCCAGGCCTCTATGCTGTCCCATCCCAGTTGGGACTTCTTAACCTCGCCACCGATCAATGCTTAGAGCAGTTCCTAACTGCAAATGATTTACCCAAACTTACTTTAAAAAATCTAGAACAACTTTGCCTTATTTTAGAAAATTATTGGCGTAACCCGGCCCTCAGCCATCAGCACCTAGCCCAAAGCCTGTTACGTCATCGTCCCTCCTCACCGAAGGCCTTTTTACCCGGCCATTCCAACCAAGAGCAATGGCTGGATCTGGTCCGCATAAAAACCAGTCCCTCTATCGAAACGCCTTGTCAGCAGATAACCCTTAAGGCAGCATCACCTTAGTAAAGTGCATGTGCGTTTACCTTTTAACCTTGGAGTTTTTTTTATGATGATCTTACTTGCTCTCTTGGCCGTCGTTGTTGTTGTTGTGCTCTTACTCGCCTTCACCGTCATTGGTATTTATAACGGTCTAGTCACACTTCGTAACCGCTATAAAAATGCCTATGCCCAGATTGATGTGCAACTCAAACGCCGCTACGATCTGATCCCGAACCTTGTTGAAACGGCTAAGGGCTATCTCAAGCACGAAAGCGAAACCCTCGTCGCCGTTACCTCTGCCCGCGCTACCGCCTTTTCCGCCAACCAAAAAGCCGCAGCAAATCCTGGTGATCCCGCCGCCATGACAGCCCTCTCCAGTGCTGAGTCTGGGTTAACGGGTGCCTTAGGTCGTTTCATGGCCGTAGCCGAAGCCTATCCCGACCTCAAGGCAAACCAAAACATGATGCAGCTTTCTGAGGAACTCACCTCGACGGAAAATAAAGTCGCCTTTTCCCGTCAGGCCTACAACGACGCCATCATGGCCTTTAACACCAAGCGTGAGTTGTTTCCCAATAACTTTATCGCCACCATGTTTAACTTTGCCGCAGCTGAGCTTTTTGAAATCACGAACGCTGCGGAAAAAGAAGCACCAAAAGTTTCCTTCACCTAATATCCCTGACCACCCTGCGCCCCTTGCGAGATAAACGCAGAACTCTCCCATGGATTTCTTTACGCAACAAGATCGGGCTAAAAGTAAAACTAGTGTTCTTATAGTTTATTTTAGTATTTCCGTCCTTCTAACCATCCTAGCCATTTATGGCGCAACAGCGTTTTTCCTAACTCACTTTTCAGGGAATGGCCGACCCTCAGATGGCCTTGCCCTCTTCACGGATGGCCTCCCTTGGTTTGACTTAGAATTGTTTCTTCTGGTTTTTGGAAGCGTGAGTTTACTTATAGCAATCGGTAGCAGCGTCATGATGTTTAGGCTCTCTCAGGGCGGTAAAAGTGTGGCCACCTTACTCGGGGGACGCCCCCTGAATCCCTCCACCACCCAGCGCGACGAGATAAAATTACGCAACGTCGTGGAAGAAATGTCTCTAGCCTCGGGCCTACCCATGCCAGAACTTTACCTCCTAGATCAAGAGGATGGCATCAATGCCTTCGCCGCTGGCTACACCTCCAGTGATGCCGTAGTGGGCGTGACTAAAGGCTGCCTACAAACTCTCACTCGGGATGAGCTGCAAGGCGTTATCGCTCATGAGTTCAGCCACATCTTGAATGGGGATATGCGTCTAAACATGCGTCTAGCCTGCCTAACTCATGGCATTCTTTTTATCTCTGAAACAGGTAAATGGATTTTTCAAGCAGCTGGACGCACCGTTACTTCTGGTAGCCGCGGTGGCAAAAAAGATGGCTTACCCATTATATTAGTCGTGATGCTAGCAGGAGGGATTCTCACCCTCATCGGATCCATTGGTTATTTTTTTAGTTCAGCTCTGAAAGCAGCTATCTCACGACAACGCGAATTCCTTGCCGATGCCTCCGCCGTCCAATTTACCCGTAATCCATCTGGCATAAGCGGCGTGTTAAAGAAAATCGGTGGCTTTAAGGCAGGCTCCGCCTTGAAAGCACCAGAGGCGGGACAAGCCAGTCATTTTTTCTTCAGCCAAGGCGTAAATTTTTTCTTGGGTAACTTACTCTCAACCCATCCGCCCCTTGCGGAACGCATCCGTGCCATTGACCCAACATTTAATTATGAATTTCCTAAACTAGCCGCCACCTTTCAAGCCGAAGATACCGCTGATACGACTGCTAAGAGTTTAAGTAGCGAGTTTGCCCCCGTTTCGCCTAGCAGAGCATCCTTAGTCAAGCCCGAGCAAGTCATCAACAGCGTAGGCAAGATGGATCCCACACAGCTCCAACTCGGACAACTCCTCCGCGCCAAGATTCCAGAAGCCCTCTTTGCCGCTGCGCATGAGCCTTACTCAGCTCAAGCACTTCTCTTCGCTGCACTCGTAGTTGACTCTGAAAAAGAAAAAACTGAATCTTCCATTTTAACCTTGGCCGGGGAAAATCTCAGCCTAGAAACCCTAAAACTTATACCCGCTTTCCAAGCGCTCCCTCATTCCTTGCGCCTACCCCTGATCGACCTGAGCTTGCCCGCTCTTAAGCTACTCTCTCCCGCCCAATATCAAAAATTCCGCCAGACCATTCAAACCCTTGTTGAAGCAGACCTTAGTATCTCCCTCTTTGAATATACTCTACAAAAAATCCTCATCCGCCACCTCGACTCTCATTTTAGTCCCGCTAGAAAGCCCGAGGTCAAATTTTCAAGCCTTAATTCCATATTAGAGCCAACACGAATTCTTTTAGCCTCACTAGCCTATTTTGATAGCAGCGACCCAAACGTTATCGATAAAGTATTTAAAGAAGGCTGCAAACAGTTAAATACCACGGAAGTATCCCACGACTTACCCGCGCAGGAAGCCTGCGGCCTAGCCCAGTTTGATCAAAGCCTCAATGTCCTACAATACGCCGTTCCCAGTATTAAGAAAAATATTCTCTATGCCTGCGCTACTATCGTTATGTTTGATTCGCAAATCACTGAGCAAGAAGAAGATCTGCTCCGCGCTATCGCTACCACTTTGGACTGCCCCATCCCACCATTCGCCCTAAGAACCCAATCGTAAACCCTCATCTTTTCCCTCAGGGTCAGCCTCTGATCTTCCCTAAGTTTTTTCCTAACTAGGAATTAAAGTTGCTTTCTCCATTAATAGACGGCATTATCTTCATCTGAGAAAGGAGTTTGAGTCAGCGTTCCTGCTGAAGCCAACATTTCTCCAGAGTATGGCGATACCTGATGTATTCCAACAAAGACGGATCTTTTTCGTCCCAACATTCTTCTGGAGCAAGCAACGAAATAATTTCTGTTGGGTTCAGAGAGTCGAACAACCGCACTTTTCCACAGTTAAGAATCTGAAAAATGCTAGACTCAATCTCTTCGACCACTGGATACGAACGTGTTAACTAGTCCAAACAGCGCCCTATTTTTAATAAACAACCCTACTCCACTTTTGGAGCGTGGCGTTTTTGTTTCTCTAAATTCGGCTACGGACACCACCTCTCCCATGGATTTCGAATGATGATTGGTTTTGCAACTGTTTAGAAAATGCCCTTGTTTCCCGCTGGCTCAGCACTGAGCAACATGAGTACTGAAAGATCACCTAGACCCCAAGGCGGAAGCCGTGGCGGTCGCCGCCGCACCAGCGGCTCTTCATCACGCGGACCACGTCGTGAAGGTTACAGCAGAGGCCCCCAAAAGAAAGTCAACCCTATCGTTGCCTTCTTCAAGAAAATCTTCGGTTTAGATAAACCCAAGAAATCCACCCACCACACCAGTTCCCGCCCAGCAAATGAGAGACGCGAAGGCCGTCCTTCCATCTCACGTGACGAGCAAGTGCCACGTGCGCCCAGACCCCCGCGCGAAGAAGCCCCTGAGACTCCCCCTGAGATTCTCAGCACTAAGCTCTACATCGGTAACCTATCCTACGAAACTTCTGAAAGTGATCTATTCGATCTCTTCTCAAAAGTGGGCAGCGTGACCAACTCGGAAGTCATCCGCGACGGCCAATCCAAATCAAAAGGCTTCGGCTTTGTTGAAATGGACAGCCTTGATAAAGCGCAAGAGGCTGCGGTGAAATATCATCGCACCGACTTCATGGGTCGTCAGATCGTGGTGGCTGGAGCCAAGAAATAATCATTTCCTACATCCTTATAAAAAACCCCCGCCTTGTGCGGGGTTTTTTTATGCTCTGTTCTAAACATCTCTTTCAGGAATGAATTTTTCTAAAATAGTCCGTGGATTTTTCGGGCATAAAAATCTATGCCTACCTTATTTTAAAATCTCTAAAGCTATAGACTTAGCCTTACTATAATCGGGCAACTCTTTCACGAGGCGATGAATTTTATAATCGTTCGTTAATCCATTTACTAATTTTGTTTCGCCTAAGGCATAGTTTGTGGCACCCTGCATAGTCACCTTCGTCCATTCCAAACGCCGCAAGATCACATTCTTAGAATCAAGGACGACATAAGCCCAAACGAAGCGCCCAGCCTGCTCTTCGAGGTTTTCTTGCACAGAAATAGTGTAATCTTTTTTGTAAGGAAGCACTTCACGCTCATAACTCCACATGGCTTGCAAACGTGAATTTTTACCTGCGGCACGGAGAGCCTGTAACTGGAGGCGCAGTGGTTCCACGGCCGCCACATCCCCCAACCCTTGTTGAATCTTAATCATACCAATAAGTCCCGCCTCATGATCAGGTTCCAACTTGCGAAATCGCTCAATAAAGCCAAGTGCCTCAGCGAACTGAAATTTACGAAGATGGACTAAGCCTGACATGAGTAAAGAACCCCGTGCCTCAGGATCTTCTGAAAGTATTTTAGTAAATATAGCCAAAGCCTCATCGCTTTTTCCCTCTTGGGCTAAGGTAGCGCCTTGCTGAAAACGTAGTTTCCAATCTATCACTTGCTCAGGCGTAGAGGCATTGAGGTAACTCTTGTCCAACGCCATAAACAGACCAAGAAAAAGCAAACAGTATAAGGTAATTCCGCGGGTAACGAACTTCATGTCAACTTGACTAAGCTAAATTTATCCTTTATAAAAGAAGAAATGAAGCATCTTCTTCTCAAGCTACGACTTAGCCTGCCTGAAAGCCCTTGCGCTTAGGTGGATGCCGTCTTGTTAAGAAAGAGGGTTTCTCCCCCCAGCACTCGGGTAATCAGGCGACTTCTGTCACGCCACCCCTCTTTTAACCACTTGTTTAATTTCCTTTACTTCTTCCTTTATGATTTCTCAGCCCCTTCATCATTATCCGCCCTTCCCACAGATCGATTTACCTAATCGCCAATGGCCTAGCCGTTCTCTTAACGCACCGCCCATCTGGTGCAGCGTCGATTTACGTGATGGGAACCAAGCCTTAGCTGTTCCCATGACCGTGGCTCAGAAATTGGAAATGTTTGAAGCCTTGGTTCAAATAGGATTCAAACAAATTGAGGTCGGATTTCCTTCTGCCTCTAACACAGAATTCGATTTCATTCGTCGCTTGATTGATGAAAATCGTGTTCCAGAAGATGTAACCTTGCAGGTGCTTGTGCAGGCGCGGGAGGACTTAATCGAAAGGACAGTGCAATCCTTGGTCGGTGCTAAAAATGTGATCATCCATCTTTACAACTCGACATCTCCTGCTCAGCGCAAGGTGGTCTTTGGCTTGGATCAGCCCGCCATCGTACAGGTGGCCGTGCAGGGAGCTACATGGATTAAAGAGAGGCTTCATTACTTAGCTGATAGTGAAGTGACGTTACAATATTCTCCTGAGAGCTTTTCCGCAACGGAGCTTACCTTTTCTTTAGAAATTTGCCACGCTGTAATGGCTGTGTGGCAGCCTACGCCTGAGCATAAAATTATTTTAAACCTTCCCGATACCGTGGAAGTCGCCATGTGTAATGTCTATGCTGACCAGATCGAATGGTTTATTCGCCATTTAGACAATCGAGAATCCGTCATCATCAGTGTTCACACCCACAACGACCGCGGCACAGGCGTAGCGGCCACGGAGCTAGCCTTGTTAGCTGGAGCGGAACGGGTAGAAGGCACCCTCTTTGGAAATGGAGAGCGTACAGGTAACCTTGATATCGTGATCGTGGCACTCAATTTTTATAGCCAAGGCATCCACCCTGGTTTGGATTTAAGTAACATGCCTAAAATTCGTGAAATGTATGAACACTGTACCGGCATGACCGTGCCTCCGCGCCAACCTTACGGCGGAGATCTCGTCTTCACCGCCTTCTCTGGCTCCCATCAAGACGCCATTAAAAAAGGCTTCGCTTACATGAAGGAGGCTCCCCTGGGCACGCCTTGGACGGTGCCTTACCTTGTCATAAATCCCTCCGACTTAGGTCGTGAATACAAGGAAGTTATTCGCGTCAATAGTCAGTCTGGTAAAGGCGGTATCGCTTACTTATTAGAAAGTGACTACAGCCTGATCCTCCCCAAAGAGATGCAACGCGAGTTCGGCCCCATTGCCAATGATCAAGTAGATCGCCTAGGTCGTGAAGTAAGTGCCGCTGAATTAAAAGACATGTTTTGGAAAGAATACGTCGAACGCAACGCTCCTTACCAACTCGTTCATTTTCATGCTGATGGCACGGGCGGCCAGATCGCCTGCCGCGCCACCGTTAATCATCACGGTAAGGAATGGAAAATAATCGGTGCAGGTAATGGTCCCATCGCCGCCTTTGTCGATGGCTTAATCAAGTGCGGAGCTCCAGAATTTGCTGTCCGCGCCTATTCCGAACATTCCCTCGGCACAGGAACGGAAGCCAACGCCATCGCCTATATCCAAATTAAAACCCAAACGGGTCACACTAAATTCGGAGCGGGCACAGATACCAACATTGAGCTAGCCTCCATCAAAGCCATTCTCAGTGCCTTAAACCGCCTAGATTAAATCGCAACTTCAAATGATTTTAGTGGTATAATCATTTTAGATGAAACCATGGTTACTTCCACTTGGTGTAGGACTCCTTGCGGGAAGTTGTAGTGTTTTTGCGGTATTAAATTTTCAACACAAGTCTGAACTAAAAAATTTGATTCAAGAATCACAACAACTTTTAATAACCCAAACCGAACAAGAACAAAACCTCCTCGCCGTCCAAGAAAGAGCAAGCAACCTCGAAGAAGCCAATCGTGAATTGGCCTTTAAACTTCAAAGCACCCCCACGGAAGATACTGCCAAAACCTTGGAAAATCGCATGGATCCGCTACCTGATCCTACCGAACAAAGACGCCAAGCTCTCGCCCAAATCCAACAGCGCAACCTCGCCCGTTGGAGTAAATCCCTGAACCTGCGCCCTGACCAACTCACACGCCTTAACCAAATTCTCCAAAATCAATTACTTAACCCCCAAGCTGACAACGCTAAAAATTTTAGTGAATTGCAGAATGAACTTTTAAAACTCCTAACTCCAGAACAGCGAGCAGACTATGACCGCATCCAAGCTCGCGAAACTCAAGCCCGCACCGAACTACGTGTTAACGTTCAACTTTCTCGCGTCCAATCCATGTTTGATTTATCTGAACCACAAAAAGATCAAATCTTTCAACGCTTCACCGCCATCGAACAAACCAATCCCGGCACGACCGCTTCTAGCCAAGAACAACGCCAGCAACAAGCTCAACGCCGAGCTACCGCATTAGAAGGTATTTTAAAACCTGAACAAATTAAGGACTATCAAGAAGCACTGTCGAACCGAACTAGTCGTGGTGATTTCCGAGGCCAAGGTTGGACCTCAGGCAACTACTAATTCCACCAAGGGACAAATACTTTTCAAAAAAACGTCGTTTGCTCTGCCACTTGCTTAACGGGCGAATCCGCCGAAACACTCTGTGCCTCCTTGTAAGCGAGCGTAAATGCCTCCGGCGCCATTCCCTCGTGATAAGCAGCGAGTAGCTCCCGCTGCGGAAGATCATAAACGGAAAGAGCATTGCGCTGCGATCCCTGTGACAGGTGGCGATCCACCGCTAATTCAAATTCTTGATAACTCAAGCTCACTCAGAAATTGCAGCTTATTATAAGAAAGGTACAAGATTAATTTTTTAAAGGATATTGCCTTGCGCTCATGCACAAGTAACCCAAGTAAATACCTCTGGCAAAATGCGCTATGGTTTTCCAGCGACGGCTCCAAAACGACATTTTTGTATATGTCTTTTCCAAAATAAGGAGGCTGATCTTTTAGACAAACTCAACCAACGCAGATTTAGTCTTCTTTCTTCGCTGCTGCTTCCAACACTTTTAATCTAGCGTAAATCTCTGGTAATTTTTGTATCAATGCTTCGGTCTGCATGTTCTCACGCATGGGCTTAGCAGGGCCGCCGCGATAGACCCCCGCTTCGGTCAAATCTTTTGTCACGGCTGACCAACCCGTTACACTTACTTTATCCGCAATACGGACGTGGCCGACAATGGCGGATTGTCCCCCGATAGTATTATATTTACCTAAACTTGCGCTACCCGAAATACCTACTTGCGCCACAATGATCGAGTGGGCCCCGATCACGACATTGTGAGCAATCATGACAAGATTATCTATCTTACACCCCTCCTGAATCCATGTCTTATCAAAACGGCCACGGTCGATCGTTGAGTTTGAACCAATCTCGACATCATCATCAATTTGCACGTAACCCAACTGGGGAACTTTGACGTAGCGCTCTTGGCTGAACTCATAACCAAAACCGTCTGAGCCGATCACCACGCCTGAGTGCATGATAACTCGCTTCCCTAACTTTGAACGTTCCCGCAGCGTTACGCGTGGGTGCATGAAGCAGTGATCTCCCAAGACGGAGTCGTGCCCAACATAACCGCCTGCCCCCACATGCACCCCATCCCCAATGATCACTCCAGGCTCCACCACGGCATGGGGACCGATGTGGACACCTGCACCTAGCTGAGCGGTGGGATCTACCACGGACGTAGGGTGAATGCCTGCCAGCCAAGGAATGGGTAAGGGAGCATAAAGTGCTGCAACTTTAGCAAAAGCCGTAGAAGGGTTGTCCACACGCAAAGTAGCTGCACATACTTTGGCGGTAGAATCACGCGGTATAATGATTGCACCAGCCTTACTTTCTAAGGCTTGTTTGATGTAACGCGGATTCCCTAAAAAGGCTAGTTGATCTGGTTCCGCGCGCCCGAGATCGTTGATCCCCCGGATTACAAGAGTGGGGTCACCCGTCAGCTCAGCTTTAAGCAACTCCGCAATCTCCCCCAGCTGCCGTAACATGACTGTGAGTGTAGGTGAAAAAGCTTAGGGCTTCTTAGTATCTGGCTTAGCGTCAGCTTTAGGCTCAGACTTTGCATCGCCTGCGGGCTTGCTTTTGTTTAATGCTTTAACAATTTCAGCCGTAATATCTGTCATGCCTTCTTCATAAATCAAAACTGCCGTGCCATTCAAGGTCATGCCTGATTTATCTAAAACCATATTGTATTTGCCCTTAGCAAAAGATTTAATTTCTGTACTGATCTCATCAACAATTGTCTTACGCATACGTTGTTGGCTGTCTTGAAACATTTTAGAAGTCTGATTAGCGAATTGCTGCATCTCATTTTCACGAACCTGAGCATCTCCCACTTTTTCTTTTAATTTCTGTTCTTTTTCTTTTTTGGCGGCATCACTGGAACTGGGGTCTTTAGCACCTTCTTGCAGAGATTTAATTTGCTCAACTAGTTTACGATAATCTTCCCGTTTGTCGTCCATGGACTTTTGATAGCCCGTCATGTCTGTCTTGAGACGCTCTTGAGCTTCATCTGTTTTATAATACTGCTTAAAACATTCTTGCATATCAACCAGAGCCATCTTGGTCTGTGCAGACAAGGGGGATAGTAAGACACCTAACATTAAAAACGCGGAAACAATGGTTGATCTCATAAGTATTAAAGTTAACTAGAATTGATAGCCCACGTCAAAGTGGAATTTTATTGAACCTGTTGGCTCAAACTTGCCGTACTCCATCAACGGAGTGCCTAAGTCTAATCTCAAAGGTCCAATTGGTAGATTTAGCCTCAAGCCCACGCCTGTTCCTATCGCAAATTGATTCACGGAATAATCAAAGGCTTTCGCATTATTAAAGCCTCCGTCGACAAAAACTGCTCCGCGCACACGATCAATAATCGGGAAGGTAATTTCACCATTAACATAAGCCATGGTCTGCCCACCAAACGGCTCACCCTGCGAATCACGCGGTCCGATGTCACGATTATTAAAGCCGCGAATAGAACGAGAGCCGCCGATAAAAGTGCGATCAAATAAGGGAGGAATCGTTGTGTCATCATAACTATCCACCACCGTTGTTGCTCCACCTAATGAGAAAATAAGGTCGTGTGGAAGCAAGAAGAACTTCGTCCCTTCTAACTCTAATTTCCAAATATTCGTATCTCCCATGAGCGGGCCGCCAGCACCTTCCGCCGAGAATTCCACTTTTTCACCGCTACGCGTTAGGAATAGATCATCACGAGAATCGTAAGTTAAGGTCGCCCGAACTGAGCTTTTTGTGCGGTAGCCAGCTTCTGCTTGTAATGCCGGCGAAGCGGCAGGGTCAACATCTAATATCCCGATGTTTTCTGCCTGATAGCGCAATCCTAAGCGCCAGAATTGATTCAATGCCTTACCCACACGAACGGCGGCACCATAACGCTCCGTATCGTAAAGACTGCTATTGTAGCTAGCTTGGTTGTAGAATAAATCAAAGCCAAAGGACAGCTGGCGATTTAAGAACCATGGTTCTGTCCAGCTGACGAGGAAGTCACGACGCGTTAAACCATATTGAAGCCGCGTACGGAATTTTTGACCTGCTCCCGTGAAGGTCGGGAAGTTCATAAAGTCAAAGTTGCCCTGACTTAATTCCACGAAACCAAGCAGGCTGTCCACCGTGCTAAAACCTACCCCGAAGGTGACTGAACCTGTGCGCTGTTCTTCAACAGTGACAACCATATCCTTACGGTTAGGCACGGCCGTATCTTGCGCGCTAATATCTACTTTAGAAAAATAACCTAAATTCTGTAAGCGCTTTTTGCTGGCTTCTACTCGGACGGAATCATACACCTCACCCGGTGCCACCGCTAACTCACGACGCAGCACTTTATCCATGGTGCGGTTGTTGCCTTGAATAATAATGCGCTCAACGAAGGACTGATCATTTTCCGAAAGAGAATAAAGAATGTCCATCTTACCGCTGGCAATGTTCGGTTGACGTAAGGGAGTGACGTTGGCATCAATATAACCACGTTCACCATAAAGATCAGTGATCGCTTTCCTGTCGGCTTCCAGACCCTGAGGCGAAAAGATGCCTGTCTCTTTCATGGTCAGACGCCCCATGATTTGCTCAGCCGTGAAGAGCTCATTCTTCTCAAAATTAATACGCCCGACCCGGTATTGGATTCCCTCAAAAATAATGACTTTAATATCAATGACATCTTTCTCAGGATACGTGTAGGCCACGTCCTTAACTTGCATGTCAATGTAACCATTCTTCTGATAAAATTCTTTAAGCGCCTTTAAGTCATCCTTCATCTGATCTTCTTTGAGCAGACCCGACTTGTTAAAGAAAGAGAGCCAATTCTTTTTCTTAGTTTTAAATGTTTTGCGTAGTTCTTTTTCATCAAACGTGGCGTTACCTTCAAACGTCACAAAACGCACGTAGGCTTTGCCTTCTTCCGCAATGGTAAAGGTCACCACGGCGCGCCCAGCTTGCTCATTAATATCTATCTTATACTCCACCGTTGCCTTGGGGAAACCCTTGGAGCGGTAGTATTCTAAAACCTTGCGCGAATCATCCGCAATTTTTTGTTCGCTCAACGGATCGCCCGCTTTGCTCTTCATTTCTTTGCGAATGCGCTTTTCTTTAATCTTATCGAAGCCAACAATGATAATGTCTTTTACCGTAGGCTTAGGTTGCACGATCACGACAACTTTGACGCCGTCCGCTATCGGTTCATCATAAATACGCAGGTTAACAAAAAGACCCGTGGCATAAAGATTACGAACATCTTCCTCAACTGCCGTGAGGCTGTAAGGCTGGCCAACTGAAGTGCGCATGTTCGAGAGGATAACGCTGCGATCCACCGAACGAGGTCCCGCATATTCGATTTCGACTTCCTTAACGATGGGACCCTTAGACAAAGGGCTGTCCGCAGCTGCGGGGGGCTTGACCAAGGTCTTACCCTCTGGCACGGCCACAGGCTGGGCTGGAAGTTGCAGGGTCGAGACCACAATCAAGAGCCCTAGTAGGCTCGTGCTTAACATGCGTTTTAGGCACTTTCTTGTAGCTTCTTGCATTATCCAGTGGTTTTCTTTAGTGCTTTTTTCAAAGACTTGCCTATTTACTCTTTATTGCGTTAAAAGTCTTTGTACTAGCGCAAATTGAAGAATCCTTTGCCTATCGTCAAGTAGAAACATTTTGCTGCCTCATTTATCATGAGCCAGCTGAACGATTTTACTCTTTTGTTTTCTTGGCAGGACGTGGTCTTCTGGGACGTTCATCAGCGTCTTGCTCTTTAGCGACAACTGCTGTCGGACCTTCTAAAACGATCTTCAGCTTAGCCTGCACGCTCATGGGTAAGTGAATCACCACTTCGTGTTCGCCTAAGACTTTAAGCGGACGTGGTAGATCGATTTTTTTACGATCCACTTTGTGGCCGAGAATTTCTAAGCGTGCTGCGATATCTTGCGAAGTAACGGAACCGAAAACTTTTTCCGAGTTACCATGTTCCATCTGGAAAGTGATGGTCACTTTCTTTAAGGCCGTGGCTAATTCTTCCGCCGTATTAAGCTCAGAGGCTTCACGTGCAGCGCGACGCTTTTTTAAATCTTCTACCATTTTCTTAGAAGCTTGTGTGGCCACTGCGGCCAAATCACGAGGCAACAAAAAGTTGCGGGCATAACCGGGCTTCACCCGAACCACATCTGCTTCCAAACCTAAACCCGCCACGGGTTTCTTAAGAATCATTTCAATAACCATATTATTTGTCTCCTTTAATCTCTTTTAAAAAATGTTACCGCTTGCGTGTCAAAATGGAATCTCGTCATCCGATGCATCAGGCCCTTGGCTATAGTTATCATCGGGCATCGGCTCAGAACGGTTATCAGAGCGATTCGAGCTACGGCTCGAACCCGACTCACGATCTCCACCACCAGAAGACGAACGTCCTCCACTGCTGCCACCTCCGCCGCTGCCGCCACCAGCACCACTACGGCCTAAAAATTGCACCCGGTCTGCCCTGACCCGGAGGCGACTGCGCTTCTCACCCTGTTGGCTTTCCCATTGGTCTAGCTGGAGCCGCCCTTCGACAAATATAGGCGAACCCTTGGTCAAATACTTTTTGCAATTCTCCGCTTGCGCACCCCAAACAACCACATCCACGTAACAAACCTCTTCCTTCTCTCCGCCTTCAAGAGTCCGGTAAACCATATTAATCGCTAAGGCCAGATCTCCCACGGCAGCACCTTTCGGCGTGTGCCTTACTTCAGGATCGCGCGTTAGATTACCGATTAAGAGGACCTTATTTAAAGAGGCCATAGGTTTTAATGTGTTCCGAAGAAATCAGCTTAACTAAGCTTAGGCCATCGCTTTTTCTTTAAGCGGCTTGGCGATGAAATTAATCTGACGAAAAACTTTTTTATCGAGAACGAATTTCTGACGCAAAGCATCAACTTTTAAGCTGTCCAAGTCGTAGCGAACGCCGAGATAATAGCCTGAGTCGAGTTGACCCGCTACTTGCTCAAATTTACGGCGATCCATGCGTTGAGCGGCGTAAAATTCGCCCCCCAAGGACTCCACGGCCTTCTTAATTTCTGTTACCACTTCCTCCACCCCTTCTTCCTTGCCTTGCAAGTCTAGGATGAACATTGATTCGTAATGTTTTTTCATACTTCTCGATTCACTTCATTCATAGCAGCTGCGATTCCCTGATGCTCACACACCTTAAGACCCGCCACTGCTCTTTCCGTCATTTCTTTCAAAACCTTTTTTTCTTCTGAGGCAAAACGCCCCAAAACATGATCAGCCAAGTCCACTTGATCTGGTGCTGACCCGACACCGCACTTCAGCCTAGCATAAGCTTGAGTGCTGAGATGTTGCTCAATCGAGCGTAAACCATTATGGCCTCCCGCTGATCCTTGAGCCTTAAGCCGGAGTTGCCCCAAGCCTAAGCTTACATCATCCACCACCACTAGAACTTGCTCAGGTTGCAGCTTGAACCAGTCTAAACCTGCTCTTACTGCGACCCCAGAAACATTCATGTAACCGAGTGGCTTTAACAACCAAACTCCTGAAGGAGTCTGCGCTATCTCCGCTTTCGCAAACCGAACTTTCTTCCACACCAACTTAAACTCTGTCGCCCATGTGTCTAAGACCATAAAGCCGACATTGTGCCGGGTGCCCGTGTATTCAGCACCTGGGTTGCCCAGTCCCACCACAAGCGGGAAGAGGCTACTCAAAAAATTTAGGCCTTCTTAGCCGGTGCCGCCTTAGCAGCATCCGTCTTCTTAGCTGTAATTACTTCAGGACCAGCGGCGGCAGCGGCTCCAGGAGCAACCGCTTCTTCCACCTTAGGAGCATGAACCATAAATACTGGTAACTCAGCCGACGTAACAAAAACCACACCTTTAGGTAAAGGCAGCTCTTTTACGTGGATGGAATCTCCGATATTCATTTCGGAAACGTCCACTTTAATTTCAGAGGGCAAATCTTGGGGAAGACATTCTACCCGGACGTGACGAATTAAGTGATCCAGAACACCGCCACCCGTGCGCACGCCGATCGCTTCGCCCATTTCATGGACAGAGACTTCAGCCTGCACCTTTTTATTCGGATCAATTTCATGTAAGTCCACGTGCAGAACTTTGTCCTTGATCGGGTGAATTTGAACTTCACTCAAAAGAGCTAAATGTTTTTTTGCGCCTTTTTCTCCGGCGATTTCGAGATCGACTAATACGCTCTCCGCTTTGGTAGCATTGAGGGCTGCGACAAGTTCCTTCGATGAGATGGAGAGGGCTTGAGGTGTGCCAACGCCATATAAAATAGCGGGGGTTTTACCCGTGCCACGAACCTGCCTCGACTTGAGTCGTCCAATGCCACTGCGAAGCTCTGCTTTTAAACTAATACGATTTGCCATATGTCTGTCCTATTCTGAAAAAGTGAGCTGCAAACAAAACAGGAAAACAGATAACTGGTCAATCCTTTTCACAGCAAAAAGCGTACAAATTATCTAAAGCACCTTTTTACGCCCTAACCTTTTAAACTAACTAGCCTCCCATTTTCCACCTGAGGGCGGTGCTATTTCCAGTTATTTCTCAGTAAATCTCTCTTAGACTCCTGCACCCACCTGCCCAACAGGAATCTAGTGTTGAAGCTATCTTACGCTTTTAACCGCAATCGGATTATGCGGAAAGAAGTCCCAGAATGAATCGCTGCCCTAATGAGACGAGGTGATATCCAAAAGCTGAATCCGGCATATTTAACGAGTTTTGGGCGTTCACAGGAGACTTTCCAAAAAAATACATGGTCACTGTCTACCTTAAATATTCCAAAAAATTCCTGACATTAATGAAATTAGATGCAAAATTGAGGCTGGACACTTTGAGTTTTCAAAACATGCGCTTGATCAGAGCATTATACGAAACATTTCTGTTCAGGAGTTGCGTGAATCGATTTTATCTGGTGAGGTTATAGAAGATTATGCCGATGATAAATATGGTTCTAGTTGCCTTATTCTTAGGCAAACTATCATGAATAGGCTATTGCACATTCAATGTAGCTAACCTAGCAGAACATTGATTAAAATCGTTACATTATATCAATCCGATCCTGAGTTATGGATTAATGCAAGAATCAGAAAGAAAAAGTAATTTATGAATGAAACATTTAATCAAAAGCTAGTTACCTACACCTTAGAGAACGCAGGCCATTTTTATATTATTGAGAATGTGCCAGCTAAAGTATGTGAAGAGACTGGAGAGCAGTTGTTTGCTCCTTCCACGGTCGAACAAATTAGAAGTCTAGTTCTTGGACATACCAAGCCTGTAAGAGTGGTGGAGACACCTGTTTTTAAATTCGTAAACTAAAAAACGAGCCAGTCCATTGAGCCAATTCGCCTAAACTAGATGGTGCACGCTTGAGGCAAGTTGGAAATACTTTATAAGCAAAATCCTTCAAATTACTACCTACATTATTAGTTGTTTTTATTGGAGCTATTATTAGCATTCCATTTCAGCAAGCCAGATTTCATGCCAACCTCCTTCTCGGAGGCCAGCCCCTTCCTTCGATTACTGAGTTTTTTATCCAACATCATGAGATTACCACTTATATTTTTGGTTTTCTTTGCTCGGGTTTGTGGGGCTGCCTTTGCTGTTTTCGTCCAGTGGATCGCTCTGGGATATCCCCCCTGCAACAAGAAAGCATAAAATGAAATCCTCACCTCTTCCACCTAACGAATTAGAGATGGTGCGGGCTATTTTCCGCCGACACCCCGAAGTCGCCTCTGCCACCTTGTTCGGCTCCCGCGCCAAGGGAACGCACTCAAATCAATCTGATGTGGATCTAGTCGTGGCAGGCTGCGTTGCTCCATTAGGTGCCGAGGCAATAGCCGCGGAATTAGACGAACTTCCATTACCTTATAAATTTGAGGTTCAAGCTTTGGAGCAAATCCAGCATCGTCCTTTATTAGAACACATCAAGCAAGTGGGGATCCCCATTTATCCGTAGCCTTGACTGTTGTGCCGGAGGTGTTGCAACTCGGCTATCTTCAGGCAGGCATACCACGGTCTATTTGTTGGGCTTTGAGAATGTTTTCGGGTTTGGTCAATTCTTCCGATAAGGTCTGGTTCGTGTTGCGGAAGCGTTTGACGATGGTGCTAGCTAGTTGGAAGGTGAAGTCGGCTGCAAGTTCGGGCTTTTGTTGAATAAAATAGCTAAACTTATCATTGGAAATTTCCAGTGTTCGTAACGGAGTCAAGCTCACGACGCTGGCCGTGGCTAGACCAGGATCAAACAAATTCATTTCGCCGAAAAATTGTCCGCCTTCTAAAATGCCTAACGATACTTTGGCATTTTCTACGGTGTGATATACTTCCACCTCACCTGCAACGATGAGAAAAAAAGTATTCTGCAACTCACCTTGATTGACCAACTGTGCACCAGGCTCATAATAGCATTCTAGGAAGAATAAATCGAGAAGCTGTACAAAGCTGTCATCGAATCCACGAAAAAGGGACATGCGACTAATTTCACTAAATGTAATGGCCATGGCGATGATGTTGTGGTGAGCTAAAAGGATCAGGGTAGATTAAGTCTCCTATTAAAGTAAAGGTTCTAGATGAAAGCTCGCCGTATTTTTTATGAAGGTAAGGTTCAAGGTGTGGGGTTTCGTTACTCGATAAAACAGATTGTTTCGGGTTACGACATATGCGGCAGTGTGGGAAATTTAAATGATGGTCGGGTAGAATTACTCATCCAAGGGGAAGAGGCTGATCTCAAAGATTTATTACAGACTATTCTCAGCAGTCATTTAAAAGGTTTCATCAAACAGATTGAAAGTTATGAGGTGGATGTTGACCAGAAGCTGCGGGGATTTAGTATCCTTTCAAAGGTGTGATTTTTTTACGCTTCTTTTAAAGTTTAAACAACATGGTTCCAATCCCATCAGAGCATAAAGCAGTTGAGACGATCGGCTTGAGCAAGAAGTTCAAACTGCAATGGCGTCGCGGTTATTTTATGGCCTTAGAGCCTCTTGATTTAGTGGTAAAACAGGGTGAAATTTTTGGGCTGCTCGGCCCTAACGGGTCGGGGAAAAGCACTACGATTAAGTTGCTCTTAGGCTTACTTAAACCGAGTGCAGGATCAGCCACGGTTTTCGGCCTTAAAGCTGGCTCCATCGAGGCACGGAAGCGAATGGGTTTTTTACCTGAGAATCCCTATTTTCCCACCTTCTTAAATGGCCTTGAGGTTTTGCGCTATTACGGAAAGCTTAGTGGCTTATCTGGAAAATTTTTAGAACAACGCATGGAGGAACTGCTGGAGCTGGTTGATTTACAGGAGTCGAGGCACCGCACTTTAAAAACGTATTCGAAAGGGATGTTGCAACGTATCGGCCTAGCACAAGCCTTATTGCATGATCCTGATCTTCTCTTGCTGGACGAACCAACGGCTGGTGTGGATCCGCTCGGTTCACGCCAAATTCGGGACATCCTTTTAAATTTAAAAAAACGTGGTAAGACACTTTTATTTTCCTCCCATCTTCTAGAGCAAGTGCAGGAGGTGGCCGACCGGGTGGCGATCTTACATCAAGGCCAGAAGCTGCGTGAGGGAAGTTTAGCGGATTTATTAGAAGTCCCCGAACAGATACAGATTAAGCTTCAATCAGAAGGGCACACAGTGGAGGAGATTCGAAAAATTCTTACTGATGCTGGTATCTCTCAGGTAGAAATTTCTAAACCTCAAATGAAATTAGAAGATTATTTTATCCGTTCCCTCCCTGAGCGTAAGCAAGGAGGACACGTATGAAAGGGAGCCTACTTCGCTTAGTGACTATTGCTCAGAATACCTTAACCGAAGCGTTGCGGCAGCGGGTTTTGAATGTGATCTTTCTCTCCGGGCTCATCATGGTAGGTGGATCTTTTTTCTTAACGAATTTGACCTTTCAGGAGGAATTTAAATTCCTCAAGGATCTAGGCTACGCCGCCATCAGTATCACTGGCACGCTCGTGGCTCTGATGGGCGCAGCGCAACTGATCCCAGCCGAGATCGAACGCAGAACCCTGCACACACTTCTGAGTAAGCCCGTTCACCGCTTTGAGTTTGTGTTAGGTAAATACTTGGGGTTGATCGCCCTCATTACGATCATGCTAGGGATTATGTCGCTCATGTTTGGGGCGGTTCTTTATGTTAAGGAACAAATTGTTCTAGCTGGCTTACAAGGGGTAGCAGAGAGTGAGCAGGGACGGCAAGTGATCGCCTCCGTGCTGGCGCAGTCCAGAGATCCTCAACTCTTACAAGCACTGGCGTTGATTTGGGCCAAGCTGGCCGTTATTACCGCAATTTCCGTCTTTTTTTCTACGATAGCTACTTCGACTATATTTATTGTTTGCACAACTTTGGTAGTTTATTTCATTGGGCATCTGCAATCGGTAGCTCGACAAGTATGGCTACAAGACATGCACACAGCGTCGTTCCTAAAAAATAGTTTCTTAGCGATGGTTGCTTTTTTAATTCCTGATTTTCAAACCTATAATTTAATTGATGAAATTATTGCCGGAAATAATATCCGTTGGGGCAGCACGCTGGAAATTTTAACCTATTCGGTGATTTATGTGGGAGTGGCTTTAGTGACGGCCTCGTTGATCTTTGAGGATCGAGAGCTATGAGACCTTGGGTCTGGGCAGTGATCGTTTTCACAGCGTGGACAGCAGTGAAAGTTCCTTGGGAGATGCGCCTAGCCCGCGAACGTAGTTTGCTCATGTATGGCACAGAAGTTCCCATGACCTTCCAGATGCGAGACCAGCTTGGGCAGGGTCTAACTATTGCAGCACTGGGCGGGTTCCGAGGCATTGCGGCGAATTTCTTATGGTTATCCGTTACCACGGCTTGGGAAGATCGTCAGTGGGTGCGCTTACGGAGCTTGGCTGAAATGGTGGTTATCTTACAACCGCGTGTTTCTTTTTTTTGGGAAAATGCTGGCTGGCACATGGCCTATAATGCCAGCGTGGCGGCAGAACAATTTAATCAAGAAGATCGTGGTAAAAATAACGTAGAGTCCCGACGCTGGATCATGCAGGGGATTGAGCTCTATGAACGGGGAATCCAAGCTCTACCAGATCAGCATAAACTTTATGAGATGTTAGCGTTAGTTTACCAGCAACGCTTAGGTGACTACGCTAAGGCTGCCCACTATTATGAGGTGGCCTCTCAGAAAAATGGAGCTCCAGTTTACCTCGAGCGTTTCGTGGGATTTTCCTTAGAGAAAGCTGGTAAAGATAGAGAGGCTTATGACTACTGGGTTAAGCTTTGGCAAAGTGCTGGAGAGCACGGTCCAGGGCCTCGCCGTTGGAAGATGATAGAAGAACATATTCGCAAATTAGAAAATAAATTAAACATTCCGCTAGATAAAAGATTATTTGTGAATTAGTCTCAAACTTTAATCGGGGAAAAGTACACGTGAAATTTGGAATATTCGGAGACATCCATAGTAATTTGGAAGCATTGGAAGCAGTCCTAGAGGACATGCAGACCCAGAAAGTTACCCATGCCGTTTGCCTAGGCGACATTGTAGGCTACAACGCTAATCCTTCGGAATGTTTAGAAATAGTGCGCGCCCTAGGTTGCCCCGTTATTAAAGGGAATCATGATGAAGAGGCTTCGGAGGATCGCGACATCGAACATTTTAATCCTTTAGCTAAAGCTTCCATGAATTATTCAAGGCTGCAACTTTCAGATGAGCAGAAGAAATACTTGCGCACCTTACCGTTCCAGAAAAGTGTTAGTGATTTTACGATCGTGCATGCCACGTTAAATGGCCCTGCCCGCTGGCAATATGTCTTTACTTCCGCCGACGCTGAAAGCAGCTTCACCTATCAAAGATCCCAAGTCTGTTTTTTCGGCCATACCCATGTGCCTCATTTATTTGTCCGGGATACGACGGTTCATGAGTTTTTCTATAAGCGCGTGGTCTTACAATCGGATAAAAGATACTTCGTTAACGTGGGTTCCGTAGGTCAGCCTCGCGACGGTGACTGGCGCTCCTCTTACGTCATCTATGATTCTAAGGAACGCACCATCGATTTGCGGCGCATCCCTTATGATTTAGCAAAAGCTCAAGAAAAAATTATAACCGCTGGATTACCTGATCGTTTGGCGGAACGTTTAGCTAATGCCGTTTAAACTGCCCCAACTCCTCCCTTCTTCTTAGCTAGTTTCCCATGCTATGAAAGTCCTCGTCATCAAGCCCACCGCACTCGGTGATGTGGCACAGGCCTTGTTAGTAGCACCACAGCTTAAGATGCACTCCTTCTGCTCCGAGCTGGTCTGGTTGGTTGATGAAGATTACCGAGAGTTAGTGCAATCATCTCCCTTGATCGACCGAGTTATCTTATTTCCACGCCGCCGCTGGACTCGCTCACTTCTAACTTTTCTTAATGAAATAATCCCTTGGTTACGTGCCCTACGACGCGAAAGATTTGATCTCGTCGTGGATTTACAAGGCCTAGCCCGTAGTGGTTTTATGACCCTCTGCACAGGTGCTGAAAGGCGGGTGGGCTTAGCCTCTGCTCGGGAAGGCTCCAAGCTCACATACACCGAATGCGTAGTAGATGATGCACCTCACGCTGTGGCACGCTATCAGCAAGCCATTGCCCAGGTATTGGGGAAAAAAGAGTGTCCACTGATTTTTTTACCTAAAGTCACAGATGCCCTGCCTCATGGATTAACCGCTGGAGCCTACACCGTCATACACCCCTATTCCTTATGGCCGACGAAGCTGTGGCCTTGGGAGCGTAACGCAGAACTTGTCTCATCCTTACCCGAAGAAAAATTTGTCCTTGTGGGTAAGGGAACTTTTTTCCCTGTGCTGGAACCAAACTGCCTCGACCTTCGTGGGCAAACGAACATGGCACAACTGATCACCCTCCTCAGTAATGCCAGAGTCGTGTTGAGTATGGACTCTGGCCCCCTCCACGTAGCCTCCGTTTTGGGAGTTCCCGTTTTGGGTCTCTTCGGATCCACTTCAGAAAAACTCACCGCCCCCATCTTTAAAATAGGCCAAATCTTAAGCGCCACGCTTCCTTGCCGCCCCTGTCTTCAACGCCAATGCTCCTTCTCTGAGCCCATGGCCTGCATGAAGTTAATTAGCGTGGCCGATGTTCGGGCTGCATGGCTAAAATTAGTCAATACGATCTAAATAAGACATTCTAGTAATTACAATTTCTAGCCAGAAAACTAGAATAACTATCATAATTCGTTGATTACTAACGCTTTAAATTAGTGTCAATTAAAAGTGGCACACTACTTGCATACTTTTCTGTAACTTGTATAGTAATTATGCTATCTTAAAATCAACTCACTACGACTAACCAAACTAACATCTAGGCACAAAATCATGCAACGCTCACGTAAAAACAAAAAATGGACTTCTCAATTAGTAGGTGAAGAAATTAAAAAGTGGAATGACAAAGGCGAACCTCTGTATTCCCACCATGTCAGAAAAAACTACCAAGAACTCCTCGCCGCAGGTATCCGTTACCACGGTAGTTGGAAGTTAGCCGTTGAGGCTTCTGGTATTCCTTACGCTGACGTCCGTAAATACCAAAACTGGTCGAAGGATTTAATCGTGGCTAAAATCCAAGAACTCTCCCAACAAGGCGTGGATCTGTCCTTCCGCTCCATGATGTTGAGCAAATACAATTCCATGGTTTATGCCGCCATCCGTCCGAACCATTTCGGATGTTGGAAAAACGCCCTCGCAGGCGCAGGCTTAGCACCAGAAGAAATCTATCGCTACCGTTCATGGGATGAGACCACGATCCTCGACGAAATTCGCCGCCTTCAAACTAGCGGAGCCGATCTTAGCTCTAAAAACATGGATGAAACGTCTAACCCACTCATCGCCACGGCACGTCGCCGCTTCGGTAACTGGGGAGCTGCTGTGGAAAAAGCTGGCATCAACTACGCTGACATTCGCCGCCGCCGCCGCTGGACTCGTGAAATGATTGTTGAAGGTATCTGCGAGCTACAACAAAAAGGCGTAAAGCTACAAAGCGGAGAAGTTCGCAAAAAAGCTCCTGCCCTCTTTGCTGCCGCATGTAAGCCCAGATTTTTTGGTTCATGGTCTGGTGCGCTGACTGCTTCGATTGGTAAAGACGTTCTCGTCACTGCATAGTAATTCTAACTATCGTTTTGGGTAAACACCCTACAAAAACCCAGCAGGTTCAACCTCGCTGGGTTTTTTTATGCCCTCAAATAACAAAGCTAAACTAGGCAAAACATTTTTAAGCTGGTAATTCTTTCGTGTGGAAACATCCCCTCAGCATCAACCGCCTTCATTTCGAGAAGCCTTCCTCTTTTGGCTTAAGCTAGGCTTCATCAGCTTCGGTGGGCCAGGCGGACAGATCGCCTTAATGCACACGGAGTTAGTCGAAAAGAAAAAATGGATTTCCGAAGCTCGCTTCCTCCACGCCCTAAATTTCTGCATGCTCCTCCCTGGACCCGAAGCTCAACAGCTAGCCACTTATTTAGGCTGGCTCCTCCACCGCACTTGGGGCGGTTTAGTGGCAGGTATTTTATTTGTCTTACCCTCCGTATTTATTCTGTGGGGACTTAGTGCTATCTACATCTACTATGGGTCTGTTCCATGGATTGAGGGGATTTTTTACGGCCTGAAACCTGCCGTGCTTGCCATTGTCCTAGCGGCTGCCTTCCGCATCGGCCAGAAATCCTTAAAAAATAATGCCCTGCGTTTTATAGCCATTGCCTCATTTATAGGCATTTTTTTTCTGCATCTTCCTTTTCCCGTAATTGTCTTCAGCGCCGCAATTCTCGGTTTCTTGGGCAGCAAATTTCAACCTAACCTTTTCTCTTTTGCTCCAACAACCAACGCAAGCCCAGCGTCTGAAATTGAAGATGCCACCATCTACACAGCTCCGCCTACCTTTAAGTATCTGGCCTGTGTCCTCGGAATAGGTTTATTCGTTTGGTGGAGTCCCATCCTAGCTAGCGGCTTAATCTGGGGCTGGGAAAGCACGCTTTTTCAAGCAGGCTACTTTTTTAGTAAAGCCGCCATGGTAACTTTTGGCGGAGCCTACGCGGTGCTACCCTATGTGGCTCAGCAAGCCGTAGAAAATTACCAATGGCTACAACCTAAAGACGTCATGGCTGGCATGGCCTTAGCAGAAACAACTCCAGGGCCACTCATCATGGTGCTGCAATTTTATGGCTTCTTAGGCGGTTGGAACCAGCCTGACTTCCCTTCGCTTTTTTGGTCGGCCACTTGGGTCGGCTTTATGGCAACATGGGCCACTTTTACCCCCTGTTTTCTCTACATTTTTGCGGGAGCCCCTTACATTGAAAGACTGCGCCATGTAAAACTTCTCAGTGCCGCCCTCTCAGCCGTAACAGCCGCCGTCGTAGGCGTCATTCTCAATCTCGCTCTGTGGTTTGGTCTGCACGTGCTCCTTCCCGCCTATCCAGAATGGACTCGCTTCGATTGGGTAGCTTTGGCGATTGCCACACTTTCCTTCATCGCCTTACATCGCTTTAAGGTGGATGTTTTATGGCTTCTTCCAAGCACCGGATTCGTTGGCTATCTGCTTCATCTCATTTAAACTATTTTACTTTTTTACGAAGCATTACTTGCAGGTTTAGGTATTTAAACGATTCTACAACCAATGCGTTATTTCTATTTATTAATTTTTTGTTGTCTTTTGTTGCTAAGCTCCACCACAGGAACTGCCCAAACCCTCAGCGCACGGCAAATGATTGATCTCGCTATTAAGGCCGACAATAGGCTCCGGGAACGTCGCCTCGTTTATCAATACGATTATACACTCAAGACAGATAAACTCACGCGCGCTGACGAAGTTAAAAGCACCACCACAGTTAAAGCTAAAGTTCGTCCCTCTCGAGAAATCAGCTACACCGTGGAGATGCTTTCGGACTCCGATACTACTTCAGATAACGAACAGAAGCGCAAAGCCAAGAAAATTCAAGAGGCCCAACAATTGATGACAAAAATTGAACTGGAAAAATTAGTAGAAAATTATGACTATGTAATCAAGGGTAAAGCCTCTGTGCTAAACCGGCCATGCAGCATCATCCAATTCACCCCAAAGCCCGGCCTGAACACCACCTCGCGCGAGGAAAAAGTCTTACACGCTCTCCGTGGTCGCCTTTGGATTGATCAATCCAGTTTTGCCATCCTCCAATCAGAAGCCACTCTCCAGAAGCCTGTTTCCGTAGCGTGGTTTTTTGCCACTATGCGTGAATTAAACTTCCGTTACACAACTCAACTTCTCCCTAACGGAGACCCCGCGCCAGCTACCTTTACCTTATTCTTTGATGTTCAAGTTTCTCTCGGCTACCAAAGGCAACGGCAAGTCTCCACCATGCAGAATTACCGTAAAGTAAGGTAAACAACTTTCTTCTTTTGGTTAAGAACAGCTTCGTGGTTAAATTAAGACTCTCCGCTTTTAAACCATGAAGGACGAATCAAAACCTTTCCTAGATCACTTAGAAGATCTCCGCTGGACGATCATCAAGAGCGTCATAGCTCTCGCACTATCCATGGGGATCAGCCTGTTTTTCACCGATGAAATTCTTCGTTTACTCGAATACCCCTTAAAGCAAGCGATCGAACCCACTGGAAAAAAAGTGGAAGATTTTCTCATCATGCAGAACATGATGGATCCCCTTACCATAACCATTCAGACCGCCATCAGCGCAGGTGTTATCCTAGCCTTACCCTTTATTCTCTACTTTGTTGGCCAATTTATTTTACCCGCCCTTAGCAAGCGTGAGCGCAACATGATCCTGCCCACCTTTACCGTTGGCTTGATCCTATTTTTAATCGGCGTCATCTTCTGTTACTTCCTCATCCTACCGCAAGCCATTCAAGTCTTCATCGATTGGGGCACGAGTATGCGGAGAACTTTTCTTATGCCACAGGATCTTTACCTCGGCTTTATCCTCCAAATGCTAATCGCCTTCGGGCTCTCTTTTGAACTACCTCTGGTCATTATCATCCTTTCTAAATTAGGTATTGTTTCTAAAAAAATGCTGCGAGAACATCGTCGCCACGTCATCGTTTTTATCATTATTTTCGCCGCTTGTGTTACCCCCACCTCGGATCCCTTTAGCCTAGCCATGCTAGCCGTCCCCATGTATCTACTCTATGAAATAAGCATCCTCTGCGCCGTCTGGATCGAACACAAAAAAGCAAAACAAGAAGCCGCTGAGTTCGACCTTATTGATTCAGAGTAAAATCTAAACTCTGCTCTACAAAAGTGCGCAGTTGGCAAATCAACTTCACTAGGCATCATAATCCCATGCTTGCTCAACCCACCAACATTCAAGTCATCGGAAGCGAATTAGCCATCGTTTGGAGTAATGGAGAGGAAAGCTATTTCAACTTAGAAGCCATGCGCCGAGCTTGCCCCTGCGCCGTCTGTTCTGGCGAACCCGATGTGACAGGCCAAGTCGTGAAACCCCGCGTAACGTATACTGATAAAAGTTTTTTTATTCGTAAATTAGACATCGTTGGCGGTTACGCTCTACAACCCACTTGGTTAGACGGGCACAGCACAGGCCTCTACTCGTGGCAGTATCTACAACGCCTAGAAAAAGAGTTTCAATCATCTCCACTGAGTTGACAAAAAATCTCATGACCACAACTGCCACCATTCCTCCCGCCAACAAGAAAGAAATCTTTAGCTGGTGCTGTTACGACTTCGCTAACTCCTCTTACACCACGGTTATCATCACCGTCATTTATAGCACCTATTTTACCAAAGTCGTTTGCCAAGGATTAGATGCTGCCAACACCCTCTGGGCTGCCGCCTTGGCTATCTCCCAACTCATTGTTATCTTCCTCGGTCCTTGGCTCGGTGCCGTGGCAGACCGGCACGCTTGCAAAAAAAAATTCCTAATATCCCTCTCTCTTCTCTGCGCCAGCTTCACCGCCCTACTTTACTTCACGGCTCCTGGCACCGTGTGGCTAGCCTTTGCGCTCATTGTCGTCAGCAATTTCGCTTTTTCCATGGGAGAAAATTTTTGCGCCAGTTTTCTGCCAGAATTAAGCACCCCTGAAACATGCGGAAAAATCTCAGGCTACGGTTGGAGCTTCGGCTATCTCGGAGGCTTAGTTAGCCTTGGAATGGCACTCCTCATCCTAAAACTAGGTGGGAGTTCTGACCCCTCTGTGGTGAAAAATATTTTTCCCGCCACCGCCCTTTTCTTTATCCTAGCCGCTTTACCCACTCTCTTTTTTTTACGAGAACGCGCTAAACCTAAATCATCTCCCACGACTGAGCCCAGCGCTTTTACCCACCTACTCAACACCTTAAAAAAGCTGCCCGCCCAGCGCACCCTTTTTCAGTTCTTTATCAGCTTTTTTTGTTACATGTGCGGTCTTTGTTCTATTGTAGCTTTCGCTGCCATCTACGCTCAGACCGAGATCGGCTTTAGCACAGAACAAACTATCCTCCTCTTCGCTAGCTTACAAATCAGCAGTGCCATCGGAGCCTTTGCCTTTGGCTTTTTGCAAGATCGCACTGGAGCAAGACTTGCCCTCACCATCTCTCTTGTTCTATGGATTGTGGTCTGCCTCGGTGCCGCCTTCTCCACCACCCAAGCCGCTTTTTTTATCGTAGGCAATCTAGCTGGTATCGTCATCGGCTCCACCCAGTCCGCTAGCCGCGCCGTCGTTTCCATGCTCACCCCAGCTGGACAAGAGGGAGAATACTTCGGCCTCTGGGGATTTTTCGGTAAACTAGCGGCCGTTCTGGGTCCCCTCGCTTTCGGCTTCGTGGCTGACCTCGTTCATCTGCGTTGGGCCATAGGTCTCGTCGCCCTCTTCTTTGTTCTTGGCTTAATCTTTTTGCAAAATTTAGATTTAAAACGACCTTCCGTCTCTTATTCCTAAAAACTGCTATGCCAGACTCTAAGAAAAAAGAAATGGCGACCTATTCCAAACTAGGCCTCTACCGCACGGTCAAGTCCAAGCGGCGGCGTAGTTTTGAAGAAGACAAAGGTCTCTATCTTTTCGTAGGAGATAACCGTTCAGGCCGCCCATGGATAAAAGTGCTAAAAGGACACTATGAAAAAGCTTGGGAAGTCGTCATGGCTAAGACCAAAGCACGCCCGCGTCCAAAAGAAATGGAAGAAGGTGCTTGGCTAGACTTGTTGCGGCTACAAATGGAACACGAAATTTATGAACTTCTCTTAACCCAAACTACCGACCTCGAACAACTTTCGGAATCTTTTCAAAAGCAGCATGGCCGAAAAATGACCGCTTACGAGAAGGAGCGTTTTGGGGCGGCGATGAATCACGACACTAAACTAGAATCCAACCCCAAAACAGAAACACGCCAAGCAGACCGACTACGGCAACACTGGGTTAATAACGTCGTTAGCAAGATCCGTAAAACGCAAGACCAGCGCCCAGCCCGCTTACAACAGGCTTGGGCCAGTGTGGTGGGAACAGAAGCCGCCATGGAAACAAATCTTGAGGGAATCGACAGCATCCGCGGCACCGCCTATTGCCGCTGCCTCAGCTCCGTCCGTCGTTTCGAACTCGCCCGACAAAGTGATCTTCCCCAAAGATTAGGCCTAGCTTTAAACCAGACTATTAATAAAATTGTCTTCAAATAACGGCACCAACCTAATGACCAAAACCTTAGTCAAGAGAGCTTTCTCTCTTTCTTTAGAGATTAACTGACTCTCCACTTTCAGCCGACTGTGCCACCGCATCTAATAGACGTTGCACCATCAAGGCCTGCTCCATCGTGACGCACAACTCCTCCTCCCCACGCAAAAAGTTGATAAAATTATGGAAGCGATCCTGATGCGGAAAGGCCATCTGAGCTTGTGGATTAGACCTCGTCACATGCTCCCCTAGACTGGCATCAAAGGTATAAATTTCTTTTTTACTTATGCTGCCGCCCGCTTCCGTCCCGTAAATTTCCACATCCGTCGTATCAGCAAGCTCCGCATGGCGTGCCCAACTCACATCCAACGCAACCGTGGCACCATTAGCAAAGCGAATTTGAGCTGAAGCAAAGTCTTCTACCTCAAAGGGCAAACCACTATGATCCGATTTTCCCCAAGAACCCTCTCCACGCCCGCGGTGCCCGAACTTATTATACGTGCTACCGAAAACGCTAACCGCTTCAAAATTATCCATCACGTAAAGACAAAGATCCAACACATGCACCCCTATGTCATAGAGGCAGCCTCCGCCCGCTAGCTCCTTTGAGCCGAACCAAGTTCCTAACTTAGGAATACCTGCACGTCTTAACCAATAAGCCTTGGCATGATAGATATCTCCAAAAACGCCTTCGGCAACTAGGGTGCGAAAACTTTGGGCTCCCTCTTGAAAGCGCTGATTCATACCGAGCGTTAAGCACTTGCCCGTTCTCGCCGCCACCGCCGCCGCCTGCTCAGCTTCTTCTGAATTCATGGCAAAAGGTTTTTCTAAAATAACATGCTTGCCCGCCTCGAGTGCTTTAATCGTTAACGGCACATGGAATTTATTAGGCACAGCTATGTAAACCGCATCCACCTCAGGATCGGCTAAAAGCTCTTCTGCTGATTGATAGCCCTTGGCAATTCCCTTTTCTTTGCACAGAGCCTGAACACGGCTTTCATTCGTATCTTGAACCGCCACCACTTGTGCGTGTGGGTGCTTATTAATTGAATCTGCACTGTAGCCTGCGATAGCACCTGCACCAATAAACCCGAACCGAAGGGGATGACTCATGGGAAAATGTAAGCAGGAATATTTTTAAAATAAATAAGAAAAGCCCAATCCCTGATTTTTTCCATGCCAAGTGAAAAAGGTCTGCTATGTTCCTGTCATGAAAATAGCTACAAGTCGATGGATGGTGTATTTCGGAATTTTTCTTTTTACCTGTGGCGTATTCGGGTTTTTATCTAATCCCGCTAAAGCTCAAACCGCTCTTTTTAGCGGAGCGCTTTTTGGAAGCATCTCGTTAACCTGGGGTATGCTGATGAAACGAGGCGCTCACCAAGCATGGTGGGGTGCCATAGGGACAACAGGTTTTCTTTGCCTCGTTTTTACGTGGCGCGCCATCATGAGCTGGCTCTCCGTAGCTCAAGGTCAACCAAAAGAACTGGCTGCCATTCTTATCACGGTCATGCTTCTAGGATCGGCTCTCACGACGGGGTTTTTATGGCTGCGCCGAGCTGAACGACTTGGATAACTTCGAGGGTTTTACACTTGCGGACACTGATTTAGTCATTGCGCTCTATCGCCTGAAGGCTAAGGTCATTTAATGAAATTACCCTTATCTAAATGTCAGCTTTCTTTACTCTCAGATGCGTGCTTCATTTTAGGCTTCGCTTCCATTATTGGATCGATCATTGTTTGGTATACGGCTGGCGGACAAAACCCACTAGATGCCGCTCATGCCGAACGTTTCGGTATTTTTGTCGGGCTTTGGGCACCTACTTTTTTCATTCTTTCAAACCGCTTAGAGCGCTATGCCACTAAGTCAGAGAACGCTTCTCAACCAAGCTAAGTTTTGACCATCCATTATTCTGTAATTTATCGCCCTATTTTATGAAAAAAATCGAAGCTATTATTAAACCTTTCAAACTCGAAGATGTAAAAGAGGCCCTTTCGGAAGTCGGCATCGAAGGCTTAACCGTGACGGAAGTCAAAGGCTTTGGCCGTCAAAAAGGTCACACGGAAATTTACCGTGGCAGTGAATATACAGTGGACTTTCTGCCTAAGCTCAAACTAGAAATCGTAACCACAGATGCTCTTGTTGACTCTGCCGTTAAGGCGATTATTACCGCCGCTAAAACAGGCAAAATCGGCGATGGCAAAATCTTCATTATACCCGTGGAAGATGTCATCCGCATCCGCACAGAAGAGCATGGGGAAAAAGCGGTCTAACCGATTAATTTTCAAACTTCTAATTTAAGAGGGCGATGTTTTCACAGACATCGCTCTTTTGCGTTCTAGCGGGTGACGGAGAATAGGGCGTTTCTTTCCCCAACCCTTTCGTAGGCAGTCTCTATCAGGCCGCCTACCTCACCTAAAAAAGACAACCTTTTTTCTTCAAGCTTGTCAGAAGTCAAGAAACTGCTACTGTCTTCAACTTATGACCGACTCTCGCTTAGCAAGACAGACAGCAGAAAGACTAATTGGCTCTAGAGCTCAATTGCTCAAATACAACGGACTCGTAGGGTTTGATGGTTTTGTAGACACTATTGTAGAAGTGGTAGACCAGCGCCAAAGCCCCACCAAGTACACGCCATTTAAATCCATCAAAGACTTCTCTAAGCGCGTAGAAAATGCTGCGGGTAAAAGCGCTAATTTTGAGACGATCAATACCATGGAAAAACTCGGCGGTAACGGCCCGATCATGGCTTTCGCCCTTAGCACCCTCGGTGCTCCCGTAGAATACCTCGGAATGGTCGGTTACCCTAAGGTTCACCCCGTTTACCTAGAATTCGCCAAACGCGCTAAAGTTCACGGAATTGCTGAACCTGGCCTAACTTCAGCCTTTGAATTTGGTGATGGTAAACTCATGTTCGGTCAACACAGCACGGTGCATGAAGTAAGCTGGGAAACCATCAAGAAGCGTTATGGTGACAAAAATTTCCGTAAGCTCTGGAACCAAGCTAATTTCATCGCCATGGTTAACTGGACCATGCTTCCTCACATGTCCGCCCTCTGGAAAAAAATCCTCAGTGAGTTTAAACCTGGTAAAGACGAGAAACGTAAAGTTCTCTTCTTTGATTTAGCCGACCCCGCAAAACGGATTGATGCTGATCTATTAGCCGCATTGAAAATTATTGGTGAATTCCAACAATATCACGACGTGGTTCTTGGCTTGAACGAAAGCGAGGCCCTTCATGTCGCTAAGGTTCTTCGCTTAAAGAAATTTCCCCGCAGCCAAAAAGGCTACGCCGCCCTCTCTGGTGCCATTCGCGAGAAGTTACTCCTTCACACCGTGGTAGTTCATCCCGTGGAGTTTGCTTGCGGAGCTGATGCTGATGGCGAAGCCTTTGTCACAGGCCCTTTCACAGCTAAACCTAAAATCACGACAGGCGCAGGAGACCACTTTAATGCAGGCTTCCTCATCGGTCGTTTACTTGGCCTAAGCCTAGGTCACTCCCTCCAATTGGCCGTAGCTAATTCTGGTTTCTACGTCCGCCATGCCCAGAGCCCAAACCGCGAACAGCTCGTGCGTTTCCTACAAACTCTGTAAGTTCAGCTTCATTAAAAAGCCGCTAGTCTCGATTTTCCGAGCTGGCGGCTTTTTTAGTTAAATAGATTTAAAACCAGAATTTTAGTCCTATCAGTCCCGCCCAGACGGAAAGGACACGGATGGAAGAAAAGAAAGAAAAAAGTTTTCTCCGTTTCCCCTATCTGCCCCTTATCCGTGATATCCGTGCTATCCGTGGTAAAAAAATCCCCCTCCGCCTTACTCCGTTCCCCTCCGCGTGATCCCGCCATCGGCGGGACCCCTCTCTCTTGCATAAACAACTGAACAAGACCCAGAAATTTAACCACGGATAGCACAGATATCACGGATGGAAGAAAAGAAAGAAAAGTCTTCCCAATTCCCCTATCTGCCCCTTATCCGTGGTATCCGTGATATCCGTGGTAAAAAAAATCCCCTGACTTCCTCTCCCCCTCTACGTGCGATTCTGTATTTCCCCGCACTCACTCCCGATGATAGGGCTCTCCACGACGGATCGTCTGGGCGCGGTAGAGTTGCTCCATTAAAAAAACTAGAGCAAGTTCATGCTGCAAAGTCATCGTGCTGAGAGATAATACCCAGCTCGCTTTTTTACGAACTTCATCTTCATGCCCATTAGCTCCACCTATAAGAAAGGCCACATCCTTCACAGATTGGAGATCCCACTGCTCCAGCTTTTGCGCCAGTTCCAAACTCCGGCAAGTCTTACCGCGCTCGTCCATGACCACCCGGAACATGGAATCACTAGCCGCAAGGAGACGCACCCCCTCTTCCGCTTTAGACCCCTCACTTACCTGCTTCCAGAACACTTTTCCGTAGCGTTCTAACCTAGGCAGATACTCCGCTATGCCTTCTCGGGCATAGCTTAACTTCGGTTTACCGACAGAAATAATGTGGAGATTAGGCACAATGTGAAAAAGCAGCAGGCTATTTCTTCAAGGCAGGATCGCGCCCTTCATCTAGGTCAATGTAGTCAAACATGGTTTCAATGTCCGTGCGATTTTCAAAGCCGCCTTCGAGCAGTCGGCGTTTTAAGATAGGAGCCGCCGCATCGTTCCATCCCCGCTTCTGCATAAAATCATTCCAAATCTCGGTCTCTTCTTCCGAGGGCTGGCGGCCAATCTGCAAAACCCATGCCAACACATCTTCGTCCGTGGCACCTGACTGAACTTTCTTTATAAGCTCCTCGTAAGAAATATTTAGAAAACTGAGGCAACGTTGATCAAAGCCTTTTCCTAAGTTGGCTTGAAAGTCCTCGGGCAGTTTATTTGCCTGCATGAGCCTGATTTTATCTAACATGCGACCAAAATAAACCAAGCCGCCCACTGTATCATGACAACTGCGTAGGTTAGGGATGTTCATAGAGTGTGTTTCTTGAGTTGAGTTATAAGAGTGTTTTGAGTTCTTTAACACGTTTGGCAAAAAGTTTTAAAGCTGCCTCAATAGGCTCGGGTGATTCCATGTCGACCCCTGCCAGCCTCAGTGTATCGAGAGGATAGCGTGAGCCGCCAGACTTTAAGAAGCTTAGATAGCGGATGCGCTCTTTTTCTCCGCCTTCCAAGACTTGTTGGGAGAGGGACAGTGCGGCGGAAATGCCCGTGGCGTATTTATAAACATAGAAGGCGGAGTAAAAATGGGGAATACGTAGGCATTCCAAATCCAGCACCTCATCCAACACCATACTAGGTCCGTGGTAAGCACGTAATAACTCTCGGTAAGTAGCACATAAACTATCCAAGGTTAACGGCTCCCCCGCTTCATCCATGGCATGGGTGATTTTTTCAAATTCAGCAAACATGGTTTGACGGATTAAGGTGGCGCGGATGTCATCGACTTGACGGTTGATAATGTATGCTCGCATTTGTGGGTCGTCTGTTTTTTCTAAGAGATGATGGGTCAAGAGTTCTTCATTAAAGGTAGAGGCTACTTCTGCGAGAAAGATGGGGTAATGATAATCCTGAAAGCGTTGTTCACGTTGGCTATACCACGTGTGCATGGAGTGGCCCGCTTCGTGAGCTAAGGTGTAAACGTCGGAGAAAACGTCTTCTTTATAGTTCATGAGCATGTAAGGCGGATTCCCGTAACTGCTACTAGAAAAGGCACCGCTACGCTTACCCTTTGTCTCATAACGATCTACCCATCTGCTGGCAAATCCTTCCCCCAGCCCGCTGGTATATTCCTGACCCAGTGGATGAAGGGATTCCTGAACTAGAGCGGCGGCGTGATCGAACGAGGTCTTCATCTCCACGCTAGCCGTCATAGGCACATAGGTGTCGTAGAAATGAAGTTCTTTTAAGCCCAACACTTCCTTACGTAACTCGTAATATTCGTGCAGCGGAGTTAAGTTCGCCCGCACAGTGCTGACTAACCGATCATAAACAGAGGTAGGAACGGCGTCGGAGAATAAAGAGGCCTCACGCGCAGAACTGTGGTTGCGCGCCTTGGCTTGAAAGACATCTGTTTTAATGGAATGGATTAAGGTCGAAGCCAGCGTGTAACGATGACTCTTAAACTCCTCATAATATTGGTGAAACGCTTGTCGCCGCAGCTCGGGATCTTTCTTCACCAAAAAGGAAGAAAACGTGCCGTGCGACAGCTCTAGTTCGCGACCCTTCTCGTCATGGATCGAGCCAAAGCTCATATCAACATTGGTTAGTTGGGAGAATGTTTCCTGCACGCCACCTAAAGGCAGCGAGACCATGGCGAGAAGGCGTTCCTCTTTTTCAGAAAGAACATGCGGCTTATAACGGCGGAGCTTGAGTAGCTTGATCTTCCACTCTGACAGACAGGCATCGTCCGCAAAATGGAAAAAATTTGCATCACTAATCGCCTGAATTTCTGGAGTAAGAAACGCAGCCGTTTCCGCTGCTTGAATCATGACATGCTGGAAGCGAGCCTCCCGCGCAAGATTTGCATCACTAGAACTATCTTCAGAGGAGCGCAGGGAAACAAAATGGCCTAGACGCTCTGCGATCAAGTCCAGCTCACGGTCAAACTCTAAGCATTCCAGAAGGCGTTGCGCTGATTGATCAAGTGTGCCTCTAAAATCTAGGTACAGAGGAAACCGTTCGCTATACGTTTTTAGATCAGTATCCCATTCCGTATCACTTAAATAGAGCTTACTTAAATCCCAAGTGTCGGAAGTGGGAACTTCACTGCGTAAGCGGGTTTTATGAGGAATAGGAAGTGTGCTGGGAGAATCGAAAAAAAGCATGTCTCTATCTATCAAAGAATAGCGTGCTAGGCAAGACGGTGCATTTTTAATTTTAGTCTAGGCTCTGCTCCAAGCTCGTGATAAAAAGTTACCCGTGGCTAGAAACATTGTTTATTTTGATTTAGAAACGCAGAAAAGCGCCCAAGAAGTTGGAGGTTGGGGCAACATCCGCGATATGAAAGTCGCTATCGGCGTGACTTACAGCACGGCGCGTGGCGGATACGAGATTTATACGGAAAACCAAGTCGGGGAACTGATTAAGGAATTACAACGTGCCGATCTCGTCGTAGGCTTTAACATCATACGCTTTGATTACACAGTTCTTGAGCCCTATGCGTGCTTTGATTTTTCCCAAGTCCCCAGTCTTGATCTCATGGTCAGTATTGAGGAAAAAATCGGCCACCGCGTCGGTCTTGATGCCGTAGCTGAAGCCTCGATGGGCATCAATAAAACAGCCGACGGCATGGAAGCCCTGAAATGGTGGAAGCAAGGACGAGTTGCTGAGATCGCTGAATATTGCTGCTACGACGTTAAGGCGACCAAGTTAGTCCATGAATATGGAGCTAACCACGGCAAAATCTATTTTGAAAGCAATAAGACCCGTCTCAAACAAGAAGTGCTGGTGGACTGGACTTTAAGCTAAGCCTTTAAAAGAAAAGCTACAATCTGCCGTAGGTCTGGCTTCCAACATTAAAACAGGGGCTTCAGCATCTCGTAACTTTTACGTAAGAGCTTTTCCGTATCATCCCAATTCATGCAAGCATCAGTCACGGACTGTCCATAAGTCAGCTCCGCTTTATTATCAGGAATTTTTTGAGCTCCTTCTTGGATGTAACTTTCCAGCATAAGCCCGATTAAAGCATCATTGCCTTCAACACGTTGCTCTAAGACACTGAGGCAGACGTCGGATTGGCGGGCAGGCATTTTACCAGAATTTGCATGGCTACAATCGACCGTAACCACTTCAGATAAATCAGCTTTCCCTAAGCGCTCAATCGTTTCCTTGATGCTAGCAGGGTCGTAGTTAGTCCGTTTGTGCCCACCGCGCAACACGATGTGACCCCATAAATTTCCGCTAGTCCTCACAATTGAAGTGAACCCTTCAGGATCAATTCCCAAAAAGCTGTGTGGATTCATTGCGGCTCCCATGGCGTCGATGGCGACTTGCAGCCCGCCGTCCGTGCCATTTTTAAAACCCACTGGCATGCTGAGTCCACTGGCCATTTGGCGGTGCGTTTGGGATTCCGTGGTGCGAGCGCCGATGGCCGCCCAACTGATTAATTCTGAAATATATTGAGGCACGACCGGATCGAGAAATTCCGTGGCAGTGGGCATACCGAGAGCATTAATCTCCAAAAGCAAGGAACGCGCCTTCCGCAAGCCCGTGGCAATATCCGCTGAACCATCTAAAGCCGGATCATAAATGAGACCCTTCCAGCCGATTGTCGTGCGCGGCTTTTCAAAATAAACACGCATGACGATGTAGAGCCGATCTTGGAATTCTTCACGTAAAACATTTAGGCGACGAGCATAGTCAAGTGCACCTGCTGGATCATGAATAGAACAGGGTCCTACGATCAGCAACAACCGCTTATCCTGCTTAAGAATGATTTGTTGCAGGATTCGGCGCGACTCCAGAATCCGCTCCAAGTGATGCGCTGAGGCGGGCAACTCACGCTTAAGATCAAGAGGAGAAGGCAACCTCTCCAAACTACGGACATTAACATTTTGAACTTGGGGCAACGACATAGAGGAAAAATGCTACCGTTATTTACAACCCCTTCCAGCAGAAAAACAGAGCCTCATCAGAAATTCTACAACGGAACGACCACATAGCCCTTGCTTTAACCGCAGGTAGGCCAAACCGTCCGCCAGCTTTCTTTTTAAAGGAAATTGATCCCCTCCTATTTGTAGGGCGTCTTGCGACAACTCTTTTTTCCCTTACCCCTTCCCAACTATTTGCAATAAGCTCTAAGTTGAGTAAATTAGATTTATGAATTTACCGGATAAACTAGGAATTATGGTTTTGCCAGATATTGTTTTTTTCCCGCACAACTTAATCCCTCTTAATATTTTCGAGCCTCGCTATAGAAAATTACTCAAGGACGCACTAGAGGGAGATCGTATGTTCGCCCTAGCGCAACCCTGTAAAATTTCTGGTGATGCTCAGCCCTGCGAAGTCAGCGGTGTTGGCTTGATCAGAGCCTGCGTGGAAAATGCGGATGGCACCTCTAACTTAATTTTACAGGGCGTATGCCGTGTTCGCTTCGAAGAGTTTCTAACCAACAAGCCGTATTACGTAGGCCGCCCCGTAGAAATCATCGACGAAGAAGATTGCCATACCGTGGAAAACGAAGCCCTAGCCGCTAAGATACTCGAACAGGTGAATCACATTCAAAACACGACAGAAGCCTTACCCGAAGAGCTACAAAATTTTCTTTCTGAGATCAAAGACTTTCATATGTTAGTCGATATTATTGCGGGTAGTTTTATTAAGCACCCTAGTCATAAACAGGAATTATTAGAAACGGCTAACTTGAATCGCCGCCTCCATTTATTGGCTCTTACCCTTTGTCAAGAGCGTCAGTCTGAATAAAATAATAATAAGCAACTTTTCAAATTTATTTATCGACGAACTAATCTAATTTATTAAACTATTACCTTTATGTTAAAACGTATCAAGTGGTCAAAACCCTGCCTATTAATTGGAACTATCATGACGCCCGAAGGCTTACGCCTCTTGGCTCAAGCTCAGCCCCATGCCGATCTAATCGAGATTCGCTATGATGCGCTCTACAGTGCAGGGGTTACAGCTGAACAACTGATCGCCCATCTCGCTAAAAGAAAAAATCGTGTTCTCTTGACGCTACGCACCACACGAGAAGGCGGCGTTCATAAATGGAAATCCACCGAACGCGTTAACCAGTTTATGCAACTCATCCCTCATGTGGATGCCATTGATCTGGAAGTACAAAATTTGCACCTAGTGGCCGATGTGCTTCAATCAGCACGCGACCAAAATAAAGGCGTTATCCTCTCCGCTCACTCCATCACTCGTAAGTTGACTTATGGTAAAGCCGTCCGTTGCCTCGATAACCTACGCGAATACCGTGTGCAAGCCTACAAGATCGCTGGCCTTGCCCGCACTCGTGAAGATTTAGGCGTGCTCGTGCGTCTCTTGCTAGATTTTCCCCATGTCCGTTTGGGCGTCATGGCCGTCGGGCCGCAGTCTGAAGTCTCGCGTGTCGTTCTCCCCAGCTTGGGTTCGAAACTCGTTTACGGCTACCTCGACGCGCCAGCAGCTAAGGGTCAACCTTCATTTAAAGAAGTGGCAGATGCTCTCCCCTGGTTGGTCGAAAAAAATGCCTAAACTTCTAACCCTTCCTCTTCGCAAAATTCTGCCGAAGTTAAAAAACCCTCGCTTCCCTAAGCGGGGGTTTTTTATGAGAACACCACTTGAATCATTATACAAAAAATTATCCTATTCTTGTTAAGTCCTTAATTTTATGACCTCTACCCTCCCCATCACGGTCATCGGAGCCGGCTTAGCTGGATCCGAGGCAGCCTGGCAAATAGCCCAACATGGACATCCCGTGCGCCTCTACGAAATGCGCCCCGTTAAGACCACTGCCGCCCACGCCACCGAGCATTGTGCCGAACTTGTTTGCAGTAACTCCTTCGGCTCCCAACTACCCGACCGCGCCTCAGGACTTCTTAAATGGGAAATGGAACAGTTTGATTCCCTCATCCTTTCCGTAGCTAAACAATATGCCGTCCCCGCCGGAGGTGCTCTAGCTGTGGATCGCGAGGCCTATGCCCGTGAAGTCACCAGACGTCTAGAAAGTCACCCCAAGATCGAAATTGTGCGCCAAGAAATGCTCCACATCTCAGACAAAGGCATCATCGTTGTCGCCTCCGGCCCCCTCACTAGTGACGCCATGGTTAAAGCCATCCAACACATCACGGGCGAATCCTATTTATATTTTTATGATGCCTTAGCTCCGATTCTTGAAGCGGAAAGTATCGACCAGACTATTGCCTTCCGTGCCTCCCGCCGGGAAGAAACCGTGGAGGGCGATTATCTTAACTGCCCCATGACCAAGGAGGAATACGAACGTTTCATTGATGCCCTGCTTGCGGCAGAAAAAACGGAGCTTAAAGAATTTGAAAAAAATATCTTTTTTGAAAGCTGTCTTCCTATTGAGGTTTTAGCCTCACGAGGTAGGCAAGCTCTTGCCTTCGGTCCCATGCGCCCGATCGGCTTAATCGATCCCCGCTCTGGCCGCCGTCCCTATGCTGTGGTGCAACTTCGTCAAGACAATGCCGCTGGCTCGCTTTACAACATCGTCGGATTTCAAACCAACATGAAATGGGGCGTGCAAGAAGAAGTGCTCCGTCTCATCCCTGGTTTAGAAAAGGCCGAATTTGTGCGCCTTGGCCAAATGCACCGCAACACCTTTATTAACTCACCCCGCCTCCTTAAACCAACCCTTCAGTTTAAAAACCGCGATACCCTTTTATTCGCCGGACAGATCACGGGAGTAGAAGGCTACATGGGTAACGCCGCCACCGGCATGCTAGCGGGACTGAACGCGGCACGCCTTGTTGAAAGTAAAGAACCACTCATCTTCCCTCCAGAAACCATGCTAGGCGCCCTCTGCCATTACATTACCCAAGCCGAAGCTAAAACATTTCAACCCATGAAAGCTGCCTTCGGCATCTTGCCCGCCCTAGACAACCCCCCGCGCGATAAACGATTACGCGCCCAAATGATGGTGCAGCGCGCCCAAGACGCTTTACGAACAAAACTCGGGATCGGTTCTTGTTAATCTGCTTTCCCCGTCTCGCTTGCATAAACCACTGAACAAGACCCAGAGATTTAACCACGGATATCACGGCTCCGCCCGCCCCGCCACGGCGGGAAGGGATATCACGGATAGAAGAAAAGAAATAAAAGGTTTCCCAATTCCCCCATCTGCCCCCTTATCTGTGTTATCCGTGGTAAAAAAATCCTCCTCCGTCCTACTCCTTTCCCCTCCGCGTTGGATATTCCCCGTTTTCATTTTCCGTAGTCTTTAACAACAAGAAAATCCCCGTTCCCCTATCTGCCCCCTCATCCGTGCTATCCGTGTTATCCGTGGTAAAAAAATCCCCCTCCGCGTGATCCCTCTCTTGCTTAAACCACTGAAAAAGACCCAGAGATTTAACCACGGATAGCACGGATAACACGGATGGAAGAAAAGAAAAAAAAGGTTTCCCCGTTCCCCTATCTGCCCCTTATCCGTGCTATCCGTGTTATCCGTGGTAAAAAAAATCCCCCTCCGCCCGACTCCGTCCCCCTCCGCGTGATCCCGCCATCGGCGGGACCCCTTTCGCTTGCTTAAACCACTGAACAAGACCCAGAGATTTAACCACGGATAGCACGGATAACACGGATAGAAGAAAAGAAAAAAAAGTTTTCCCAATTCCCCTATCTGCCCCTTATCCGTGGTATCCGTGTTATCCGTGGTAAAAAAATCCTCCTCCGTCCTACTCCTTTCCCCTCCGCGTGATCCCGCCATCGGCGGGACCCCTCTCTCTTGACGTGTCTGTCCAGAACCAGTGCCTTTATTAAAACTTAGATTGTGATTAGCTTGGTTTCTTGCTACAAAGAAAATATGTCTGCAACTTTAAACCATCTTTTTGAAGAAGCCCTGCTTTTATCTCCCGCTTCTCGATCTAATTTAGCAGAAAAACTTATTGAGAGTATCGAAGCCGATATGGATCCACAGATTGAATCGCTGCACATTCAGGAAATTGAAAGAAGAAAAGCACAAGTGCTTTCTGGAAATGAGCATCTCTTATCTGGCGAAGAAGTGCTTCGCTCAGCAAAGCTTCTTGTTTCCTGATGAGGGATTATTCCTTTCATCCAGAGGCATCACGTGAATTGACAGATTCGATTCATTATTATAACGCAATCAGTTCAAAACTTGCTCAAAGTTTTGTTGAAGAAATCGAACACGCCATCCTTTCAGTGAGACGAAATCCTACTAATTGGCGACTAATCAAAAACGACTTTAGGAGATATTTAGTTCATCGTTTCCCCTTCGGCGTTTACTACAACTACGACGATAGCTCCGTTACCATCTGGGCCATTATGCACTTAAGCCGAAACCCCGATTATTGGATTGGAAGGAAATAGAAGGCTTCTCATTTACCCTCATGCTAATATTGACATTTGTATTCTGTCTACCGCTACCACCTCTGCGGCCTAGAGTTCTTTCTGCCCTTCTATTATAGGCGGGAAGGTTTAGAAAATTTCCCGTCTTGCTTGCATAAACCACTGAACAAGACCCAGAGATTTAACCACGGATAGCACGGATAGAAGAAAAGAAAAAAAAGGTTTCCCCGTTCCCCTATCTGCCCCTTATCCGTGGTATCCGTGTTATCCGTGGTAAAAAAATCCCCCTCCGCGTGATCCCGCCATCGGCGGGACCCCTCTCTCTTACTTAAACCACTGAACAAGACCCAGAGATTTAACCACGGATATCACGGATGGAAGAAAAGAAATAAAAGTTTTCCCCGTTCCCCTATCTGCCCCCTTATCCGTGTTATCCGTGATATCCGTGGTAAAAAAATCCCCCTCCGCGTGATCCCGCCATCGGCGGGACCCCTCTCTCTTGCTTAAACCACTGAACAAGACCCAGAAATTTAACCACGGATAGCACGGATATCACGGATGGAAGAAAAGAAATAAAAGTTTTCTCCGTTCCCCCATCTGCCCCCTTATCCGTGGTATCCGTGGTATCCGTGGTATCCGTGTTATCCGTGGTAAAAAAATCCCCGTCCTTTTTTCATGTCTTTGTATAAAAAGATCCCCGCCTTTCCCCTCGCACCTTCTTTTCATTTCCCCATCTAGGTTCATAGATTATCCAGCGGACTCTTAACACTCACCCCCGGCTTGTTCAGCACATGCGTATAGATCATTGTCGTGCTCACGTCCTCATGGCCTAATAACTCCTGCACCGTGCGGATATCCGCCCCTCCTTCTAATAAATGCGTGGCGAAACTATGGCGTAAAGTATGCGGCGTCACTGTTTTTAAAATATTCGCCTTAGCCGCCGCTGCTTTCACCAGTCGCTGTAACATATTCTCATGAACATGATGCCGCCGCAATTGCCCGCTCCGTGGATCCTCCGAAACCTGTTTAGAAGGAAATAAAAATTGCCACCGCGGCTCTTTCGCATAGGCACCATATTTTTTCTCGACCCCGTCTGGCAACACCGTTTCCCCTAAGCCCCTCGCCAGATCTTTTTCATGTTCGAGTAAAACAGTTTTAATCTGTTCCTCTACCTTTTGCTTCAGTGAATGAGGTAAGGGCGTGACCCGATCTTTCCCCCCCTTCCCCTGTCGCACCGTGATGATATTCCGCTCCAGATCTATATCCTGCACCCGTAGGCGCACACATTCCAGCAAACGTAGGCCTCCCCCATATAACAGTTCGACCATTAACTTACCCGTCCCGTCCTCCATCACCTCTAATAAAGACTTCACCTCACTCTGAGTTAAAACCACTGGCACCCGGCGCCGCTGTTGCGCCCGTTGCACCCCCTCTAAATGGCCAAAATCCTTTCCTAACACTTCCTTGAAGACAAATAACAACGCATTAAAGGCCTGATTCTGCGTTGCCGCTGCGACTCCTCTCCTGACCGCTAAAAAAGATAAATACGCCCTACCGTCTTCCCCACTGAGGCTCTCTCGATTCTGCGGCTGCGAAAAAATTAAGAACCGGCGCAACCAATCTAAATATGTTTTCTCCGTCCGATACGAATAATAACGCGTCCGCAAAACCACCCTCACCTCCTCTAAAATTGGCACATACCGTTCGGGTAAATCGCCCTCATCCATCCGCCCAGACCACTTCTCGAACTCCATCGTTATTCTTGGTTTATTTAAGGGAGTTCCCGTAGCCGCCGCCTCTGGCTTAACCAGTGATCCTGACTCTATCCAAGGCATAGGATACATATCTCGATAAAGATAATGCAGCGCCGCAGAAGCCTGATCAACCTGCCAACCCTCTTTGCATTCGAGAGCTAGCGATTGCAAAAAGCTCTCGACATCCGATTTTTCTACCTCATGATAACGATTCGGAGCAATGAACTTTCCAAACTTTATCACCCAGCCCGACCAAAAAACTCTATCCGAGTCTTTTATCCCCTGCCTTTCCCAAAGCGAATTAAGCCGCTCCCAGAAAGAGCCATTAAAATTTTTATCTGAAACAACCATAACTCCAAAAGAGCACAGTTTATTGCATTAGACAACAAAATTTCTATCGCATTATCAACAACACTGTGTCCAATATACATTAGGTAAATTATGATTACTATTACCGATGGCGTAATGCTGATTTTTACTGCCTCACTGGTTTACTATACTATAATCCAGCATCGTCTTGAACTTGGTCGAACCAAATGGGAAAGATACGATAAAATTTATGCACTCTATCAGAAGATTATGGAGTTTCTGCATGACGTTCCCCACTGTGAGCACCGCACAACCGAACGGTCTGTTCAGTTTTTAAAAGAAACAAGAGAAGCTGAATTTCTGACAGGGAACAAAATTCGGACACTGATTGACGACATATATAGGCAGAGTGTAAAACTTGAATACCATACGACACATTGGAATGCAATACGCGGGGACACTACTCATCCAGAATTTCAACTTCACCTCACAGAAATGGACAAAAAAGAAAAATGGATAATAGAACAAAGGATTATCGTTAGAAATCTATTTACGCCAATGCTATCCCTCGGAAATGAAAAAACCTAACTAGATCGTTCAGTCAACGCCGCTGCGCGCCGTGACTGACGATTGACGTTCGACAAAGAAATATGAAACGCATCCACATTCCCAATATGGGGCCGGACACCTCAACGATTCCGACTGCAATCGCAGTGGGAGTGCGTGAGTGCAAGCAGGCAAGCACCGCTGAACTTACCCTTATCACTCCAGTGAAGAATAATCTCGATTCCATCGTAATCGGCGAATTCTTGGGTCGTGATGTTGCGAAGCGTTTGATGAAGGGTGATCGGATTCCTATCGGGGATCAGGGGGCATCACTCACGCATCATAGCGTTTCAACAGTTCAGAAGGCTAGAACGCCG
>Ga0209490_10000068_pt1 | contig 111514 bp, 84 predicted proteins | sample MAT06_FD_187209 | JGI IMG/M metagenome (GOLD analysis project Ga0209490, IMG submission 187209) | Freshwater microbial communities from Lake Fryxell liftoff mats and glacier meltwater in Antarctica - MAT-06 (SPAdes) (version 2) | ecosystem: Environmental > Aquatic > Freshwater > Ice > Liftoff...
CACCAGCAGCACGCGCCGCATTGCTCGAAGCGATCATCGCGTTTAGGTAGGCGTCTGAACTCGGGCGATCACCAATGAGATTGATGATTATACGCACGACGGAACGCGGACTACCGTTAAACTGGGCGACCGCCGAGTTGACTGCGGGAGCAGGATTACGACTTCCGCCGCTCGGATTATCGATTTGGGTGTTGATGACATTGTAAATCGATGTCGCGTTTCCGATCAGCGTTAGTTCGTTGAACGCGATATCACGATAACGGATGATGCCCACCCGCGTATCGGTGATTCCAATTGTATATGACGCCACCGCATCAAGCATGAAATTCTTCTGCGCGGTGAAATCACTCGGATTACCCGCTAAGTCAATCGCACCCGAGTTATCAAGGATAAACATAATATCCACGTCGGTCGGGCAAATCGGTGTACGCGTCGCTGTCGGCGTACGCGTCGCGGTCGCGGTCGGCGTACGCGTCGCGGTAGCGGTATTGGTCGCGGTCGCAGTGGCAGTCGCAGTCGGTGTCGCGCTGGCGAAGATACCCGTCGGCGAACCTGTTGTAATACTGCACGCGGGAACCGCTACACTGATTGTCGACCCACCCGGAGCGCCGCCTGTGGCAATCGTCGGGTTTGCATAACCCCCGAACACGACGTACATATACTCCGAAACACCAGGGTCAATCGCATAAACCAGTAAGCGCGTACCGACGGTCGCACTATTGGTCGGCGATGTCGTATTGCCCGTACTCGCCTGCCAGAATTTAGTCGATCCAGCGGCTGTCGAAGGACCTGTACCGCCGAACCAAACTTCCGTGATTGAACGTCCTGCGCTCGCTGCCCATACGATATTGAAGTTCTGAATCGTAATTGGCACTTCGAGCAAGTTCGTCGTCAACACGCGGGCGTGAGTGCTGCCCGGCGTCGCCTGCGCGAATGCATAGGGCGGAACTGTCGTGCAATCTGGGATTGGCGTGCTAGGTGGCGTATATGTGAGCGGAATTTCGCAGTCAGTGGTGCTCAGTGGATCATCGAAGCGCAGCGTGATCGCTGTCACATACGGTTGCATATCCAATGGGCTATCATCATACACGAATGTAAATTTGTTCTGACCCGTGGTGATGAACACGCTGCCAGTACCGTTGAAGTCACCATCTGCACCAGTCGGACCGACGATGGTATTGGGTGCCACATCAGGACCGACCCACACCTGACCGGTGACAGCGGGTGGTGATGAGATATCAGTGGTCAAACGCATTTCGGTCAAATTTGTACTGGGGAAGAATGACGGGATCGTCCAATTGATTTGCGCGCCTGTGACCGATGTCGGAATACCATATGTGTAATTGATATTGACATCAATCTGCGATGTGGATAAGAACGTCGTCCCCGACACAGTGATCGACGCGCACGTAAAGGCAGGCGTCGCTGTGCGCGTCGCTGTATTTGTGCGCGACGCCGTTGGGGTCAATGTCGCCAAGCCTGTCGCCGTCGCGGTGTTGGTGGGTGAACCGCCAAGCAGCGGATTCGTGGCTGTTGCGGTGGCGGTCAACGTATTCGTTGATGTAGGCGTGAACGCGTTCGTGGCGGTATTGGTCGCAGTATTGGTCGGGTTGATAATCGCCGTTGCAGCGAGCGGCAGTGCACCCACTAACGGCGCGGCGCGCGGACTGCGGAACGCTTCGTTGATGGCGGTGCGGCGCGCTTGCAGACGTATAAACGGACCCAAACCCAGCGGCGTGACCAGCGGGTGATTGAAAGTGACAACCACATTGACTGTGTCGCCCGGACCGCCTGCGTCCAACCACGGAATACCGTCATCCTGACCGCCGGGACCCAGGTTACGATAGTTCATATCGGCGGTGTCAACATCGAGATTACACATGGGTGCGAGTGTATTATTTGCGCTCGCTTCCCACACAGTCTGATACCTCGGCACAGCGCTATTATCGCGGGTACGCGAGCTGCACATCATCACATCGAAGAAGCCAGGCTCATCCCACCCGCGCAGCGCGCTGTTCGGATTAGGCGTGCCCGCCCATTCGACATCGATCGTGCGCATCCATACATAAAACCATGGCACATCCTGCAAGTCCGTAACGGTTGGACTACCCGTGCCATACGGATTAGAGTTCAGCGCGGTGTAGACCTCTGGAACTAACAGATTGCTCAACTGAAAATCGACGATCGACGACGAGTCGCCGCCAAGTGCCAGCCCTGCCGAGCCACGTCGCGCTTCATCATAAATCGACAAGATACGCATCAGGTCGCGGCGGCGGTTTTGGTCATCTGGGTCGAACGGGTCGCAATCTTCGTCGCGGACGTTGTCCACAGTACTCACATCGCCGTCGCCATACCATGTGGCGTAGATGCTTTCAGCGCCGCCCCAGAAAACATCGATGCTGCGTCCATAAACATCGACCGTTTGCCGCGCCCCGACTTGTGCGACGGCGTCGGCAAGTACCAGTCTGTTGTCCGCACCGTTGGCTTCGATACACGGGATCATCGTATTGTACTGATCGGATGGATCAAGACCGATATAGTTCAGGTTGACGCGAAACTTTTCTTCGTCATACTGCCCGGTCGTCGCATAGCGTGCCGCAGCGCGTGCCGCATTTTGCAGCGTCACCCATGCCTGAAAAATACGCCCAAATTCAATGATGCCGAATAAGAGCGCCAGCAAAATCGGCAGTGTCAGGGCAAACTCGGCTAACGTTTGCCCCTGCCGCCGTCGTTTATAGCGTACCTGCGGTTCGGTTTGTGCTTCCATAATCCCCTCGGATAATTGCGTCGATGACTGATTCGCGCTATTGCGAAAGCCGTGTGAACAGGCGAGATGCGATTTCGTTGAATACGCGCGTCAGTTCTTCGGTGGTTCCCGCGCTGAAATAATTACCACAGCTTGTTTGCGGCGCAAGCGGTGCATAGTCTTCACGAGGTGTTCCACCCAAATCTTCGAGTTGAACTTCGCACGCACCACGTGGACCCCATGCCTGGTCTTGTGGCGGATCTGTCAGGTCAACACCGTTGCTGATGCGATCCCCCATGAATTCCTGCCAGTGATCGTTGTCGATGCGGAAGTTATCGCCCGCATCGGCGATATAACGCAGCAGTTCTTCGCCCAGATAGTCAGCGCGGCGCGATTCGCTAGCGGGGTTGATGCCACGCAAGCAGTTGTATTGAGCGGTGCTGCCCACAACGTAAAGCGCCGCATCATTGCAGTTGAAGGTTGCTCCCGTATTGGCTGGCTGCGAATAATCGAGTCCGAAACCAATCGTGTAAATCGATGGCAGCAGTTGATCCTGTACGCGACCCAAAGCAGCCGCGGCTGCCGGGTCGATAGTCAGGTCAGCGACGGCGACCCAGTCCGCCCAATCACGCGCATAATCGTCTACGTCATAGAAGGTTTCACAGCCGGCTGATTCCAAAGGTTCCAGGTTCGGCGCACCAGCTTGAAACAGGTCGCCGCAGAATGTGCGCGTGTCCGGGTCGACATCCGAACACTGCGGGAAGGTACGATCGTCGGTCAGCTCGCCTGGAACGAGTTGAGTTCCGTAAGGACACAAACCAAACGCCCCATATTGACCTGCCACCGGCTCGATGACCGTGTAAGTGCCTGTCACATACAACCCTGAGTCAGGTCCCGGAAAAGAACGTGGGCTGCCTGATGCTCGAAAGGCATCGGGCAAAACGGCGGTCGTGTTCTCCGCCGCTGTACGCCGAAACGGGTCGCTCGCGCCTGCCGCGCCGTCGCTCAACATCACCATCAACCAGACCGCGCCTTCACGCCGCCCGTTCAGGTACAGCATGTTACTGGCATTCGCAAGCGCGCCGCCGATGTTGGTGCCCGCACACGACGCCACATATTCATAACTCAGGTTACGCGGGCGTCCACCCGTTACCGTACTTGCCTCTGCAACCGCCCAAGCAGGCATTGTGCCGCCACGACCCGCATTCGTGGTGATGTCGTCGAGCGGTGTTTGCCCGTCTATCAACGAAGTAGAACGCGTTTCAAGGAGAGTAGTAGCGGTATTGTAATAATAGCGGATGCTCGTGCCATATTGGGCGTCCATCGAAATTGAGTCGAGCGGACACGCACCGCTGACCGGATGATAGCGAATCGATTCCAGTGTCAGTGGCGGCGTCCCCACAGGATCAAGGGCGCTGTCGCCTTCAATTTCATCGTAAGTGTAGCAGCCGTTATCTGCGTTCGGATTGCCGGCGCTGCGTGCGTCTGGGCGCAGTTTCAAACAATCCCATACACCATTGGTATCAATATCGCCGTAGAAATTAGGTTCGGCGCGCACACCGATGTTTTCAGCCAACACCGCTTCAGCGCCACGCCGACCGGTAATATCTGTCTGCGTTTCGATCATTGGGATTTGAGCGCCCACCCCATCCGGGTCGATGACGAACGCGGAGCGGTCAAACGTGACATACGCCACGCGGTCGCCGCGCAAAAAGTCCAGTCGCTCTAAGAAGGAAGCGGCAGAGTCGCGCGCGGTTTTGAACGGTTCGCATACCAAATCGCCGAAGTCAAAATCGCCGTTCGGATCATTGCAGCAGCCGTAGAAATTGTAGGTAGGCACAAAACCAACCGCGAATCCCGCATTCGAGCCATTAAAGTACGCGTTGTATTCCGCTTGAGTCGCGAAGGGCTGCACTGGGTCTGCACCCACATATTCAGTAGTGTACAAATCGTTACTCAAGCCAAAAACATTATATGACGACCGCGGCCACACGCGCGATTGACACATAGCGTGTCCTTGCAAATCCTGATGATCGGCGGGGACTAAGCCAGTCGGCAGCCATTCGTCCGCGGTGAACAACGCTGGCGCGCAGAAAAATGATTCCATGACGACGTTGTCCGTAGCAGGGTCGATATAGACCGCATAGTTGTTTGATGGGTCACGCTGCCTTGCTTGCACGGTGAACCCGGCTTGAATTTGTTCCTGGGTCATGTTCATGAACTGCGACCAGTTCCAGCATTCTGGGCGACCGGACGGGTCTGCAAGATATTCCTGATCGGTGAAATATGGCATTCCTGAAACCCAATTTATGGTGCGCGGCAGATAGCGATAGCCATAACCGCCCGCTTCCCAGTCTTCAAAATTCGTATCATTGAGCATCGACTCGGATACGTCGAAGATCAATGCCACGTCCAGAACCGCCGTCTGCGAAATCGCTTCGACGCTCAGCGTGACGGTGCCATAGCCGAGCAAATTCAGGAAAGTGGTCGGCGCCAGAATTTGTGCGGTGACGCGTACCAGCTTGAGTTCGTCATCCGTGCACAACGCTTCAAAACGCTTAACATCTTCCGGGTTCGCACCGACGCCATACAAAGGCGCCCCAGTGCGGTCGACCGGGTTGCCATTGGTATCGCGCAAACGCTGCACACGGCACGTTTCTACCACCACCGTCGATGTGTTGATGCCGTAAGCATCGATAAATTGGCGCGCAGCGAGTTGAAGCTGCGTGATGCTGGCGGCTTCACCGTTCACATTGTCAGTGGGGTCGGTGGTTCCCAGGTCATCGGGGATGCGGCGCATCTGCCCAGCGGCAGAGACTGCCGCCGCGTCCACTGCACGGCTGAGCGCGCTGTAACGAACGAACAGCAGCGACACATCGGTGACAATGCCGACGAAACCGAGCAGCGCGACAAATCCAATCGCCAGCACGATGATCGATTGCCCACTCTGTCCGCGTCCGCGTCTCTTGATGTGTTTCACAGGTTCATTATTCATCATTTGGTCTGCCTGTCTACTTAATTCAGACACTCTTGAAAACCAGCGAAGTAAATCGTTAATCTGCACCGGGTTTATCGATCAATTCGATGTACGGTTCGACCGACGGCAGTGGGAACATTGCCCACAGGTATAAATCGGGACGTCCATCGCGCGAAAACGCTTCAAAGACGGGCGACAATACCGGAATTTTCAGCAGCATTTCGTGTTCCCAGTACATTTCGACCAGCGCCACGCCTTGACTGGGCAGCAGACGGCGTTCTTCATACACATTGGTATCGGGGTCTAACGAGTCGACTGTGTACTCAGCGAGATTGAACAATTCTTCAATCTGTGCAATTCTGAATTCGCTACCAATGCACCCAGTCCCGCCGATGACATGATTACCGAACCACATGAAGCCGACCTGTTTTTCGATGGTGCCCTGCGTGTAATTATCATCGCTTGGATCATCCGGGTCGATGCCAAAATCAACGAAACCTGCAGCCGTCGTACCCCCTACATCGAAGCCTGGAAGCTCTTCAAATTCGTCGCTCACGTTGTAAAGCGCAGCAGTCGGTCCGCTAGGGATGTTGCCAGTGAACGCATCGATAAATCCGTTGCCGTTGAAATCGAACGGGTCGCGCGCATCAAAAATATCTGGGTCGCTGACAAAGGTCTCAGACGCCTGGCATTCGTTCGCATTAACGGGGTAACGTCCTACAACCAACAACTGCGGCACATTGGCGGCAATCGGTCGCATCAAGGGCGCTGGTAGACTCGTCCAACGATCGATACCGCCGCCTTCGTCGTCTTTGGTCACATCGATCAGTTCGAGCGCGAACGCCGAGACGATGATGTCATCCACGCCGTTATAAGGATTCATAAAGAGCGGCGTCATCGAACTCAACATCGTACATGCCACATCGTTATAAAAACCGATGAGCGTCTGATCCGCACCACCGCAAGGGCTGGTAGTGCGCGCCGCCACGACATCCGCAGGTTCTGCAGATAGAATCCCTCCAAGATATTCATCGCGTACATTCACGCGCTGCTGATTTTCAATCAAAGCAGCAGCCGCGTCGATATACGGCATTTGATACTGCACCCGAATATTCGCATTTGGGACATAACTGCTGCGGTCATCCCAAAATAACGGTGAGCGCGTATCCGTTAGCGTGGTCGCGCGGCGCGCGCCATAGCGCGTCACATCCAATATATTGAGATAGTTGTTCGCTAACCAGCCGATTTCGACTAAGCCCGCGAATAGGATGATCAAGACCGGCGTCAGGAACGCCATTTCGACCAAGCTTTGTCCGCGCTGTCGGCGCTGACGTTTTTCGTCCTTCGAAGGAGCATGTGCCGCAGGGCTGCCATCAAGGATTTCGATCACGCGAGTCCAAAATTGTCGCATAAGCCGCCGTACCCTTGTCCTCAACCATCTCTCAATGAGAGGGCTTTTTCGCCATGATGATAATACCATACAGACTTTCGTCATGGCGTTCGCGTTGTGTGCAGAAGTTGATAAGGTTTTGTACAAACAAAAAGCGGTTCAATCATGAACCGCCTCAATCTCAGCATTTATGGGGCATTAGTGCCGCCCCCGACAGCATAATATCGGGGTTAGCCCTCAACGATACGCGAGTTCATCTTCGATATGAACGCGCGCCTTCACAACATACCCGCGCCCATGACGCGATTGAATGACCAGAGGACGATCCGGATCATGCTCGATTTTGCCGCGCAAATTGTGAATATGATTACGAACCAGCGCTGCATCTCCAATTCCGTTGGGATACAGCCAGACATGTTCGAGCAGGTTTTCGGTCGAATGCGCATCGCCCGGCGTTTGACACAGGTGTTTGAGCAAATCGAATTCGACACGCGTCAGCGAAATTTCGCGGTCGTTCATATAAACGCGGTAGCTGGATGGAAAAATGCGTATCACAGGTTCATCGATGTTGGCGAACTGCGATGCGCGTCGTATGTGCGCACGCACACGCGCGGCGAGTTCACGCGGCACGATAGGTTTACGCAAATAATCGTCGCCGCCGCTGTTGAGTGCTTGCACAGCAATCTCAGTATCACGCATTCCACTTAAAAATAAAATCGGCGTGTTCATCGTCGTTTTAGTCTCACGCAGTTGTCGGCACAAGTGGATTCCGTCGATGTCGAGCAATCCTGCGTCGATTATAAATAAATCGGGCGGTTGTGCCTCAGCGATACGCAGTGCATCGCGCCCACTCGACGCCCTGACCACGTCGAAGCCTTCACGACGCAGCGTTAGTTCGACCATATCGAGAACACCAGCGTCATCATCAACGACCAAGATTGTTGTCATTACACACCCTATTCATAAATTTTGCAAAGCCAAATCAAGTCAACTTAATCATAGCCTCAAGGATAGCGAAATATTCAATGATAGCGTGTGAAAAATTTGTGAATTTTGTGGACAAAAAGCTGAAAAGACGAAGAGTTCCTACATCGAGTCAAACAAAAGGACGGTCATTATGCCGTCCTTTTGTTTTGGTAATTGCCCAAGTATGAAGATTTAATTGCGAACCCCGTTAATTGCCCGTCGAAATCATGTATCCGACGCCATGAATCGTGCGTATATAACGCCGCCGACTCTCTTTTTCGATTTTGGCACGCAAATTGCGGATATGCGCGCGCACGAGATCAGGGTCGCCTGTTCCTGGAGGATATTCCCATACATGTTGCAGCAGCACCCCCGGCGATAACGCTTGATCAGGGTGCTCCATCAAATAACGCAGCAGTTTATGTTCTGTCATCGTCAACTGAATCGTCAATTCTCCAGGACACGCTTGATACGTATCGGAGTCCAGTCGAAGATCGCCAATTTGCAGCATTGTCGAAGGCGATTTATCGCGTTTACCGCGCCGAAGCAGCGCTGCAATGCGCGCGCGTAGTTCCGAAAGCTCGAACGGTTTGATCACGTAATCATCCGCACCCGCGTCCAACCCAGTCACAATATCATCGACATTGCCTTTTGCAGTGAGAAACAAAATCGGCAGCGTGATAAAGCGCGGGTCACGCCGCAAACGGCGGCACAGCGTCACGCCGTCCATTTCGGGCATAATGATATCGAGAATTAACAAATCAGGTTTTTGTTTTTCTAAAGCGATCAGTGCTTGCTGACTGGAACTCATCAACAAAACGTCATAATTTTCATGCTCCAAGACGCGTCCCACCGTTTGCAGCACTTCATTTTCGTCATCTACCGCATAAATAAGCGTCATAGAGTTTTACTCCTTCACGATAGGCAACCGGATGATAAATTGCGTTCCACTAGCGGCATTACTGTTCACACGGACATTGCCGCCAAGCCGATCAATAATTTGACGGCAAATATGCAGCCCCAGCCCGGTTCGTTCGTCCATCGGCTTGGTCGTAAAAAACGGATCAAATATCCGGTCGATCACGTCATCCGCGATTCCCAGACCATTATCCCATACAACGACTTCAACCGCGTTATCACCAGGTTGAAAACGGACATCGACGCCTAACTCGGCTTTCGCGCGTCCGTTCAATGCGTCATGGGCGTTCAAAAGCAAGTTTAGCCATAAATCGTTTAACTCATCACGCGTCGCCATGACAAAGGGCGTATCATACACGTCCACGCGCGATAAAACAGTAATGCCCTCGCGCTGTACATGCGACCGAATCACCCCCAGCGACTCATCGATCGTCTCGATAACAGGTATACGTTCCGGTTTGGTGGGCTGTTCGGTTTGCGTCGTTGTCAATAAACGGCGCACGACCGCCGCAGCCTTTTTACCACTTCTCAAAATCGCATTCAATGATTCTTTAGCACGCTCGTTCAAGGATGGATTGAGCAGCAGCAGTTCGGCATCCAACACAATCGTCGTTAAAGGGTTATTGACTTGATGCGCGACCGCGCCCGCCAATTCGCCTTTTGCAGATAACCGCGCCGCACGTATCAAACGATCTTGCGCCATTTTTAGTTCTTGATAGCTCAGTTCGAGCCGCCGCATCAAATCGGCATTCTTCATCGCGGTCGTGCCTTGCGAGATCACCGCTTTTGCCATGTTGATCTCTCGTTCGGTGAACGTGCGTGTCCGTTCGGTATCGATGACGAGCATAAAGCCGAGCGGCTCCCCTTGTGCGATCATCGGTAAGCCCAGCATCGAGCGCCCATTCACTGCATCCAAGACCGAGAGCGAACCAAGCGTACTGGTATCACCATTGGCAGATGCCCAAACCGGATTTTGTTCCACCAACATTTGCAGCATATCACTGAACCCTAATAATACAGGTTCTTCAAACGGGCGCTGTAACCAGACTGATTCACCGATGGTGATCAAGACCAATAGACTACGCCGATCTTGTCCCAAGAGCGTAAACTCAACCCATGAAGCGCCTAATAGTTTCTTTACATCTTCCGCGTTTTTATAGATATGCGCATGTTGCGTATCGTTTGAATCCAATTGCAGCGATAACAGTTCAACGCCGATCGCTTGCGCACGCTGAATGGCTTCGGGCGGCACAACCCCTGGCTCGGCGGTGTAATACGCCAGTACCAAACCGAGCGGCTGCTTCTCGACCATGATCGGAATGGACAGGACAGCATGTGCGCCGACCTGTCGCAAATACTCGACTTCTTCGGGGAGTTCCTGACGGGCAGTCGTCACCGTGACAACTTTATTTCGCAATGCTGCCACCAAAGCAGGACGTGATTTGAGCGCGAGTGCGGGCGCATAACTGACGCGCCACACCGCGCGCCGATAACGAGCGACCAACATGGGCGTCCGAATATGAATTTCGCCTTCAGGGGTCGTCCGTTTCTCTTTTTTCCACTGATAAATATCGATACGCCCGCCATTGAGCAGTGCATGTAACTGCTGCGCGATATGGATCAGCGTGGCTTCTAATGAAAGCGACGAATTGATGACATGACTCGCGCCCACTAACGCGGTCAAATCTTGCGCACGCTGAATGCTCATACCATGTACGCGCGCATTTTCGATGGCAATCGCCGCGTATGACGCCAGATGAATTAACAGTTCTTGATGGCGTCGATTGAATACGGCTTTTTTACGACGATTGTTTACACCTAAAACACCAATCCGCTCACCTTTCAAGCTGATCGGTACGTACAAGAGCGAATTGACAAAATACTGCGTTTTGATCTTGTGTGGTCCAGCGCCAGGACCTACCAGCAGGGGTTCGCCTGAGTTGAAAACTTCACCCGCGAACGAGTCATTAAGCCGGACACGAAATGTTTGCACCATCTCGGTTTCGACGCCGACTTCTGCACGCAGATAAAATTGTCCGGTTTCGCGGTCGGGCATCAGCAGAATTCCCTCATCTGCGTCGGTCAAATGACGACCCGCCTGCACTACCCGATGCAGCACTTCATTGATATCCAACACTTCGGTCAGAGAACGGCTTAAAGCGAACAAGGTCTGAATTTCATCGTCGCGCCATAACGTCTGTTCTTTGGGAGACGTATCAAATTTTGAATCGTCACTTTCAAACGTGGGAAGTGCTGTATTGAGTGCTTCGGATAAGCCTTTGACCAGCGCGAGTTTATCCAGCTTTTCGATATAGGTGACTGACGCGCGCCCAAGCAGGCTTTGCGCCGAACTGACTGCCGATGCTGTCGGCGCATAGGCGATCATCGTCGGCGCGCTCACCAACCGCGATAAGGTTACAAGTGTTTTTTCACCGCTTGTCCGATCAAACATGGCGCAGTCAATGACGACAGCATCCATAGGTTGGCTACGAAGCATGAACAGCGTATCGCGGTGCGAATAAGCTGTATGAAGCTCGTAATACGAACCATTCAACGACTGTTTCACTTGATGAACGATGTCGTAGTTTCCTGCGGCGATTAGTAAGTTTTTCATCGTAAATAACGATCAGTCTTTTTTCGTCAAGCGCGAACGGCGTTTATCAAGGTCATCTTGCGCCGTTGGTATCGTGTCGGTCGCTGGGTTTTCATCGCCAGCGATGATTGTTTCTGGCAACGACGTGGTGCGCGCTTGCGTGATAATACTTTCCATCTCGTTGACCCGATCGATTAGTTCACCCGCCGCCTGGCGATGCGCTTGTAAATCCTGCTGTAGACGAACAAGATATGCTTCGCCTCGATTCGTCTGTCCGACGAGTACACGTGCTTTTTCATCATCGCCGCGCGCTAAAGCCGCATCAGCTTCGGCACTCCATAGTCGGATATCAGCGTCATGCTGGGCAATCTGTGCGCTCAATTTATCTTCATATGCCAATGCGTCATCGATACTGGTGCGCAGTGTGGCGACTTCTTTATCGAGATTGGCACCGGCTTGCTGCGGCGTCTGCGGCGGCGGCGCGACGCGTTCGCCCCGTTCAGCGTTCATTGCATCGTTGACACCTGCTCGCAGCAATATACTTAGTTTTCTAAATAAATCTGCCATGACCAATCCTGAAACAGTTGATAATATTCATCATATGCTGTCGTTCTGTTTCTTGTCCCATTTAGATTATAGGCTCAATTCAATGGAGAGTCTGCACAATTCCCAGTATTCGCAATTCTATATACGACCATCGCTGCCCCGCCTGCCACACGTGTAACCAGATTATTAGTTGTAAACAACGGACACAAGCGTGCATCGTTCGGGTTTTCGTTTGGCGTTTGATACCCATATGCCATTAAATACGCCGCACCGCGTGCTCGCATCAATGCCCATATCGCATCACCATCACGAATAATTGGGATCACTTCTGGGCTGATCAACCCGCCAATATCGAGCATCGGACGCGGTGCAAAATACCCGACCGCTCCAATATCGTGGATCGCCAGCAGTTGATCCGGCGCGATATTCGCTTGAATCCACGCTGCTGCTGCGACCATATCGCCGTCAATGATGCGAACATCCTGGATATATACACCGCGACCGATAACCAGTGCAAAATAAGCGAATACCAGCACCGCCCCTAGCATCAACGCCTGTACACCCGCACGCACAATAATATTACGTCCTCGGCTGATCATACTCCACAGTTCGAGGGTTCCCAACACCCCCGCTGTGATCAACGCCGGCAGCGCGGGAATCACGTAACGTCCATGCTGAATATCAAGCGGCAAGTAGGCGGCATACAACGCGATTAAGCCAAAACCCCAGACTAATAACAACAATCGTAACGGAGTTGCTCTGCGCTGACCGTCTTTATCATCGCGCGACCACCGCAGCGTATTCATTCCAAACACGACTAAACCAGGGACAAGTAAAATTTGACCCCCTGCCGCGAGCGGCAACAGTACATGTATAAGGCGTTCGCTATATGACAGCGCAAATAACGCATCTGCTTGCGCCCGTTTTGCGCCTGCTGTGTTGGGGAGCAAGCCCCCAGTAACATCGAAATTGGCGATCATATACGGCGTGATCACTATCATGAACGACACCACCGCTGCAATCAACCAACCAAACGTCACGGCAAGGCTTTTTCCATATATCTTTGCGTTAAAAAATACATTCCCTAAGACAGCCACGCCGCACAACCCGACGATCAGCACGCCCTCCGGTCGTGCCAACACGGTAAACCCGCTCAACACGCCGAACACTAACCCGCTTCGTAAAAACGATATCGAGTCTGGTCGGTTATCACGTCTCTGCGCCTCCCTGTATACGGGCAGAGAGGCATGGGATGGGCGCAATATTGACACTGTATACGCGATCACACATAATGCCAACGCTGCGAACAGCGCCGTTTCCATACCGCTCGCAGCCGCCCAGACTAAATGCCACGCGCTGACCAACGCAGCGCCAACCGCGAGCGCAACGATCCGCCGCGCGTGCAGCCGTGATGCGATGTGTGTGCCAATCAGCCCAATCGCCGCGAGGGAAAACGCACCAAGCATATGCGTCCACACGCGATAATCGATTCGCAGCGCATAACCGACTGCCAGCACTACCGTGTAAAGCGGCGACGTGCTCGCAGCGCTTGGTGTATCGGGATAAAACGTGAACTGACCCAACACGCCCAGATTACGTCCGTAGGTCTGATGAATCCAACTATCATCCAACGGAAAGCCACCACCCGCCGACGCGATGTAGTACGCCGTCAGCGCGAACGCCGCTGCGATGATAAGTATTTCACCCAACTTGATTTTTACGGTGCGTTTTTGCAACGTTGTACCTTTTGCGTTGTCGCTTGCCTTCGTATTTCACTCATTGATTTGATACACAATGGCGTCGCCAATCCGCCCGATTTCTCGCAAAAATGGCGGCGGATTTTCCAGAATTACGCGCATCGGCGCGGGAAGTCCGGCGGGTTCGATGACCACGTAATCAAGTTGATAACGCACCCCCAGCTCCGCGATCACATCAGGCGCGGCGTTCGGCACAACCACACCGCCCAAACCCAGGTTGCCGTACAGCGCCGCTGGATCATTGATCATGACGCGCGCATTAGTCGGCAGCAGTGCATCTAAATCGGTATAGAACGACGGCATACCAGCATTTTCGACACGCCCGCGCTCGCCAATCCACAGACTTAAGCCGACAGCAAACACCATCAACGCCGCCGAAAATACCCAGCGCGCCGCGCCGATGTTCCAGCGCCGCCGCTTGCCTAACCAGCCGACCACATCGTCCAAGCCGATAACGCCGAGCGTCACCCAAAACGGAATCAACGCTGCCGACGAATGCAGCAGCCCACCCCGATAACCCGGAAACGGAAATATCAGCGTAAATACCAGATGCAGACCGATTACATAGAAGAGAAATGGGCGCAAAAATGGGTTCCGCCGACGCCTGATCAAACCAATCAGCATCAGCGGTGTTAGCACGATCATACCCTCAACGGCGACAAATGTCGTCAAATTACTGGTCAATGCCTCTAAACGTGCGGTGAATAGAGCCGCTGTATCATCCGCGAGCGCCGTTTGAAACGTGTTGACGGGCGGATAATTGAACAGGTCGTCATAAGACTGAAACCAGATCGCTTGCGCGCCACCTGTGGGCAGCAGCACACCGATTTCGTTCAGGTTGCGCGCGAACCACAATCCCATCACACACAAATAGCCTGTCGTCAGTAAAACAATCTTTGTGGCTTTGTGCCTGCGCGCCTTCGTGTTATGCGGTTCACTTTTTTCCAATAACACCGCCGCCACGCCGACGATCAGCATCAATACGCCATCGGCACGCGTCAAATGTGCCAGCCCCGCGCATACGCCCGCCGCAAAAATAACCGCCCACCGAGTGCTTTTGCCGCTTTGCACCCTTGCGCCGAACCCCATTTGTCCCAGCAGCACCAGACAAGCAGCACCGACCGCTGCGTACGGCGCGAACGTATCGATCACGCCCCAGTATCGTGTGAAAAAGCCGCTGAACAACGTGAGTAGCCCCGCCATCCATGCATGACGACGCGATCCGCCCAGGCGCGCACCAAGCCAGTAACCAATGCCCGCCGTGATTGTCAATAAGATCACATTAGGAAGTTGTGCGCCAGCGTGATCGACGCCCAATATCTGCATCCCCGCCGCAGCGATCAATGACGTGAGCGGCATCCAATACAGATGCGATGGAAAGACACCACTTTCGGGCAATACTTCCGGCGCACCGATATATGTCCACAAATACGGCTCGGTCAATCCCTGCCGCGTTACCACGCGCAGCGCCGCGTTAAAATGATAATGTGCGTCGGTGTAATCGGGTGCGTCGATGAGCCGCACCATCCAGAATGCAACGATCACACTCATGATCACGAAAATTAACGCGCTTCGCCTACTGGTTTTCCGCGTCTCCGTATAGGTGGGAAAAGAGTCAGGGGGTGAAGACATGTTTCTCAAGCGCTCACTGGCGTTTGCCGCAGCCGCCGATACAACGCGACACACACGCCGACTAAAATCAGCGTCCGCAGCACGATGATCATCACAAACGGAGTCACTAGTACACCCGTGATCACCCCACCCGTATCCCCCGTACGGATGAACAGGAATGGATACTCTGCAAACGTCAGCACACTCAACAGCACCACAATCAAGATGCCGTCGCGCGTCGGGAAACACAGCAGAATCAACGGAGCGATCTGCGCGATCCACTGCGGACTCCACCCTTGCGCCTGAAGAAAAAAGATCAGCAGCGTGATCGACGTAAAAGCAACCAACCCCTTATCGTCGAAACGCCGCGTCCGCGCGAACACAAATGCGCCAATGCCCGCCGCGACCATCAAGCGTACGATGCTGGGAATTACCGCGGGATTGCCCACCAAGTCATTGGCGCGCGCTGGATCGAGATGATCAAAGACCGTACCAAAATTTCCCGTGCGGTAATTGCCATCTATTAGCGCCCATACCGTTTGATAACTCGCTTTGTTGAACTGTGCCGTCAGCGAAGGCAGCGTCATTGCGGCATTTTGCGCGAACAATAATCCATACACGACACCAAAAATGATCACGATGATCAGCGTATAAAGCAGTGCTTTGGTCGTCGGTCTAAAGCGCCACACCGCACCCAGGATAACCGCCGGTGTAAATTTGACCAACGCCCCGACCGCCGCCCATACCGCCGACCGCGCGTCACGTTTCGCCAACAGCGCCGAAATCGAAAGTAAAAGGAAAAACGCGACCATTGGCTCGAAATTCCACCATACAAAGATCAAGGGGGCGGCTGCAACTGTGTACACCCACGCCAATGCCGTCCCGGTCGCGCCGCCATGCAAGCGCGTGCCAATCGTGCGGATCAAAAGCAAGTTACCCGTGTCAAACCCGACCATGATCAAGCCGAGCAGCATGGCGAAACTCGTATAATTGGCGTTTGCGCCGAGCAGCGTATAAATCGCGGTGAACATGAATGCCGGAATCGGTGGGAACTCGCTCCACCAATTGCGAAACGGCAGCAAGCCGTCAGCGCTTAGCCCACCGAGTTGAAAGTAATAAAAGAAATCACCGCCCGCCGTTACGCCGCGCTCACTGCCTGCTGTGAAGATCGGCAGATACGTAATCAACAGGATCAGGCGCAAGCTGATGAATAAAATGACCAGCAGCCGCCGATCTGCCAACAATCCAGTTAAGTTAATTTCGCTTGAAGTCGTTCGCATAGAAACATTTGAACCGCAAATGATGCAGGCAACGGACAGAGTTTTTTATACCTCGATGCGTTTCTGCGTCCAGTGCGGTTAACCTTCCTTTACGTATAAACTTGCTTGCGCGTCTTGATAATCAAGTCGCCAACCGGGTTCGATCATCAGATTATTGGATAGTCCGCTTCCGGTTTCGACCAGCACCCAGCTAATATCATAATGTGACAACGTCTCGCGCCACTCCAACCCGCCGCGCGCCGTGTTCAAATACTCGCTCAAAATCGTGTCACCGTACAAGTCGGTGCGTCCATCGACAAATACCGGGTACTCTGGCAGCGCATACAATAAATACCCGCCCCAGTTATACGCGTTGAATAAGTTGCCCGTTTGTGGATTCGCGCGCACATAATCGACCGCGCGTACAGGCAGTGTCGTGTTGATCGCTTGCTGAAGTGTGATCGGTTCGAATACCAGCAGCACTTTGAGCGCCGCTGCGATCACGATCAGCACAATAATCGCCGCGTTCAAGCGCCCCCTACCCGGCAATACAGTGCGACTTAGCCCCGTCAACCAACCGCGTTCTTCGATCATCGACGCCAGATGATACGTCAGCACAGGTGTCGCCGCGACCGCGAATACGGCGATATTGCGCCCAGCCAGCAGCGATAAAAATGCCGTGCCGCTCACCAAAGCAAAATCTGTCCAGTTCAAACGCCGACGGCTCGCGCCGACTGCCCCAAACAGGACAATTGCCAACAGGATGAAGCCCCATGTTTGCCGTTCTTGAAAATTCGGCGTGTTCCATTCTTGAATTTCGGCGCGCAGCACCCCAATGCCGACCGTTTGAAACGGAACTGCCAGCATTTGCAGTCCATATGGATTGATGACTAATGCGCCTGCGCTCACCAGTGTGATCAGTGCCATTTTGCCGATGCCGCGCGGTGGGATAACCAGCTCACCTTTTGGATTAAACAGATTACCCAGCACTTCACCGCCAATCGTCCCGATTAAAAAGATGAAGCCAATCGAAAACCCAGCGTGCAAATTCCCCCATATCCCCATAATAATTGGAATCAGCCATAAACGGTCGATTTTTTCGCGCTTATAGAGATGAATCAAATACAAAATCAGCGCGCTCAGCACAAACGAAATCATTTGGGGGCGCGGTGACCAGAATACTGCCGCCGCCGCCGCACCTAAAATCAAGGCAAATGCCCGTACATAATGGTTGCCCGCACTGGCTTTCCACACGAAAAACATGCCCAGCGTCGCTAGCCCAGCCGTGTATACCATTAACCCGAACAAGCCGCCGACCTGCCAGATCGCATATAAAATGAGCTGCGACCCCCAACTGTGATCGATCCAGGCTTGTCCAAAAGCGGTATGCGAAAACGGATCCGCGTAAATGATCCCATTTTGCAGAATGTGCGCGCCGCTCCGCAAATGCCACCATGTATCGGTATCGATAGGGACGCGCGCCGCCAATGCGAACAGCAGTATAAACGCGATAATCCCCATTGCCCGTTCGGTCGTCAGTCGTCGCAATCCAATTTCGTCCTTCGTCGTACTTTATAGCGTGTAAATGTCTTTCTGTGTATCTGCGTGGCTTTGTGCCTTCGTGTTCTGTTTTTCGCTTTTGCGTGTATCGTGTTTGTTCCGAGCTTAGTCCCAGTTCATCACGCGTGACTCAGTACTGATAAGTGTTTTGCGTTACATCCCGCTCATACTTACAACCTTGCCGACTGTACGCAATAATATATTTAAGTCAAGCAAAATCGATTGATGCCGTATGTAATACAGATCATATTGTAGTTTGATCAGCGCATCTTCGTCGTTCGACCCATAATCGTATCGTACCTGCGCCCACCCCGTCAGACCAGGGCGTACGATCAAACGCGTGCGGTAAAACGGAATTTTCTCGGTCAGCCGTGTCACATGTTCCGGGCGTTCCGGTCGCGGACCAACCAGGCTCATATCGCCACGCAGCACATTGATCAACTGCGGCAGCTCATCCATGCGCGTCTTGCGGATGAATCGACCGACGCTCGTCACACGTGGATCACCACGTTCGGAAAAAACCGCGCCCGTCACCGCTTCGGCGTTTTGTACCATCGACCGATATTTCCAGATGCGAAATACGCGCCCGTTGCGCCCGACTCGTTCTTGCGAGTAAAAAATGCCGCCGTATGAGTCGAGACGGATCGCCAGCGCGACCAACGGCGCGGTCATGAAAAAGAGCATTAACCCAAACAACGATAGCACAATATCGATCCCCCGTTTGAGCGGCGGAAACGGATCAAAGATCGCGTCGCTGTTTTTGACAGGTAAGAATACGACCGTCCATTCGTCCTTGACGTGTTCGACTGGAACGCGTTCGGTGATGCGCTCGTATAAAATAGGCATCGGTGTGATGGCGATCCCCAGTTCATACGCATCCATAATTGCCTGAAAGACTTCGCCTCCAAGTCCGTTTGTGCTCGTCACAATCAGTTCGCGGATGTCATCGCGGCGCACAAAGTTTGCGAGATCCGCCGCCGTGCCTAGCACGGGGATACCTTCGATTTGCTGACCAACATCGCCCAGCCCGCCGATTACCCCGCGCAAATCGTATTCCGACGCAGCATGTTCCGCAATCGCGCGAATGATCAAACGGCTGCCTGCTTCAGTACCGATGATCAACGCGCGGCGTTTTTCACTCATCCAGCCCACTAGTGCCGGACGCGCGAACCGCCACACCCCAATGAAAATGAAGGCGATAATCCCAAAATAAAGGATGAACAAACGTGGCAGCGCGCCGACCGGTGATAAGAAAAATACCAGCACGTAGACGATCATCATCTGTACGGTGACGATGACGATGCGCTGAAAGGTTTTCCAACGCTGTGCCGCGACCCGCAGGTCGTACAGGTCATAGGCGCTGGCAAGAAACACCCACAGCGCGGGCAGCAGCACCAACCAGTAACTTTGACCTAACAAGAAGCTGGCACCAAACACGTATTGACCACTGATATCGACCAGCGTCCAAAACCACAGCGCCAATAGAGCCGCAAGCACGATGGCGCAGACATCTCCAATCGCCAAGAGCAGTTTGAGCTCGCTGATTTGCAATTGAGCGCGGCCGCCGCGCTTTGGCGTCATGCCCATCGTCATTAGTCTCGCACGCGCAGCAGCGCGATCGTCAAAATGCCCGATAAAGTGCTAAGCGCTAATGCAGACAACAGCCAACCCGGTGTATACGCAAATTCGACTGTATGCACGCCGTCATCGATTTGCATCGCGCGAAACATGCCGTTGGCGCGATATATCGGCGCTTCGATACCATCGACATACGCCCGCCAACCGGGATAATCGGTATCTGACAGCACCAACCACGACAACCGATCCGCATTGACGCGCACCATGACGCGCGTGCTGATATCGTCACGCCGGATCGACGCGCTGCCACCCGATACTTCACGCGGGGGCGCGCACTCGCCATCGCCCAACAGATGAAGCTGTGTATGCGCGTCCCATGTCGGCGCGCTGATCGCCGCGTCAAGCGACGCTTGCGTCTCGTGCCAGCATACTGCATCATCCCCGACCACGTAGGCGCGGCTTATAAAGCGATCTGTCGTTTGCATCCCGTCCAGCGTATAGACCGTACCGACGTTCGCCGCCGCCAACAGCGCGCGGTTATCTTCGACTTGATTGGTCAAACGCATATAATTTGCGTAATGCCCAACCAACAGCGGATCAAAATTGTTCAGTAACGCCACATCATCGAGCAAATTAATGTTGGCAAGCTGACTGTGGCGCAGTCGAGCCAGACGTTCTTCCAGTGTCAACGACTCATCGCGCGTGACAAAATAATAATCATTGAACAGCAATAGATCGTTGTAGCGCGTCGCTTGGTCGTCATCGGCGCGCCAATAAGTGCGTCCGTCGGCGGTTTCCGGTCGGCTTGGACGGTACAAATCGTTCGTCATCGGGTTTAATCCCCAATTCGACCATGCCAGCTCGACGCATACTGTTACCAATACCACACCCGACCAACGCCAATGCGCGCCTGTCTCCCGTTCTGGCTGGCGCAATGTCAGCCATGCAGCAACCGCACCGATGATCGCAGGCGCGAGAATACCACGCGCCAAAATCGCGGTGTCGGCGCGCGCGTCACGCCCAATTAACAGGATAAACATCAAGACAGCCGCGCCCAATCCTGCAACTAATCCGTAACGGGCGATACGTCGCGTCAGCGTATCACGTCCCCACGCGCTCACGCCGATCCCCGCCAGAATGCTCAAGCCGAACACCGTCCATAAATGCCAGCGCACAGGTGCTTGAAACAGATCGAACGTCGGCACGTTGTCGTATAAAAACGGGAAAATCGGCGAATACTGACCCAGTGCCAGCACAAAACCGATGACCACAATAATCACCGCAAATGGAACATGGTTGCTGGCAGCGATGAATGCATCGCGCTTACGCCGCCGCACAAACGCGATCACGGCAGCAATCGCGCTGATTAACGGGATCAAGCCGATATACACGGCGTCTTCAAAGTACGCACCAACCGTAAAATACGTGCCATCGACGGGCGTGCCAAAGAATTGTGGACTGATAAAATTAATCGAGCGCACAGGTGCGTAACTAAAGTTGACTGCGAAACTGTATTCCGCGCCGTCGCTGCGCTGTGATTGACCGAGCAATTCCGCCGTTGCCGAAAGTTGCAGCGACGCCACACCCGCGCCGAGCAATATCCCCACAATCACGCCGCCCAGCCGTGATAATTCCTTGAGTTCTCTGCGTGTGTTTGTGTCTTCGTGTCTTTGTGTTCTGCTTTTCGCAGTTAAATTTCTTATCCCTAACCACACCGCAAACACACCGACCATCAACAAGCTGTACCATGCGGTTTGCGCGTGACCCGCCAACAGCAGCAGCGCCGTAAAACATGCCAGCGAGCCGATTTTGCGCGTCATACCCGTCGTCATCACGTCATACGTGATGACTAACAGCCACGGCAGCCATGTCGCAGCCATAATCATCGGGTACGTTCCCAGTCGCGCAACGAGATAGCCGCCCAATGCGAACGAGATCGCACTCATGCCGCGCCCAAAATCGCTCAAACCAAGCCGCCCGGTCAGCCGATACATGCCCCAACCAGCGATGAACAAATGCAGCACCGCGACGATGCTCATGATCGACGCCATCAAGCCGACATAACCTGTCGTCGTCGGGTCAGCAGGCGCGATCAAACTTAACCAGTTGAACGGGTATAAAAGCCCCGATTGGTAATTGGCAAACAACGGCGCGCCCGCCCCATTAAGCGCGTTCCACAACGGCAAAATGCCATCGCCTAACTGCTCAGCCGCATACACACGCCACGGCACAAATTGTAGTGTCGGCAGTCCCCACCAGAAACTCGTCAGATTTGCCAATGGGTAAAAGAGGGTCGCCAACGCCAGCACAAGCAATATCAACGGACGCTTCATCGGACACGGCTCACCTTGTGACTTTATTACATATGACGATCCAGTAAAATTCTTGTGCGGAAGTTTTGGGAAGTATTTTTACTTCCGCTTTCGCATCAACAGCGACAATACCCCAACCGCCCCGCATAGCGCAAACGCGCCTAACCCGAATACCTGCAAATTCACGGTATGTTCATTCAGTTCGCGCACGCGTGTTGAATCGGGCAGATTGATATCAACCCAATCTGGCACCCGCTCAGTCGCTGCTGATCGACGGTCGATTTCCCCGACCGTATAAATATTGACCCCACTTACAGTACCGCTCAACATCAAGTCATCCTGATCGATGGCATACGGCGCAATCACATGACTGACACCCCATGTCGCCAACGCTGAAACATCGAGACGCGCGCCTTGATTGGCGGTTGCCAAGTCTTCGTCGGTGATGTCGCTGATCGGCGGCACAACCACGCTATAATCTGTATCGTTAACCCCGCCCGCCGCGTTGATCGCATCCGTCACCGCCGCGACCTGAAACGGATCGACGCCGCCGAACAAGCGTAAGCCGTAAAGTTCCGCGACCGACTGCGGCAAGCTGTATGCGGGCGCATAAATTCGACCCGGTTCAAGCGCGATCAGCCGTTCGGCAAGCGGCACATAGGGGTCAAACCAGTCATCCGCACCGCGCCATTCCACCCACCCGCGCCCGATGATCACCGCATCTATAACAATGATCACGACCAAAATCATTGCCCCTGCTCTCCATACAGAGGGATTGGGGGGTGAGGTTTGGCTTGTCCACAATAACACGACGCCGATTCCCGCCGCGCCGACAATCAAACTCCACCCCGCCGCAGCGGGTACAGGCAGTGCAATCAGCGTAAATACACCAGCGATACTCGCCGCCGCGATCAAAATCACCAGCGCGACTCTATAGGGATGACGTATACGCCGCCCATTTTCCCCTATAATCCATTCGACGCCATAACCTGCTAAGAGCGCGACCACCAGCGCAACGATGATCCACGCCCGCGACGGCACACGAAACCACAACAGCGCCGGGATCGCGTCTGTAAGTGTCGTCCATAATATGCCGTTCGCGCCCAACGCATACCAGCCAGCGACGCCGATCACCACGACCCAAAACCAACGCTTGCGCGGCGCACTTAGTACACCGATGAACGCCAAAATCAAGCCTGGCAAGCCGAGCATGGTCACGGTTTCGGGGTTACTTTGCTGGGCGGGCAGCAATACGCCCAGTAAATGCTCAGCATCGAGCGAGAAAATTCCGGCGTCCGCTTGTGTCAGCGCAGCACGCGATAAATACCCGCTCCACTCGATCAATGGCACGGTCACGCCAATCGTTAACACAACCGTGAGAACCGCTGCTCCGATCAACATCCCGATCCGTCTTTGAGACGACTGTGCAGGCGCGAGTCTTAACCCGCCCACCATCAACCACAGCGCATACGCGACCGCCACCATCAGCCCGTATAACGCGATTCGTACATCGCTGATCACCAAAAGTGCCGCCGCCAGACCCAACCCGATAACATGAGGTGCTGGAGGGGTTTGGCGTGCCAAACTCGCCGGTGCCGGGGTAAACATTACACATATTCCCCCCATGACCCATGGCAGCCATGCCAGCGCGTAGACAATATCGAGATGTCCCGCACCCAAATGCACCATCACGCGCGGGCTGAGCATCCACGCCACCGCGCTGACTAACGCTGCTTCTCGTCGTAAGCCAAGTGCGTGCGCCCAACGCCACATGCCGAACCCCGCAACCGCCAAATGCAAAACGATCATGACGTTGATGAAGATCGGCGGCGGCACGACCAATACTAACCATTGAAGCGGATACGCGGTCTTATTGAGCGGATTAGCAGCAAATGGCTGTCCTGCCATGATCGTGTCGCGCCAGACCGGAAACGACTCGGAGACGATGAAGTTTTCGCGCAAAAACTGGGCGGCAGGCAAATGAGACGTAACCGCATCGCTGAACCGCGCATCGGGGATGAATGGCAATGCGTCCGGTCGAAACCCGACCGTCACCAAGAATACGATGAGCGCAAGCAGTACGAACAGCGCTGACCGTGTATCGATTTTAGGGGACATAAACTTGCACGTCGTCGAAACCCATGACAAAGCGCAGTGTATCAAAGCATACGGTTTGACCGAGCATCGTTTCGCGCGGTCCACGCAGGATGTAGCGCACATTGTATTGTGCAATCAGTGCACCACATTGGCTGGCGTCAGTGGTGGTGTACCATTCAATCACCTGTTGTTGTTTTACATCGGCGTCCAGCGTCTCATACTGGTGACCGTAAACGACACGTGCACCCGCCCAGCCAGGTATCCAAATACTGCTATCAGGCGACGCTAAAATCACATCATCGCCGTCCGTGCGCGCGTCGATCCAGCGATACGCCGCTGCATAATCAGAGTCCAGGAAAATTACCGCGGCGGTTTCCGGGCTGCCCGTCATAGCGGGGATCGCAGGCAAAAACAGCATCAGCAGTGGAGTCACGGCGATCAACGGGATGAATATCGCAAACAGTCGCCGTGCGCGCCGTCGAATGCGTGCATACCAAAAATCCTGAATGGCGCGCGTGGCAAAATATGCCACAGGCAGCATAATGCCCACTGAGAACCGACGCTGCACGTTGGTGGGCAGATACATAACGACGAAAATACATACCAACCACAGCAGCATCAAACGATCGCCATCTTCTTCCATGCGCCGCACCGCGCGCCAGATAGCGGGCACCGCAATCAAAAGCGGCAAACCCAAACCGATTACCCATGTCCAGATGGGCGGTGCGGATGTGATATTTTGCTGATTCCATGTGCGCATGGCAGGGTTATCGACCACAATCAGCGCGTAATATACCGCCACCGGAATTACTGGCACGACTACCGCTAACAGCCAGCGCACGAGACGCAAATCGAGCGCGCGGCGCTTGGCATAGCCGATCAGCACATATAAAACAAGCGCGCCGCCCAGCGGCACGAGCGTTTGTGGATACAGAATGGACAAGATCGAACTCAGAATGCTCGCCATCCACCAACCATTATCGAACGCTGAGTCGTCTTTCATTGATGGACGAAACGCCGTGATCAACAGGCTGACAAGCAGGGCAAGACACGCAATCGCCAACGGAAAATGGACATTGGCGAAGGTACTGTACATTGGGAATGCTTCGGGGATACTGAGATCGGGTATTTCTGCCATGCCTAACAACGGTCCGAACAACCAGCCCAAGCCCCCGCCGACCGCCGCGATTACGAAAAATATGCGCCGCGCTTCGATGCGCATCCAGATACTCGCCGCCAATTGATAAATCGCCGTGTACATCAGCAGCGATGCGATGACGCGTGCCGAGTGAAACATCACGAGGAGCGGCACACCTGTCGCTTGCGATAGCTGACCCAGCAGCGGATAAATAAGCATGATGAATGCAGCTTCGTGCGTTTCTGGCGTGTGCTGAAACGTCACCGCCCAACCGCCATCGGCACCAATGCGCATTTTGGAAAGATACGTCGCACCATCCTGATAATTGTGCAGCGTTCCCATAAATTGATAACCGGGCGTGCCGCGCAGCGCAACCCACACCAGTGGTATAAATGCGATCAGCACAAGCGCACAGCTTATAATGATGACCCAGCGCCATTCGTGCGCGGCAATAAAAGCGGTGTAGCGTGAACCCATCGATTCTAGAGGGCGCGTGTTAGGCGGAATATTGGGCGCTTGAGTTTGCATTCTCATGATTCCGTTCGTGTAAGTCTATTCTAAAGCGGATGTTATGAGACTGTGCGTTGTGTTTGCGGATTGTGACATATGGGCGTAAAAATTGAAATGTTCTGCATGAAACTAGTGTTAAAATCAGAGGCATCTTTTGTTGCGGTTTCATTTCATAGAGGATGATCATGGGCTTCGACCTCGAAAATTTTGGTGTCGGCGTTGCCGCAGGCTGGTTGAGTGCGTATGGCGTCTATCGTTCGCGTCATTTAATCAGTTCCACCGTGCGGGCGGTGCAGCAAGGCGCACAGCAAGCGCAGACTTCCGCGACGCGCAGCGCAGACAGCCGCTTTGTCAATGACTTAATTGAAATGTGCGAGACCGATCATCTGGCAGCTTCCAATGTACGACTGAGCGATATTGCCGTCGAACCACGTTTCATCCCTGCGCCTGCGTTCGCCACGCCAGGTGAAGAAGATTTAAGTGCAGTGCTCAAAGTCGTCCCCGAAATTGTCGATCATCCGTACCTGCACGCGATGTATAACGTCGATACACTGACCATCAACGACCTGGCGACGGGCGATCGGGCGATCGCCATTTTGGGTGCGCCGGGCACTGGGCGTACTACCGCGTTGATGGCGATGACGCTGCAAAGTTTAGGTAAAATCACATTTCCGCCGCCGTTCGACAAAGTTCAGGCAAAGCTCGACCAGGAAGAAGCGGAAATGAGCGAGAAACAGCGTGCCGTGCGTGTCAAAGAACGCGTGTTGATGGAACAACGCGCGCGTGAACGATTGGCGACCGAAAAAGGTATGACATGGAACGCCGAAACCAATGAAGAACTCAAGAATAAGATACCTTTGTTTAATCAATTGATGCCGATTTACGTGCATATGGGCAACCTGAACTTGAGCGCACTCAACGAATATGGCGCAGAGGTTGACCCCGCCGAACCGATCGTTCGTTCGGTACAGTATACAGTTGCGCGCGTGACCGCCAGCACCATCCCGCGTTATTTGTACGACCGCCTCAACAAAGGCTTGGTCTTACTGCTCATCGATGGCTATGACGAATTGCCCACAAGCGAACAACCGTTGGCGCGTGCGTGGCTGAAAGCGCTGCTGGAACAATACAAAGATAATTTTATCATCGTGACGGGACCTCATGTCGGCTTTGCCGATTTAACCGGATTAGGGTTTACCCCTGTTTTCATGCGTCCGTGGTCAGAAATGGACGCGCACTGGTCATCGCATCGACTGGCGGAATCATGGGGCTCGTTCGGTAAAAAACGCCGTTCCAAAACCGCAAAACCAGACGATGACGCGATCACCCGCGCTCGCGCCAATATAAGAGCCTACACGCCATTTGAAATCACACTTAAGACATGGACAAGCTTTGCCGACGACAGCGATCGTGCCGGCTTTGAAGGTTGGATTCAGGCGTACCTGGCGCGTCAGCTAAGCGCCAACACCGATCAACCGTTAGCGACGCTGCTCCCAAACCTGGTTCGCATCGCGGCGCTGCAAATCGACGAAGGCTATATCACCACGCAGCGCTTACAAGCGTTGGCGATTACAGGCGAGGCATTCGGAATCAAAGAATCGCAGGCGGTCGCGTCAGATAAACAGGAGCCACAAACCGTCGATGCGCTCCGACCAGAAGCCGATATCAAGTCCAACGAGAAAAAAGAAGAAGACGCCGAAACGACCACCGCGCAAGGGCGTTTGCTCGGTTTTCTGCGCCGAAGCGGTTTGTTGATCCGTTATCGTGGTGACCGCTATCAGTTTAAGCACCCATCAATCGCCGCTTATCTGGCGGGGTTAAGCTTCAAAGAAATGGCGAAAGACAGTTTACGCGCCAGAGCCAATCAGCCAAATTGGATACCCGTATTCACCTACGCAGCGGCGCATACCAATCTCGATCTGGTCGTACGTGACCGTTTGACCGCCCCGCCTGACCTCCTGTATACCAGCATTATGGAAGTAGCGCGCTGGATGGCGTTCGCACCGCAGGATGCGGCGTGGCGCGGCGCAATCTTGAAACTGCTCACCGATATGCTGTCCGCGCCATCGCAGTATGGATTGATTCGCTCACGCGCCGCGGCGGCTTTGATCAGCACGCGCGATTTCAAAAATGCGGCGTATATTTTCCGGCGCGCAGCACGCAATCTCAGCCCAGAAATTCGTCGATTGGCAGCACTCGGCATGGGCGCTACGGGCGAAGCCGAAACCGCCAACGATTTGATTCCGTTGTTGGATGATAAAGATATGCAAACGCGCATCGCGGCGGGCTTGGCACTCGGTGCGATTGGCACTGACGAAGCGCTCGAGTCGATGGTGATCGCCTTCACCAGCAGCGATGAACCGGTGCGTCAGGCAATTGGCGAACAACTCGCTTTACTGCCTGAAGAAGGGCACGCGGTTTTGTTCGAAGCGATGAACGAGCAAGATATGGCGGTACGCCGCGCTGCTATTTTCGGGCTGCATCGCACGCGCACGGTATGGGGCTTGATCGCAATTTACCGCGCGTTCTTAGAAGACGAGCAGTGGTATGTCCGCAGCGCAGCACAACAAGCTTTCGAGGAACTTCAGTTTGGGCGCGCTGAACCGCAGACACGTCGCTACCCTGCGCCTGATCAAATTACGTGGTTGAGCGAATGGGCTGCCGAAAAAGGCGAGCAGTTGCCCAGTGGTCAGGGCGCTGCCGATATGTTGATCCGTGCGCTGCAAGAAGGTGAACAACCCGTGCGTACACTGGCGGCGCGCAATATCGGTCAGTTAAGCCACATGTTGTTGATCAAATCGTTGTATACGGCATTACGCGACAAAAATGAAATGGTACGCGCAGCGGCGCATCATGCGCTCGGTGATGTCCAGATCGCACTCGGCAAACCGCTGCCCGCAGCGACTTAAAAACTTTAACGCAAAGGCGCTAAGGCAAAAAACAAGGCGCAAGACATTAAATCATTACGCCTTGCACTTCAACTTTGCGTCTTTACGTTTATGTCTTGCCGTTAATTTTCTTCGGTGGCTTCGACTACATCAGGGAGAATTTCGTTGGTGGGGTCGCACGCCAACACCCGATCAATATCGGTATGGAACAAATACTCCGAGTCGCCCGCCTGTAACAGGATGCGATAGCCGGGGGTTTCCACTTCCGTGACCAGTTGATTAGGGAGCGGGCAGCCCAGACTGCTGTCGCGCCATGTATATGCTTCAACGCTGATTGTTTGCACGCGGCGCGTAGGCAAGCCAGTTTGTTCCGCGACCAAACGCTGGGCGATAAACACGAGTTCTTCGGCAAGCGGGTCAAGCCCGAATGGAGAGTCATCAACGTCGTCGGGCGTCGGTGTCAGCGATGCATCAGCTTCGATGGTGATGAGTGCGTCGGCGGTCGCGTCGGGAGTTTCGGTCGGTGGCACGGCTGTTGGGATGGTCGTCTCGGTTGCGACGACCAATGCGACCGTCGGCACAGGGATTGCCGTAGCGGTATCGCCTGTACACCCCACCAACATCAAAATGACAAAACTCAATGATGTAGTTTGCGGTACGGCGTACCAAGCCCTTCGGCGTCTGACAAGCGACATGTTATTCTGTAGCATCCGAAAGCAGCGCGCCTTCGACTTGCGCGCTCGTCAGCCCTTCGATACTGATGATTTTGTCGCGTCCGGTCGTGCCGGCAACGATCTCGATGTGCTTGACGGGAATATCCAATTGTGCCGCAAGGAACGCGATCAGTTCACTGTTGGCGTCGGGCAAATCAGCGGCGGCGGCGCGCAGACGAATCTTGATCGCACCTTCTTGTAAACCCGCGACTTCGGTGTTGGCAGAACCCGTCAGCACGCGTACGGTGATTGCCGCGCCGCTGCGGGCATCGGTGATTTTGAAATCTCGTTTTAGTGGCATGGCGTCGTTTCCTTAGCCGCGTTTCGCAGGCGAGGACGATAAAGACGGGCTGTTTTTCCAACAATCCGTCTTTATTTTATCACACCCTAGCGCTTAACGCAGAATGTTTGAGATCACCGAAATTACGATGATCACGATCAATGGGCTGAGATCCATCATGCCGGTTTGCGGAAGCAAATTGCGAATCGGCGCTAATACCGGCTCAGTCACGTCGAAGACCAGTTTAATCAGCGGATTACTGCGATCCACGTTTGGGAACCAGCTCAGCAGCACCCGCGCCAACACGACAAACTGGAATAATTGCAATACCAAGACAATTGCACCGGTGAAACTATTCATTGTAACGTCCTGTCCTTTACGTTTTGTCCATTGTCCGACGATCTCCAAAAATTGCGCGCCCTACACGAATGCAGGTCGCGCCCTCTTGAATCGCTATCGGGTAATCATCGGTCATTCCCATGCTCAGTTCCGGCAGCTCGACGCCAATATCAGCGCGCAACGCGTCACGTAATTCACGTAGTCCCGCGAACACGGGGCGCGTCGCTTCCATATCCTCGACAATCGGCGCCATCGTCATCAAGCCGCGTATGACTACGCGCGGCATGGCTGTGATTTGACGGATTTCTTCGATCAATCGTGTACGCATTGACCTATCGTGTTCCCATCCATGCGCCGCGAAACCCGACTTGCTCTCTTCGCCGCTCACGTTGATCTCCAGATAGACGCCAATCGGATGCTCACCTTCGACCGCTGCTGCTAATTTAGCGGCTAGCTTCAGGCTGTCCACACTGTGCACGACCTGAAACAGATGCGCGACTTCTTTGGCTTTACGACTTTGTATATGCCCGATCATGTGCCATATCAATGGCGTATCGAACGCGACAGTCACCGCCGGAATTTTGATGGTGCTTTCTTCTACGCGATTTTCGCCAAAATGTTGCACACCTGCCGCTGCTGCTTCTATGACTGCCGCCGCCGAATGTGTCTTGCTCACGGCGACCAATATAACGTCTGTCGGGTTGCGCCCAACTTGAGCACACGCCACCGCAATTTGTTCTCTTACGCGCTCGATATTTTCAGCAATCGTCATTGGTTTTTCTTCGCGACTTCGCGCTTTTGCGATTTATATTTGTTCTACTTTAGGTCATGCAAATGACCGCGCCGAACCGCCCTGTTTTGCCTTTTCCCGCGCGATGCGAGAAAAATTCGTCGGTTCGCTGCGCCGTACAAATATCGGTGATTTCAATCTGCTCGACCCCTACATGCTGAAGATCGCGCGCGTTCGCTGCCCATAAATCAAAATACGATGTGCCATCAGTCGGGTCGATTCGTACCAGTCCGTCGATATCGCCAAAATACGCACGCGCCGCATCGATCACTTCTGCGCCGACCTGATACCGTTCGACGCTGATCGAAGGACCAATGCCCGCGACGATGTTTACGGGCTTACATCCATATGTTTTCATCATCGCGCCGATAATACCCGCTGCCATTCCTTTGACTGTGCCGCGCCACCCCGCGTGTGCCATGCCGATCACGCCTTGCACCGGGTCATGCAGCAGTATTGGTGTACAATCCGCGAAGCGCATGGATAATGGTGTATCGTATCGATCCGTGATCATTCCGTCAGCATGAATAAAACTCGTTTGTTCACGCACCGAGCGATCCGCAATCACAACCTCAACGCCGTGAACTTGCCATACGCTGCACGAACTGGCGTCATCGACGCCGAGCGCGTCATACATACGCATGTGATTTTCACGCACGCACGTCGGGTCATCACCGACACTGCCACCCAGATTGAGTGAGTCGAATGGTGCAGCGCTCACGCCGCCCAAGCGCGTGAACACGCCGTGTGTAACCCCATTCAACCGCTCGAATTGATAATAGGTTAAACCATTACATTCGAATCGCTGCACAAATGCCCCTTGTTTTTTGGTATCGTTGGTTTACATCGTTTCATAATAGCGTTATACTCGGATTGGTTTGGTACTAATGTCCTTCTCATACGAGAAAGACGTTTACAAATTTAAGAAAATTGATACATCACGATATGCTTACGCATGATCAACTCGACATCAATTACGATCATTGCAGTCCGTGACAGCGGAAACAAGCCCCATCTCGTATGGGCACGTGGAGATTGAGGAATCATGAACGAACGTGAACGGGGACGCGCCGACAAAATTCACCTGATGATCGTCGATGATCATCAGCTTGTGCGCGATGGCATCAAAAGAACGTTGGAATTTGAAGACGATATTGAGGTGATTGCAGAATGCAACGATGGCGAAAGCGCGGTACGTGTAGCGGCGCAGCGCAAGCCCGATGTTGTGATTCTCGATGTCAACCTGCCTGTCGTCAACGGTTTACAGGTCGCCAAGCATCTGCGCGCCAACCATGAACGGCTCGCGATCGTTGTTTTGACGGGTTACGATGATATTGGTCAGGTGCTGCACGCCCTAAAAGCGGGCGCACAGGCATACTGTCGTAAAGATATGCCGCCAGATCAATTAATTCAAACGATTCGAGATGTGGCGCGCGGCTACTATGTGATCGAAAATAAACGCATGGATACGCGCGAGGTACAGGCGTGGTATCAGCAAAAAGTTCAAGAGACCGCCGGGACATATGCCTCAGAAACGCAAGAAGCCTATGGAAATCTTAGCCCGCGCGAGATGGAAATTCTAAAATGTGTCACCAATGGACAGAGCAATAAAGAGATCGCACGCCGCTTGAAAATCAGCCAGCAAACAGTCAAGAATCATATGACATCGATTTTGAAAAAGCTGAACGTCCAGGATCGTACTCAAGCCGCTGTTATGGCATTGAATCGTGGTTGGGTGCGCGTCGAAAGCGAAAAATCGAGTAACGGCAAAGTTTAATCTGCAAAGGACTCACAATCATGGTCGAATATCGCAGCGAATCAACCAGAGCGAAAGACGAACTGATCGAAGTGATCACCCAACAAATGAAAACGGTTCGCAACAAGTTGACTGAATTGAAATTGCAAATCGATCAGACACAAATCATTATCGACCGTGAGCAAACGCGCAACGCCGATGTCGCCAGTGAACTGCGCACGATTCAAGACAACATCGAAACCGTGCCGCGCCAAGATATTCGCGTCAAATATGACGAAGCCTTAGAAGCGCGTTTTCGCTTGACAACCATGCGCGGACAAATGGAAAAGTTCCAATCGACACGCGGTTCGCTCGAAGAACAACAGCAGTTGATGTCGGCGATCCTCAACAAAATGCAGGGTGTCGATATAATGGCGGCGACCAACGCACCTACCGAAGGCGGCACGGGCGGTAAGACCATCAACGTCGTCCGTATCATTCAAGCCCAGGAAGACGAACGTCAGCGCCTTGCCCGACAGATGCACGATGGACCCGCCCAATCACTGACCAACTTCATTTTGCAGAGCGAAATTTGTCAGCGCTTGTTCGACCGTAACCCAGCACGCGCCGCCGAAGAACTCGTTAACCTTAAAACAGTCGCCAGCGTTACGTTTCAAAAAGTGCGCGACTTTATCTTCGACTTGCGCCCAATGATGCTGGATGATCTTGGCATCGTGCCGACCGTACGCCGCTACGTCGAAGCATTTCGCGAGAAAAATGACCTCAACGTCAAACTGGATATTTTGGGCGAAGAACGACGTTTGCAAATTCACCGCGAAGTCACCATTTTTCGCGGCATTCAGGAATTAATGGGCTATGCCCGCGATTATGCGAACGCCAACGAACTGACGATTCGGCTCGATTTGAGCGGCACACGTATCAAGATTAGCGTTGAAGACAACGGGCGCGGCTTTGACGCGAACGCAGCATTTAGCGGCGAAGACGGACATCAGGACGTGCGCGTTTCTGGATTGATCACCTTACGCGAAAAGTTCGAGTTGATCGGTGGATCGATGCAAGTATTGAGCAGTGCCGAAGCCGAAGGCACATCAGTACGCCTGGAACTGCCCGAATCCGACGATATGATGTAACGATTCGTCAACATGTGTTCCCGTTGGGTACACAGGACGTTAGACCTGTTTGACAATCGAGTACGAATGTTTACACTAGGGTCACACAAGAACCAGTACAATTGAACATGCGCGTCGTGTGCGGACAGTTGTTGACCGCGCAGCCGAACGGAGGGAATTGATGAGTCGTTTGCGGATATTTTTGTTGATCGCCATTCTGGTGTTAGTGGTCGCCGTTGTGGCAGTCTTTGTTATACCCAGCCTTACCCCTGCGCCCGCGCCTGCTGTCGTACAAGGCACAGATAGCGCAACCGCAGTCCCCGCAGAACCAGAAGGAACACCAATCCCGACGGCAACGCCGATCTTGTTCGTCGATCTCGTGCTGGCGGTGCAAGACCTGCCACGCGGTTTCCGCATCACACCCAATGCGGTCGTGCTGCGTCAGTGGCCCGAAGCATCGGCGCCTTTCAATGCTATCACCAGTCTCGAAGATGTTGTCAATAAGATCGCCCGCACGGATATTTTCCGCGAGCAGCCGATTTTGACCAACATGGTCGTCGATGACATTCTCGATTTGGCACGTGTCGGCTCGGATGTCGCGGCGATTTTGCCCGAAGGTCTGGTCGCCGTCTCGCTGCCAGTCGACCGACTGACGGGCGTCGCCAACGGTATTCAAGATGGTGACCACGTCGATTTGATCATTTCGTTGTTATTTGTCGAAGTCGATGAAGACTTTCAATCACTATCGCCAAACCGCCTGACACTCTTCAGTCGTGCCGAAGACGGTACGATTGAACTGCAAGAAGGCATCGAAGGACGCCCAGACCAATCAGCGTTAGGACCCGTCATCGTCGGTCCATCCGAACGTCAACGCCCGCGTCTGGTGACACAACGTACCATTCAAGATGCAATTGTCCTTCATGTCGGCAACTTCCCGGCAGATGGTCGTTACATCGGCATCCCTACCCCGACGCCCGTCCCGCCATCCGATAACCCAGATGAGGAATCGACGCCAGTGCCACCGACGCCGACACCCGCCCGTGATATTGTCACGCTGGGCATCACGCCTCAGGATGCAGTCACATTGACGTGGTATATTGAAGCACGCGTTCCCGTCTCACTCGCGATCCGCGCTGTCAATGACACCTCGCGCACATCGACAAGCGCAGTTACGCTTGATTACGTCATGACCACTTATGGAATTGAACTGCCGGGCAAACTCCCCTACACGATTGAACCCGCCGTTCGCAGCATTCGTCAGTTGGTTGCCGAAAACCAAATCACGTTGGGCGAATAACCGTCGCCAATTTGATGAATAGGGGCATGGTGGATTTTCTTCACCATGCCCTTTCGCCTTTTAACACGTTATCAGGATTTATTGTTACTGGGTGGTAATTTTGCCGCCCGCCCAAGTGAACCATGATTGGAAAATAGTCAGACGATAGAGAGCAATGTATGCTGAACAGAGGCGGTAACGTTCCTTCCGAAAGCAAAAGCCAGATCAGCGTCCTGCTTGTGGACGACATCCCCGAAACGCGCGAAAACATCAAGAAACTGCTGGCATTCGAAGAACAGGAATTTCGCGTGGTTGGCTCGGTCGGCACCGGGCGTGAGGCACTAAAAGCGGCGCAGGAAACGCGCCCAGATATTATCATTATGGACATCAATATGCCGGATATGGACGGCATTGCGGCGACCACCGAAATCACCAAAGCCGTGCCAACATCAGGCGTAATTATGATGTCGGTCAACAATGATGCTGATTATTTACGCCGCGCCATGCAGGCGGGCGCGCGCAACTTTCTGACCAAGCCCATCGACCCGGACGAGTTGTATAACACCATCCGTGCTGTGTATCGCAGCTATGATGCGATCCGCAATCAGCAGCGCGTCATGATGGATTTGCCCGTCGATGTGCGTCAGCCCATCAAGCCCGCGGCGAACGGGGATGGTGAAATCCGTCCCGGTCATGTCCTCGTCGTGTATAGCCCACAAGGGGGCGCCGGCTGCACGACTATTGCCACCAACCTGGCGAGCGGCTTAATGAAGAAAAATATCAAGGTGCTGCTGGTGGATGCCGATTTGCAGTTCGGTGACATCGGCGTATTTTTGAAAGTTCAGTCACAATCCAACCTGATCGATTTGGTGAACAAAGTCGATGACCTGGACACCGACTTTTTCGACTCGGTTGTCAGCAATCACGACAGCGGTTTGAAAATCCTCTTAGGACCGCAACGCCCTGAATTTGCCGAAGAAATCGAAGCGAACCCGACCGCCGTCGCCCGTATCATCGAAAAAGTCGCCAACAGCTACGATTTTATCGTCGTCGATACCGGGCGTCACCTTGATGAAACGCTGCTTTCGCTAACAGACATTGCTACGCGCATCATCATGGTATTGACGCCGACGCTTTCAGCAGTCAAAAATACCAAATTCATGCTCGACTTGTTCGACAAACTGAATTACCCGCTGGAGAAAACCTCGCTGGTACTCAACCGCGTCGAAGATGAGCGCGCGCGTAACCGCGTTACTTTAGCGACGGAAAGCATCGAGAAATTTCTCAAGCGTCCTATCGAAGCGAAAATTCCGGATAGTCAATCGACTGTTTTAAGCGCCGTCATGAAAGGCGTTCCGGCGGTTGCCGTCAACAAAGCGGATCGTACCAAGCCCGTTGTCAAAGAACTGCTTGATTACTCTGACTCGCTGTTCAACGCGTTGATGGGGTCGCAAGGAATCGCCAAAGATGAAGAAGACGACGATAAAAATAAGAAAAAACAAGGTCTAGGGCTGCGACGCGACAAATAACAGTTGGGTATCAAAATCCCAACCCCGCCTGCATTGACGCGCCACGCAATTTCGTCGTATTGTAAATAATCATATCACCCGCCCTATCGAGCAGTTTGGAGTTAAGCGATGTCATCACTACTCAATCGCATTCAAAAAGGTGGAAATTCGAGCGGCGGCTCTGGTGGCAATGGGGGCGACCAGGAACCACCCAATCGAAATTCTTCCACCAGTCCATTGGCGGAATCGGGCACGGGCGGGGCGGACGAATCTCGTCTTTCTGCCATGCGTATGCGTAATCAGGCGGTCGCCGGTCGTCAAGGCAGTGGCACGCGCGATAACACCTATGTCGATTTGAAGACCCGCGTGCAAAATCGGTTGCTTTCAGAACTCGATCAATCCATGGACCTGAGCCGTAAACAGGAAGTCCGCGCGCACATCGAAGAATTGTTCAATGCCGTCCTTGCAGAAGAAAGCATGGTGTTGGCACGTGCCGAACGGCAACGTTTGTTCGAGTCGATTGTCGCTGAAATTATGGGTTTTGGACCGCTCGAACCGTTGTTGGCAGATGAAACCATCACCGAAATCATGGTGAATGGTCCGAAGAATATCTTCGTCGAACGCAAAGGCAATATCTCGCGTGCCAACGTCGCGTTTGAAGATGACGACCATGTTATGCGTATTCTAGATCGGATCGTCGCCCCGCTCGGTCGTCGCGTTGACGAACAATCACCGATGGTTGACGCTCGTTTGCCCGATGGATCGCGTGTGAACGCCATCATCCGTCCAATCTCGCTGGTAGGTCCGACGATCACCATCCGCAAATTCTTCAAGAAACCACTTTCTGTCGAAGACTTGATCGCCTACGGAACGATCTCGCGCGAAATGATCGAATTCTTGCGCGCTTGTATCATCTCGCGCTTGAATCTGGTGGTATCCGGTGGTACGGGGTCTGGCAAAACCACACTCCTTAATATTCTGTCGGGTTTCATCCCCAATGACGAACGTATCGTCACGATAGAAAACGCCGCCGAATTACAGCTCCGTCAGGAACATGTCATCACGCTGGAAACGCGCCCACCGAACATCGAAGGCAAAGGACAGGTCAGTATTCAAGACCTGGTCGTCAACAGCTTGCGTATGCGCCCTGACCGTATCGTCGTCGGAGAATGCCGGAGCGGCGAAGCGCTCGACATGCTCCAAGCAATGAACACTGGTCACGACGGTTCGCTGACTACCCTGCACAGCAACAGCCCACGCGATACGATTGCGCGCCTCGAAGTGATGTGCTTGATGGCAGGCATGGACTTACCCGTGCGCGCCATCCGCGAACAGATTGCCAGTGCGGTCGATGTCATCTGCCATCAGGAACGTTTGCGCGACGGTACACGCAAGGTTGTTAAAATCACCGAAGTACAAGGCATGGAAGGTGATATGATCACGATGTCTGACATTTTTGAATATGAACAGACGGGCGTTGAAGGTGGCAAAATCGTCGGTCGTTTGCGCCCGACTGGCATCCGTCCGAAGTTCACCGACCGGATCGAATCAGCGGGCATCTACCTGCCGCCGTCCGTGTTCGGCGTTGGACGCACGTACTAAATCTAACGGACGCTCAAGCGGCGTAATATGAATATGGCAGCGCCATCGCCATTCGTAAGAACCAACATCCAGGGGTGCGCTTTGACGGGCTCGCCCCTGGCAAACAAGCAGTTCGTTTTAGAGAAAGTGGTGGGGTCGTGGGCATTGAAGTCATTATTCTGATAGGAGCGGTGATCGCCGCTGTCGGCATTCTGATTTGGGGTGTTGTCAGCGTGCGGACGGAAAAAGACATTATCGAAGAACGTCTTGGCGCTTACGAAGAGAACAATCAGCAAGCATTTCTGGAATTGAGCGAAAAAGCCAAAGAAGAAGAAAAAGACCGCGAAAAAGAGCGCCGTCGCGGTATGCTCCAGGAACGCCTGGACAGCATCATCGCAGAACGCAATTTCGCTAAACGCTTTCGTATGCAGCTCGCACGAGCCGATATTAAGCTGACCGTTTCTGAATACGCCGCGCTCCACGTGATTAGCGTATTCGCGTTTTTCACGGTCGGTTATTTCGTGCTGTTCGGCAATCAATTGGTCATGGGCGTGCTGTCTGCATTCGTCGGCTTTTTCGCACCACGCATTTATGTCGCGCGCGCCACGCAGCAGCGTTTGATCCGGTTTGAAAGTCAACTACCCGATACGCTCGGTCTGTGGGTCAACGCCCTGCGTTCTGGGTACAGCGTACTGCAATCGATGGAAGCAATTGCGCGTGATGCGCCGGATCCGACCGCGACCGAATTCAAGCGCGTCGTGCAAGAAGTCCAAATCGGTATCGATATGGAATCCGCGCTCAATCACTTGCTCAACCGCGTCGAAAGCGACGACCTGGACCTGGTGCTGACTGCCGTCAATATCAATCGTGAAGTCGGCGGTAACCTGGCAGAAATTCTGGACGTTATCGGTCACACGGTGCGCGAACGTATCAAGCTCAAGGGCGAGATTCGTGTGCTCACCGCGCAGGGTCGTATTACCGGTTATGTCATTTCGTTCCTGCCGATCATTTTGGCGCTGTTTCTGTATACCATCAACCCCAACTACATGTCGAACTTGTTTGAAAATCGCGCGTGTGGGTGGCCGCTGCTTGGCACTGGCTTAGCGATGATTGGGATTGGTATGGCATTGATTCAGAAGATCGTGGATATCGAGGTGTAATTCATGGATCCTATTTTTGTATTGATCATTGCGGTTGTTGGCGCAGCAGTCGTCGGCGCGCTGGTTTATGTTGGCGTGCGTGAGGACGAAGGACGCGATCCGCTCCAGGAACGTCTGGCGCAGTACGAAGATAAAGACATTCCGCAGTCGCTGGAAGAGATCGAACTATCGCTCTCGTTCAAAGATCGTGTTTTGATGCCGACCGTCAAGCGAGTCGCCAATATCACGACAACCTTCACGCCGCAAAAGCAACTTGAAGATATTCGCCATCAGATCGAACTGGCAGGCATGACCACCGATGCGGCATCGTTCTTCACGCTGCGTATTTTGGTTACGGTGGCGATGGGCGTCGGCGCATTTCTCGTGTTCTGGGTCATCGCCCCAAATGCGTTCCCGCGCACGCAAGCGCTCGCCTTCACGGTCGGCTTTACCGCCATCGGTTACTTCTTGCCGATTATGCTCGTCAAAAGCCGCATCAAGCGTCGCCAGAATTCAATTATCAAGGCGTTGCCCGATGCGCTCGACTTGCTGGTGATTTGCGTCGAAGCAGGTCTCGGCTTCGATATGGCGATGGGCAAAGTGTTTGAAAAGTGGGATAACGACCTCGCGGTCGCGTTCGGTCGCGTGCTGCGTGAACTTCAATTAGGCAAAAGCCGCCGCGAAGCGTTGCGCGATATGGCAACTCGTATGGATGTCCCCGACGTGACCACGTTTGTCGCGGCGATCATTCAGGCGGATCAACTCGGCGTTAGCATGGGCAAGATTTTGCGCGTCCAAGCCGACCAGATGCGCGTCAAGCGCCGTCAGCGCGCACAAGAAAAAGCGCATCAAGCGCCAGTCAAGATGATTATCCCGATGGTATTCCTGATATTCCCATCGATCTGGATCGTGTTGTTGGGTCCGTCGATTATCTTGCTGTTCGGCAGCCAGGAAGCTAACGCAGTCTTCTAAACCATCGAAACATGGATACACGACGACAGGCATAACCATCAAGCTGCTTAAGACTTCACCGGAGAAGCTCAGATAAGCCTGAGCTTCTTTCGTTTGCGGGTGATAACCCGCACGTGAGTTTCAACTATGAATGCTTTTCTCGATTTACTTTTTCCTCCGCGCTGTGCGGTATGTACGCGCGTTGATTATCTTTTGTGTCCGCGCTGCTTGGCATCGCTGCCCCCACCATCAACCTTCAATCGTGCCGCGCCCTCTCCTCTCCACGCCGTCACTGCAACAGGTTATCATGTCGATGCGCTTCGTGCGCTCGTCAAGACGATGAAATACGCCAGTGATCTCAAAACGGCGCGCCATTTGACCGTCATTTTGGCAAAGCGGCTGCATAATGCGCTTACCCTAACGGGCTGGCAAGTCGATTTATTGGTGGCAGTACCGCTCCATAACAGCCGCCAGCATAAACGCGGATTTAATCAAGCGGCGCTGCTGGCATCGGCACTGGCAGATCAAACCGGGCTGCTTTATGCGCCGTCTGCCCTACAGCGCACGCGCGCGACCCGATCTCAGGTTGGTTTGGATATGCACCAACGACGGCTGAATATGTATGGCGCATTCCAGGCGGAGTCGTCACTGGTGGCAGGCAGGCACATCGTGCTCATTGACGATGTATTTACCACAGGGGCAACACTGGCGGCAAGCGCAGAGGCATTGATGAATGCAGGCGCGCACAGTGTATATGGTTTGACCGTGACAACAGCCCCACTTACCCCTTAAAATTACTTTTTCACGAGGAGTGAATCATCATGGATATTAAAGTTCGTGCCGATAACATCAACATCAATCCGGTAATGGAGGAGCACATTCTCAAAAAGTTAAATCGATTAACGCGCTATTTACCGAATATTGCCGATGTCTATGTTGAATTTACACGCCAGCGCAGTCGTCACGGCGACGACCAAACCATCGCCCAGATCACGGTGCGCCATATGCGTGGCACAATTTTACGCGCCGAAGAAGCGGTCGAAGGCGAAAACATCGAAGCCGCGTTGACCAAGGCGTTGGATAATATGTACCGCCGAATCGAACGCTTTAAGGGCAAACAAACGCGCAAGGGGAAAACACGTTTTAGCCTGTCGTTGGAAGAACTCGATCTCGCGGAAGAAAGCCCGCACGAAGAACCAGCATCCCAGACACTCGCGACCGCGACTAACCCACAGCCTGAAGAAATTATCAGGCGCAAAACGGTCGATCTTGTCACGATGAACGAAGAAGAAGCCGTCGAACAACTTGAATTGCTCGGTCACACATTTTTCATGTTTTTCAACGAAGGCACCATGTCGGTCAATGTGCTGTATAAGCGCAAAGACGGCGGCTACGGCATTCTTGTCCCCAATTTGGTATAGATACCTTATCGGAGCGACCTGGTGGATCGCTCCGATAACATTCTTTAATGACTTCTAATGTAAAGAAAAATGTTAGTTTTAACACGACCAGCATGTCAGCGAAAATCATCTTTTTGCCACAACGCCCGCAGCGTAAGATATTTGCGCAGTTCGTACCATGCCATTAAGCCGCTCAAACGCAGTCCATGCAGCCCAACCCGATAACCTTTAAGCGTGATAAATCGCCACCAAAAATGGCGAAGCGGCTGCAAGATATAATTTTGCGGCTTAGGACGACTCCCCTGCTCATACATAATTTGGGCATCATAACGTGTATAGCGGCGCTGTTTATCGCGAAATTGACGCGCATCGCGATAGTTATGATGCACGATGGGGTGTTCAAGCACGCCCTCACGTCCATTTAAGCGCACTAATTCGTGAACGCGCACCGCCGGGTCGTAATTCGCCGCACCGACTTTGAGCACGCGTAGCTGATAATCGGGATACCATCCCGCACCCAACGTGAGCTTGCCAAAAATGAAATTGTGACGCGGCATTTTGAATCCGGCATAACCATCCTGCAAGATCGCCGCCCGAATTTCTGCGCCGAGTTCCGGGGTAATGCGTTCATCGGCATCGACGAAAACAACCCAATCAGCACCGCCCATAACCGCATTGAGCGCCATGTTTCGCTGCTGTGCATAATCTTCAAAGGGATGCTGCATAACTTCTGCGCCCGACATACGCGCAACATCAACGGTATCATCCGTACTGTGCGAATCGACGACAATCACACGATCTGCCCAGCGCACACTGGCAATACACGCAGCGATATGATGACCTTCGTTATAGGTCAAAATGATGGCAACCAGCGTCATGGTGACTTTCTTTTCAATTTGTGTCTTTGTGTTGATAGTTTTTTATCGCCAGTTGTTCGATTTGGCGATAAGCATCGCGGAGCGCGGCATCGTCGGTTTGAGCGATCTTACGACGCATCCCCTGGATGATCATCCAGCGGGCTAAACGCGCCTTCCAAGTCGGGTAATGCTTATCGTATAAGCACAGTCGGCTTTGCCACAAATAGACCATCGCTTGCGGACGCATCTGCGCCGTGCTTTTTCCCGCTAGATGTACGCTATGCGCCGACGGGACACACATCACACTGTAGCCCGTATTGCGAATACGCCATGCCCAGTCGATTTCTTCACAGTACATAAAAAACTCGTGATCGAACGCGCCAGTCCGTTCGATCACCTCACGCTTGAGCATCATCGTCGCGCCCAGCACAAAATCAACCGGAAACGGCTGAACGCCCTCATAAAACGCGCGTGGATACCGTCCGTTGAACCGATTTTCGATCAAGCGTCCGGGCGTCGGAAAAAATTCTGTCCACAACTGGCGTAAGCCAGGAAACATAAAGGCGCTGTGTTGAAAACTGCCATCTTCATACGTGAGCCGCGCCCCGACCAACCCAACTTTAGGATCGTGCATGAGCGCCTCGTATAACGCGCGCGTCGCCCCACTTGTCGTGATCGTATCGGGGTTAAGCAAATAAACCGCGTTAGGAAGTGCGATTTTGGCGTCTCCTATCCTCGCTTGTGTAACAGCGGCGTTTAGAGGGAGAGGCGTATCCGGTAACTTGAATCCAATCTGGCGCAACACGCGATTATTACCGCGCACAAAACCGAGATTTTCTGCACTGGCGATCACGCGTACATCCGAAAACTGCGCCTGAATCGCCTCGACCGTATCATCTGTAGACGCATTATCGATCACCCATATCTCACTGGATAATCCGCTTGCACGCAAATCATCGCGCACCGAGCGGATCGCCTGTAAGACCAGATCGCGCACGTTCCACGACACGATGACGACCGCTAGATCAAGAGTGCTATTCCGTTCATTGGGCATAGAGCGCCATGCCCCTACAATCGCGCATCTTAATTCCCAATCGTCGCTAGGTTTAAGCCCGTAGCAGCGATGAAGGCATCCCAGCCCTCAAGATCAATTTCCGTGACGCGGACAATACGAGTCTGGGCAAGCAGCGGCTGTAAAAGTGCAGCGCTATCCGCATTTTCCGCCAACGCAATCAGTGCATCTTTAAGTGCCTCGCGTGAGCCAAGCGGCAGCGACGGCGGCATCATCAAAATGGCGTGTGGCATGGTAGCGTTTTGCGGCAGTTCACGCACATCGCCGTCGAACGCCGTGAGATCGGCGCTCGCAATACCAGCAGCATCGCAATCACGGTCGGCAACAGCCTGAAGCAGCGCTTCGGTATCATCGTAATCAGTGATATTACGCAGCGAAGTCGGTGAGACACCGCTTGCCTGCATCATCAACGCTGGGACAAGCCATGTAAACGCGTCACTCACACTGATACGACAGAAGCGGCGGTTCTCCAGTTCGATGATGTTATCGATGGTCGATGCACTCGGCACGACGATGACGATTTGTTCACCCGTTCCGTTTTCACGCTCGATAAATAACGCTGGTACGGCGCACGCTTGCGCGAGCGCGGCGGCATATGTAATGCCATCCACCCATGCCACTGCAACAGGACCTGCGGACGATGCACATAACGCCGTCAATGCATCTGCGCCACGTTCAGCGACCTGTATGTCTACAGCAATGCCAGCGCTCTCCAGCAGCGCCGCGCTCACATCATCGACCGCGATGTTGATTTCACTGCGCGACACATTGCGCACGTCCGTGAACAGCATAACGATCGGGTTATCTTCACTCCCCGGGGGTGGCGGGGTGGCGATAGTTGGGAGCGGCGTCGAGCGCGGTGTAAAGGTCGGTGTCGGCTGCGACGTGGGTCCTAAATCCGGCGCAGCGCTGCGACAGCCTGCCAGCATAACAACGGCGATCAAGATGACCACCAAAACATGATGTGTGAAAAAGCGTGAGTCGGTAGGCACTTGTGCGCCTTCCTCATGATAAAAGCGGATAAAGTTTCCCTATTCTATCGCGGATTCTTCTTGCCGAACGTAAGTTTAGTCGTCACTTCGCGGATCGTGGTTTTTGGCAAACTTGTCACGTATACAGCCAGATAATTTTCGACCCTCGGGCGATGCAGTTTGATCGCCTCACGCAGCACCCATGAGATCGCCTTGACAATACGCTTATCCTTTTCGCTTTTGAGCGCGTCGATATGCGCGAACGCCAGCGCGACTGGGCGTTCATCCGATGACTCGCGCACAGAACGGATTAGGATGACGAGACTGGCACGCTGCAAATTCAAGTTCGGTGACGCACACAAGCGCTGCAAAAACGCACGCCACGCCTCCCATCGTGCCAACAGTTCATCCGCCGTGAAAATCGATTGACATGTGCCATCGATTTCTTTCCAACCCTCTAATTGACGTAACCAGCGCTCGAAGTTCTCAAGCGGCATAAGCTGCCTTAACGACTTGTATTCGCCCAACACCATCCCTGCCAACAGCCGATGATCGACTGATTCTCCACTATATAGCACGTCGAGCACTGCTATCCAATCGTCTAACATCAGTGTTCGATGTGCTGACGCCCATGTCTTCACGAAAAGACGTAAGTGTGGCACAGGTATTCCATATTCGGGGCGGCTTGATCCACTATTGTTTTCTGTAGTGCCTTTGCGACCGCCTCCATGCAGCGCCATTTGAATAAAATCTTCAAAATCTGTCGCCTTTTCGCTCACGGGATTAACTCAATTTGACGTGCACCGACATTTCGATTGACCTCCGAAATTTCGACCTGTTCATGTATCAAGCCCGCCCAGCAGTTTTGCGGGTTACGCGCTTCTAACCGTGTCATGCGAATCGCGCCCCAGACCACACTGCGCGTGCCCGGTGCGAGATAGCTGTAAGTATTACCCGTTTCGGGGTCTTGTACCGTCGTCAGCGTTTCAGCATCTCCGACCGCCCACCGCCAGGGATAATCACGTGCCGCCGTCGTACAGTCGATGCCGACACGCCACGCGCCCGCCTCTTCAAACCAACCAAGCGTACTTTCAAACTGATCCCAGTCATAGACCGTACCGGGCGGCGGACCGCTCGTACGAATCGGCACATCGCTGTAATTTTCGATTGTCAACTTGAACACCAGCAGGTCGCCAATCGGCATGGTGATCGCCGTCATGCTTAGGCTTTCAGCGTTGGTAGGCGGTGTGATCAAGTCGCCTGGCTGTTCACGGGTCGCAGTATAGCGATTGTCAAACGGCTGAGTCTCAAAGACAACCGTTGCCCCGTTGGGCTGCGCCACGATTTGCGCCAGCGGCTTACCGCCCTGCTCGATACGGAAATCGACTGAACGGCGCACTTCCTGACCCACCAGATCACGGGCGAACGCCACCAGTGTGTAATCGCCATCCGGCGGTGGATTTGCGCCCAGATCAACGCCACCATCGAAGTCGTACAGATGCCGCCCTGCTTCGCCGCGCTGTGTTTCTTCAATCCGTTCAGGAATGAAAATCAGCGCGCCACCCTCGCGCGGCTGCAAATATACAGAGAGTGTTGAGTCTTTGACCAAAAAGACATTGACCTGTGTTCGATCTGAGATTCCGTCCTGATTGGGCGTAAAGGTCGTCGGGAATACCGTAAACTCGGTAATTTCGGGCAGCGGCGCGTCACCATCCTCGATGAGCAAGATACCAGTGACTTCGGCGGCTTCAGAACTTTCTGTAGCAGTCGCGGATAGTCGCCATATATACGTGCCATCTGGAATTAATCGGCGAAGCACTTCACCGCTGATCGTTTCGCCACCGCGTGTAAATCCATCGACGACGCCGCTAAACGCAACATTGTAATCACCAGGCGCGCGTGCTTCGTCTTGCCGAAAAACGAACGTCGTCCCGTCATCGCTTGTCAGCGCCAGCGTAACGGTAGCCGCGCGTGACAGTCCATAGCTAAATACTGTCACATCGTCACTGCCATCAGCGTTCGGGGTGATCGTTGTCGGTTCAAACGCCGCCGCCGAGATCAATGCACGCGGCGGGTCAAGCAGCGCTATACCAGCGACAATCACGATGATTCCCGCGACCAACGCTGCCAGCACAGTCAAAATAATGGGTAGCCGCATCGCACCTCAGGTTTAGTATGGGGTCGTTTAGATAGACAATCAGTCTAGTCGATGCGTTCCGTTTTTTCGAGTAACGATTGTTGGGGTTATTGCGAACGACATCCCCCCACAAACCGTTACGGACTGCGCTTTGTAGGGGCAGAACTCAGACCCGCCGGCACTGGCGACTCACTGGGTCGCACTTACTGCTGCTGCTGTTGCTGCTGAATTTGAATATCGAGCGGGACTGGAGGCGCGGCTTTGCGACTACTGCTGATAGGCAACGACGATGGCGGTTCGACGCGATCATACTGGATCGGCTGCATCGACTCGTCGGTCGGTATCGAGTCCATGAGTTGAATTTTCACACCGACCTCTAAAATTTGTTCGCCGACGCCCTTATACACACCGCGCGTTGGCGGCACATCGTCATAGTCGCGCCCGATTGCAACGCGGATGTGATGCTCGTTGGCAATCACATCGTTAGTGGGGTCGATTCCTACCCACCCCAACGATGGAATGTAGCATTCGACCCACGCATGGCTTTGATCAATGGTCGCCGCGCTGCCGAAACGGTTTTCTTGCACCAGATAACCACTGACATAGCGCGCAGGAATGTGTAATTCGCGGCAGATCGAGAGCATAACGTGCGCATAATCCTGACAAACGCCTTTGCCATCGGTCAAAATATCGTCGATGGTCGAATCGACCGTCGTCGTATTGGGCATATATTCAAAATGCCTATACAAGCGCGATCCGATCATACGCACCGTCGAAAGCGGATCATTCAGCCATCTTATATCAAGCTGATTCATCAACTGGATGAGGTGAGGCGTGGTATAGACGAACTTGCTCGGCAGCAGCGTATCGAACAAATCGGGTTGTGCCGCCGCTGCGCGCAGGTCGTCCCACTCATGTGCACCGACAGACAGCGGCGGTTCAGTTGGCGGACGTATTTCAACGAGCGACTCGGCGATTACGGTCAGTCGTTCGTGCGCACCGGGAATGTTGAAGCTGTGGATCACATTGGAGAGATGGTCTCGGTACGAATGCAGTACCGCCTTCGGGTCGAGCCGGACACGAAAGCTGAATGTATGTTGGCTGCCTTCAGAACGCGGCTGCATGTGCAGCACCATGACGCTTTCGCGCACGGCTTGACTGTAACGGAAAATCGTCGTGTGTTGAATCGTGTAATACACAGTCATGATGCACTTTCAATCGTATACGAAATATAGGTTTCAAAGAGGGCTTCGTGAATGTGATGACACAAACTTTGAATTTCGTGCAGGTACGTGTGTAAATCGGCGTTCAACACATCATCGACCATATCGTAACTGAGCATACTGTGCAGCCGTCCGGCAGCGCGATGCAGCCGGCTTTGTTTAGGCGCGCCGGTTTCATCAGAGATTTCGCGCAGCGCCCCGGTCAATTGTTCGACACAAAAACGCACGGCATGCGGAAATAACGGATTAAACAACAGGAATTCGATGATCCAGCGCGATTGCAAATCGCCGTGGTACACCTTGCTGAACGCTTCAAACGACGTGACTGATTTAAGCAGACCAATCTTTTGGATGTAATCGTCGCTCAGACTGTCACCATCAAGCATCCCACCAAAATGGACATCGAGCACGTGCGCGACCGCTTGCGCGCGTTCGATATAGCGACCGACTTGAATGAACTGCCAGCCTTCGTTGCGGTTCATGGTCGCGTCGGTGATGCCCTGAAACAAATGTGATCCTTCGCGAATGGCGCGGAAAAATTCGTGCGGTTGGTGTCCCCACACTTCTTCCATACTGGCGCATTTCATATCCAGATAGACTTTGTTAATCTGCGTCCACATCTCGCTGCTGATTTGTTCGCGTATTTGACGCGCATTTTCGCGCGCCAGCGCGATTGTCTCGCTGATAGATATGGCGTTGGTCGCATCGAAGGTGAGAAAGTCCGTCAACGCATAGTCATCTTCCAGAATTTCACCGACGGGCGGCGTCCACAGGCTGTATAACAAACGTTCACGACGTTGACGCAGCGGCGCGGTCGATGATTCATCCAACACAAGATTGAGATGGACATCGACCATACGCGCGGCGTGTTCGGCGCGCTCCAGATTTCGGCTCAACCAATAGAGACTATCCGCGACTCGTGAGAGCATCATCATCCTTCTTAGGTGAAAGGTGAAAGCAGTTCGTGTGACTTTCACCGTTTGTCTTTTATGTGCTTTTACTCGTATAAAACCCATGTGTCTTTGCTGCCGCCGCCTTGCGACGAATTCACGACTAACGATCCACGCCGAAGCGCGACGCGCGTTAGCCCCCCTGGAACGATCTTGACGCTTTCGCCGCTCAAGATATACGGACGCAGATCGACATGGCGTGATTCGATTTGACCATCGATAAAGCACGGTGCGCGCGACAATTGAATCGTCGGCTGCGCGATGTAATTACGCGGGTTGGCTTCGAGGCGTGCCTTGAATTCCTGACGTTCGGCAGCAGTGCTGTGCGGTCCAATCAACATGCCATAGCCACCGCTTTCGCCCACCGCTTTGACGACCAGTTTATCGAGATTATCGATGACATAAGCGCGGTGCGTTTCTTGATCACACAAAAACGTCTCGATATTCGGCAAGATCGCGTCTTCGCCCAGATAATACTTAATGATCGCCGGAACGTAATAGTAAACCGCTTTGTCATCGGCAACGCCTGTGCCAATCGCGTTCGCCAGCGCGACATTGCCCGCACGATAGGCGTTGAACAAACCCGGAACCCCCAAAATTGAATCAGGGCGGAACGCCAACGGATCGATAAAGTCGTCATCGACGCGGCGATAGATCACATCGACACGACGCAGCCCTGCCGTCGTCCGCATATAGACGATGTTGTTATGCACGAGCAGGTCACGCCCTTCGACGAGTTCGATTCCCATCAAGCGCGCCAGAAATGTATGCTCGAAATAGGCAGAGTTATGCACGCCCGGTGTGAGCAGGACAATCGTCGGCGCGGGGTTGCCATTCGGCGCGAGATGTCGCAGCGTATTGAGCAGCGCTTGTCCGTAATAATCCACCGGTCGCACGCCGTAATTGGCGAATACTTTGGGGAATACCCGCTTCATGACCTGACGATTCGCCAGCATATAGCTGACGCCACTCGGCACGCGCAGATTGTCCTCCAAAATGGCGAACCTTCCATCGGGCATACGAATCAGGTCAGTCCCGCACACGCTGACATACAAATTATGGGGAATATCGACACCGCGCATTTCGCGCCGGAAATGATGACTGCTGTAAATCAGTTCGTGCGGCACGACACGATCCGCGATGATTTTGCCACTATGATAAATATCGTGCAGAAATAAATTGAGCGCGGTAATCCGTTGAGTCAGCCCTTTTTCGATAGTTTGCCATTCGACACTGGGGATGATGCGCGGGATCAGGTCATATGGAAAGATTTTTTCCGTGCCTTCTTCATGCCCATATACGGTAAAGGTGATTCCCTGATGTAAGAAATTCATGTCTGCCGACGACTGACGATAACGTAGTTCTTCCGCCGTCAAATCGAGCAGCCGTTCGTGCATAGTGGCGTAATGCCCGCGCGCGCTGCCGTCATCATTAAACATTTCGTCATAACAACCCGCTTCGAGCGTGTAATTGACAAACGGTTGAGAAATGGCGAGAGTCGTGGCTTTTTGCATCATACATGAACCTTTTAAGCCTTCGTTCGATCAAATCGCAGAGTATAGAACAGTCGCGATACGAACGGTCTAGGCGAACTATGCTAAGTTTAGCGTGAGATCGATTATACAAAGTGACGAAAAATTTAGGTACAATACTAGTTACACCCCGCAACGCTTCAACATCGTTGAACTGAGGACACACGTTGACCGACTCTTTAGGTGCAAACGAATTTTACGCCATCCCCAACGCCGAAGCGGATGCCGACGGCATCATCACGCTGCCGTTGATCCCTTTACGCGGGATGGTGATTTTCCCGAACGTAGTTTCGCCCGTCTCATTGATCACACCCGGCGCACGCAGCGCCGCCGAATTTGCGCATAAACAAACAGCCGTCGCGCTGGCACTTCGCAGCCTGGATTATGGCAAAACGAGTTACATACTGGACGATTTTTACAGCGTCGGTGTCGAAATTGCAATCGGACGGACTTTTAAACTCCCAGACGATATGCAAAGCGCATTGGTGCAGGGACGGCGGCGCTTGCAAATCGTCGAAGTCGTGCAATCGACGCCCTACCCTACCGTCAAGGCGCGTGTTATAGAAGAGGAAAAGGGCGACGCCGACAATACGGATGCGATGGTCGAAATGGTCTTATCATTGTTTCAGCGTGCCAGCGACATGAGCGAAAACATGCCGGACGATGTGCTGATCTACGCACTCAACATCGATGATCCGAGCTGGCTGGCAGATTTGATCGCGTCAACGCTCACGCTGCCAATCGAAGAACGTCAGGGGCTTTTGGAAACCGGCAATGTCGAAGCACGCTTACGACAGCTTGCAACCTTGCTCAGCCAACAGTTGAATATGTTGGAAATAAAGGATGAGATCAGCAGTCAAATTCACGCCGAAATGGATCGAGGTCAACGCGAAATGTATCTGCGTGAACAGGTGCGCGTGATTCAGGAAGAATTAGGCGAAAGCGATTTTTTCCAAGCAGAGATGGACGAAGTTCGCGAGCAGATCATGAAAGCCGAACTGCCGCCTGAAATCCTCGAAAAGGCGCTGAAAGAACAGCAGCGCCTGGCGATGATGACGCCTATGGCGCCGGAAGTCGGCATGGTGCGCACCTACATCGACTGGCTGACGAGTTTGCCATGGCAGCAGCAAAGCGAAGATCAACTCGATTTGAAGCACGCCGAAATCATCCTTGACCGCGAACATTACGGCTTGCCGAAGATCAAGGAGCGCATTCTCGAATACATCGCCGTGCGTAAAGTGCTGGCGGAACGCGATGCCAAAGTCGTCGAAACCGGTGAGACCATCGTGACCGAAAAAATAAAAACACCGGATGCCAGCCCGATTTTGTGCTTCGTTGGACCTCCAGGGGTTGGCAAAACATCGCTCGGTAAAAGCATCGCGTCAGCGCTCGGTCGCACGTTCGTGCGCGTCAGTTTGGGCGGCGTGCGCGATGAAGCTGAAATTCGGGGACATCGGCGCACCTATATCGGTGCAATGCCCGGTCGCATCATCCAAACTATGAAACGTGCGGGAACCGTCAACCCAGTATTTGTGCTGGACGAAATCGATAAGCTTGGCATGGATTTTCGCGGCGACCCGGCGGCGGCGCTCTTGGAAATACTCGACCCCGAACAAAACTACGCCTTCAGCGATCATTATCTTGACGTACCTTATGATCTCTCCAAGGTATTCTTCATCACGACCGCCAATGACCTCGATCCACTGCCGCCTGCCCTCTTGGATCGGCTGGAAATCATCGAACTGAACGGCTACACCGAAGAAGAAAAGATCGCCATCGCGCGCCAGTTCTTAATTCCGCGCCAGCTTGAAGCACACGCACTCGAAGACAAGAAAATCTCATTCGAGACACCGTCGCTGCAAACCATCATCCGTGAATACACGTATGAGGCAGGCGTGCGAAATTTGAACCGCGAGATCGCCAATATTTCGCGTAAAATTACGCGTCTTGTGGCGGAAAATAAGAAAGCGCCATCGCGCATTGGCAAAGCACACGTCCACAAGTTTTTGGGGACGCCACCGTTCGATGATTTGCGCGCTAACGAAATCGATGAGGTCGGCGTTGCGACTGGACTGGCATGGACACCCTACGGCGGCGATGTGCTAACCATCGAAGTGCAGGTATTACCCGGCAAAGGCACCTTGATGATGACGGGGTCGCTTGGCGACGTGATGCAGGAATCAGCACAAGCCGCCTTAAGCTACCTGCGCTCAACATCCGAAACGCTGAACGTGCCATACGACGACTTTGAAGATTTCGATATTCACATCCACATCCCCGAAGGCGCGGTGCCGAAGGATGGACCCAGCGCAGGTATTACGTTGGCAGCGGCGATGATCAGCGCGTTCACCGAGCGCAAAATTCGTCACGACATTGCGATGACGGGCGAAGTCACGCTGCGTGGCAAGGTGCTGCCTGTCGGTGGCATTAAAGAGAAAGTGTTGGCGGCACGGCGCGCACGAGTGCTGCGTGTACTCATGCCCAAACAAAATGAGAAAGACCTACAGGATATTCCCAAAGAAGCGCTGGCGGACATGCAGATCATATTCATCGAGAATATGGAACAAGTGTTGGAACATGTGCTGACCGATGTACCGACGGGTGAGCTTAAACGCGATAAAATTCGCCGCGAACGCAGCGAAAAAGACAAAGAACAGGACGAGAAATAACCACATTACCGGACTTTGAACGATGACGACTCTCGACCTTTGGCAGACGATCAAGAATGGACGCACCGCGCAGCTCGATTGGTTGAGCGAAAACGCGCCGATTGAAACAATTGCGACCGCGCTGACAGCGATGGCGAACAGTGAAGGCGGCACGCTGCTTATTGGCGTGCTGGGACCCACCGGGACGGTGGTGGGCGTCAAAGACTCGGACAATGCCATTGACCGTGTGCTTCAAGCCGCTCTGTCGCTGGAGCCGCCGTTGATCATGCCCATGCCACGCGCGACACATGTTAAAGATCGTCCGATCGTGGTCATCTCAATCCCATCGGGGATGCCGCATGTATATGCGCTGGATGGGCGCTATTTGTTCCGCCAGGGCGCAGACAATGCCGCGCTCAAGCCGCGCGATCTGCGCCGTTTGTTATTCGAGCGTGGCGATGCGAGTTTTGAAACAGAAATCGCATCGGGTGCAACGCTGGATGATCTGGATTGGATCAAAATCAAGGCGTATGCGGGCAGCGTCGGCGCGGCGAACGACGACGCAGAACTCCTGCTGCTCAAACGAGGGTGTTTGGCACGGCGTGACGAACACATGAAGCCAACTCACGCAGGAATTTTGTTGTTTGGCAAAGATCCACAGTCGTTCAATCGCGGCGCGATCATCACAGCAGTGCGCTTCGCAGGCACGATGATGAGCGATACGTTTACGCGCTTGGATATTGCCGGAACGCTGCCAGAACAAGTGCGCCGCGCCGAAACATTCTTGATCGATCACATGCGCAAAGATGTAACGTTGGGTAAAACAATGGCACGCGATGAACAGTTCGAGTATCCGCTCGAAGCAGCGCGTGAATTAGTGGTCAACGCCGTCGCGCATCGTGACTACAACATCACTGGCGATGAAATTCGCCTGTTCATTTTCAGCGATCATATGGAAGTGAGCAGTCCAGGCGGCTTGCCGGGACCAGTCACAGTCAGCAATATCAAAAACGAGCGCTTCTCGCGCAATCCAGCAATCGTGCAGGTGCTTTCGGATATGCGGTTTATCGAGCGGCTCGGTTATGGTGTTGACCGCATTTATGATTTGTTGGACGAGAAAGAACTGCCACCGCCGCGCTTTGAAGAGACCGCGGGTGGGTTTCGCGTCACCATGTTCAGCCGCCCAGAAGCAGGACAAGCGACCATGCCACCGTCCGCCGCTCATGCCGCACCCATCGTGCATTTCGATGGTACCTATCAGGGTGTCGCCATAAATCCGCGCCAGGAAGCAGCGTTGATCCATCTGCACGAAGGCAGTACGCGCATCACCAACAGCGATTTGCAAGAACTCTGCCCCGATGTCCACGCCGAAACCATCCGGCGTGATCTGGTTGATCTGGTCAATAAACGCATCCTGAAAAAACTTGGCGCGAAGCGTGGGTCGTATTACGTACTAAACGCAGATTTCACGCCGTAGTCAAATCATCGTTTGTCCATCGAACGAAATTCGCCTATGCTGAGTATTGTCATCAACACCGTATTCAAGTGGAGGTATATGCACAGCACACTGGTGAATGATCCTTCTCTATGGAATCGTGCCGTACGTCATGGACTGCGTTGGCTGTTGTTCACCGCGCTGCTGTTTATATCGACCGCATCGACGTTTGCTGTACCGGAGGTGGAACTTGACTATTCTCCCGTCGCGCAGTTTCCACCAGTGGGCGGCAGATGCGGCGCCGAGATTGAAGACGCACTAGAGCGCGTTGGTACGGTGTGCGAAGGTGTCGGGCGCAACCAAGCCTGTTATGGCAACGCCATGATCGATGTACGGCTGCGACCCAACCTGCAAGCCGTCGCATTCGAGCGCGTGGGCGATATTGCCGATCTTGCTGTATTCGAGCGCATTCAAACGACGCCATACAGCGATATGATGGAAACGTGGGGAATCGCGCTGCTCAAAGCCCAGGTCAATTTGCCGCGCTCACTACCCGGTCAAAATGTAACCTTTTTGTTGTACGGAGATGTCGTGCTGGATACCGATACGTCGACGATGCGGGCATTCACCGTGCAGACGCGCGTTGGCGGCATCGCGTGCGACGAAGTCCCAACATCCGCGCTGCTCATTCAAACGCCCGACAATCGCCGCGTGCGGATGGAGATCAACGGCGCAGAATTGATCCTCGGTTCGACAGCACATGTAACCGCGATTAAAAATGACGAGATGATTATTTCGCTCTTAGAAGGCGAAGGCATCTTGAATGTGATGGATGAACAACGCATCCTGATGCCGGGTTCGGAAGTGTGGATGCCCCTTGGCGGCGAAGACGGCTTGACGATTATTGATGTGCCGTCAGAAGTGCGCGCGTTCGATTTGAGCGACGACTCGAATTTACCACTCGATTTACTCGAACGCGATGTTGAAATTCCCGAACCGATTCCTGTTGAGTCGACCGAAGAAGCACCTGCCGACTCGGCTGGTGATGCCGAAACCACTACGGACGAAAATGGATGCATCGACATCCTAGTCGCGTGGGAATTCACGTATCGAGTACAGTCTGGCGACACCCTTTCCGTGATTGCATCAGCGGCGAATATCGACATTGAAACATTGATGGGTGTCAACTGCATCACAGATGCAAACCTCATCGTGGTTGGCAGCGTGCTGCGTGTACCGATCTCCATCCAGCGACCGCCGACTCCCGTCACATCGGGTGATCCGAATACTGGCGGCGGAACGGGCGACAGTGGCGGCGGCAATCCAGGAGGCAGCGGTGGGGGTGGTGGCGGATTAATCCGTATTGATGCCAACCCAATTCGTCTGTCACCCGGTCGATGTACATTCATTACATGGAGCGTCGATAGTTTTGTCGGTTACAGCGCCACCTTGCTTGGGAGACCAGTACCAGGAATCGGCAGCTTGAGCGACTGTCCGACACAGACCACGACTTACACGCTGACGGTGACTTATCAAACTGGTCAATCGGGGTCCGTATCGATAACGGTGGAAGTCGATCCGACTGGCGGTGTGGATGAAGCATTCTGCGGTGATCTGATTTGCCAGCGAGAACTCGATGAGGATGCGAATACTTGTCCGGTGGATTGCAACACGTGACAAAAGATGGTCATGCAGTCCCTTTGTAAGATAGCCCATTTGGGGGTGAGTATTTTCCATCAATACGATATGATTTCTACATAATGCAAGCATGATGGTCGATGGTGATGCGCTCCAAATTGGGCTTGATCTTATTGTTGGCTTTGGTAGTCGTCGCCGCGCGCGAAACGACCCGCTTGAGCATGGCAGCGCCAGACACGCAAATTGCGCCGCTGACATCATGCGCACCGATGGTACGTCAAGCGCTTGAGCGCGTCAGCAGGATGTGCGATGGGTTATCGCGCAATCAGGCATGTTATGGCAATCGCGCTGTTCAAGTTGAAGCGCGTCCAAATGTCAATGCGTTTCGCTTCGATGATCAGGGCGATATAGCAGACCTCGATCTTTTCGCGCGCATTCAAACCAGTGCTTACGATGCGCTGTTGCAAACGTGGGGTATCGTTTTGTTGAAAGCGCAAGTCAATTTACCGACGGCGCTGCCTGGTCAAAATATCACCTTTTTGTTATTTGGCGATACCGAAATCGACGCCGATACACCAGATATGCAAGTATTCAGCGTACAAACGCGCGTCGGTGCTGTTCAGTGTGATGCGCTCCCCAACTCTGGTTTGATCATTCAAACACCAGCCGGTCAGCGCGCGCAGATGCAGATCAATGGCACCGAAATAATCCTGGGTTCTACCGCAATGCTGACAGCGAGCGCGCACGGCGAGATGGTCATTGCACTCCTGGAAGGTCACAGCGAAATCAGCGCGCACAGCGTGACGCGCATCCTGACACCCGGCACAGAAGTTCGCATCGCTTTAGGCGGCGACGACGGAATGCAAGCGCAGTCCGCACCATCCGAAGCGCAACCCTATGCCGATATGACTGATATGGAACCGATGCTCGCGCTGCTCGAACGTGATTTTGAACTTCCAGAAACGACCGCCAACGCACTGTGCGTGCCAATGAGCCTTTACGGCTACAGCTATATCGTGCAACCGGGCGATACGTTCTCCTTGATTGCCGCACAATCCAGCGTCAGTATCGAAGCACTGGCAACTGCAAACTGTATCGAAAATGTTAGCTTTATCGTCGTCGGTCAAGTACTGAGCGTTCCCTTACCGATTTCAACATCGATTTCAATATCGACTTCTGGTGCGGACAATAGTGCAGTGAGTGGTGGTGACACAAGCAGTGATAGTGGACGACGCGACCGTACATGCGGTGACGGCATTTGTGTACCTGGCGAGAATCGTAATACCTGCCCCATCGACTGCCCAGTCAACGCGCCGCGCGACGAAAATGGATACCGAATAACCGGCAACGACAAAGACGATGACTGAGTATCTATCCGAACAGCGCAGCGCACATAGTAGATACACACGCGCCTTTGTGGTATCTTTGCGCTGATTTCATATAGAAGATTCGTAAAGACAGGTATGATCAGAATTGTTTTGCTGGTCGCGTTGTTGTGTAGTTCGTGCAGCGCGTTAAACCCACTATCTACAGAAACACCAACGCCAACCCCCACGTTGACGCAGACACCCACGCTACAACCGACGGAAACGCCGCTCCCGACAGAAACAGCGACGTTGACGCTAACGCCCACCATAACATCGACGCCGACACCCATCCCTACTGAAACGCCGACATTACTCCCCACGACTACCCCGCGCCCGGTCGTCAGCTTTGTATCGGATAACTGGGAATATATCGAGAATGATGCAATTCTCAGCCAGCTCCCAGCGGGCATGATCGCGTATATCAACTTCAATAACCGTGAAACCGTGAGTGGAACGCCGCAGCCCGTCAACGATACACAGGTGCTGTACTACGTATCGCCGAATGCACCGGGCGCGCGCTTACCGATTGCCGAAATGACGGGTGCGACGGAAGATCAGATTTATATCGCGTCAACTGGCGATGCCATCGCCTATTTACGTCCTATCGGAGGCGCATTGGCGAGCGGGTTATACATTATCGATATGCAGATCGGAATCAGCTTCCGTGTACTGCCGATCAATACGCTCGTCCAGCAGAATATTTTCAACGCACCTGTATGGACGCCTGATGGCGGCACGCTGGCAGTGGTGCTGGACACAGGGTACGACCTCGATATATTCGCGGTACGTCGCGATGGATCGAACCCGACAAATTTGACCAGACAAGGGTCATATGAGTTTTTCCCCGCGTGGTCGCCAGACGGTCGTTATTTAGCGTTTGTCAGCGATCGGTTGACATGTCCAAGCTGGCGACCTGGCGAAGTCAATTCGTGTAATGATACTGGCGCATTCGCACCTTACGGCGGTAATGTGTTCGTGTTGGATACCGCGACCGACGCCGTAACGCAGATTAGTGATCAGTTTGTGACCGAACCACCTGTGTGGTTAAGTCCGCGTCAAGTTGGCTTCGCTGTGGGCGACCCAACCGACCCGTTAGGCGGCGGCGACGCACGTTCGTTATGGGTAGGTGATATCATCACCGGGACGGCGACGCAGATACAGCGTGGCGCGGGCGGTGATGACTTGATCAAGCTATCTGAGGCATGGTCGCCAAGCGGTCAGCAAGTCGTGTATCAAGCAGCAGGCAACACCTCGACCGAAATCGTGCTGACGACCATCAACGGCAGCGAGATCGGACGTACATCCCAGTTTACATTTGGGCGTTACGGCATGTCGGCAGCGTGGTCGCCCGATGGATCGCGTATCGCGATTGGCGGTGTCAACGGGCAGTGTCCGTATGGTGCGCTTGTAATGGATAGTAATTTTGGTGTGGTCAGCGCCGCTAATCCTCCACCAAGCATGTGTGAACCCACCTTCTCGCCCGATGGGCGCTATGTCGCGTTCACAGGCGTTAACCCGCGCATCGATGGACGTGTCGATGTCTATGTGGCAAACAACAACGGCTTCAGTATCGGCAACCTGACCGGATCGTTTCGCGGTCAAATTCGTTTGCTCGGTTGGGTGGGTGGATAAATTCAGTTAAAAGGTAAAAGTTTTAAGCCGTGCCATTTAACTTTCCCCGTGTACCTTTTTTTACTTCTTTTCATTGAAAGGCATCGCATTCATGGCAGCGCTGACAGATCGAATCGCAGTCGTCACTGGCGCTTCACGCGGGATCGGGCGCGGCATTGCGCTTGAACTTGCTAAGCGCGGCGCGACTATTGTCGTCAACTATAATTCCAGCGCAGATGCCGCCCATGAAGTCGTGGCGCAAATCGAAAATGCGGGCGGAAAAGCCACGGCAGTCAAAGGGGATGTGAGCAGCGAAGCTGACGCCGACGCCCTGATCAAAGCCTGCATCGACACGTATGGCAAAATCGATATCTTGATCAACAATGCTGGCACGACGCGCGACAATGTGATCATGTTGATGAAAGCCGACGATTTTGACACGGTGATAAATACGAATTTACGCAGTACATGGCTGGTTTCGAAAGCCGCCGTGCGCAGCATGATGCGTAAACGTTATGGGCGCATCGTCAATATCACGAGTGTGAGCGGCATTATGGGCAACGCGGGACAATCCAATTACAGCGCTAGCAAAGCGGGTGTAATCGGCTTGACCAAAGCATTGGCACGCGAAGTCGCATCGCGCGGCATCACGGTCAATGCGGTCGCGCCGGGTTTTATACCGACCGATTTGACCGCCAATCTACCCGAAGAGATGATGAAAGCGATCATCGCCAATGTGCCGTTGGCGCGTCTTGGTTCGGTAGACGATGTAGCCATGGCGACCGCGTTTCTCGCGTCGGACGAAGCAGCGTATATCACCGGACATATTTTAACGGTCGATGGCGGTTTAGCGATGTGACGGCAAAGATTTAGCGCAAAGGCGCAAAGCTATCTTGTTGCGTGGTTGTCTTTTTTTAAGGAGCAGGTATGGCGACACTTTTCTCGAAGATTATTGCGCGCGAAATCCCATCGGAAATCGTGTTTCAGGATGACCGCGTGACAGCGTTCAAGGACATTAATCCGCTTGCGCCCGTTCATATCTTGATTGTACCGAACAAAGAGATTCCGACGGTAGACGATGTGAGCGACGCCGACGAACTTATGCTTGGTCACTTATTCGTGGTCGCGCGGCAGGTCGCGCGCGACCTGGGCATCGCCGAAAGCGGCTACCGTTTGATTATCAACTGCAAAGGCGACGGCGGGCAAGAAGTGTTTCACCTACATATGCACTTGCTTGGCGGACGCAAATTGGGGCGCATGTTGGTAAAAAGCGAGTAGTTGAAGTGTGATGGTTCACGTATTCAATTTCTCCAAGCGCGCCGCCGCTTCACGCAGTAGATCATCGCTTTTGCAAAAGGCAAAGCGCGCTTGTGTACTCGCCATATGAGCGTGACCTTGACTATAAAAGAACGTCGGCGGGATGCACGCGACGCCGATTTCACTGGTCAGATAGCGGGCGAATTCGATGTCATCGCCATCGAAGACGTTGCTAAAGTCGCCCATCGCAAAGTAGGTGCCTTCCGGAACTTTGACTTTCAAGCCCGCGCCGCGCAAGCCGTTAACCATTAAATCGCGCTTGACGGCATACATTGCCTGAAAATCTTCAAAATAGCTGCCGGGTAAATTCAGCGCGTAAGCCGCCGCGAGCTGCGCCGGATGATTGGATGCGAAGGTGATATATTGATGCGCACGCGAAACACCCGTGATCAGGTTCGGGTGTCCGTACACCCACCCGATTTTCCAGCCCGTCGTACTGAATGTCTTACCCATACTGCTGACGGTGACAGTGCGCTCATACATACCTGGCAGTGTCGCCATCGGAATATGCGGCGTATCACCAAACGTCAAATGCTCGTAGACTTCATCGCTGATCACAATCACATCATGTTCGATGCACAAGTCTGCGATTTGTTGGAGTTCGGCGCGCGTATAAATACGTCCGGTCGGGTTGTGCGGCGTATTCAGGATGATCGCTTTGGTTTTGGGCGTAAATGCGGCGCGCAGTTCTTCAAGCTCGAACGTCCAGTCGGGCGGACGCATCGGCACGAAGACGGCGGTCGCGCCAATCCAATCGACATTCGGCACGTAGCTGTCAAAGAACGGCTCGATGACGATGACTTCATCACCACGATCCACCAAGCCCATCAGTGACGAAAAGATACCTTCGGTCGCGCCAGACGTAACCACGACGCCGCGTGCCGGGTCAATCTCCATGTTGTAAAAACGTCCGGCATGATCGGCGACCGCTTTTCGCAGCACGGGCGAGCCGTTTCCCGGCGCATACTGGTTGACGAGTGCCCCACTCGACGCGGCACGCGCCAGTTCCGCAAGAATTTCGGGCGGTGCGTCGAAATCGGGTTTGCCCTGTCCAAGGTTGAGCGCGTTGTACTGAGCTGCGAGTTCATTGATTTCAGTAAAAATCGTCACACCTAAATGTGCGACGCGGTTGGCGATGCTTGGCATAGAATAATCTCACGAGCGATATTTTTGAATCTCAGCGACGGCAAGTTTATCACAACGTTCGTTGTATTCATGCCCCGCGTGACCACGCACGTATACCCATTTGACTTTATGGACTTCACACAACTCGTCGAGCTGTTCCCATAATGCTTGATTTTTGTTGCGCTTCCAGTTTTTGGTCATGGTATTGATCACATACTGCGAATCAGTGACGACCGTAACCGGCGTAGGGCGACTGAGCGCGCGCAATCCATCGATGACAGCGTTGATCTCCATTTGATTGTTGGTGGTATGCGTCGCGCCCCCCGTGACAATTTCTTCTTTGCCAGCGCCGCCATTTTCGTCATATGCGACCAAAATCGCTGCGTATCCACCAGGACCGGGATTGCCCGAACACGCGCCATCAGTATAGAGGACGATTTGATTTTTATAGGTTGCCAAAAGTTACACCACCTATTGAGATTGGTTATTTTCAATGCTCTTGCACGCCCAATTAAACAGTTTGAGCAATATCTCCCGCTTCAAGATCGGGAACTATCGTCAATAGGTTCACGTCGGGTATTTCTCACTCGACCCTATCAACGACGCCGAGTCGTCCAAACATGATCATGCATCGCCATTTATAAAGGGCGTCACGGATGACGCCCTTACTCAATCAATCTATCGATGCGCGCTTAGTTCAAGAACTTCCGCAGCACCGTCGGTAAAATACCACCGTTGCGATAATACTGCACTTCGACTGGGGTATCGATGCGGCACATGACCGTGAACTCTTTGACCGTGCCGTCTTCGCGGGTCACGCGGATGACAACATCTTGTTTCGGCTGCAAATTTTCGATACCGGCAACGTCAATAGTCTCACGTCCGGTCAAACCGAGCGTCTGATAGCTGTCGCCGTCTTTGAACTGAAGCGGCAGTACACCCATCATAACGAGATTGCTGCGATGAATGCGCTCGTAACTGCGCGCGATGACCGCTTTAGCGCCAAGCAGCGCCGTCCCTTTCGCTGCCCAATCACGGCTTGAGCCTGTGCCGTATTCCATGCCCGCCAAAACGATAAGCGGTGTATTCGAAGCTAGATAACGATTGGATGCTTCGTAGATGCTCATGATTTCGCCCGTTGGCAGATATTCAGTGACTCCGCCTTCGCTGCTCGGAACCATCAAGTTACGTAAGCGAATATTTGCGAACGTGCCGCGAATCATGACTTCATGGTTGCCGCGCCGCGCGCCATAGCTGTTGAAATCGACTTTTTCTACGCCGTTGTCTTTCAGATACTTGCCTGCCGGGCTGTTTTCGGCAATATCACCAGCAGGAGAAATATGATCGGTCGTAATCGAGTCGCCAAGCAGCGCCAGTACACGCGCGCCAATGATTGGCGGGATTGCGTCAACGTGCATCGAGAAATTATCGAAGTATGGCGGTTCCTGGATGTACGTACTTTTACGATTGAACGTGAACACATCCGCGCTGCTGCCTTGAATCGCATTCCACGTTTCGTTTTGAGTGAAAACGTTGCCGTACTGATTCATGAACATCTCTGGCGTGATCGATGACTGAATGGTTTCCGCGATTTCTTGTTGGCTGGGCCAAATATCACGCAGATAAACCGAGTTACCGTCGCGGTCTTTGCCGATAGGGTCATTCGACAGGTCGATATCGACCGTACCCGCAATCGCATACGCAACGACGAGCGGCGGCGACGCCAGATAATTGGCTTTGACGAACGGATTGATGCGCCCTTCAAAGTTGCGGTTGCCACTCAAAACAGCAGCGGCAACCAACTCGCCTTCTTGTACGGCGGTGACGACGCGCTGCGGCAAAGGACCCGAATTGCCAATACAGGTCGTGCAGCCATAACCGACCGTATGAAAACCGAGCGCTTCAAGATACGGAGTCAGCCCGGCAGCATTGAGGTAATCGGTGACGACGCGCGAACCGGGCGCGAGGCTGGTTTTGACATACGGTTGTACGTCCAAGCCTTTTTCAATCGCTTTTTTCGCCAACAACCCCGCGCCGATCATGACCGATGGATTGCTGGTATTGGTGCAACTGGTGATCGCAGCGATGACGACGACACCATGACCAACTTGTGCCGTGTGTCCGTTATCATGCACCGTCGCATGACGCTCGATGGCGTTTTCGTCGAGCGCGAATCCGCGCTGTTCAACGGGCGCACGGAGCGCTTTTTCAAACGATGTTTTCATATCACGCAGCAACACGCGGTCTTGTGGGCGTTTGGGTCCCGCCATGCTTGGCTCGACAGTGCTGAGATCGAGTTCGAGCAGTTCGGTGAACACGGGATCAGGCGTCTCATCAGTGCGGAATAAGCCCTGTTCTTTGCAATAGCGTTCGACCAACTGCACCGTCGCTTCATCGCGTCCGGTGCGGCGCATATACGCCAATGTTTCGTCATCAACCGGGAAAAAGCCAATCGTCGCGCCATATTCAGGCGCCATGTTGGCAATCGTCGCGCGGTTGGGCAGCGACAAATTCCCCACACCCACACCGTAAAATTCGACAAACTTATCGACGACGCCGCGCTTACGCAGCATCTGAGTAACGGTCAATACCAGGTCGGTTGCGGTCGTACCTTCGGGCATACGTCCGGTCAACTTGAAACCGATTACTTGCGGCAAGAGCATGTAAATCGGCTGACCAAGCATGGCGGCTTCGGCTTCGATGCCACCAACACCCCACCCAACCACACCCAAGCCGTTGATCATCGTCGTATGACTGTCGGTGCCGACCAATGTATCGGGCAGCGCTTCAATCTGTCCATCGACTTCGTAAAGCTGAACGACTTTCGCCAGATATTCCAGATTGACCTGATGCACAATGCCCGTTGCAGGGGGAACAGCGCGGAAGTTGCTCAGCGCTTTTTGTCCCCAATGCAGGAATTCGTAACGTTCTCGGTTGCGATCAAATTCAACGCCCGCGTTGAGCAGCGCCGCATCGCTGCGCCCGAAATAATCGACCTGCACGCTGTGATCGATGACCAGATCAACCGGCACAATCGGGTTGATCTTGCGTGGATCGCCGCCATCCATGCGCGCCATCGCACTACGCAGCGCAGCAAGATCGACAACAACCGGCACGCCTGTAAAATCTTGCAGCACAACGCGCGAAGGCTTGAATGGAATCTCGATTTGTGCAGGCGATGCCGCTTCCCAGGTCGCCAGCGCCGTCACATCGGCTTCGCTGACTTCAAAGTTATCCAGGTTTCGCAGCGCATTTTCCAACAGAATTTTGATGCTGAATGGCAGTTTATCGATATTGCTGAAGCGTTCCGCGAGTTTGCTCAAGCGGTAGATCACCGCTGAACCACTCTCGGTTTCGATAGAACCGCGCGTACCAAAAGTATCGACTCGTGTACTCATGGACTCACCTTTTCGTCGAGGCATCGAGGTAGTGACACCCGATGATTAAATCAAAGGGACTTGTAGTGACATACTCCCCACGCCTAAAGGCGGGGGCTTCTACCCTCACCGCGACTGCGAAGGCGAACCTTCGTCTTATCGTCGCTCCGGTAGCACAGCGATGCCCCGCTGTGTTTGACGTTAACTACGGTATTGCGATATTACGGGATTATGATCGAGGTCAGATTTTTACGTCTCGTACCGCGCACATCAACCTCCCCCTCTTATACGCTATTTCAGCGGAAAAAACACAAGACCGACGCCTTATATCCCCCTGCCTGAAGGTAGGGGTCTTACGGCGCTTTTCTGATAAGAGGCAAATTTGAATTGTCTTGGTAATCGTCATTGTACCCCAGAATGAGGGTATTTGTCAGATGATTTTCTCACGTTATGCTGAATACATCGATGAAAGGATATAACCATGAACGATGAATCGCACGCCGCCTACAATCGGCTTCGGCGCTTACAAGAACACAATCTCTCCAATATCCCGGCGCAAATCGCCAATCGTGCCGTCACGTCGTTTTCGCTGCAAGACGACCCGATCTCTGAAGAAAGTGCCGATGTGTTTGTGATGGTGTATCCACAAGACCCATTTGTCGGCGAGCCAGAAGTGCGCCGCATGAGAGCTATGGATATTCGTCCCGGTTTAACGAATACGCGTGTGCGCCTGCGCACGACCGCAGGCACGATTGCACAGCCAGACGCCGAAGGCAATTACTTTTTCATGCCTGGCACACGCGAGTTCGATCAAGTCAATGCGTTTTATTACACAACCTACACGCTGCGGATGTTCGAGCGTTACGCGCGGCGCGCGCTGCCGTGGTCGTTTCCTAGTACACGACTGGATGTAGACCCGCATGTCGGCGTTGGCACAAATGCGTATTACAGCGAAAACGACCGGATGCTCGGTTTTCAAGGCTTTGAGAAAAACGGACAGCAGTTCGTCGCCGCACAAAGCGCCGATGTCGTCAGCCACGAGACCGCACACGCCGTTTTGGATGGTCTGCGCGATTTATACAACGAGTCGTTCGGACTAGGCACAATGGCGTTCCATGAAAGTTTTGGCGATATGACAGCGGTTTTGGTTGCACTGCACGATGATTCACTAATCACGACGCTGCTTGGCATTACCAAAGGCGATTTGACCCTGAACAATTTTATCGCGTCGCTGGCAGAGATGATGGGCGGGCTTTCAGAGCCGCTCGAAGATCATGTCCAGCAGCATACGCTTTATCTGCGTAACGCAATCAATGATTTCACGGCGATACCGTTCGAGGCGATGACTTATCGTACGACCAATTACGACATGGAATTAGCACGTGAAAGCCATAATTTTTCGCGCTTGTTCACGGGTGCGTTCTATGAAATTTTGATCGGCATATACGAACAGATTCGTACTTCAACATCGGACCGGATTGCGATTCATCGTACGCGCGATGTCATGGGATATTTGTTGACGAATGCCGTCGAAGGCGCGCCAGTTGGCGAGATGGATTTCGCAGATATGGCGCGCGCATTTTTGGCGGCAGACCATCACGTTTATAAAAAGACCTACAGCGATATTCTGATGCGTGTATTCGATAAGCGGAAAATTCTCGAACAGGCACAGGCGAGCGCATATATAAACTCACTGGATCATATGCCGAAAATTGCGCTGCCCAAAACGATCAACTCGACGCTCTCGTCGGCACAATTCCTGGAAGAAGAACTGATACCCAAGCTAAAAATCCCAGCGGATGCCGAACTGATGCCATTTTCCACCTATCGCAATGCGGCAGGCACGGCATATCTCACGTATTGGTCAACGCGACGGCTGACATTGAGTGGCACCGAGTACAAACAGTTCGATGGCGCACACATCGACGCGCTTGGGGGACTGACCGTAACGTTCGGCGCGGATGGGTGGCTTCGAAGCGCGGTTTATCGCCCCGTGACTGATGTCGATGTCGCGCAAATCAGTATAATGACGCGCGACCTGATTGATCTGGGCTTGATTGCAGACCCGCTCGCAATGAGTGACGGCGTGCGTTCGCCACTTACGATGGCTGACCCTAAGCCTAAAGGGTTATGGATTCCCGAACTCCCTGCCGATTTGCCGCCGCTCGATCGTCCCATGCAAACCCCAAAACCGAGTAAAATCGTCAAGTTTCCGATCATCTTCGATAGCATCCCACGCGGCTTATCATCACTGCAAGATTATCTGGAAAAGTGGGTGAATCGTCGTAGCACGCACCCTTAAGCGTGTGACTATCAGGATAAACAGCGTGAGGGCGAGGCAAGGGTCACCCCTACAATTCTGATGTTGACGTTGTAGACTTGTACAGGCGCGGCGTGCCGCGCCTTTTTCGCAACTTTCAAGGATCAACAGACCTTATGCCCAACGACCGCAATCGCAGACCAAAAGCGACCGACCGTAACCGCTCCTCGTCGGCTGCCAGCCCGACAGACAAACCAAAAACGCCTGCCGCTTCCTCATCGTCTACGCCGCCGCCACCGCGTGACGTTGGATCGCGTCGCGCCAGCAGCCGTCGTGAAATAACACCGACCAGCGCGAAAACACCTACTGCTGCTCCGCGCAACCGTGCCGAAGAACGCATCAAAGAACGCAAACAAGAAAAGCGCCGCCAACAATTGACCACCGGCGGCATTGCGGTCGCCGTAATCATCGGTTTAATCGTGCTGGCAATATTGGTCGTAAATCAACCAGCAGACGCGCCAATTCCACCGGAAAGCGCAGCCCGTTACAACGATCTTGCCGCTTCCCGAACTGAAGATGGCTATCCTGAACTTGGCGACAGCCCGATTCAGGTTTCGTTTTATTCCAGCTTCGATTGTGCGCCATGCGGTGTATTACATGATCAAGTAATTGACGGGTTGACCGAGCGTGTGCGCGCCGGATCAATTTCGCTGGTCTATGTACCGTTATACGCGACGGGCAGCATTACCAATGGGCAAGGCGCAGCACGCGCGGCAATCTGCGCTGCCGAGCAAGACCCGTCAGCCTTTTGGGAGCTACAAGATGCGTTTTACGAATGGCAGACCACCTTCGGTAATCAAGCGTATACCGACCCACGCATTCGCAGATTGGCAGAAGCGTTCAATCTTGATATGGGTGCGTTCTATGGCTGCATCAGCGCTGAGCGAACTACGCAGGTACTCACCGACGGATCGACGCAAGCGCGCGCGCTGGCAAATTACGTCGTGACACCTGCAATCGCCATCAACGGCATTATTCCGGTTGATGATGAAGGCGTCGCTCTGACTGATGCGGAAGCGATCTTCGCGGTCATCGACCAGCGCATCGCTGATCGCCGGCAACAGCCCGCCGCAACCACCGAACCCGACATCGAAACCACTCTTGAGGCGACTTCTGAAGCCGAAACCACGCCGGAGTCAGTCATTGAGGCGACCGCCGAAGTTACACAATTGCCATAACTTTGACGCAAACACCAAAGCCACAGCATTCGCATCAATCTTACAGGGCGATCCAGTGGGTCGCCCTGCCCCACGACTTTACCTACGAAAACAGAAACACTAACAACGTTACGCCTGTGATGGACGCCAACAACAAACCGACCAACACGCGGACGACGAAAATGCCAATCACCGTTGAAGCCGAAACGATGTGCCGACGGCGACGCGCTTTTTCATCGAGCATCGGGTCGCCGCTAAAATGACGGGTTGCGTCGTCATGCGTCAGCGCGGCATAGACACCGATCAAGAGGGTCGCCACAATAGCCAGCAGGCTGTAACTATCAACCGGGACGAGATTGAACAGGTTAAAAACGAATGCCAGCACTGTCGCCACTAAGCTAAGCGGAAGCCATACCACGCTTTGGGCGTATAGATGTTTGAGAAACGTCGTACGAATTCTTTCAACCCGGCGTTGAACAAAATAGCTGATCGCGCTGCCGCCCATCAGCGTAACGACGTAAAACGGAGCCGCCAGCAACATCATAACGACACCGCTAAAGAAGTTTGTATTGCGCCCGGCAGTAGCGGCGGACATACGACCATCCACGATCCACACAATCAGTGCGAGAAAAAGCGACTGTATTAAACCAGTGAACAAAGCGTACAACAAAAACCGCCACCAGGTCGCGCGTTCGATTTCGCTGTTATAAACATCGGCGCGGCGCGTCAGAATGCGAATGCTTCCACGCATCAGTGAAAAACCACCGCGCAGTAAACTTCGGAAGCTGACGCGCGCGGGTGACCCAGGAATATCAAACGGAAGCGAGAAGCCGCTCTCGCCTGAAGACGCAAGGAGTGATCCTGCATCCGCCGCTAACGGACGCAGTGTTTTGAAGGTCACTCGCTCGGTTTTTGGCGCAGCACTTTGCGACTCAATATCTGGTTCATCACCAAACCCTAAACGCGAAAGTAAATCGTCATCGGCAGCGATGCTGGTTCGATCAACACGCGACGACGGTTTCGATGGTGCGAACGCATTGACATCGGGCATATCGTCGGCGTCGTCATCGCTGAATGGGGTATCCCACGAGTATATCGACGTGGTATCGGTGGAGACGCTGAGAGTCGGCGGTTCGGGCGAGCGTTCTATGATCGGGTTTAGAATCGCCGCGAGCGGGTCGTCATCTGTCGTGTCATATTGCTTTGGCTCGATGGGTCGAAGCGGCGCAACCGGACGCAGTGGCTTCGGGCTTGAAGGCGGATTGCTGATGAGCGCGTCTTCTTTGGTAAGCAGCTTGTTCAAAATATCACGCGCTTTGTCATTCTTTGCATTGAGTTCGAGCACGCGCTCCAAATAGCGTTTCCGCATGAACGGATCAGTATCCGCCGCTGCCAAATAAAACCATGCCTGTTCGTTGAACGGATTCATGTCCACGACTTGTGATAATGCTTGAATCGCACTTTCGCGGTCGCCTGCTTGCAGCGCGGCTACCCCTGTGCGGAGCAGTTCCATTTCTGTCGCCATGCACTCCCCGCCTTTTATTTTGAGGTCCAAGAAAATTGTTTCAAATCACAGCCGAGTCAATGACCAACTCGATTGTTCATCCACACCTTTTAATTATACGGTTTTCCAACCGTACTTTGACAATAACTCACCTCTTTCGTCCTATACGAACAGTTGTTTTCAAGTAAAATTTAAGGCATTTGCAAAGGATTTAACACAATATGTACACACAAAAAACGTTTATCGCCATCGCCGGAAACATCGGCGCAGGCAAAAGCACACTCACCCGCTTGCTATCAGACGCATTTGATTGGGAACCGTTTTTCGAAGCCGCCGCAGAAAATCCGTATCTGGCAGATTTTTATGCGGACATGAAGACATGGAGTTTTCATTCACAGGTTTTTTATTTAGGAAAACGCTTAGAACATCATCGTTTACTTATCGATCATCCTGGCAACGTCGTACAAGACCGCACCGTGTACGAGGACGCCGAGATTTTTGCGCGCAATTTATTCAAGCAAGGACAGATGAGCGAGCGCGACTATGATGCGTATCGGCGTCTGTACCGCGCGGTCAGCAGTTTTTTGCCGCCACCCCAGTTGATCGTGTACTTAAAAGCAGATATCGACACGTTACAGCGGCATATTCAAGGGCGCGGGCATGAATACGAACGCGATATTCCGGTCGATTATCTGGAGCGACTGAACGGATTGTACAACGCATGGATCGAGGATTGGACGCTGTGTCCAGTGCTGACTATCGATATGAAACAGCACGATTTTCAGCATGATGCCGATGACTTGCAGCAGATCATCGATCAAGTGCGCGGATCAATGGCACGGGTGCGTTAAAATTTGTGAATTCTCACAAATCTCAATAGACAAAATTTGTCAAATCGGATAAAATCAGAACTATCGATTGAAACCGATTCATCAGATAAATAGCCCCCTGTGATCGCTGTCATGACGCACATCGATTTAGAGTCAGACTTTTTGGAGTATATCGTTGAACATGGTTATCAACCGGGCGACCGTTTGCCGACCATCAACGAGTTGCAAGAAAAAGACCGTTTAGGCATCAGCATCAGCAAAGTGCGCGAACAATTAGAAGTTGCACGCGCGCTTGGTTTGGTCGAAGTACGCTCCAAAACCGGGATGCGTATGAAAGAATACAGCTTCATGCCCGCCGTACGGCTCAGCTTGATGTACGCGCTGGCGGTTGACCCAGCGTATTTTGAGACATTCAGCGAACTCCGTAATCATATCGAAACCGCATTTTGGAATGAGGCGTGCGAAACGCTGACCGACGAAGACACCGCGATTATGCGCGCGTGTGTCGATGCCGCGCGGCAAAAATTGCTCGGCGCGCGCATCGTCATCCCTAATGCCGAACACCGACGTTTTCATCTCACTGTGTTCAAACGGCTGGATAATCCGTTCGTCATGGGCTTGCTTGAAGCGTATTGGGACGCTTACGAAGCGGTCGAACTCAACCGCTATGCGGATTACGACTATCATCGTCAGGTGTGGGATTACCACGAGCAAATTCTAGATGCGATCTGCGCCCAGGATTACGACCGTGCGCGTCAGTTGTTCATCGATCATACCAAGCTGCTGCGTCATCAGCCGACCACACGTGAGCGTACGGCTGTAAGTATCGATTCTGAAGCATAAAGTTGTTCATTGGGCTTTCGGTTAGGAGCAAGACAAGGGATTATGGCAGTCAACATTCAACCAGATGTTCAAACGCAGTTCACAGGCGCATCGATTGTCAACGATTTCGCCTTAAGTGTCGCCACCAAAAACGGCTCAGGCAGTCAAACATCGAATGCGGTGATTATCCGCTCGTTGTTCCGCATGGGCATTCCCGTGAGCGGCAAAAACTTGTTCCCGTCTAATATTAAAGGCTTGCCGACGTGGTACACGATTCGCGCCAATAAAGATGGCTACATAGCGCGCAGTGCCACCACCGAAGTCGCAGTGTGTTTCAACCAGGATACAGCAGCAGAAGACATTGCCAATCTGAAGTCAGGCGGGGTCGTCGTCATTCCGTCCGATTGGAAATGGGGACAAAGCCGTGCCGATGTGACGTATTATGAACTGCCCGTGAAAGAATTGCTCACACAGGCACAAATCGGCACTGACTTCCGCGAACGCATCGCCAATATGGTGTATGTCGGCGCGGTGGCATACTTGTTCGGTCTGCCACTCGACATGATCAATCGTGCGCTGCTCGATCAGTTTAACAACAAGGCGAAACCCGCGGCTATGAACTACGCCGTAATCGAACTGGCATACAACTGGTCGCGCGATAATCTGGTCAAGGACGACCCCTACAAGTTCGAAACGATGAATGGTACGGCGGGTAAAATTCTAATCGAAGGCAATGAAGCATCGGCGCTCGGTTCGATTTTCGGCGGCGTCTCGGTCGTGGCGTGGTATCCGATCACGCCATCGACGAGCCTGGTCGATAGCATCATGGAAAATCTCAGCCTACGTAAAGACCCGGAAACGGGTAAGAATACGATTGCCATTGTGCAGGCGGAAGACGAACTCGCCGCTATCGGTACGATCATCGGCGCGGGTTGGGCAGGCGCACGTTCGCTGACAGCGACGAGCGGACCTGGCATCAGTTTGATGGCAGAATTTACCGGGTTGGCGCAGTTCGCAGAAATTCCTTGCGTCATCTGGGATGTGACGCGCATGGGACCGAGTACAGGCTTGCCGACACGCACCAGTCAAGGCGACCTGCTGTTCATCCACTTTTTGAGTCATGGCGATTCGCGTCACCCAGTATTACTGCCCGGTACCGTCAAAGAATGCTTCGAGTTCGGTTGGCGCGCGCTCGATTATGCTGAGCAGTTACAAACGCCCGTGTTCGTAATGAGCGACCTCGATTTGGGTATGAATTTGTGGATGAGTGACCCATTCGACTACCCTGATCAACCGATTCAGCACGGCAAAGTGTTGGACAAAGAACGCCTCGCACAATTTTTGGAAGAAAAGAACGAGTGGATGCGCTATCGTGATTACGACGGCGACGGAGTCGGTTATCGCACGCTGCCGGGCACGGATCACCCACGTGCGGCGTACTTTACACGCGGCACGGGTCACAATGAAGCCGCAACCTACAGCGAACGCAGCGACGACTGGATGAAGAACCTGGAGCGTTTGCGCCACAAGTTTGAAACCATGCGCGATCTGCTTCCGCAGCCCATCGTCGATCATGACCTGTCAAAGAAAATCGGCATTTTGTCGTTTGGCTCAAATGACTCGGCGATTATCGAAGCGCGCGATTTAATGGCGGCAAACGGTGTACAGACCAATTACATGCGTGTACGCGCCGTACCCTTCGCGCACAATGTCCGCGAGTTCGTACTCAGCCATGAGCATGTGTACGTCATCGAAAACAATTTCGATGGTCAAATGGCGCAACTTTTACGCATGGAAATTTCTGAGGATACGCGTCACATGGTTTCATTGGCGTGTGGTGATACGCTGCCGATGAGCGCACAGTGGGTGATCGATCAAATCATGGCACATCAATAGAGCGAAGGTTTAAGGAACAAGCATCATGGCGAACGCAATTGGACTAGAACGTACAGACTATAAGGGCGCGACCAGCACGCTTTGTCCTGGCTGTGGTCACGACTCGATCTCCAACCAGATCATCAGTGCTGCTTATGATCTCTCGCTGCCGATGACGCAAGTCGTTAAGTTCAGTGGCATCGGCTGCTCAAGCAAGACGCCTGCGTATTTCTTAAAGGGATCGCACGGTTTCAACACGGTTCACGGACGTATGCCGTCGGTTGCCACCGGCGCGATGACCGCCAATACCGATTTAATCGCGATTGCGGTCAGCGGTGACGGTGATACGGGCAGCATTGGGTTTGGTCAATTCAAGCACTTGATCCGCCGCAATGTACCGATGGTCTACATCATCGAAAACAATGGTGTGTACGGCTTGACCAAGGGGCAGTTCAGCGCGACATCGGACGAAGGACAAGAACTCAAGTATTACGGACTGAACGAACTGCCCGCGCTCGATTTGTGCCTCGAAGCGATTATCGGCGGTTGTACGTTCGTCGCACGCAGCTTTAGCGGTGACTCTAAGCAAGCGCAGACTTTGATCAAAGCGGCACTTAGTCATCGCGGTACCGCCGTAATTGACATCATCAGCCCATGTGTGACCTTCAACAACGACCCGAAGGGCAACAAGAGCTACGATTACGGCAAGAAGAACGAAATCGCCCTGCATCAGATCGACTATATGCCCAAGGGTTACGTCCACCCGCGCGAAGAAATCACGGCAGATTACGCCGAAGGCGAATTGATCGAAGTCGACATGCACGACGGTTCGACGATCAGGCTCAAGAAGGTCGATCAAGACCACGACCCGCGCAACCGTGCGTCCGCCATCAACACGTTGGAAAAAGCACAGCGCGAAAACCTGTTCATGACCGGCTTGATTTACTATGAAGAACCGCGCCCGACCTTCGACGAAACATTACATCTCGTCGATACGCCGCTGTCGCACTTGCAAGATGCGCAGCTTCGTCCGTCGCAAGACGCGCTTGCGTCGCTGATGCAGAGTTTCATGTAGTCTATACCAAGCAGTTGGTAATCAGCAGTTCACAACGGGCGTTCAATTGAATGCCCGTTGTTATTTCAAATTCATATGCTACAGGGTGCCGATATCGCGTCCTTGCAAGCGTAAGCCATTCAGCACGAGAATCGTCGTGTAGGCGTACCATTGGGGTAACCCGTGTTCATCGTGCCAGCCGCCGTCATCCCTCTGTGAATTTTCCAGATGATCGAGCATGGTTGTTAACAAGCCGTCCGGCAGCGCCGCTGCAACAGGCGAGTCTGGCGTGCGCGCATAACTGAGCAATTCGTAATATTGTTCTGGTTTGGCGCTGGCAGCGCACGCGGCAATATTGTCCATCGTCGCGTGCCAACGCTCGCCGTAACCAGGTATGGCTGTCACCGCCGAGTAATAATCGTAGGCATGATACGCCATGAACAGCCAATCGTTGGCGCGAATTTTTGCATCGTCCAAGTGTGCATCCGCGTAGAGCGCGGTCGTCTCTAAAAGCGAGTCGGTCGCCAACCCAAAACGTGCCAGGTTGCCGACGATTGAATCAGGGGCGGTTTGACCGCCGTCATTCCACCAGGGCGCGTGCGGATAATCAAGAAGCGCCGTAGGATTCTTGAGCGACCCGTCGCTTTCACGGTTGGATTCCAACCATTCGGCTGTCCCATCCAGCAGCGTCCCCGCCGAGACGCCACATTTGCTCATCATGCCCAGCAAAAATTCCAGCGCCAACGGGTGCGACTCTGGGCAGCGTATATCATGTTCCAACGCATGACCAAAGCCACCGTCGTGATTCTTATAGGCATACAAACAGGCGTGCAATCGTTCGACCACCCCGTCTTGAAATAAATAGGCGAACAAAGCGCGCTCCCACAACACGCCATTAGCATAAACAAAGTCGCGCGCGGCTTTCAGGTTGATCGGCATTTTGAATTCCCCAGATGTTTTGACCATACTTAAAGCGTATTCATGATTCCGGACACAATCGATCCGGTATTCGGAGAATGTGTCATGACGTATCGACCAACCGCGCGCGTGCTAACTGTGCTTGAACTGCTGCAAACACATGGCTTGATGAACGCGCGTGAACTTGCACGACGTTTAGAAGTCGATGAACGCACAATCCGCCGCTACATTATGACTCTGCTCGATATGGGCATCCCCATCGACTCAGTAAGCGGTCGCGACGGCGGTTATTCACTGCAACGTGGACATAAACTGCCCCCGCTAATGTTCAACAATGAAGAAGTCATGGCATTGAGCATTGGTCTGGCGTGGGTGCGCCTATCAGGGTTGAGCGGCATCGTTGGAACGGTCGAAAGCGCACTGGCTAAAATCGAGCGTGTGCTGCCCGAAACTTTATCGGAACAACTGCGCGCGATCCGTGAAGCGACCCAGATGAGCGACGACGATTATCACGATGGCGATGACTTCGTAATTGAAAGCGCCGTCCTTGCCACCTGCAATCTCGCTGCGCACAAGCGAAAACAACTCAAAATGACGTACCAATCAGCGTATGACGTGACCGAGCGCGTCATCGATATTTACGGAGTCGTCAACCAGCAGCGACATTGGTATGCCGTCGGCTATTGTCATCTACGTACGGGTTTACGAAGTTTCCGGTTGGATCGGATGATGTCGCTCCAGCTTTTGGAGACCACGTTTACCCCACCGGACGAGTTCGACGCGGAGTCTTACTTGATTGAATCGATTGTGGCGATGCCCGATATGTGGGACATCGCGGTGATTCTGCATACACCGTTGGAAAATGCCCGCCGTCATATTCCGCGCGGTATGGCAACACTGACCCAAGAAGCCGAGTACGTCCGACTCAAGGCGTCGATCCATGATCTCAACGAGATGGCACTAATATTGATACGGTTGGGCTGTGCCATCACAGTCATTCAGCCGCCGGAATTACGCGACGAACTACGTCGGATAGCGACTGATCTTCACGACATGTCCGAAGACGCGCCGATTTGACCATCAGTCCATCGGCTGAATGATCGGTGGGTCGGTCGGTTGCGGCATAGGTGGGTCAATCGGCGTCGGTATGGGTGGGTCGATGGGGGTTGGCATCGGTGGATCAATCGGAATCGGCATCGGCGGATCAATCGGCGTCGGCATCGGCGGATCAATCGGCGTTGGCATCGGCATCGGCGGGTCAATCGGCGTCGGATACGGCGGCGGCGCGCCAGGCGGGTCATCCAATTGATTGATATCGTGAACCTGCATTGAATAATTGACCATGAATGCGCCTCTACGTGTAAAAAGTAAGCCCTTTTACTGTACGTACAAAACACGCACGACCGAACCGCAAGTTATCCCATCCCAATATCATCCACTTCTCCCTTGTCCAATAGGACAAAAACGTTCAAACTTACGAGCGAAATTTTTGACGACGATCCGTTTTACCTCTAGCTACAGGATGCAACGATGCCCGATTATTACCGCTTAGACGTAACCCAATCCCTGAAAGAAATCGACACCTCCATTGATACTGGATTGACCGCCGCGCAAGCGGCGATGCGGCAGGAACAATCCGGCAAAAATGAACTCCCGACCGGCGAAGGCACCAGTCTGCTCACGCTGATTATCGGGCAGTTCAAGAATCTAATGGTAATCGTTCTGATCATCGCCGCGGTGATCTCACTGTTTCTCGGTGATGTCAAAGACGTGCTGGTTATTTTAGTGATCGTCGTTTTGAACGCGGCGCTGGGCACGTATCAGGAATACCGCGCCGAACAAGCACTCGCCGCGCTTAGTTCGATGCAGGTGCCACAAGTGCGTGTGCGCCGAGATAGCACAGTCCACCAGATAAGCGCCACTGACCTTGTGCCGGGTGACATCGTACTGCTCTCCGAAGGCGACCGCGTTCCTGCCGATGGACGGCTGGTCAATGCCATTAATTTACAAATCGAAGAAGCAGCGCTGACGGGTGAATCGCAAGCGGTCTTTAAGAGTATCGATGCGATTGCGGGCGATAGTGATGTTGGTTTGGGTGACCGCATCAATACCACCTATATGGGAACAAGCGTAACCTACGGACGCGGCGAAATGGTCGTGACCGATATCGGTTTGAACACACAGCTCGGCAAAATCGCCAACTTGCTGATGAATGTCGAAGAAACAGCGACGCCGCTCCAGAAGCGCATCGACCGTTTGGGCGTCGTGCTGGTGCGCGGCGCGGTATTGGTCGTGATCGCGGTATTCATCGTCGGCATTTTGCGCGGGTTCAACATTCAAAACATGTTGTTGACCGCGATCAGTTTGGCAGTCGCCGCCGTACCAGAAGGCTTACCCGCTGTCATCACGGTGAGCTTGTCGCTGGGTGCGGCAAGGATGGTCAAGCGTAATGCCTTGATTCGTCGCTTGCCTGCTGTAGAAACACTTGGATCGGTGACGACGATTTGTTCGGATAAAACAGGTACGCTGACCAAAAACGAGATGACCGCGACGCTCCTCACGCTGCCTGGTCACGACGATGTACGCGTGACAGGAATCGGTTACGACGACGAAGGTCGTTTTCTGGAAGGCGAAAATGAGCTTGACCCGAAACTTGATAACGCGGTCGGGCGATTTCTCAAGGCGATGGCGTTGGCAACCGACGCCTATATGGAAGATGACGAAAACGGCGTGCCGCGCGTCGTTGGCGATACCACCGAAGGTGCGTTACTCGTCGCCGCGCGCAAAGTTGGCTGGACGCGCGAGTTTCTGGAACAAGACCTGCCACGTGTCGCGGAACTGCCCTTCAGCAGTGAACGCAAGGCGATGACTACCATCCACGATGTGATCAATACCGAAACGGGCGATTTGTTCGGCACGCACGATTTCATCGCTATCACCAAAGGCGCGCCAGATCGATTGGTGGAATGGGCGAGCAACGAGCATATGCCAGATGGGGTGCGCCCGCTCACCGATGAACGGCGCAAGGCATGGCAAACGGAGATCGACACGCTGGCGGCGCAAGGATTGCGCGTGTTGGGCGTCGGCTACCGTGTTCATACCGAAGTGCCAAAACAAATCACCGAAAGCATCGAGCGCGAGCTGAATTTACTCGGTTTGATCGGAATCCTCGACCCATCGCGCCCAGAGGCAAAAGCCGCTGTACAAACCGCCAAAGACGCGGGCGTACGCTCGATCATGATCACGGGCGACCACGCGCTGACCGCAGAAGCGATTGCGCGTGACTTGGGAATTTTGAAAGATGGTCAAAAAGCAGTCACGGGTGCGGAGATCGAAAAGATGGACGATGCTGCATTGATCGTCGCGCTCAAAAACACATCGGCGTTCGCGCGTGTATCGCCTGAACACAAGTTGCGTCTGGTCAAGATTTTGCAAACGCAGGGCGAGATCGTCGCCATGACGGGCGATGGTGTTAATGACGCGCCTGCGCTCAAACAAGCCAACATTGGCGTGGCGATGGGCATCACGGGTACAGAAGTCAGCAAAGGCGCGGCGGATATGGTGCTGACCGATGACAATTTTGCGTCCATCGTAGCGGCAGTCGAAGAAGGACGCACGATTTACGACAATATCCGCAAATTCGTTTTGTTCCTGCTGAGCTCGAACGTCGGTGAAATTCTGGTCATGTTCGTCGGCATTTTGATTGGCTTGCCGATTCCGCTGCTGGCGATTCAAATCCTGTGGGTCAATCTGGTTACGGACGGTTTACCCGCAATCGCGCTTGGCTTCGAAGCCGCCGAACCCGGTACCATGAAACGTCCACCGCGTTCGGTCAACGAGAGTATTTTTTCGGGCGGCATCGGGGCAAAAATCATCTGGCGCGCGGTGGTGTTGGCGATTTTGACATTAGGCGCATTCGTATATGGTCACATCGAAAATGGACTAGATCCATTCAGCGACACACTTGGCATTGAAAATTTGAGCCGCGAGCAGGTCGTTGATTTGGTAGATGACGAGCTCATCCCCGAAAATTGGAACGAATTAACACCCGATCAACGTTTAAGCGACATGCTGACCATCGATGCGGCGGCGGCAGAAGCGGGTGGTGAAGAAAGCGGCTCTGGCAACGCGATCATCGACGAAGCCGAACGTATTCCGCGCACATTGGCGTTCACGGTATTGGCGCTCGGTCAAATTTTCCATGTCATGGGAATCGCAGCCGGCGATAAACAATCATTCTTCCGTGTATGGTTCTCGCGGAATCATTTTATGTTCTTCGCGGTGCTTTTGACATTTGCGCTGCAATTCGGTGTGATCTACCTGCCATTTATGCAAACGATCTTCGAGACGCTGCCCTTATCCGTCAACGAATTGTTGGTCGGCATCGGCTTATCGTCCATCATTTTGTTCGCGGTTGAACTTGAGAAACTGCTCACACGTGGGCGGGCGCCAGCAACTACGTAAAACAATAACCACAGAGAACACGGAGAGGTTTTTAGATTATTCTCCGTGTCCTCTGCGTTCTCTGCGGTTCAATCGTTTCAGTGAATCAAGAATGTTCACCAGCCCTCATCCCCCGACCCCTTCTCCCTCATGGAGAAGGGGAGAAAAACGCGCTTTTGAAGTCCCTCGCCCTGAGGGAGAGGGATTTAGGGTGAGGGCAAAAACAAGGTTTCGTGATTCACTAAGTTTAGCTTTTTGCGGGTTCTGGATTGTTCTGCAAAATGGCTTCGATGCGTGCGTCGATTTCGTCGGTGATCTTGATATCGAGCGCTTTCAAATTATCCGCGATTTGATCGGGACGGCTCGCACCAATGATCGCGCTGCTGACAACCGGATTTTTCAGCACCCATGCCAATGCCAGCGCTGCCATCGTCGTTCCCATTTCATTCGCCAGCACCGTAAGCTGACGAACTTTGCCAATGCGTTCCTCGGTAATTTGTTCTTTGAACCATTCTAAGTCAACGCTTTTCGCGCGGCTGCCTTCGGGGATACCATCATTATATTTGCCTGTTAAAGCACCCTGTGCCAGTGGACTCCACACCACCAACCCCATGCCACGCTTGGCGACTTCGGCTTCCAATGCACCTTCGACGGTTTCGCGGTCGAGCATGTTGTAAAGCGGTTGTTCCGTCACCGGGCGGTTAAGGTGATGATTGCCGACAACGTTATACGCCGACGCGATATTGCTCGCCGTCCACATACTTGTCCCCCAATACAGGATTTTACCCTGTTTGATGAGGTCGTCGATTGCCATGACACTTTCTTCGACAGGCGTTTCATCATCGAAACGGTGACAAAAGAAAATATCGAGGTAATCGGTATCGAACCGTTTGAGCGACTGGTGTACAGATTCAAAAATATGCTTGCGCGATAACCCGCGATCGTTGACATTCTCGCTCATCTGCCAATACGCTTTGGTGCTGATGACAAGATCGCTGCGCTTATAATCTTTGATCACACGCCCAACCACTTGTTCGGCGCGCCCATAACTGTAAATATCTGCGACATCGATAAAATTGATCCCGCTTTCAATCGCGGCGCGAATACATGCGATCGACTGTTCTTCCGCGACGCGATCGCTGCCATACGTCAGCCATGCGCCTAGTGAAATCGCGCTAACTTTTGCCCCTGCTGTGCCTAACTTCCGATACTCAATCGCCATACGTAAAGCTCCCTGATGACCCATTTGCAGCGGCAATTATAGCGTGATTACGGCACACGGATAAATGCGTCCAATCGTGTTCGTCAGCAACTCTTCTCTATGCGCTGGGGGTTATCTTTTGTACAATCCGTCTTCGTTTTGGGAGTATAAACGCAGTGATCCCATCGCTCAAGTTTGCCCCATCGATTTTATCGGCGGATTTCACCCGTCTCGGCACACATATCAAAGAAGCTGAAAGCGCGGGCGCAGCGCAAATTCATATTGACGTGATGGACGGTCGTTTCGTGCCCAATTTGACGATGGGATCAGTCGTCATCGAAGCGGCACGGCGCAGCACGACGCTCCCGCTTGATGTGCATTTGATGATCATCGAACCCGATCATTTGATTCCGGCGTTTCGGCGCGCAGGTGCGGATATCATCACCGTGCATCTCGAAACCTGTCTCCATTTACACCGCACACTGTCGCTCATCAAGAACCTAGGCGCGAAAGCCGGCGTCGCCATCAACCCGCATACACCCGCGTCGCTGTTGAGCGAGATCATTCATATGGTCGATCTGGTTTTGGTGATGACGGTCAATCCTGGCTTCGGGGGACAACCCTTCATCCACGAAACTCTGCCCAAAATCAAGCAGGTACGTGCGTTGTGTGAAGCGACGGGTCGTGCGGTCGATGTCAGCGTGGATGGCGGCATTAACGCCGATACAATTGTGGATGTAACGACAGCGGGCGCAAATGTCTTAGTAGTCGGCAGCGCGGTCTTTAGTGATAAGTTCAGCATACAGCACGGATTTGATCAATTACGCGGGAAACTGGCAGGGCACATCGATGGATAAGGGCGCTTTTTGGTGCGCCCTCACCGGTGTTTCAGACGAGATAGCGCGATTAGACCTTCGCCATCGCCTTAATGCACTTGGTACACAGGTGGCGACGAACGCGCTCCCCCGATTTTTCGTCGATCACCCACTTGCGCTGCACGTTCGGTTTGAACTGGCGGCGGGTGGCGCGCATCGAGAAGCTGCGGGCATTGCCGAACATCGGCTTCTTGCCGCATTTATCACACATTGCCATGATGACGCCTCGAAATGGAATTCTTTCGCTCACGAATAGTGATTGTCATGCTACCATAGTGCAAATTCGATAACAAGGCGTAACAAACGCTACAATCTCTCAAAACTTTCTGATTCTAATGATGAATACAAGTACAAGGTTGGTTTGAAAATGGTTGCGTCAAAAACATTTTACAATCGAGAAAACCTCGTTGTAGATGGAAACCGGATTAAAAGATTGTTTGGTTCGAGTGTTTTGTGGTTGGAACGAAACAAAGAAAAAGTCAATAGTTTGAACGTGTTTCCCGTGCCGGATGGTGACACTGGCACCAACATGTATCTGACGATGCGCCATGCCTTTCAAAAAGTCGCCGAGATAAACGAGAACCATGTCGGCAAAGTGACGATGGCATTGGCAGAAGGCGCGATGATCGGGTCACGCGGCAATTCTGGCGTCATTTTGTCGCAAATCTGGGCGGGTGTAGCAGAAGCACTCCAAGACCAGCCAACGCTGACCGCGCCGGGTCTGGCAGAAGCGTGCCGCATCGCCAATGAAAAAGCGTACCGTTCGGTTCAAAACCCGGTTGAAGGCACGATATTGACGGTGTGCCGCTCGATGACTCAAACCGTAATCAAACATCAGACTGAGACGCAGGATTTGGTCGCGCTGCTCAAAAAAATGGTGTACGCGGGACGCTCGACGCTTCGGCGCACGCCAGACCTGCTCCCCAAACTTAAAGAAGCAGGCGTGGTAGATAGCGGCGGTCAGGGGCTGGTGCTGATTTTTGAAGGCATGTTATTCCCGCTCATCGGCAGAGAAATCGCGGAAGAGGTCGTGCTGCCGGAAGATTCACAGGCATGGGAAGAATCGCTCGAACCAGATGACGAACAAGGCTACGGTTACGATGTCCAGTTCCTGATGCGCGGCGAGCGCATGGATGTTGATGATATACGGACATCGATCCAGAATATGGGTTGGTCAACGCTGGTCGTCGGCAACAGCGGCATTATCAAAGTTCATGTCCATGTGCACGATCCCGGTCAACCGATCAGCTACGCAATAAATTTGGGTGCCGCGTTGGATGACGTCGTCGTCGAAAATATGCAAGCGCAGTACCACCAGTATGTCGAAAATCGCAAGGCGCGCGAAATTGCCATCGAAGCCGATATGAACACGCTCGATGGCGATGTCGGTGGTATGCCGACACCCGCGACTGCCGTCATCACCGTTGCCAGTGGGCGTGGTTTACAACGCGTCTTCCGTCGCGGGTTCGAAATTGGCGCGGCGCATGTCATCATGGGCGGACAAACCATGAACCCCAGCACGGGTGATTTTCTCGAAGCGATTGCGAAAGTGCAAGCGAAGCAAATTATCCTGCTCCCGAACAATAAAAATATATTGCTCGCCGCACAAAGTGCCGCCAGCCAAACGACCGATAAAGTAGTACGCGTTGTACCGAGCGTGACCCTGCCGCAGGGTATCAGCGCCATGCTTGAGTATTGCAATACGGTCATGGATGACATCAACGCCGACGTTGAGACTGTCGCCACTGCCATGAGCAGCGCGCTTGAATATGTCGTCACAATCGAGGTGACGAAAGCGGTACGTGATACTGTCAGTAACGGCATCAGTGTGCGCGACGGGCAGTGGATCGGCTTGATCGACGACTCGCTTACAAGTGTCAACGATGACATGCATGAATTGATCAGTGAATTGCTGCTCAAAGGCGGTGCGGATGACAGCGAACGAGCGACGTTTTACTATGGTGAGGGTGTGACTGAAGCCGAAGCGCGTGCGCTCACATCTGAATTAGCCGCCGAGTTCGACCGTCTCGATTTTGAGCTGGTTTCGGGCGGTCAAGCGCTTTATCCGTATGTGATCAGCATCGAATAGAGTCCATTTGTCTACATCTCCATCGTCGATCGCGATTATTACCGACAGCGGCGCGCATTTTCCGGCAACCGAAAGCGCGCTGCTCGACCGTGTACAGATCGTCCCAAATCGCGTCATGATCGCAGGGCGCGCGTACCGTGAAGGCGTCGATCTCGACGCGAGCGAAGCACTGCGTTTGTTGGCGACTCAGCCATTCGCGCCCATCGTAGAGCCGCCGACCGTCACGGAATTTGAAGCCGTTTTTGATCGTGCGGCGCGAACTCACGACGCGATCATTTCGATTCACATGTCGCGCGAGATCAACGAAAGCTGGGCAAACGGGCGCAGCGCCTCACAAAACTTACTTGGACACTGCAAAATCGAGGTGATCGATTCCGGTACGCTTTCAACCGCACAAGCGCTGCTGGTTTTGCTTGCGGCGCGTCTTGTCAACGCGGGCACGGCGTTCGACGAGGTGGTACGCCAGGTACGCAGCGCGGTCGAGCGTGTATACTCGGTCTACTATGTGGAAAGTGCCGATACATTGATACAAAACAAGATCATGAGTCCATCGCACGGCATTCTCGGTACGATGCTGGCGATCAAGCCGTTTCTTACAGTGGAAAACGGACGACTGAACGTGATCGAAAAAGTTCGCACGCGCATTCAGGCGGTGGAACGATTGGTAGAATATGCTGCCGAATTCACTGACATCGACGATGGAATCATTGTGCAGCATAAGCCCGCACACCAGGAGACGACCCGAATGCTGCATGATCGTCTCGCGGTCGATTTTCCCAGTCAGACATTCCCCACAACCGTTTACGGGCTGTCGCTGGCGGCATTGATTGGCACTGATGCGACTGGTTTGGTTATTTTAGAGAGTGAAATACTCGGAAAAGATGATTGAAGATTATGGGAAAACGAATTCGTTTTGTTACCGATAGTACATGCGACATTCCAACCGATATGATTGCCAAACACGGCATTCATGTCGTACCGGTTTTCGTTAATTACAACAACAACAGCTATGCTGATGACGGCATTCAACTTCAGCGCGATGACTATTATCGTCAGCTCGAAAACATTCATCCACACCCCTCCTCATCCGCTATGTCTACCGGATTAGCGGAAGAATATATTTTGAAAGCCGATAAGGAAGGCGATCATGTCATTATCATTACGTTGTCGACGCAGTTGAGCGGCGTATACAACGCGATGCGGTTGGCGGCGCAAAAACTCCCGGAAGACCGCTATACTTTGATCGATGCAGGCAATACATCGATGGCACTCGGTTGGCAGGTCTTAATCGGTATCGAAGTAGCCGAAAAAACCGACGGCGATCTCGACGCGGTGATCGCGGCGATCACGGCTGTGAAAGCAAATTTGCGTTTGTACTGTGCCCTGCATACGATGGAATATGTCCGCCGCAGCGGTCGTGTCAGTTGGGCACAAGCAAACATCGGTGCATTATTGCAAATCAAGCCGATCATCGAAGTTGACCATGGTGATGTGAAAAATGTGGGACGTGTGCGCACCTTCAAGCGTGCGATTGATGATTTGAACGAGCGCGTGCGCGCCAACTTACCATTGTACAAACTCGCTATTTTGCACGCCAATAACTTGCCTGATGCGCAAGCGCTCGGTGTGATGCTTAAAGATGTTGCGCCTGCTGATATGATATATGTGTATATCGCGCCCGCCATCGGGACAAATATCGGACCCGGCGGCATCGGCGTGGCGCTTGTGAAAGAATCGTGGAGAAACGAACTGGATCATGCCCTCGGCACTTGAAACACTGGTCAAAATTCTCAAGCTCGAACGCGAGCAGGGTTATAAAAACAGCGCGATGGTTGGCGGCTTGAGCAATTACAGCGAAAATTGGCAACGCCAGGCGCTGACTCAAGCGCGCAAAGCGGAACATCTGCTGTTGATCGACGAACTCACATCGACACTGCGTGCCTATGATGGCGCTGATCATCGAGATGAGCGTCACACGTTAATCACCTACATGCTCGATCGCATCATGAATCGCGCGCCGATGCCGCCCGAACTGCGCGCACGTCTGCCCGAATACGAAGCGCGGATGGCTGCACTCAATCCGCCGCCACCAACGACGAGTCCGCCTGTAGAAACATCAGCAGAGACGGCAACAGAACGTCCAGCGCGTCCGCAACGCGAACCGCGTGAAAAACGTGCGCGCCAATCACCTGCCGCACCTCCCGCGTCTGAACAAAGCCCACGCGAGGAACATCCACCGCGTGAGCAGCGTTCGAACGACCAACCACGCCCGCCGCGCGAACGGCGCGAAGATCGTCAGCGCGCGGCGCGTGGTGAGGCACAACCGCGTCCTGTCATCGCTGCACCGCCACCATCGAATGACGACAATGCTGACGATATGATGGCGGGCGCGTTGAATTCACCGCTGCCCAACGTCGATACTGCACCCCCCGCTCCACCAGAGGCAGCGCGCGAACGCCGTGACCCCCGTGAGCGCGACAAGGAGCGCGGCAAAAAAGATAAAACCCGCCCGAATACCGCCAAACCGCCACGCGCACAAGATGATGAACCACGTCGCGGCGGCGGCAATGACGGGTCAATGCACGACGACGACTTCAGCAGTATGGATAGCGCTTATGAAGGCGCGCGGGGACCTATCCGCATGGATATTCCCGTGCCGGCGAAGCTGACGCGTCCGCCGCGGCGTCCGCGCGTACGTATCGCTCCCGAACAGGCTGCTGATACGCTGCGCGGTTTGAGCGCGCCCGTCGATAAGGTCAAAGGCGTTGGTCCCAAAATGGCAGCGCTCTTGAATACGCTCGGCGTGGTCAGCATCGCAGATTTGCTGTATTACCTGCCGCGCCGCTATGACGATTACACACGCACGTCGTATATCAGCCGCCTGGAAACTAAACAGCGCGTCACAGTACTCGGCACGGTGCGCCACACCGAACTTCGCATCGACAAGAACGCGCGCAAAAACTTTTTCATGGTCGTCGATGATGGTACCGCGTCGATGGGTGTGACCTTCTTCGGTCAGTCGTTCTTACAGCGCCAGATACGTCCTGGTCAGCAGGTGCGGTTGTTCGGCGAAACCACGCTGTACAACGGGCGCATTCAAATGACCAATCCAGAATGGGATTTTATCGAGGTCGAAGATTTGCAAAGCGTCCGCATCGTCCCGGTGTACCCGCTCACAGATGGCTTGAGCAACCGGACGTTACGCGCATTGATCGAGCGCGCAGTCGATTATTGGGCGGATCATCTGCCTGATTATGTCCCCGAAGCAGTGCTGGAACGCACTGAACTCGCGGATTTGGGGTGGGCGCTGAAAAATCTGCACTTCCCCGAAAGTGAAGACCACCTGATGCACGCCCGACGGCGCTACATTTTCGATCAACTGCTGCTGCTGCAACTGGCAATTCTCGGCAACCGCCGCGTATGGCAGATGACTCCAGCCACGCGCCTGGAAGTCGAAGAAGAAGATGTCGCCATTTTCGCGGGCGCAATCTTCCCGTATCCGCTGACAGGTGCACAAACCAACGCCATCGAAGATATTCGCCGCGATATTGCCAAGCCGATCCCGATGAACCGTTTGTTACAGGGTGATGTCGGCGCGGGCAAAACCGCGGTCGCCGTTACCGCCATCGGCATAGCGCTGATGCGCGGCACACAGAGCGCATTGATGGCACCAACCAGCATTCTCGCCGAACAGCATTATCAAAATATATCCCGCGCGCTGGCCCAAACGCCCGACGATTTGCTGCCATACGGTCGGCGTCCATCGGTGGCACTGCTGACCAGTTCGGTCACAGGCGCGGAACGCGATGCGATTTATCGCGGCTTAGCAGATGGCAGCATCGATGTCGTGATCGGCACGCACGCGATCATTCAAGGGGGTGTCGAGTTCAATCACCTGGCGCTGGCAATCATCGATGAACAACATCGTTTCGGCGTCGAACAGCGCGGCGCGCTGCGTGGCAAAGGGATGAATCCGCATTTACTCGTAATGACCGCGACACCGATTCCTCGCACACTCGCGCTGACCATCCATGCTGATCTTGATTTATCAATTCTCGATGAGATGCCGCCCGGTCGTATTCCGGTCGGAACTTACATCGTTCAGCCTCACAAACGCGAGAGCGCTTATGAGTTCATCGAGAAAGAACTGCAACAAGGACGGCAAGCCTTCATCATCTATCCCTTGGTCGAAGCGTCGGAGATGATCACCGAAGCGCGCGCCGCTGTCGATGAGTTCGAACAGCTCAAGCAGGTCTTTCACCGTTATCGCGTCGGTTTGCTGCACGGGCGTATGAAACCTGCCGAAAAAGATCAGATCATGGCAGATTTCCGCGATCACGGCTTCGATGTCATGGTGACGACATCGGTTGCCGAAGTCGGCGTTGATATTCCCAACGCCAGCATCATCATGATCGAAGGGGCGAATCGTTTTGGTTTATCGCAGCTTCATCAATTTCGCGGACGCGTCGGGCGCGGCGGATTCGCGTCGCACTGTTTACTTTTAAGCGATAATTCTGATCCAGAATCGCTCAAGCGCTTACAAATTTTGCGCGATAACGCCGACGGTTTCAAACTTGCAGAAGAAGATTTCCGCCAGCGCGGGGCGGGTGATTTGATCGGCACACAGCAAAGCGGGCATGGCGGTACCACGCTGCAATTGGTCGAGTTGATGTCGCCAGCGTTAGTCGAACTCGCACAGCGCGAAGCACGCACCATTTACGCGGATGACCCCGATCTTGCCCATGAGGAACATCGTTTGCTATCGGCACGCGTTGAAATGCTTAAAGACGCGCGTTCCGACGTGAGTTGAAATAGCAACGACGCTTATAGGGGCGACCCATAAAGTCGCTCCTGTGACTGTCGAGTCTGAGTCCGCACTCATTGAGTTCTCTCAAAATAGCCCATTTGTCACGCTTATTTGCGGGGTGGCGCATCTTTAGGTATTATGATCAGTCTGTACACGGGAGCGTTTTGGCATGGTTCGTGCGCTGTATCCGGGTTCCTTCGACCCGATTCACAACGGTCATATCGATATTGCCAAACGAGCAGCGCGCATCTTTGAAGAAGTCATCGTTGGTGTGTACGACCAACCTAAAAAAAAGCTGCTCTTTAGTGTCGAAGAACGAGCAGAATTGACACGGCGCGCCTTTGAAGATGTGACAAATATTCGAGTTGCACCATTTTCAGGATTTACAGTAGACTATGCCAGAAAGATGGACGCACTGGTGATTGTGCGCGGTTTACGTGTCTTTTCTGATTTTGAATTCGAGTTTCGCATGGGTCTGGCGAACAAACGGCTCGCGCCGGAACTAGAAACCGTGTCGATCATGACAGATGACCGTCATGTCGCAATTAGCTCCAGTACAGTACGCGAAATTGCGGAACTTGGTGGAGATGTATCGAGTATGGTTCCCGATTTTGTCGCCGCTGCATTAATTGAACGATTTCGTAACACTTGATTTTGTAGGCGTAATAGCGAAGCAAGATCACCGCGCGCCGCTGGGCGGGTGCAACCTTACGAGAAGGATAGACGAGCGATGGATATTCAACATCTGGTAGACCGTCTGGAAGATTTGGTCGATGAGGGACGACATATCCCATTCAGCAAGTTCACCGTCATTGACGAGGAACGAACGCTGGAAATTATCGATCAAATGCGTATTTCGATCCCAGAAGAGATCGAAAAGGCGGCGCGTGTATTGGCGCAGCGTGATCGTATTCTGGCGCAAGCAAACGAAGAAGCCGGACGCTTAGTCCAGTTGGCGCGCGAACGTGGCGACCAGATGATTGATAAAGAAGCACTTGTCTCGCTGGCAAAATCCAAAGCCGACAAGATGATCGAAGCGGCGAACGATGAAGCCGACAATATCACATCGGACGCCGACGTTTATGTCTTGGAGTCGCTGCGTGAACTTGAAGGACGACTCAACCGCATGTTGGCGGAAGTCCGCAATGGCATCACCCAGGTGATGGATAACGTCGAAGACGCGCCGCCCGCCCTAGCAGCCGTAAAACCCACCGTGCCGACGATTCAGGCTGCCCCACCGCCTGTCGCGACAACGCCCGCGCCGTTCATTCAACTACCGCAGCGCCAAACCGTCGATGTCGGTGCAAAAACCGATAAAGACAGTAAATAATCGCGCTGTTTTCAGCCCGGTCATTGCTATCGCCCATCACAGATTACTTTTGAACGCGCATATGAAGCACGCGCACAAAAGTTCTGTGAGGGCTTATGACGGATATTCGCCACCGCCACGCTAAAAGTATTTTGTCGAAAGCGAGCGGCTTCGCCAATGGTTTCGATTACACGCTTAATCCGTATTCAGGCTGCACTTTCGGATGCAGCTACTGCTATGCCGCGTTTTTTGCCCCGACCAATGATCTAAAGGATCAATGGGGATCGTGGGTCGAAGTCAAAGAAAATGCGCTCGATTTATTAATCAAAAAGCGGCGCACACCTTTGACGGACAAAACTATCTACATGGCGACCGTCACCGATCCCTACCAGCTGATTGAGTGCCGCCTCGAACTGACCCGCGCGATTTTGAGAGAACTGCTCGACTATCACCAGCCCAAGCTGATGATCCAAACGCGCAGTCCACTCGTCACTCGTGATATTGATTTGCTGTGCCAGTTCAAACACGTGCGCGTCAATATGACCGTTACAACCGACGATGACGACATCCGCCGCGCTTTCGAGCCGACTTGCCCATCCAATTCTCAACACCTTGCGGCGATCACTGTAATTGCCGATGCAGGAATTGAAACATGCGTGACCATGACTCCGCTTTTGCCTGTGCGCGACCCCGAACAATTTGCCCTTGATGTGGTTGCGACCGGTGCAAGTCGATTCGTCGTACAGCATTTTCATATCAATCAACGCCGTTTCGCGGTGGGTACAGGAGATGCCGCGCTCAAACTGATCGAGGAGCGCGGTTGGACAAAACAAGCATATGCGCGTGTGAAAAGCGTTTTGGACGTTCATGTGCCAAATTTGCTTGAAGGAAAAGCCGGTTTCGCGCCCGCATGGGATTAGTCAAACCGTCGCAGGGTAAACTTTTCAATGTCGTGGTCGGTCGCGCCGTCGCACGCAAGATCGACCAGAATTTTTCCGATGAGCGTGCTGAACTTAAAACCATGACCCGAACAAGGCGACCCGATGAGAATTTGAGCATACGCTGGATGTTGATCGACGATAAAATCTTCATCTGGCGTCATGGTGTAGAGACAGATACGCGTGCTGACTAAGCGCCCTGCCCCAACAGCGGGCAAATACTGCCGCGCATAGCCCCGCGATCGTTCGACAGCGGCGTCATCGGACACATAATCGATCCCTTCATCCGGCGTGACTGGTGTGCCGCCGTGCATCGCTACTTTGACGCCCGATCCACCCACGCTTGGAATGCCGTAAAAGGCTTCGCCAGTCAGCCATTTTTCATGATGAATAAAGATGGGCATGAGTCCGACATCGTAACGTTCAGCATCATTTTCTGGTTGAAAATACACTTCCTGACATCGTACAGGCTGCAATGGCAATTCGAGATCAAGTGTTTTGAGCAGCCCGCGCGCCCAGGCACCCGCCGTGATGATCAGCCGTGCAGCGCTGTATGCTGAACCATCCTCTGTGACCACATTTACACCATCGCTGGTTGGGCTAATCGTGGTGACACGCGTGTTTTGATACATCGTTGCGCCATAACGTTCAGCCAGACGCACATGCGCCAGCACACAGTTTGACGCTTTCAAGACGCCGTAATCTGCCTGATAACTGACGATCATACCGTCATCCAGTCGAAATTGTGGAAAACGCCGCATCGCCTCGGCGGCGTCCATCATCTCGTAATCGATGCCGAGCGCCGACAGACTATTGAGCGTCGCTCGAAAACTGCCCTCACCCGGCATTGCATAATCGATTCCGCCCGTCTTGATCATCAGTGTTTCGACTGCATCCGCTTCGAGCGCCGTCCACATCGGATAGGCTGCTTTTGCCAGCGCAACATATGCCGGGTCGGTATAGGCGTAACGGATAATACGCGATGCGCCATGACTGCTGCCATAACCATGATCGAACGCGAATTGTTCGAACACCAGCACGCGCTGCCCTGCTTTCGCCGCGTGATACGCCGCCGCACTCCCCATCGCGCCCGCGCCGATGATGATGATGTCGTAAGTTGTCATTGCCGCAACCTTGTTGTGACATACTCCCCACGCCTAAAGGTAGAGGCTTCTACCCTCAACGCGACTGCAAAGGCGAACCCTCGTCTTATCGTCGCTCTGGTAGCACAGCGATGCCCCGCTGTGTTTGACGTTAACTACGGTGTTGCGATATTACGGGATTATGATCGAGGTCGAATTTTTACGTCTCGTACCTCGCACATCAATCTTCCCCTATTATACGCTATTTCAGCAGAAAAAATATAAGACCGACGCCGTAAAACCCCTGCCTGAAGGCAGGGGTTTTACGGCGCTTTTCTGATAAAAGAGAGAAAATTTAACGCAAAGACGTAAAGAAAGAAAAGAAAGGTGGGGAGGCAAATATTCATTCGTCAGATCGACGACCCGTAGGGATGATCCGGCGGGTCGCTCATTTGATAAATCCGCCTCTCTTTTTGTACCTTTCGTTTCAATCTTCGCGGCTTTGCGTTAAGGTTTTGATAGTCGTCATATCTAAGGTGCTGTTATGCGCTTGGTCTATATCACGCTGGCGTGGTGCGCTGGAATTGTATACGCCGCCAGTTTGCGCGCGCCGATTCCGCTTGCGTGGATGATCGGCGCAGGGAGTGCGGTAATACTGGCGCTTGTCGTGCAGAAAACCCGTTTCGGGCTGATTGTGGCGGCGTGCTTCGCTTTTGGCGGATTGCGCTACGTCATTCACCCGACCACAAGCGCGCTGGCGGCGTACAACAATCGCGGTGGTGCGACTATTACAGGCATCGTCACACGTCCGCCAACGCTGAGCGGCGACCACATGATGCTCACGGTCGCTGCCACGCAAATCGATGACGGACGCGGCATGAACCATGCCACCACAGGGAACGCGTTGGTGCAAGCGCCGCTGACGACAACCGCGCGCAGTGGAGACCGTGTGCGCGTGACAGGTGATATGATCGCACCGTCGCGTTATGGCGCGTTTTCGTATGCCGATTATCTGGCGCGCGCTGATGTGTATACGCTGATGCGCGAAACATCGGTCGAAGTCATCGAGCCAAATGCGCAGCCGACGATTCTCACATCATTATCAGCCATTCGCGCGCAAGCCGCCGTGTATATTGCCAGCGCGATCCCCGAACCGGAAGCGGGCTTGTTGACCGGAATTTTGCTCGGTGATGACAGCCGCATTGCGCCGCTGCTCGAAGATGATTTCGCAGCGACGGGCGCGGCGCATATCGTCGCCATCAGCGGTTTCAACATGATCGTGGTCAGCGGCATTGTCACCGCAACGCTGGCACGTTTGCGCGTGCCGCGCCGCCGCGCCGCGCTGCTTTCGCTGGCAGTCGTCGCACTGTACACGATCTTTGTCGGAGCGAGCGCGGCAGTCGTGCGCGCAGCACTGATGAGCGGGCTTTTAATTATTGGCGGCGCGCTGAGACGACGCACGTTTGTCCCGGCGTCGCTGGCGTTTTCGGCGGTAATTTTATCGCTCGTCAACCCGCTTACCCTGTGGGACGTTGGCTTTCAACTCAGTTTTGCCGCCGTTATGGGGATCGCACTGTTCGCGACTCCGTTCACACGTGCATTTGACCGTTTCGTCCATCGCCTGCTACCGAAAGACACAGCGGAACGGGTCATCGATTTCTTGACCGAACCCCTCATTGTCAGCCTTGCCGCAACTTTGGCGACACTGCCGCTCACAGCGCTGTATTTCGGGCGCGTTTCGGTCATTACGATAGGGGTCAATCTGTTAATCGTCCCGTTTCAACCGCTCGTACTCATCCTCGGTGGTTTGGCGTCCGCGCTCGCTTTTATCATTCCCTCGCTTGCTGCACTATGCTTCGCGCTGGTATTCGTGCTGCTTGCGTTGACAATCGATATTGTGCGTGCGTTCGCCGCGCTTCCATTCGCTCAAATCGGCGTCGATGTACACCGTCACATCATATTGATGTTCTTCACGGGGATTGGTGCGGTCATGATGATACAGGCAGCACGTCCGAATTGGGCGGTGAATGCGTGGCATTGGCTTAAACGTCAGCGCTTAATCGGCGTGATATTGCTAATCATAGCCGCAGCATTGATTATCGGCGTTGCCTATTGGGATGGTCAGCCAGATGGAGAACTCCATATCTGGCTGCTCGATGTCGGACATTCGAACGCCGTGCTCATCCAAACCCCAGGTGGCTTGCACTTCTTATTCGATGGCGGACGTTACCCAGCGAATTTACTTACACAGCTTGGAGATCGACTGCCGTTTTACAAGCGTTCGCTCGATCTACTCGCGATCACACACCCCGACCCGAACGAGTATCTGGCGTTAGGCGATGTGATCGACCGCTATCAGGTTGGGTCAGCGCTGATCAACGGTCAACCCAATACGAACCCTGCTTACACCGCCCTGATCAACCGAATCGGCATGAACAATGTAATCACACCACTTAGCGGTTATGCGTTTACCACCGCCGATGGCGTGACGATTCAAGTGCTGAATCCACTTACCACACCCGCTACGCGCGCCCAGTTTGGCGTTTCGACGCTGGTAATCCGGCTCATTTACCGCGACGTGCGTGTGTTATTTCCGTCCGATTTAAGCGCTGATGGTCAGATTGCGCTGCTCGATGCGGGCGTTGATGTAAGCGCTAACGTATTGGTCATGCCGCAGCACGGTAGAGAAAATGCGCTTGACGACTCGTTTCTAGCGGCGGTCAATCCCGATATAGGGTTGTTGCAGCTTGACCCGGCAAATCGTGACGGTGACCCTGCACCCGACGTGCTGGCATTGCTTGGCGATCTGCGTCTGTACCGTACCGATGAAGGCGGTACAATTCATGTTCGTTCCGATGGTCGAATACTAGCCGTCAGCTATGAGGATTTTTGATGCGTGTTTTAGCCTGGATAAGCGTGTTATTAGCGGGTGCGCTTGTCGCCACCGCGCAAACTGAACCGATCACGCTGACGCTGGGCGAAAACCGCACTGGCGAAATCAGTGCCGACGGTACGGCACGCATCATCTTACAGGTCGATGCACCTGGTATCGTCGTCGTACAAGTACTGGCGCTTGATAATCTACTCTCAGCGATGCGCGTACTGGATACAAACGACATTGAAGTCTTCAACGCCGCGCCAAGCATCGATGAACCCATTTTGACGGCTAATATCGCACTAGCGTCGGCAGGCGATTACATTATCGAATTACAGGGTGCGTTCGGCGCGCAGTTCGTCATCAGTGCGGGCGAAGGGGTGGTGCTGCCACCGCCGACACCCTTGATCATGGGTGAACGATTGGAAGGCGTTATCGACCCTGCCGCACCTGCAAAAGTATACAGTATCAGCGCACAGCCATTTCATGTGCAGCATCTATCGGTCTACAGCGATACGCCAAACGCATCACCGGTAATCGCGTTATATGAAAACGACGAACTGGTCGCCTTAGTCAACGGCTATTTAGGCGGCGCGCTGCTGCGTGTGCCACGCGGCGAACGTAGTTATACGCTGAGCATTTTGCACAGTGGATCAACCAGTGAAATCCGTTACAGTCTGTGTTTAGAAACAGAAGACGAGCGTGCGCGCTGCCCTGCTTACCAACTACCACCACCAATCGCCGAAAGTACCGCTGAGCTGACGCCTGACGCTGCGCCACGCATCAGTAACTGTCAAGTCGCGTCGAATGTTGGCGTCTTGATCAATGTGCGCGCTGTGCCGTCGTTAACAGGCTTGATCGTGACCACACTCACCTCGGATGCCAGCGCACCGGTCGTCGGGCGTTCTCAGGATAGCATCTGGTGGCAAGTCGAGATCGACGGGGTGCGCGGTTGGGTATCGAGCGCTGTCACCATCATCGCTGGCGCATGCGAAACGATCGCGATTATTGAACCGTAGCCACGCCGCGTTCGTGATTTGCGGGTACGATTGTTAAATCAAAACATCGTTGAAAGGTACGGGCAACCCGATGAGTCGCCCGTGTTCTTATACCCGGAACAAGCCGACGCCTGCTGCCGTATAATTCGGGAATACCTGACCAGCACTGGCATTACCCAATCGCATCGCCAGGACTTCGGTCAGCACATCGCGATAATCGATGGTGATCGGCAGGTCTTCGCCGCGATCCAGCACATCGGTCTGCAAGCCGACCCAACGCGCGGTCACAGGCGTGCCGTTGAGCGCCCCGTTCATAAGCAGCATCGCGCCGCCATGACCGTGATCGGTGCCACGACCACCGTTTTCTTGCACGCGCCGTCCAAACTCGCTCATGACAACCACCGTGACACGACTCATGGTGTCGCCCATATCTGCATGGAACGCCGCCAACCCCGCCGCCAAATCACCCATCAAGCGCGCTTGCTGACCTTCCGCGCCGCCCTGGTTGACATGTGTGTCCCAGCCACCGTGGTCAATACACGCCGCTTCTAAGCCGACTTCTGCACGAACGAGCGCTGCCGTTTGGCGCAGTGCCATGCCAAATTCACTTTCGGGATACTGCGCGCCGTTCGTCGGTCGATAATTCTGATAGCCCACTTGCGCCAATAGTGCGACAGCGGCGTTGGTCGCCTGAGCCGACGCACTCAACGAGTCGGTTTCCAGCGCGTACAGCGACCCAAGCGACTCCATCATGCGCGCCGCACCCGCCGTATCGCCTGCCAGGTGATAATCGATGATCGATTGCAGCACGACGGGTGAAATCGAACCGCGCAGCGACGCCTGCATCGATGCGCCCCAACCCACTGCGCGCAGGGGTGAGTCATTGCCACTGTTGAGGGTCGCCAGATGCCGCCCGATCCAGCCCGTCGCTAAAGAGTAATCATCCGGCGTACCGCGCTCCATAAAGTCCATCGCTTCAAAGTGTGAACGCGTTTCGTGCGGTGAGCCTGTGTTATGCACCGCCATCATACCGCCGCTTTGAAAAACCGATTGCAGCGGCGCAAGCGCCGGATGCAGCCCGAAGAACCCATCCAAATCCAGCGCCTTAAGTGTGCTGCTGGCATCATCGGGGCGCGCGATTGCCAACTGAGGACGCGCGGCATAATAGGCGTCTTCGCCATGCGGCACGATCATATTGAGTGTGTCCGCGCCACCACGTAAGAAAATCGAGACCAGCACATCCCCGCGCGCCGCTTGTTGATATGGAGCGAAGGCAAGTCGCGGCATCCAGTTGGGCAGTGCGGCTTGTGCTGCCATTGCCGCGCTCATCGCCACGCCGCCGCTGATAAATTGACGGCGGGAAAGCGGTCGAGTTTTTAAGATCGTCATTTGATTCTCCTGTAAGCGATTAGCAGTTAGCCGTTGGCTCTCTGCTAATCGCTGATCTTTATCGATATTGAAACGCGGGTGACGCGAGCAGCAGCGCCAACGCAGAACGGATTTGTTCGCTGACATCAGTTGTAGTAGCCGTGGCAAAATCGAGCGCCACCGCCCGTTCTTCGCTGGTCAAAGGGCGACCAAAGAGATAGCCCGCCGAAAAATCGATGACCGCTTCGGTCTCGAAAGGTACGCCGTTATCGTTCCACAATGCCAGCAGCCCTTCGCTGTCCGTGGTAGCCCCCTGTATTTCACCACTTGACGCACCAATCGCCATATTCCAACGTGTGATCAAGCCGTTTTGCCATGCACCCGCCACATCAGGGAAACCATTTGGCGCGGGCCACGTGAATGGAATGTTGCCGAGCGCGTCAAGCGGATCACGCAGCCCGCGCACCAGTCCTTCGGGGAGCTGTACGTGATAATTTAACGCGCGCATCAAACTTATCGCATATTCATATGGCTGTTTGAACTTAGGCGGTGCGTTCCAAAATTCGTCGGCATTGAACAACGTTCGCAGCGTCGCACGGATATCACCGTTTGACGCGCTGAAGGTCGCCGCGACCTGTTCGACCAACGACGCGGGCGGCTGATCCGCCACGAAACGCCGTGCCAGTTTTGTCGCCATAAAGCGCGCCGTCGAAGGGTGCGCCGCGATCACATCTAAAACGAGTTCACCATCCTGCTCACCGCCACCCGCCGGGATTACGGTATCGAGTACGATTTTTTCTTCATTATCGTGGAACAAACGCCGGAATATATAGTCGATTCGTCCATCGTTTTGTTGTCCACGCCCAGAGACCGACCAGCCTGTAAAGGCGCGCGCCACTTCTTTCACATCGTCTTCGTCATAGCCACCCGCGACACCCAGTGTATGCAGTTCAAGCAGTTCACGTGCATAATTTTCATTGGGTGCGCTGCGCTCGTTCTGGGCGTTATCCAGGTAAATCAACATCGCCGGGCTGTGTGCCGACGCGCCGAGCAGTTCGCGGAAAGTGCCGAGTGCTTTCGGGCGAATCACATCACGATCATCATCCACTTTCAAAAACAACACCGGTCCTTTGCCCGCGTACACACTAAAATGGTCGCCCCAAAACTGCACCATACGCTCGAACAATTGGCGCTGGCTATCAACTGCACGGGTCGCCATGTTACCGACCAACGCGACCGAGACTTCGCCGCGTCGATTTTCGAGCTGACGAAACAAAATACCGCCGTTTTCGGTCAGGATAGGCGCGAGTGGCTGCACGACAGCGTTGACCACCGAATCATCGATCAATTCTGGGTTCAACTGTTCGTCGATGAACGATTGCGCGCCGATTTGTTGGACATGACGGTATAACGCGGGCGTCACGCCATAGCTCAAGCGTGTAATGGCGTGGATTACCCGATCGCGGTCGCCCGCTTGCAGCACAGGAGCAAATGCGCCGCGTGGTAATGCTGCCAGTGCCGCGCCCAGTGTCGATGTATTCAACGTCGTTGCGCCGACTCCAGCGATCAACGACCCCAAAAATTGGCGACGGTTCATAAACACCTGCTTTCTTGAAAATATTATTGATGGTCAGCGATTGACTTGCAGCGAACCGCTACAAGTGATGATGAAGCGCACATGTTATCGAAGTATGGTGCGTATGTAAGCAGAGTTATGCAAAGTTGCAAACTAATGTGCACAGCTTGACGATTTCGTGCGATAGGGGAAATTTTATGTGGGGCAATCCGGCGGATTGCCCCACATAAACATCTGTTGCAGGCGCTAAGCGTTAACCGCCGACCAGTGGAAATACTTCATGCATCATCGTGTCGATTACATCGGGGTTTTCTATATCAATGATCTCGATCATGAACATATCACAGCCGAGCGCGACAAATCGATTCATTTCTTCAACCCACTGTGCGGGCCGTGCCATTGAGTGAATTCTGCTTCGTCCACTCACCTCCACGTGCCAAGGCTTCGGCTTCGGTGCGCCCGACGACCACACGCCCAAACCAGGTCATCCGCATCGATATCGGGTCACGCCTTATGCTTTCGCATGTTTGGCGCACGACCGCGACTCTTTCCGCGAACGTGTCATAATGTTTACCGTGATACGTGACTTGTCCTGTCTCCGTCCACAACCGTTTCATAATTTCCAGCGTGTCTTCAAGCTGTTCAATACGTACACACGGACGCGGAAAATCATAGCCATACGCACGGTATTCATCTTCTTTCCAGCCCGCACCAATGCCCATGATCAAGCGCCCGCCGCTCAAGGAGTGGAGCGTAGCCGCCATTTTTGCCAGCAGCGCTGGGTTACGGTAGCTTTGCCCCAACACAATCGGTGCGATGCGATACGCAGGAAAATGCACCGCCAGATAACTGTTGACTGTCCACGCTTCGTGCGTTGGTTTGTGTCCCCAAAAAAAGTGATCGGTCATCCACAAACTATCAATGTACGGCTGTAACTGCGGAAGCACCCGATCTAATTGTGGCACGTACTCATTGATCGCGCCCGCATCAGGATCCGCCTTGACCACCAATCCCCATTCGACCATGCAACCGCCCTTTTTTGACTACACAACCTTCACTGTGTTCGTCAGCGTACCAATCGGATCAATCGTGATCGACACAACATCGCCGCCGACGAGCGAAAACTCTGGGGGCGGTACGATGCCCGTGCCAGTCAGCAAAAACGCGCCGTTCGGGAATTGATTGCAGCGCCCCAGATATTCGATCAACTCACCCAGCGCCCGTTTGATGCGCGATGTGCTGATCTCGTCTTCGAAAATTGTCAAACCGTTACGCTGAATTTTCAATTGTATGGTCAGCGTTGGGAAACTGAGCGACGGATTCAACCACAAGCCCGGACCCAACGCGCAAGATGACGTATACACTTTTGCTTGCGGCAGATACAACGGGTTTTCGCCTTCGATATCACGACTGGACATATCGTTGCCAATCGTGAAACCGACGACTTCTAACGCCGGGTTGATCAACACGCCTAATTCGGGTTCGGGGACGTTCCAGGTCGCATCACGACGAATGCCAACATGCCAGCTTTGACCGACGACGTTGCGCCCGTTCGATTTGAAAAACAGCTCTGGACGTTCGGCGGCATAAACCCGTGCATAAACGTCGCCGCCATCTTTCGCTTCTTCTTGTCGTGCTTCGCGGCTGCGTTCATAGGTGACGCCCGCCGCCCACACTTCTTGATCGGCTTCGATAGGAGAGGCGAACGGTGGCGCGCCATAATCGCCTTGCGATTGATTAATGAACGCGCGTGTAAAGCTGACTGTCGTCGCCTCACGCGATTCGTATTTTAAGGCTTGTATCGCTTCGTCTACACGCCCAACGGTTGAACGCAGCCACGCGCTGAGCGTAAAATCACGCAAATAATGAACTTGATCGTGGACGCGCGCAATCCAATCGGACGAGCCAGAACGGTTATTGAATCGATACAGCATCACTTCAGTCATGACGGAAGACTCCATGTGTAGATGCCTTTTGCATTGGTGGTTTGCTTTAGCAGACCACGCGCCGTCAAAAAACGCAAATTCCCTGTCATCGGCTGTGGAAGCGCGCCATCGTTGCTCGCGTCCCAATGCCCAAGCGTGCGTGCCAGCGCCTTAACCGCGTCTGGGAGCGTAAATGCACCATGCTGAGCGTAATCGATCAGTTTGCGTTCGACAAAATAGAAATAATCCTTGCTGTCATGCAAAAAACCGTGAATATCTCGTTGTCCAGTATGAACGCGCCAGTGCGCGGGCGAATACTGGTCGATATCCATATCCAACAAGCGGTCGATAGTCGCCAGATACGAGTCGGCAATTTGATACGTCGGCGGCAGCGCTGGCTGCTCATCTTTGTGCAGTATCGCGCTCCATAACGCCGATTCACCCGCTATAAGCGTTTTGCTGCGTCGATCATATACCGCGACGTGTCCGGGCGAATGACCGGGCGTATTCACAATCTCGACATTCCAGTCAGCGCTCAGGCGAATCTTTTCGCCGCCGTCGAGCGTGCGCTGCACAGGCGTGCTTTTGGTTTGTTCATGAACACCCGCTCTGCCTTGTGCGTCCATTTTGGGGAAGCCGAAGCCATCGGTATAGGCATCGTAACGCTCATCAATGAGCACATTGGTATCCGAGATCAACGGCGCGTCCAGGTGATGCGCCATCAATATCGCACGCGGCGCGGCAGCTTGCATCGGCGCATTGCCGCCTTGATGATCGAGGTCGCTGTGCGAAGTGAGCATGTAGTTTAGTTGCGCGGGGTCGAATCCAATGCGCGCCATATAAGGAAGAATATCTTGATCGGGGTTGTGTGCACAGCACGCGTCAACCAACAGCGATGCATCATTACCAATCAGCAAGTGGACATAACTGACACGATTAGGGTCGAAAAAACAGGCGATGCGGTGAACGCCGGTTGCGATTTCCATGAAATTTTCCCTTGTGGTTTGCCTAGACGGGTCGATAAAGCCCGTTGTAGCGCGGGGTGAGACGAACGTCTAGCGCTCGCTCACCCGTTTTTGTCTACGCCAGTCGGGGGATTTTTACGACACTAAGCCGAGTGGACGCTGCACGATCACCCAATAAAGGAAAAAATATACACCTGAAATTACCCCGCACAAAATCGCGGGAAGTGTCGATTTCACACCACGACCGAGACGATTGCGGCGGGTAACGCCGACAGCGAGGAACGGGAACGTGAACATGAGCGCATTAATCGCCAGCATCCCGAACTCACCACGTGTAAAAACCGGATCGATCCCCGCGCTGCGTGCCGCCAGGCTGAGCTTTGCGATCACCGAGCAAATGAGTACTGCCGCGATGAGGAGCGTCGCGGTCAGATTTTTATCCGGCAGCGTGAACATGACAATTAACGCCAGGAAAAAGATGATGTACAGCAAAATGCTGAAAATCGGGTCAGTACCAAGCGCCAGTAGTCTGCCAATCGTCGCCAAAGTTTCTTCCACTATGACCTCCATGTGAACGTTCAATGAATATTGTCTGCCGATGATAGCACCAAAATGGCGAATACGGCATGAATTCCGCGTGGAACGCAATCTTTGGTACAATGAAACAACGTATACTATCTGGTATGGAAAAACGTCCTTTGAAGCACAAACCCGAACCGAGATTCGACCTTTATACAGAAGGCGATGATGCGCCCGAACCTGTCAGCGATGACCGCACATTTGCCCGCCAAATCGCGCTGCAATCGCTGTACGAGATCGACTGTGCCACCCATGACCCTATGAGTGTGATCGATATGCACCAGAAATGGCAGTCACCGAATCGGCGCACGTCACGCTACTTCCGTCAGTTGGTCACAGGCACTTGGCAAAACCGCGCCGAAACTGACACCGCGATTCAGCGCTATGCGCCGGAATATCCGCTCGAGCAGCTTGCCATCATCGACCGTAACATTTTGCGGATGGCGATCTATGAATTCGCTGTGAGCGGCATGACTCCGGTAAGTGCGGCAATCGATGAAGCAGTCGAACTCGCCAAGCAGTATGGGAGCGATGGAAGTCCATCGTTCATCAATGGGGTTCTCGGTTCGCTGGCAGATGATGAAGCACTGGTGGCGGCATTACGTCAGAAGCAGCCTGAAGAATCCTTAAATGATGAGGAGATGCCACACGATGACGACCAAACTTAAACCTACCCTGCCTGCCCCATTGCCGCCCGATGATTTTCTGCCTGCGGAAGAGATCGATGAAGGCGCGCGGATGTCGTTTCTCGATCATCTCAACGAACTGCGCCGCCGCATTACGCGCGCCGCGATTGCATTAGTAATCGGCACGGTGATTGGTTTTGCGGTCGCGAACCCTGTTTTGCGATACCTGCAATCACCTTATGGCGAACGCTTTCAGGTGCTTGACCCGACCGGCTCGGTCGTCAGCTTCTTCCGTGTCTCGCTGCTGGTCGGTGGCATTTTAGCTATCCCGATCATCACCTACCAATTGTTGATGTTTATTTTCCCGGCGCTGACACGCAAAGAAAAAGCGCGTGTGCTGTCCTCTATCCCAGCCGTCACGCTTTTGTTTCTGATCGGCGCAGCCTTCGCCTGGTTCTTGCTTGTGCCGCCCGCGCTCAGCTTTTTAGCGACTTTTCAAAGCGATATTTTCTTCGTCCAATGGGAAGCGGATAGCTATCTTGGGTTCGTCACCGCGTTGATCTTCTGGATGGGCGTCGCGTTTGAGACGCCGCTGGTCTTTTTTGTGCTGTCGCTGCTTGGTTTAGTGCGCCCGCGCCTGTTGATCCAGAACTGGCGCATTGCGATTGTTGGCTCCGCGATTGCCGCCGCCGCCATCACTCCGACGATTGACCCCGTCAATATGGCGCTGGTGATTGTACCGCTGCTGGTCTTATACATGATCAGCATCGTGCTCGTCACGATTGGTATTCGTTTCGTAAAAGTCGATCCCGATTCGACGACAGGTTGATCGATGACACAAACGATGAGCAGTAGATCGATCCGTATTTACGGCGTTCCGATGGACTTGGGACAAAATCGACGTGGTGTCGATATGGGACCCAGCGCAATCCGCTACGCCGAACTCCAGCGTCGTTTAGAAGCGCTCGGCTGTAGTGTCGAAGATTGGGGCAATGTCAGCGTCCCAGTCATGGAAGAAGTCGAAGATGAAGATGCGACCGATGGCATCGCGCATAACTTGCATACGGTTGGTCAGGTATGCCGCGCGATTTACGACGGTGGTAAAGCCGCCGACGCCGATAACGTGACGCCGATCTTTCTCGGCGGCGATCACAGCATCGCTATCGGGTCGATTGCGGCAATGCTCGAACGTCCTGGCAAATTGGGCATCATCTGGATTGACGCGCATGGCGATTTCAATACGCCGTTCACGACGCCGAGCGGCAATATTCACGGCATGGTCGTCACATCGCTGATGGGGCGCTGCCCGCCAGAAATTACGGTTGGCAATGTGCGCTTACAACCCGATCAAATCGTCATGATCGGCACACGTGATCTTGACCGAGAGGAAAAAACCAATCTGTCCGCAAGCGGCATTCAAGTTGCGACCATGCGTTTAATCGATGAACTCGGCATGTTCGCGGTCGTACAGCGCGCATTGCATCGCTTAGGACATGTCGATCATATCCATGTCAGCCTTGATTTGGATGCGCTTGATCCGCAGTATGCACCAGGGGTGGGTACTGCGGTTCCCGGCGGCTTGAATTACCGTGAAGCACACTTGATTATGGAGCTGCTCGCCGATGATGGACGCGTCGGCTCTATGGATATTGTTGAAGTCAATCCGATTTTAGATCAAAGCAATCGCACCGCAGATTTAGCCGTTGATCTCACGTGCAGCCTGTTCGGTAAGCGCATTCTGTAAATGTTCGCTCGCAAGAACCGCCGCGTGCTGGTCATTGGTCTCGATTGCGCCAGTCCTGAGCTCATTTTTTCGACGTTCAATGCTGACTTGCCCAATCTACGCCGCCTTATGTCCGCTGGAACATGGGGCATTTTGCGTTCATCGATCCCGTGCATTACGGTTCCAGCGTGGGCAAGTATGTTATCGGGGCGCGACGCCGGTGTTTTGGGCGTTTACGGCTTCCGCAACCGTGCCGATCACAGCTACGACGGCATGACCACAGCGGACGCAAGCGCGATCCAAGTCAAGCGGGTATGGGATATGCTCAGCGACGTGGGAAAGTCTTCGCTTGTGGTCGGCGTGCCACAAACGTATCCCGTCAAGCCGCTCAACGGTCATTTAGTCAGCGACTTTCTAACGCCAGGACGCGACAGTGCTTTCACTTACCCCGCTATGCTCAAGAGCGAGGTCTTGTCGCTTGCGCCCGATTATCCGTTCGATGTACGCGACTTTCGTAAGGTCGAACGCGACGTGTTACAACAGCAGTTGATCGGTTTGACCGAGACGCAGTATCGCGTATTTGAATATCTGCTCAAAAACAAGGCGTGGGAATTTGCGATCCACGTCAACATCGGGCTGGATCGGATTCATCATGCTTTTTGGCGTTATCACGATCCGGCGCATCGGCTGCACGAACCGGACAGTCCGTTTCGAACGGCGATCCATGATTACTATGTGCGTCTTGATGCGTGGATCGGTCGCTTGGTCGCGGCGGCAGGCGATGACAGCGTGATCATGGTCGTCAGCGATCACGGAGTCAAACGGATGGACGGCGGCATTTGCATCAACGAATGGTTGTGGCGCAACGGATGGCTGGTACTGAAAAATCCGCCCCCTGTCGGCGAAATCGTGCGCTTTCAGGATATCGAGGTCGATTGGTCACGAACGCGTGCATGGGCGGATGGTGGCTATTATGGGCGCATCTTTCTCAACGTCGCCGGACGCGAACCGCAAGGCATCATCGATAGTGCTGATTACGAGCGCGTCCGCGCCGACTTATCCGCGCAAATCGCCGCGATTCCAGATCATGAAGGCAACCCGCTCCAGCACATGATTTACACACCACAAACCATTTATCAACAGGTCAATCGCATCGCGCCCGATTTGCTCGTGTATTTCGGCGATTTGCATTGGCGCGCGATTGGCTCGCTTGGTTACGGGCAGCACTGGACATTCCAGAACGATACCGGACCTGACGACGCCAATCACGCGATTGAAGGTATGTTCATCGTCGCTGATCCCAAAACGCGCGGTGCGGGACAGATCGCAGACCGCCAACTCATGGACATTGCGCCGACAATTTTAGACAAGCTGCGCGTTAAGATTCCGGCGGCGATACAAGGTCGGGCAATTTAATAGGCTCCGATTCTTCTCCGCGCATCTTGCGCATCACGCTCGACTTCAATTGCCCGCACCCCGCATCGATATCGATACCACGTCGGATGCGAATGGTCGCCATAATGCCATATTCTGCTAAGACCTGTATAAACGTCTCGATGCGCCCCAACGCCGATGGTGCACCCGCGAACCCGGTCGTCGGGTTAAGCGGAATCACATTGACATGACAGTGTAATCCGTTGAGCAGCCGACCGAGCGTATGCGCTTGTTCTGGCGTGTCGTTTTCACCTTGAATCAGCGTCCATTCAAAGCTCATACGCCGTTTGGTCTTTTCGACATAGTAATAGCAAGCGTCAATCAATTCTTTGAGTGGGTACTTTTTACCGACCGGAAGCAGCGCGCTGCGTTCGTGGTCGGTAGCAGCGTGCAAACTAACCGCGAGCTTGACCTGTAAGCCTTCGTCGGCAAATTGGCGAATCGCGGGCACTAAACCGACCGTACTCACGGTGATGTGACGCGCGCCAATGCCTAAATCGCTCATCAAACGGCGGATCGCCGCCACTGAAGCGTCATAGTTGTGGAACGGTTCACCCATACCCATCAACACAACATTGCTTAAGCGTTCGCCGCGCGCTTCTAGATCACGCGCGAACATCAGCGCCTGCTCGAAGATTTCATTGGCGGTCAAATGCCGCGCAAAACCCATTTGTCCGGTCGCGCAAAACACACAGCCCATCGCGCAGCCCGCTTGCGTCGAAATACAGGCAGTGCGGCGTTCATCGTCGTATTCCATCAAGACCGATTCGATCAACTGCCCGTCGTGCAACCGATACAGACGCTTTATCGTGCCATCACGGCTTTCTTGTTCGGCATCGAGTGCTAAGCCACCCAATACTGCGTAGCCCGCTAAGCGGTCGCGCAGCGCTTTGGGGATATTGGTCATCGACTCAAACGATGCGACTGGATTGGTATACAGCCATTCCCAGATTTGTTTGGCGCGAAAGCGCGGCTCGCCCCATTCCACGAGCAAATCGCTAAGCGCGTCGAGCGTAAGTGTGTAAATATCGATCATATTCTGCGTCCTAACCTGATATACACCACGATCAAGACCGCGATGAGGATAATAAGCGCTACAAGCGCGATCGCGCCCGCTGATGAGTTCAAACTCATCGGCGGTGTAGCGGTCACGGGAATCGGTGTTGGGGTGTATAAACTGCTCGCTGGGCGCGGCGTCACCGATGGCAGCAGCGGGGTCGGCGTCATCGTTGGCGTCAGCGATGGGATCGCGGTTGGCTGAGTCGCAGTCGCAGTCGGCGTAATCGTCGGTGTGGCACTGGCGGTCGCTGTTGCGCTCGGCGTGATGGGTGCAGGCGTCGGTGTAATGGGCGCATATGGACTAATCGCGTATGCCGCGCCCGCATTATCCGTAAAAATCCAACGCTGCCAGTTAGCGACCAAACGCCCCAACGGCTCGCCAATAATATCCGCATAAGCGGACGCAAAATCGTCATACGCTCGAACATCACGCGCTAAGCGATACACAGCTTCGACGCTGGCACGGTCGATCATGTATGCGAGTAAACCATATGCCTGTGCCTCGCGCAGCGTCGGATCGAGCGTTGACAACTCTAGTAAATCGAGCGATACGGCGCGGTTTGTCCGCACCGATGTAATGCCTGGCGCCAGCAGCAGCGCATCATTGTTCGTCGCGTAGTGACGCCGAAGCGCGATTTCGAACCACATCGGTACATCGGCGTTTGCCCAATATGGCGCATAAAACGTATCGAACAGTCGAATCGATAATGTATCGACAAGGGGAATATCATCAGTTAAATTGAAGGCTTCGATTCCGCTCAGTTGCGCGAGCGCCGCGCCGATACCCGACGGACACGGTAGATCAACAGGCGTACGAACGCCGCGCGCGACCTCGTTCCCTTGCTCGTCGATAACACAATCGGGTGTTTCAAAACCCAGATACAACGCCCAATTGAGATAAGGACGATCGCCAGTCCCGCGCTCCAAGCCTTCATACACTGTCAGCAGTTCGGGGACGATCAATTCAAACGCGCGCACAGTGTCAGCCAGACGAATATCAAGCCGATCTTGCCGATCATCGATCAAGCGCCAGCCAAAACGTTCGTCGGTGAACACACGTGTCAAGGTTTCGGTCAAGGTTTGCCCGTTTATGAGCGTAATTGTCCACTCATAGCGTATGTCATCGATGAACAAGCGTGGCAAAGCGTCGATGTTCAACGCGTACAGCGTCGCGAGTGTTGTAGTGGGTAAACGCGGCTCGTCGGTTACTTCTGGCGTATTCGGATCAAGCGTGGGTATAGGGGTAGGCGTTACGATGTCGATTGGCAGCGCAATATTGATGATTTCAGGTTCAAAATCATCCACGGTAATCACCACCTGCGCCGACTCGATTTGACCAGCGGCGAATGGAACGCGCGCACTCACCCGTATCGCCGCCGGATATATCGACTCCAGTTCGATTTCTATCATCGGCGTGATTTCGGTCGGTGTGCTTTGCGCGCGCGCCGTCATGGTGAGCAGCGCAAACATCATGCTCAAAAGTAAGAGACTCACTCGTTTCATGCGCCGCCCCCTAAGAAGCTGGCAGCCAAAATCGCCAGTGCGAGCTGGGTAAAGTTATAGATAAAATGAGCGATAATCGCAGATGTCGTGCTGTGCCGTTTTCGAAGCCAGCCAAGTGCCAGAGCCAATACAAACACGGCGAGCGCCGCAGGCGTTAACGTATATTGGATGTGCAAGAGCGCAAAAAAGACGCTGGTCAAGCCAATTCCAAATACAGGTTGCAATGCGCCACGAAAGAAAATTTCTTCGCCAGTCGCCACCATCAACGATACGATGAGCGCAAGCGGAATTGTATTGAGCGCATTGGCGATTTGCCGGCTGGCAGCCTGCTGATTTTCGATGGTCTCTGGCGGTGTAATCAACGTCCATGCAAAGCTGAGCACGAACACAAAAATCACCATCAACAAACCGACACCAATGCCCGCGAACAGGTCATCGGCAGTCGGAAATCGTAAACCGAGTCGGGCAAACGCCCGCTTCCGATCCCGATGGATGAACAACCCGATTCCCAAGAACGACGCAGACAACCAGATTAGCTGTTGAAAAAATGCATTACTTACAAAACTTACGCCCTGTTCATAACTTTCCGCCAGCCCTTCTAAACCACCATTCAAAACAAGCTGACCGAGATTGACACATAACAGCACGACGGATAAAACAACTGCCGTGATGTGTACCGTCGACTCTGGGTTAAACACACCGTAACGTCCACATAAACGCTTGATCGCCGATCGTGACGATGGCACGCCGATAAGCCGCACGCATCCAAACGACGCCAACGAACACAATCCGAAAATCAATACTGCTGCCGTACCATCGACATCAGGCAGTACCGTATCTTGTGTTAAAGTCGGGTCGATTTCGACGAGAGTCAACAGTGCATACTGCGCCAGGATCAAGCCAAACGCGAACATCATCCCGACTGCGCCGTACAAGAGCCATTTCGAGCGCGTGAACGGACGTGCCTGCACATCATCGGCGTTGGCGATATAGATCGTGATGTTGAAATAGGCAATGACACCTAGTGTCAACAGCAGGGAAGAAATATCCATTCATTTTCCGCATTTTATGCGTATTCAATGCGGTGATTATACCCCCGCCAATGCAAATCTTTGGCATTGACTTGCCGTCTGCGTTCGTGTTACCATCTTGGTATCCTTCGCTGGAGGGATGGCCGAGCGGTTTAAGGCGGTGGTCTTGAAAACCTCTGTGGCGTTATGCGCCACCGTGGGTTCGAATCCCACTCCCTCCGCTTCAGTAACAGACCACCTTTATGGGGAGATGCCAGAGTGGTCGAATGGGACCGCCTGCTAAGCGGTTATACGGGGGTAACCCCGTATCGAAGGTTCGAATCCTTTTCTCCCCGCACGACAGGAAGCTATCCGAACATGCTTCTGAGCCGAGACCGCTCGAAATTCGAGCGGTCTTTGCTTTTCTACCCCTGCTGATCGCCTTCGCCCCGCCGCGTACCTGATCGGTGATGTCCTGCAAATACGCAAACGGCGCACACAATTCCAAACGTATCTGTCCCGCTGGGTCAATGATGACCCTCTCAACCATGTAACGCAGCAGTTCTTTCTGATCGCTGCGTTCAAGGCGATTATACACCATACCCACTTGGGCGATGATTTTTAATGCAGTGTCAAGATTCTCGATGTAAACCTGCTGTTGTCCTTCCAAACCTTCCAAACTCATACGGATGCGCGCACGACGATCCTGCCATTCCTGCCACTGGATATCCCACAGCTTCTCCGTCACTTTGCCCGCAGCGTAGAGGCGCATCATACGCACTTCTTCTTCGTCAATCGACTTCAGCGCAGCCAGCATCTGCTCGCGTTCGTCCGGGCGCAAGTGCCCCATCTTTTCAGCGATGTCGTCGGTGTAGGCGGCACGAATCATCGGGATCAGGTCAGGGTCAACCTGTACGCGCTTCAAGGCATCAGCCATCTGACCATCGATGCTGCTGCATAAAAAATTGATGCTGCTGCGCGCCATGCAGTAGTATGATGTTCCACCGCCCACACGAGACGCATTGGACGTTGAACAGGTCAATCGGATCAAGCCCTGATTGCCAGGTGCGTCAAAGTAGATCAATCCCTTGAGCAGGTAATCGTGACGACGTTCCCGACCGCGCTTTAAGTCACGCTGCTCAAGAATTGCCAGACCACGCTCCAATTCTTCCGTCGTGACAATCGGCTCCCAATTCCCTTTGACGGTCTTGGGAGGAATTTTGCCCGACTTGCTCGTAACCCAGCCGGCATAAGTCCAATTGTGAAAGATCGCCGCCAGCGTGCTGGTATTCGCAACCCGTTTGCCGTTCTTCGTGACTTTCACGAACGGACGCCCACTGCGGTATCTGTAACCTCTGGCATGAAGCGTTTCACAGAGTTGTTCCAGCGTCAGCTCGTTCTCAAGCAGCAGATTCCAGGCATAGCGCCAGATGGAGGCACGTTCAGAGTCCTGCTCAATCCAATGGTTGTGCCGCCCCTGAAGTTTTTTGGCTTCGCCAAGCAGCTTGTCTTCCACATTACGGTAGCCATCAGGGGCAACCCCACAGAAACCACCACTTGCTCGCTTCGCCTGCAATCCTCCTTTGACACGAATACCCAACAGGGCTGACTCACGCCGTGCCAACGTGAAAGAAAGTGCGACAATGACACGATCATCCGGGTCTTGCGGATCGAGATCGGGCGAGTTGGCGAAACGCACGG